>Ga0079224_100011350_pt1 | contig 12267 bp, 9 predicted proteins | sample Stecom2015_FD_80414 | JGI IMG/M metagenome (GOLD analysis project Ga0079224, IMG submission 80414) | Agricultural soil microbial communities from Utah to study Nitrogen management - Steer compost 2015 | ecosystem: Environmental > Terrestrial > Soil > Agricultural land | place: USA: Utah... | reverse complement strand
TCCTCGCTGTCGACGATGTTGTTGGCGGAGCGGGAGCCGGAGGCGGAGCAGAGCACCTTGCCGTCGAGGTCTTCGGGGCCCTGGATGTCGGTGTTGTCGGCGGAGACGATGATGTCCTGCTGGGCGACGTAGTAGGGGCCGGCGAAGTCGACGACGTTCTTGCGTTCGTCGGTGATGGAGTAGGTGGCCACGATCATGTCGACGGTGCCCTGCTGGAGGAACGTCTCGCGGTTGGCGGAGGCGGCTTCGGTCCACTCGATCTGGTCGGGGGAGTAGCCGAGCTCTCCGGCGATGTAGGTGGCGACGTCGACGTCGAAGCCGGCCGGGGCGCTGCCTTCGAGCAGGCCGAGGCCGGGCTGGTCGTACTTGACGCCGATGGTGATGGTGTCGCCGTTCCCGCCGCCGTCTCCGTTTCCTCCGCCGCCGCCGACGTCGGCGGTGCCGCAGGAGGCGAGAGTGAGGGCGAGTGCGGAGGCGCCGGCCAGGGCGGCGCCGGTGCGACGGATGCGCATGGTGGTGAACCCTTTTCTTCTCTGGTGGTGCGGAGAGTTGCCGATGGTGGGGCGGGGTCAGTGGGTGAGGATCTTGGAGAGGAAGTCGCGGGCCCGGTCGCTCTGGGGGTTGGTGAAGAACGCGTCGGGGGTGTTCTCCTCGACGATCTGGCCGTCGGCCATGAACACGACCCGGTTGGCGGCGCGGCGGGCGAAGCCCATCTCGTGGGTGACCACGATCATGGTCATCCCCTCCTTGGCCAGGTCGGTCATGACGTCGAGGACTTCCTGGACCATTTCGGGGTCGAGGGCGGAGGTGGGCTCGTCGAAGAGGATGACCTTGGGGTTCATCGCCAGGGCGCGGGCGATGGCCACGCGTTGCTGCTGGCCGCCGGAGAGCTGGGCGGGGTACTTGTTGGCCTGTTCGGCGATGCGGACCCGTTCCAGCAGTTCCAGGGCGCGCACGGTGGCCTCGGCTTTGGGGACCTTGAGGACCTTGGTGGGGCCGAGGGTGATGTTCTCCAGCACGGTCTTGTGGGAGAACAGGTTGAACGACTGGAAGACCATGCCGACGTGGCTGCGCAGCCGGGCCAGGGCGCGTCCCTCGGCGGGCAGGGGTTGACCGTCCAGCAGGATGCGACCGCTGTCAATGGCCTCCAACCGGTTGATCGTGCGGCACAGCGTGGACTTTCCCGATCCCGAGGGGCCGATGATGACGACCACCTCGCCGGTGTTGACGGAGAGGTTGATGTCGCGGAGGACGTGGAGTTCACCGAAGTGCTTGTTGACGTTCTCCAGTGCGACGAGAGGAGTGGCGGTCATGGGAACGGAAACTAGTCTGCTGACGATGGGTTTGTCACCAGGGTGGACCCGTGAATCTGCCAGAGTGGCAGACTTGTTATCCCTGAATCCGTACAAATGTTACGTTTAAATTTGGGATTCGGTTGTTTCTGTCTTGTCGGCCGCGTGAGCGGCCGGTGGACCTGGCCGGTTCCGGCCAGGGGGGCGAGATCGGGGGTCCGAGCGGGTAGGGGAAACGTTTAGCCTGGATGGGTGAGCCAGAGTCGTACCTACCAAGTGCGGACCTACGGCTGCCAGATGAACGTCCACGACTCCGAGCGGCTCTCCGGACTGCTGGAGGACGCGGGGTACCAGCGGGCAGCCGAGGACGTCACGCCGGACGTCGTCGTCTTCAACACCTGTGCGGTGCGTGAGAACGCGGACAACCGCCTCTACGGCAACCTGGGCCATCTGCGGCCGGTCAAGGACGCCAACCCGGGGATGCAGATCGCGGTGGGCGGGTGTCTGGCGCAGAAGGACCGCGGGGAGATCGTGCGCCGCGCCCCCTGGGTGGACGTGGTCTTCGGGACGCACAACATCGGCTCGCTGCCCGTGCTGCTGGAACGCGCCCGGGTGCAGCGGGAGGCCCAGGTGGAGATCGTCGAGTCGTTGGAGACGTTCCCCTCCACGCTGCCGACGCGGCGCGAGTCGGTGTACGCGGCCTGGGTGTCGATCTCGGTGGGCTGCAACAACACCTGCACGTTCTGTATCGTTCCGGCGCTGCGCGGCAAGGAGAAGGACCGCCGTCCCGGCGACGTGCTGGCCGAGGTGCGCGCGGTGGTGGCCGAGGGCGCGATCGAGGTCACCCTGCTGGGGCAGAACGTCAACGCCTACGGGTCGGAGTTCGGGGACCGGCAGGCGTTCTCCAAGCTGCTGCGCGCCTGCGGCGAGGTGGAGGGGCTGGAGCGGGTGCGGTTCACCTCCCCGCATCCGCGTGACTTCACCGACGACGTGATCGCGGCGATGGCGGAGACCCCCAACGTGATGCCGCAGCTGCACATGCCGCTGCAGTCGGGGTCGGACCGGGTGCTGCGGGCGATGCGCCGCTCCTACCGGTCCGACCGGTTCCTGCGGATCGTGGAGAAGGTGCGGGAGGCCATGCCGGAGGCGGCCATCAGCACCGACATCATCGTGGGCTTCCCGGGGGAGACCGAGGAGGACTTCGCCGAGACGCTGCGGGTGGTGGAGGAGGCGCGGTTCGCGCACGCCTACACCTTCCAGTACTCCAAGCGTCCGGGGACGCCGGCGGCGTCGATGGACGGCCAGGTGCCCCCGGAGGTGGTGAAGGAGCGGTACCAGCGGCTGCTGGAGGTGCAGGAGCGCATCTCCGCGGAGGAGAACGCCAAGCAGGTGGGCCGCGAGGTGGAGGTGCTGGTCGCCGAGGGCGAGGGCCGCAAGGACGACGTGCACCGCCGCATGTCGGGGCGGGCCCGCGACAACCGGCTGGTGCACTTCGCGGTGGACGAGGGGCTGGGGGTGCGTCCCGGCGACATGGTCACCGTGGAGGTGACGTATGCGGCCCCGCACCACCTGGTGGCCGACTCGGGGGTGCGTGCGGTGCGGCGGACCCGCGCGGGTGACGCGTGGGAGGCGCGCAACGCGGCCGAGGAGAAGCGGTCCTCGGGGGTGCTGCTGGGCATGCCGAAGGTGGGGGCGCCCGCGCCGCCGCCGGCGGCGGGCGGCTGCTGCGACGCCTGACCCTGCGCGGTGCGGGGGTGGTTCCGGTGCGGCCGGAACCACCCCTTTTCCGTCTTCCCGGGGTCAGAGCTCCCGCTGCAGGTGGACGTCGAAGACGGCGTCGCAGGCGTCGCGCACGTCGTCGTTGTGGGTGGCGATGACCACCGTGCAGCCCTGCCGGCTCATCTGGCGCAGCACGTCCACCACCATCGCGCCGTTGTCGCTGTCCAGGGCGCCGGTGGGTTCGTCGGCCAGCACCAGGGAGGGCTGTTTGACCATGAGGCGGGCCAGGGCGACGCGCTGCTGCTCGCCGCCGGACAGGTGGTGCACCTTCTCCCGTTCGCGTCCGGCCAGGCCGACCCGTTGCAGGATCCGGGTGTGGTCGGGGCGGATGCCGCGTCTGCGGGCGACGTCGAGGTTGGCCTTGACCGTGGCGTTCTCGATGAGCGCGTAGTCCTGGAACAGGTAGCCGAGCCTGTCGCGGCGGAAGCGGCGCCGTCCGCCGGGGCCCAGGCGGGTGAGGTCGGTGTCCTCGTACAGGATCTGGCCGCTGCTGGGCCGTTCCAGCAGTCCCATGCAGTTGAGCAGGGTGGTCTTGCCCGATCCGCTGGCGCCGACCAGGGCGAGCATCCGCCCGGCGGGAACGGTCAGGTCGAGGCCCTGCCACAGGGGGCGCGGCCCGAAGGACTTGGTGAGGTTCTTGACGGTGATCATGGTGCTTTCCGGGGGTCAGGCCTGCGAGGTGCCTTCGCGGACGATGCGGCGGTGGAAGAGGGCGAGGGCGGCGACGGTGATCGCCAGGGAGGCCGCCGCGATGCCCAGGGCGTAGAACGGTTCGACGCCGGTGGTCTCCGTGCCGGGGATGAGGGCGCGGGTGGGGTCGTTCTGGGCGGCCAGCGCGGTGAGGGTGTCCCAGGTGGCCCAGCCCACGAATCCCACCGCGACGGCGGCCTCGGCGGCGAGCAGCCGCCGGTGGGTGGCGAGGAAGGTCCAGCCGCTGATGTGCCGGGCGAAGATGGTCTGCGCGCGGGTGCGCACGTAGACGATGCACGCGGCCGCGGCGGTCAGCAGCAGCACGGCGCCGGCCCCGGCGAGGCTGAACAGTTCGCTGCGCAGGACGGTCAGGGTGGTGGCGTGTTCCTGCCGTGCGCTGGTGGTGAGGGTCTCGACCATGGAGATGTACCGGGAGGCCTGCGGGTTCTCGGCGCGGAACGCCTCGACCACCTCCGGGTCGGGGAAGACCGTCGACCTGCCGCTCATGTGGGTGACGTAGGCGTTGTCGGAGAGGACCTGCCCGTTGGGGAGGACGACGAGGACCGGTTCGTGCAGCAGGGGCAGGAACCGGGAGCCCTCGGGCCGTTGGGCGCCGTAGGTGAACAGGGTCTGGCCGGCGGCGGCGGTCAGCACCTCGACGTCGAAGGTGTCCGGTGCGCCGTACAGCGCGAGCCACTGGTTCGTCCCTTCGACCAGGTGGTCGGTGGGGACGGAGACGGACTCGGGCACGATGACGCGGACGGTCTCGCCCGGGCCGTGGCGTTCCCCGGAGGGGGCGAGGACTTCCTGTTCGGCCAGGTAGGTGTCGTTGACGCTGAGGACGGGGGTGTTCCCGTCGGGCGGGGCGGGGCTGTTCGGGTCGACGGGGAAAAGGTACTTCAGGCTGGAGTGGATCGCCAGCACCATGTCGCCGTCGGTGTCGACCCGGCGCAGCCACGGACCGAGTGCGTCGTTGACAGCCTGCTCGTCCGACCAGCCGTAGTTGGCGCTCAGTGCGGGCCGTGAGGTGTCGCCGTACTGTTCGTACAGTTCCAGGCCGATCCGCTGGTCGCGGGCGTGCTGCGCGGTGAGGACCACCGAACCGAGGATGGCCAGGGTCAGTACCAGCACGGGGACGCGGACCAGGTAGACGGCGGCGGTGGTGCTGCGCACCGGCAGGCGGCCCTTGAGCGCGGGCAGGATGCCGGTGGTGTGCACCAGGCCGAGCACGGCGGCGTGCGCGGCCAGGCAGGGGAGGGCGAGGATCGCCAGGAACACCAGTGCGAGCGGCGTGTAGAAGCCGAGCTGGTTCCACCCGTTGTAGACGCCGAGGAACACCAGGGTGGCGGCGGCCACCGCGGGCAGGGCGACCGCCCACAGACGGGCGACCTTGGCCAGGTCTTTGAGCAGGATGCCCGGATAGGAGTGGCCCTGCAGGCGCATGACGGCGTAGTCGCGGGCGGAGAGCAGGACACCGGCGCCGACCGCGGCGACGGTGGCGAGCAGGGCGACGGCCAGGAGGTTGAACAGGTGGCCGCCCGTGAAGTAGTGCCACAGTTCGGTGACCTGCGTGCCCGGGGCTTCGTGCAGGCCGTGGTCGGCGAGCGCGTCGAGGAGGACGGGACGGACGTCGGAGGCGCCGAGGATGAAGTAGTAGCCGTTGGGGCCGACCTCGCCGAACTCGGTGATGGGGTGGGTCTCGACGGTGAAGCCGCGGCCGAAGGCCGGATATCCGTCCCGCAGCCACTGGGCGTAGTGGGAGTCGGGGTCGGAGACCGCCAGGTACAGGTGGACCCGCGACGACGGTTCGTGAACGTCGAGAACGGCGTAGCCGATGGTGGCGCCGTGGTCGTCGGCGACCTGCTGCACGGTGCGTGCGACCTCGTCGATGTCGTGGATCCCCTCGTTCTCGGTGATCCACACCATCTCCGAATCCTCAAGGACGAACATGGTCTGCTCGGCCGTGGCGGCGAGGAGGAAGGCGAGGAGCGCGGCGAAGGCGGCGCACGCCGTGTAGGCGAAGGAAAGCGTTCGGTTCGGCACCTGGCGGTCCTGTGGCGGCTGGGGCGGGCCTGTCGGCGGGGCGACGGACCCGCGGTGTGGTCGGCGTTCGGTCGCCGGCGTTGATACGTCCGGTTGTTCGTCCGTGTCCGGGGGCGGAGGGGAGCGGTGGCCCGCCGGGTGGGGCGTGGCGGTGCAGCTGCCCACGGTGGTGGGAGGAGGCGGGGCGTTCCCGGTGCCGTGCCGCCGCTTCCGGCGACGGGACCGGTCGCGGCTGGGTGGCACCGGCGGTCCCGGTGGTGCCGACGGTCGGCGGCGGGGTCGCCGCGCTCTCGGCCGCCCTGTCCGCCCGTGTTTCTTCGTGGATCGGCTCGGTGGGCCGTGGGGCTGCGGCAGGGGAGAATAACAGAATGGCCGTGCCGGGGACAGTGACGGTCGGGCCGCCGGTGTTCTCCTTTCCGGTGATGTCAGGGGCGAGCCGGGGTTCCGTGGTGTCCCGGGCCTTCGGAATCCGGTCCGTCTTTTTCCGGTGAGAGAGGCGACGGCACAGGTCAGGACGTTGGTGAGCGGGAATGGGGGGTGCGGTGGGGTGCTCGGACGCCGCGTCCGGCGAGTGTTGCCGTGGTCGCTTCGTGGCCGGAACCGGTCATGGGGAGACCGGGCTCACGGTGGTGGTCGACGGGGGGATTCGGAGCCATTCGCAATGGCGTCGGGAAAAGACGGTTCTCCCGCGGGAGGAGGCGGGAAGGCGGTGCTCCTGCGCGGGAGGGGACGCGGTGGTGCTCTTCCCGCGGGAGCCGTGCTCCGGTGGCCCGGCACGGCACGGCCGCGCGTCCGGGGCGGTCCGGGCGCGCGGCCGGGGCGCGGACGGTTCAGTCGACGGGGCGGGCGACGGCGAAGTGCGCGCCCGCGGGGTCGGTGAGCATCGCCCAGCGGCCGTAGGGGGAGTCGGCGGGGGCGCGCAGCACCGTGCCGCCCTCCTGTTCGGCGAGGGCGGCCGTCTTGTCGGTGTCGGCGACCGCGAAGTAGGGCAGCCAGGCGCCGGTGCCGTGGCGGACGCGGTCGCCTCCGCCGTAGACGCCGAACACCGGGGCGCCGTCGTGGGCCAGGCTGGTGAAGTCGATGCCGGGGAGGCGTTCGGCGGTCAGGCCGAAGACGGCGGCGAAGAAGTCCGCGGTCGCGGGGGCAGGGCTGGCCACCTCGGCCCAGGCGGGGGCCCCGGGGACGCCGGAGATCTCCGATCCGGCCAGTCCGGTGCCCTGCCAGAACGCGCAGACCGTGCCGGCGGGGTCCTGGACGACCGCCGTCGAGCCGAAGCCGGGGATGTCGTCGCGGCCGGTGACCACGGTGCCGCCCGCGTCGCGTACGGCGGTCAGGGCGGCGTCGAGGTCGCCGGTGGCGAGGTAGACGGTCCAGGCGGGCCGTTCGGCCGACGGGGCGCCGTCGGCGGGTTCGTACAGGGCGGCGACCCGCCGGCCGTCGAGCCGGGCCGTGCGGTAGGGGCCGCCGTCGTCGGTGAACTCCCAGCCGAGCACGGTCGCGTAGAAGCGCTGGGCGGCGGCGAGGTCGCGGACGGGCAGGTCGAGCCAGGCGGGTGCGCCGGGTGCGTAGGCGATGGAGTGCGTCATACCTCCAATCGTACGTGTGTTCGAATGGTTCGGGAGGGGTTCCACGCGGTCCGACCAGGGTTTTTGCCGGTGTTTTGAGGTGTCTGTACCGGGGCCGGGTCAGCGGTCGCCGGACCGCCCGACGGCCAGGGCGAACGCGCGGTCGAGCAGGTCGGGGGCGTCGTAGGGCAGCCAGTGCACGCGCGGGTCGCGGCGGAACCAGGACTCCTGGCGGCGGGCGAAGCGGCGGGTGGCCCGCACGGTCTCCTCCTTGGCCTCCTGCTCGGTGCACTCGCCGGCGAGGAAGCGCAGCACCTGGGCGTAGCCGAGGGCGCGCGAGGCGGTGAAGCCGTCGCGCAGGCCCGCTTTCTCCAGGGCGCGGACCTCGTCGACCAGGCCCGCCTCCCACATCCGGTCCACCCGCAGGGCGATGCGCTCGTCCAGTTCGGGGCGGGGCGCGGTCAGGCCGATCTGCACGCACGGGTAGCGGGAGACGTGTTCGGGCAGGGTGGCGGTGAACGGCCCGCCGGTGATCTCGACGACTTCCAGGGCGCGCACGATGCGCCGTCCGTTGCTGGGCAGGATCGCCTCCGCGGCGGCGGGGTCGAGGCGGGCGAGCCGGGCGTGCAGGGCGAGCGGGCCGTGTTCGGCGAGTTCGGCCTCCAGGCGGGCGCGCACCTGCGGGTCGGTGCCGGGGAAGTCGAGTTCGTCCAGGGCGGCGCGCACGTACAGGCCGGAGCCGCCGACCAGGACGGGGACGCGGCCCGAGGAGCGGAGGTCGTCGATGACCGCGCGGGCCATGCGCTGGTAGTCGGCCGCGTTCGCGGTCTGGGTGACGTCCCAGACGTCGAGCAGGTGGTGGGGGACGCCGCGCCGCTCGGCGGCGGTGAGCTTGGCGGTGCCGATGTCCATGCCCCGGTACAGCTGCATGGAGTCGGCGTTGACGATCTCGGCGGGGCGTCCGTGCTCGCCGAGGCGCAGCGCCAGTTCGACGCCGAGGTCGGACTTGCCCACTGCGGTCGCTCCGACGACCGCGATCACTGTGCTCATGCCTCAAGTGTGGCAGCGCCAAGCGCCCGGGGAGGCCGCTTCGCCCCCGGTCAGTGCGGGGGCACGGGGAGGAGGGGCGGGAATCTAGGATGAACGCATGCGTTTCGCGAAGGGCCACGGCACCGAGAACGATTTCGTGATCCTCCCCGATCCGGACGGGGAGTTGGACCTCGACGCGGCGACCGTCGCCGCGCTGTGCGACCGGCGTGCCGGTCTGGGCGCGGACGGGGTGCTGCGGGTGGTGCGGACGAAGGCGTTGGGGGAGCCGTTGGCGGGGGAGGCGGCCGACGCCGCGCGCTGCGAGTGGTTCATGGACTACCGCAACGCCGACGGCAGCGTCGCCGAGATGTGCGGCAACGGGGTGCGGGTGTTCGCGCGTTACCTGCGGGAGTCGGCCCTGGTGGGCGACACCGTGTTCGAGGTGGGCACGCGGGCCGGTGCGCGGCGGGTGACGTTGGAGGACGACGGGGACGTCACCGTCGACATGGGGCCGGTGCGGGTGCTGGGTCCGGGGCGGGCCGAGCTGGCCGACGGCCCGGTGCGGGGGGTGCGGGTCTCGGTGGGCAATCCGCACCTGGCCTGCCGGGTGGCGCGGCCGGTGGCCGAGGTCGATCTGGGCCGTCCCCCGGTGCTGCGGGAGGAGGAGTTTCCGCACGGGGCCAACGTCGAGGTGTTCCGCGAGGTGGCTCCGGGGGTGCTGGAGATGCGCGTCTACGAGCGGGGGGCCGCGGAGACCCGGTCGTGCGGTACCGGGATCGTGGCCGCCGCGGCGGCGGCCACGCCGCCGGGTGAGGACGCGGAGTGGACGGTGCGGGTGCCGGGCGGGGTGTGCGCGGTGGTCCTGGAGGGGGGAGCGGCCCGGCTGCGCGGGCCCGCGGTGATCGTGGCCGAGGGGGACGTCCGGCTGCCCGTGGCGCGGTGAGCGCCGTCGCGGCGGGGGGCAGAGGCGCTCTTTCGCTGCTGTGGCGGGTGCTGGGACGGCTGGTGCTGCTGTTCGCCGCGGTCAGCTGCGTCTACCTGCTCGCGGCGACCGCGCTGAATCCTCGGGAGAACTACGAGGCGCGGCGTCCGCCTCCGCCGGCCGAGGCGGTGGACGCCGCGTTGGACGCCGCCAACCTCAACGACGAGACGCCGCTGGCGCAGCGGTACGCGGTGTGGGTCTCGGGGGTGGTGGTCGGCGACTTCGGGCGGACGTGGGACGGTGCGTCGGTCAACGAGGAGCTGTCGCGCCGGGTCGGGGTGAGCGCGCGGCTGCTGGCGGCGGGGGCGGTGCTCGGCTGTGTCGGCGGGGTGCTGCTGGGCACGTGGACGGGGGCGCGTCCGCGCGGGGCGGCGGACCGGGCCGCCACGGCGGTGTCGCTGCTGCTGATCTCGGTGCCGGTGGTGGTGGTCGCGGTGTCGTTGCAGAACGCGGCGCTGTGGGTGAACCAGGTGACGGGCGTGGAGGTGCTGCGGGTCACCGGTGAGGCCACCGCGGGGCTGGACGGCGGGGTGTGGGAGCGGGCGGCGGACCGGCTGCGCCACCTGGTGCTGCCGACGCTGGCGGTGGCGCTGCCGCAGGTCGCCCTGTACAGCCGGTACCAGCGGTCGCTGATCGCCGAGCAGGTGGGCGCGGAGTACCTGCGGACGGCGCGTGCCAAGGGGATGACGCGGTCGCGGGCGGTGGTGCGGCACGCGGTGCGGGTCACGCTGGTGCCGGCGGTCGCGTATTTCGGTTATTCCTCGGCGTTGCTGCTGACCAGTACGGTCTTCACCGAGCAGGTGTTCGGTTGGCACGGGGTGGGGGAGTACCTGTTCGAGTCGGTCGGACAGGGGGATGTGAACGCGGTCGCGGCGGTGTGCTGTTTCGGGGCGGTGTGCGTGGTCGCGGCGGGGGTGGTGTCCGATGTCGCGCGGGTGGTGCTGGACCCGCGGAGCCGGACGGGATAGCGGACTGTGAGGTCGGACACCCTATCGCTTCCCAATCGGAGTACTATTTTCCCCAGTTGTTCCATTGGTGCCTTTTGTTAAGGCAATCATGGCGTGTCGGTCCGGTGGAGATCCGGTGGCTTCGGAACCCTGCCGCGGACGACCCATGACATTTGGGGGACAAGTGCGAACAGGGAAACGGCGTGCGACTCCGGCCGGAGCGTTTCTGCTGGTCCTGATGACCGCGCTGGCGGGCTGCCAGGCGACGGGGGAGAGCGGGGCGGCGGTCCCGGAGCCCGCCGCGGCCTCGGTCAACGCCGCGGACCGCGCGCGTGTCGCCGAGGGCGGCACGGTGACCTGGGGGGTCAACGAGTTCCCCACCCAGTGGAACCCCCACCACCAGGCGGGCAACCTCGTCACCGTGCACACCGTCCTGGGGGCGCTGCTGCCCGCGCCGTTCCGCACCGACGAACAGGGGCACTCCCACCCCGACCCCGACTACGTGACGGACGTGTCGGTCACCACCGAACCGGAGCAGGTCGTCACGCTCACCCTCAACCCCGAGGCCGCCTGGTCCACCGGGGAGCCCGTCACCTGGCGCGACTACGCGGCCATGGCCGAGGCGCTGTCCGGAGCCGACACCGACTACCAGGTGCTCGGCGCGGCCGGCTACGACCGGATCGCCGAGGTGCGCCGGGGGGAGGACGAGTACCAGGTCGTCATCGTCTTCGAACAGCCCTTCGCCGACTACCGGGCGCTGTTCTCGCCCCTGCTGCCCGCGGAGTACACCGCGGACGCGGACGCGTTCAACACCGGCTTCCTGGAGCAGATCCCGGTCACCGCGGGACCGTTCGAGGTGGCGGAGATCGACCCCGTCGCCCAGACCGTGGTCCTGGACCGCGACGACGACTGGTGGGGCGAGCCCGCCAAGCTCGGCTCGCTCGTCTTCCGCGCGCTGGCCCCCGACGCGCTGGACGCGGCCTTCCTCGACGGCAGCATCGACCTGTACGCGCTCTCCCTCGACTCCGGCTCCCACGAGCGGATCCGCTCCGCGCCCGGTGCCGAGGTCCGCGCCGCGCTGGCGCCCGACTACCGGCACATCACCCTCAACGGGCAGAGCCCGGTCCTGCGGGACGTGGACGTGCGCCACGCGGTCTTCCTGGGCATCAACCGCGAGGTGGTGGCCGCCGCGGCGTTCAGCGCCCTGGGCTGGCAGCCGGAGGTGCTCAACAACCGCTTCCTCATGCCCGGGCAGCCCGGCTACGCCGACAACAGCGGCGAGTGGGGCGAGTACGACCCGGAACGCGCGGCCCGGCTGCTGGAGGAGGCGGGGTGGACGGCCGCGGAGCCCGGCGCGGTACGCAGCCGCGACGGTGAACCGCTCACCCTGCGGTTCGTGGTCCCGCAGGGGTACGCGTCGGCGCGCGAGGAGGCCGAACTGGTGCAGTCGATGCTCGCCGAGATCGGCGTGGACGTCGAGATCAGGAGCGTGCCCGGCGACCAGCTGTTCAGCCGGTACGTGCAGCCCGGCGACTACGACCTGGTGGCCTTCGTCAACGGCGGGAGCGGGTTTCCGGCGTCGGACTTCCTGCACCAGTGGGTCGACGCGGTGGAGGGGCCCGACGGGCAGCCGCAGTGGCGCGCCAACGTCGGACGGATCGGTTCGGCGCAGATCGACGCGGCCCTGTACGGGGCGTTGGAGGCACTGGACGCCGACACCGCGGCGGAGCGGGTCAACGAGGCCGACCGGCTGCTGTGGGAGGCGGGCCACACCCTGCCCCTGTACCAGAGGCCGCAGCTCTACGCGGTCCGCGACACCCTGGCCAACGTGGGCGCGCCGGGGTTCGGCACGCTCGACTACGCCGACATCGGCTACCTCACCGGGGACTAGGACGCCGACGCCCCCGCCGGACGGTCCGGTCCGGCGGGGGCGGTGCGGG
>Ga0079224_100011349_pt1 | contig 12268 bp, 8 predicted proteins | sample Stecom2015_FD_80414 | JGI IMG/M metagenome (GOLD analysis project Ga0079224, IMG submission 80414) | Agricultural soil microbial communities from Utah to study Nitrogen management - Steer compost 2015 | ecosystem: Environmental > Terrestrial > Soil > Agricultural land | place: USA: Utah... | reverse complement strand
TACGATTTTCTAATCGAACGAATGCGTGCGTACTACGTCGACCAAAAAGGCCTGGCGCCGGAAATCTTCGAAGCGGTGCGCGTCAGGCGTCCCGCCTCGCTGTTGGACTTCGACAGGCGGGTTGCTGCAGTGGCGGCATTCGTCGAGGTCGACGCGGCGGAGAGCCTGGCCGCGTCCAACAAGCGCATAGCGAACATCCTGCGGCAAGCCGGTGACGCCACCTATGGCGCAGTAGATGCATCCTTGCTCGAGGATGAGGCCGAGACTGCACTTTTCGAAGCCATCGGTTCCGCGAAGGCATCCGTGGAACCGATGCTCGAGAGCGGCGCTTATGAAGCCGTGCTGACGAGGCTCGCAAGCCTGCGGCAGCCGGTGGATGACTTCTTCGACCGTGTGATGGTGATGACCGACGACGAGGCGCTGCGGCAGAACCGGCTGGCGCTGCTGGCCGGCCTTCGCGGCTTGTTCCTCGACATCGCGGACATCTCCCGCCTGTCCATTGGCTGACGCAGGCGGCCCTGGTGAGCGGTTCGGCAAGGCCCTTTCGGTTGGTGGTGCTCGACAGGGACGGTGTCATCAACCAGGAGTCCGACGAGTTCATCAAGTCGGCGGCCGAATGGAAGCCCCTGGAGGGTAGCCTCGAAGGAATTTCCCTGCTGTCCAGGAGCGGTTTCACCGTGGCCGTGGCATCCAACCAGTCCGGCATCGGCCGCGGGCTGTTCGATCGCAACACCCTCTATTCGATTCACCGCAAGATGCGACGAGCCGTACGGGCGGCCGGAGGCTCCATTGACTGCATCGTCTTTTGCCCGCACCTGCCGGACGATCATTGTGACTGCCGCAAGCCGGCGCCTGGACTGCTCATGCGTCTCGGCCGGCGCTACGGGGTGTCACTGCAGGGGGTTCCGGTGATCGGGGACAGCGAACGGGACCTCGCGGCCGCGCGGGCCGCTGGTGCGAGGCCGGTGCTGGTGTTGAGTGGAAACGGCCGGAAAACCAGGGCTGAGCTGGATCGCCTTCATGTGCCCGTCGAATGCTATGAAAACCTGCTTGCTGCCGCCAGGGCGCTGGTCAGCGAAGCAGAGGTTGCGGGCGAACAGTAATGCTCCTCCTGCGCTCGCTCGTCTTCCAGGTTTACTTTTTCGTCTCGGTCCTTTTGTTCGCGTGCGCCGTTTTCCTGAGCTGGCCTTTCTCCTTCAAGGTACGCTTCGCGCTCGCCCGTACCTGGGCGCGTTCGATGCTGTGGGTCGGCCGCGTGGTATGCGGCCTCGATTACGTCATCGAAGGCGAGGAGAACATTCCAAACGAGCCTTCCGTCATCATGATCAAGCACTCGACGGTGTTCGAGGCTTACGCGCAGCTGGCGGTGTTCCCTCCGCAGACCTGGGTCATCAAGCGGGAGCTTACGTGGATCCCGATTTTCGGTTGGGGACTGGCTGCGATGAGGCCGATCGCGATCGACAGGAGGGCCGGCCATACCGCGGTTTCGCAGGTGATCGCGCAGGGCCGTGCCAGGCTAAGGGACGGCATCTGGGTGACGATCTTTCCGGAGGGAACTCGTGTTCGCCGGGGAACCGTGCGGAAGTACGGCGTCAGCGGCGCGGCGCTTGCCAGTAATGTGGGATGTCCGGTCGTGCCGGTTGCACACAACGCGGGCGACCTGTGGCCTCGCCGCAGCCTGATCAAGCGCCCCGGCCTGATCCGATTTTGCATCGGACCAGCTATCGACAGTAGCGGCCGCTCGCCGCGGGAGATCAACGAATCAGTGCGCCTCTGGATAGAAACCAGGATGGATGAGATCAGCGCCTGACGGCAAAGGCAAGGCCGGCACAAGCCCTGCTGCCGTCAAACGTCGAGGTTGGAGACGGACAACGCGTTTCGTTCAATGAATTCGCGCCGCGGTTCCACCTGGTCGCCCATCAGCGTAGTGAAGACCTCGTCCGCCTTGACCGCGTCCTCGATCTTGACCTGCATCAAGCGCCGGGTTTCCGGGTTTACCGTGGTGTCCCAGAGCTGAGCCGGGTTCATCTCACCCAAGCCCTTGTATCGCTGCACGGACTGCCCCCGGCGGGCCTCGTTCATCAGCCAGTCCATGGCCTCGGCGAAGGAGTTCAACTGCAGTTGCTTCTCGCCCCGCGCGATGTACGCGCCCGGTCCGAGCAGGTCAACAAGCTTCGCCCCCAGCGATACGATGTGCTTGTACTCGTTGGTGTCGAAAAACTCCCGCGGAAGGTAACGAGTCGTGCCCATACCGTGCTGGACTTTGCGTATCTCGATGCGCACTCCCTCACCGTCACTGTCGCCGCGATCGAGCGCCGCGGTGTAGCTGCCGCCGTTACCATTGTCGCCACGTCCTCCGGACAGCTTCGGCAGCGCCGCCGACAGCCGCTCGGTCCAGGCTTCCAGCTTGTCGAGGTCCTCGTAAATCTCCGAATCAACTGGCGGAAGGTTGCCGATTGTTCGCAGGGTCGCCTCGCCGTAGCGATTTGCCAGCCGTGACACGATGCTCTCGACAGTCGTGTATTCCTTGGCCAGCGCTTCCAGCGCCGCCGGCGATAACGCAGGCGCCTCTCCATTGACGTGCAGGCGAGCGTCGTCCAGGGCCGCGTTCAGGAGATATGCCGTGAGCTCTGCGTCGTCCTTGACGTACACCTCCTGCTTGCCTCGCTTTATCTTGTAAAGCGGCGGCTGCGCGATGTAAATGTGGCCGCGCTCGATCAACTCGGGCATCTGCCGGTAGAAGAACGTCAACAACAGCGTGCGGATGTGCGATCCGTCGACGTCGGCGTCGGTCATGATGATCACGCGGTGGTAACGCAGCTTGTCCGGGTCGAAATCCGCGCGACCGATGCCACAGCCGAGCGCCGTGATCAGCGTTCCGACTTCAGCCGATGAAAGCATCTTGTCGAAGCGGGCCTTCTCGACGTTCAGGATTTTCCCCTTCAGGGGAAGAATCGCCTGTGTCCTGCGATCCCTGCCCTGCTTCGCGGAACCGCCTGCGGAGTCGCCCTCCACAAGGAATAATTCCGAAAGTGCCGGATCCTTTTCCTGGCAATCCGCGAGCTTTCCCGGAAGGCCTGCGATATCGAGGGCGCCCTTGCGCCTCGTCATCTCCCGCGCCTTCCGTGCGGCCTCGCGGGCCCGAGTGGCGTCAATGATCTTGCCGGCGATTGCCTTCGCTTCCTGCGGGTGCTCCAGCAGGAATTCCTCCAGGCGCTCCGCCATGGCCGCTTCGACAATGGCTTTGATTTCAGATGAAACCAGTTTTTCCTTGGTCTGTGATGAGAACTTGGGGTCCGGCATCTTCACGCTCAGGACCGCCGTCAGGCCCTCCCGCGCATCCTCGCCGCTGGGCGTGTACTTCTCCTTGCGCCCGGATAGCTCCCGCTCGATGTAGCCGTTCAGGGTACGCGTCAGGGCGCTGCGAAAGCCGGCGAGGTGGGTGCCACCGTCGCGTTGCGGGATGTTATTGGTGTAACAGAACATGTTCTCCAGGTAACCGTCGTTCCACTGCAACGCCGCCTCGACGCCGACCATGTCGCGCTCTACCTGGAAGTAAAAGACCCCCGGATGCACCGGCGTCTTGTTGCGGTTCAGGTGTTCGACGAACGCACGAATCCCGCCCTCATACTCGAAGACGTCCTTCTTGTCCTCTCGTTCGTCGACCAGCTCGATGCGCACCCCGGAGTTCAGGAAGGACAATTCGCGCAGGCGCTTCGCGAGGATGTCGTAGTGGAACTCGATGTTGCTGAAGGTCTTGTCGGACGGCTTGAACCGAAGGGTCGTACCTGTTTTCCCGGTGTCACCGACGACAGCCAGCGGCGCCACGGGTTCTCCGTAGCGGTACTCCTGCTGGTAGGTCTTTCCGTCGCGGTGAATCGTCAACATCAGCTGTTCGGACAGGGCGTTCACCACCGACACGCCGACGCCATGGAGGCCGCCGGAAACCTTGTAGGAATTGTCGTCGAACTTTCCACCCGCGTGCAGCACCGTCATAATTACTTCGGCGGCGGATCGTCCCTCGTCGGGATGCAGATCCACCGGGATGCCACGCCCGTCATCCGTGACGGTCACGGACTCGTCGGCATGGATGGTTACCGTGATGACACTGCAGTGCCCCGCCAGGGCCTCGTCGATCGAGTTGTCGACGACCTCGAAAACCATGTGATGCAGACCGGTTCCATCGTCGGTGTCCCCGATGTACATTCCCGGTCGCTTGCGTACTGCTTCAAGTCCCTTTAAGACCTTGATATTGCTGGAAGTGTATTGCCTCTCGTCGGCCATTCCCTATCCTCTGGACGAAACCGACGCATTGTATCATTTCCGGGCGCTCAAAGGGCGGTTGCGGCTGCTTTAGCGCATTGTTTTCCAGCGAGTTTGCCGTGCTTTGAGGCTTTGCACGGCCGCCCTCCCGGGCATCTCCGTGCTCGCAGCTTAGCCGAGGCTCAACACGCCCTGTTCCACGTGGAACGTCGCGGGCGGGGCGGGAAACCAGCCCGGGTCCAGCGTGAGTGCTGTCGCGATCACCTGGGCGCCCAGGTCTGTCACCTCCTCCATCAGCCGCTCAAGCGAACGTTGATCGAGCTCGGCCGCTGGATCGTCCAGCAACAGCAACAACGGGTGCTCGAGCCGCAACTGCACCACCCTCGATGCGGCCAGGATCATCGCGCTGGCCAACAGCTTTTGCTGCCCGCGCGACACGAGCTTCCGCGCCTGACGATCGTCGTAGATCAGGCGCAGATCGGCTCGATGCGGGCCTGCGCTACTGCTACCCGCCGCCAGGTCGCGGTCAACCCCTGCCGCCAACGCCTCTGCAAGGGTACGTCCGGAGACCCAGCCCTGGATGTACTCGAATCCCACCTCGCTGCCCAGGAGCCTGAGCCCAACCGTCTCCAGCACGGGCAGCGCCTTGTCCAGCGCTCTCCGCCGGGATGCGTCCACCGACAGTGCGAGTTGTACGAATTCGGCGTCCCAGCTCGACAGCTCGCGGGTCAGGCCCTCGCGCAGGGCCGCATTGCGCTGCTTCAGCGCGCGCCTGAAACGTCTCCACAAATCCAGGTAACCGTGTTCCACGTGGAACGTCAGCCAATCCAGATACCTGCGGCGATGCTCAGGTCCCCCTGCAACCAGGCTGTGCACATCCGGATCCATCACCTGCAGGGGCAAGGCGCTTGCAAGTGCCGCGACGCCACCGCCGCGGTCTCCGCCTATGCTTATCTCCAACCCCGAGCGCCCGTTACGGACGCCGATCGAGGTATCGCGGACACCGGAGCGCACCGACCCGCGCAGCAGAAACTCGCTGGCACCGTGCCGCACAAGCCGCTCGGTGGGAGCCCCACGAAAGGATTTGCCACGCCCTAGATAGGCAATGGCCTCGAGAAGACTGGTTTTGCCGGACGCGTTGGCGCCGTATACAAGATTAAAACGCTCGTCGAACTCCAGCTGGACGGACGCGAGACAACGAAAATCCGTGCAAGAGAACGAGCGAAGGGTCAAGGAAACCCGGCAGCGATATCAGAGCCGCATCGGCATGACGACGTACTTGCAGTCGTCGTTGCCGGGCTCCCGCATCAGGCAACTGGAATTACCATCCACTACCGACAGGGTGACCTGCTCCGAATCGATCGCCCCCAGTGCATCCTGCAGGTAGCTGACATTGAAGCCTATCTCGATCTCATCGCCATCGTAATCGACCTCGACTTCTTCCTCGGCCTCTTCCTGCTCCGGGTTGTGCGCCTGCAGGACCACGTTCCCCTTGCGGATGACCAGCCGAATGCCCCGGTACTTCTCATTCGACAGGATTGCCGTGCGTTGTAGAGCTCCCTTTAACAGCTGCCGGTCCGCCACCAGCTGGTTGCCGGTATCTTTCGGGATAACCCGCTCATATTCGGGGAAACGGCCGTCAACGAGCTTCGATGTGAAGCGAATGCCGGTCAGCTGGATGCGGATATGGTTACTGCCCAACTCGATCGTCAGGTCCTCCTCCCCGCCGGCGCCGATCAGGCGCTGCAGCTCCAGGATACCCTTACGCGGAACGATAACCTGTTTCTCGGGCGCGTCGGAGCGATTGAGGTCTACCTGGCACAGCGCCAGCCGATGCCCGTCTGTCGCAACGGCGCGCAAGTACTTCTTGCCGCTCTCGAGCAGCAGCCCGTTCAGGTAATAGCGAACATCTTGCTGAGCCATCGAAAAATGGGTCTTCTCAAGCAGTCTCGCCAGCAACTCGCGTGGCAGTTCCAGGCTCTCACCGGCGTTGATGTCTTCCACCGACGGAAACTCCGCCGCAGGCAGGGTGGTCAGGCTGAACTTGCTCTTCCCGGATCGGACGGACAGCTTCTCGCCGCTCAAGCTGATGGCAACCTCGGCGTTCTCAGGAAGCGCACGACAGATGTCGAACAGCTTTCTCCCCGGTACCGTCACCTCACCTGGTGTCTGAACATTCACCTCGGCGCTTGCGACCAGTTCCACTTCCAGGTCCGTGGCAGTAATCGCTACCTGGCCGTTCCTGGCTACCAGCAAGACGTTTGCGAGTATCGGCATGGTCTGGCGTCGCTCCACAACCCCGATTACCGACTGCAACGGCCTCAGCAATGCCTCCCGACCCGCGGTTAACTTCATCGATTCCACCTGTTAATAAATATTGGAAATAATTCTTGCTTTGTTATTATTAGCGACACGAAGTCCTGTGGATAACTTATTTTTTTCGTTCGAGATCAATATCTTACAGGTCAATCGGTCAACCGCAAAACGGTGTACGATCCGGAAGCTACCTGTGCATCTCCTGTGGGTAAGTTCCCGGTCCAAACTTCTCCACCGGTTATCCACATTATCCTGTCAGAGTTCTTAACAAATTCAAGTAATCTTCATTAACCCTTTTATCAGTTTCCTTGAGCGCCGCGATTCGCCGACAGGCGTGCAGCACCGTGGTGTGATCTCGACCGCCGAACGCATCCCCTATCTCCGGCAGGCTATGATTTGTCAGCTCTTTGGCCAAAGCCATGGCCAACTGGCGAGGCCTCGCGATCGAGCGGCTTCGACGCTTTGACAACAGGTCGGCAAGGCGCAGTTTGAAGTAATCGGCCACCGTTTTCTGGATATTTTCCACCGAGACCAGGCGGTCCTGGAGCGCAAGCAGGTCCTTCAGGGCCTCCTTGGCAAAATCGAGGCTGATCGGCCGCCCGGTGAACTGCGAGGTCGCAATGACCCTGCGCAGGGCACCCTCCAGTTCGCGGACGTTCGAGCGTATGCGCTTCGCTATGAAAAAAGCGACTTCCTCCGGGAGTACCGTGTTCTCTCCCGCCGCCTTGCTCATGAGAATCGCAACCGAGGTTTCCAGTTCCGGAGGGTCGATGGCGACGGTCAAACCCCAGCCAAAGCGTGACTTCAGCCGCTCCTCGAGGCCAGCGACTTCCTTGGGGTAGCGATCGCAGGTGAGAACTATCTGGCGTTGTCCTTCGAGGAGCGCATTGAAGGTATGGAAGAACTCCTCCTGCGAACGCTCCTTCCCCGCGAAGAACTGGATGTCGTCGATCAGCAGTGCATCCAGCGAACGATACGATCGCTTGAAATCGGAAATCGTGTTGTGTTGCAGGCCCTTGACCATGTCGCCGACAAAGCGTTCCGAGTGTACGTAACTCACGCGTGCGCCCGGATCTCTCGCAAGCATCACATTGCCGATTGCCTGCATCAGGTGGGTCTTTCCCAGCCCGACGCCCCCGTAGATGAACAGCGGGTTGTAGGACTTGCCGGGGTTCTCGCCCACCTGGTGCGCCGCGGCCCGCGCAAGCTGGTTACTCTTGCCCTCGACGAATGCCGAGAAGGTGAAAGCCGTGTTCAAACGACTTACGACAACCGACGCGGGGTTTGGCCGAGCCGGCTTAGCCGGGCGTACCGCAGCGTGGGGTGCGGGTACTTTCCGTGAGCCTACTTCAACCACCACTTCGCTTCTGCTGCCCGCGCCATCGATCAATTGCGAAATTCGTTCGATGTAATGCTGCTGCAGCCAGTCGACTACGAACCGGTTTGGGGCAAGAAGTCGTAATACATTCCCGTCTTCAACGGCGTGCAGTGGCCGGATCCAGGTATTGAACTGCTGCTCTGACAGTTCCTCCTGCAGACCGACGACGCAGCGATTCCAGAGATTTGTCACAGCCTGCAACGAGGTCCCCGACGAGAACGCGCAAAAATCACGCTAAGAGTTGTTAGCAAAAAAAAGTTCAAGCTTGGAAATGCAATTGGCAGATGGCGATGAGCCGCGCAGTCTATAACGTCCCCAAAACGTTCGCCAGAAACTGAGAATACACCTTGCCGCTGACGCTCGCAGATAAAACGAAAGATAAAAACGAAAGATAAAAACGAAACGCAAAAGTCCGCTACGGTTTATCAAGGTCTTGCAAATCGCCCTGGTTGCGTAGCCCGCGCCGGCGCATTTGAGGGCGAGCCTGCGCCCGCCTGACGCAGCCTGCGATCGCGTTACCAGTTACAGATGGACTGGCAGCGTCTGCTGCAGCTGAACCCGCTCGGTTGACAGGAATTCCCGCCGCAAGTACCCTTGCCGCCCACTTTTTCCCAGTGGCGAGATGCTCGCTGCGTATCCCTTAAGTGAAATTTCTTCCGGAGCTCTAAGCCAGGGTTCCCAAGCACAGGTCAAAGACAATGAAACGCACATTCCAGCCGGGCAACTTGAAACGGGCGAGAACACACGGGTTCCGGGCACGCATGGCAACGAAAGCCGGGCGTCTGGTGCTCAAACGGCGACGCGCCAAAGGCCGTGCGCAACTTACACCGTAACAGCCTGTCATAGCATTACTCCGCAATACCCAACAATAACGAACGCATCTGACAAAACGGGGCGAGACGAAGACGGCGCGATCGCAGGTCGTTCGAAAACCGGTTCCGGATCGGTTGCGGTGCGGGACCATCGTTTCACCAGGGCCAACCGCTTGCCCGGCGCAGACGCGTTCAGCCGTGTGTTTGCCAAAGCCAGCAGGAGTCGCGACAAATTGTTCACGGTCTTGTCCAGGGAAAACGGAATGGACCAGGCCAGGCTTGGACTTGCGATATCCAAGAAACATTGCCGAAAGGCCTGTGACAGGAACCGCTTGAAGCGGCTGGTGCGAGAGTCGTTTCGCCAGCATGCCGACGAACTGGCGGGGCTCGACATCGTCGTGCTGGGGCAGCCGGACGCGACCAGGGCCGCCAATAGAGCAATTTTTTCGAGTCTTGCCAGGCACTGGCAAAACACCCGATCTGCAAATCCCCGATGCGGACACCTTGAGTAGCGTGGCGGTATTGCGACGCACCGGGCGCAGGAACCAAGGCTAAATGGACAATCAGCGACTGCTTGTATGGGCGGCCTTCGGGCTGATGCTCTGGCTAACGTACCAGGCCTGGGTCCAGGATTACGGCCCGGAGCCCGTACAACAGGCGGAACCTGCCGCTGACCGTGCGAGTTCTCCCGGTACCGAGAGCTCGGGAAACGCCGGCGATCTTCCCGACCTGCCAGAAGACTCGGCGGCCGCGCCGCAACCAGAAGCTGAAGGCGCAGCGCCCGAGGCAAGCGCGCGCCCGGGCGATGCCGAAATCATCCGTGTTACGACCGATGTGCTCGACCTCGAAATAAGCACGCGGGGCGGCACGCTGCAAAAGGCCGTGTTGCTTCACTACCCTGTCGCGAAGGACCAGCCGGACGTTCTCGTGCAGTTGCTCAGTCCGACGATGCCGGACTTCGGCCTCATCCAGACCGGGCTGCGCACGGCGCACGAAGGACCCGAACCGAATCACCTGGCGGAATTCTCGAGCGACGCGTTCGAATACAGCCTCGATGGCCGCGATGAGCTGCTGGTTACGCTCAACTGGAACGACGGCCAGGGCGTCAGCGTGGTGAAGCAATTTCGCTTCACTCGCGGCAGTTACATCATCGGCGTCAGGCAAACGGTGAACAACGAAACCGGCGGCGAATGGCGTGGCGCCGAGTACGCACAGATCCAGAGGCATTCATATCCGCAGGACCGGTCGATGTTCGACGTCGACTCCTACTCCTTCCATGGGCCGGTGGTATACGACGGCGAACGTTCCTCCAAGCTCGATCGGGATGATCTCCTGTCGGACGGCCCGATGACGCTGTCGACGAGCAATGGCTGGATCGCCTCCATACAGCACCACTTCCTGAGCGCAATCGTCCCGGCAGCCGACACTCCTCAGCGCATCAGCGTGGCGGTCCGCGACGACGTTGCCGTCTCCAGCGTAATCGGGACGGCCAGGACGGTGGCGCAAGGCGGTACGGCAGAATTCGACACGACCGTGTTCGTCGGGCCGAAACTGCAGTCGCAACTCGAGCAGGTCACGCCCACGCTCAAGCTGACGGTGGATTATGGCTGGCTGACGATACTGTCCGAGCCACTGTTCTGGCTCTTGTCGAAGGTACACAGCGTCGTTGGCAACTGGGGTCTCGCGATTATTCTCGTCACGATCCTGATCAAGCTCGTATTCTACAAGTTGACCGAAACCAGCGGCCGTTCCATGGCGAAGATGCGCGAGATCCAGCCGCGCATGAAGGCACTGCAAGAGCGGTACAAGGACGATCGCCAGCAACTCAGCCAGGCGATGATGGAGTTATACAAACGGGAGAAAGTGAACCCCGCGGCCGGTTGCCTGCCGATCCTGATCCAGATGCCATTCTTCCTTGCGTTCTACTGGGTCCTGCTCGAAAGCGTGGAGATGCGCCAGGCTCCTTTCGCGCTCTGGATAACCGACCTCTCTTCGCGCGACCCCTACTTCATCCTGCCCCTGATCATGGGCGCGGCCATGTTCTTCCAGCAGAAGCTGAACCCCGCACCGGCCGACCCGGTGCAGGCGAAAGTGATGCAGATCATGCCGATCGTGTTCACCGGCTTCTTCGCGTTCTTTCCTTCCGGGCTGGTGCTCTACTGGGTCACCAACACGCTGCTTTCCATCGCCCAGCAGTGGCACATCAACAAGGTCGTCGGGCGGGAAAGCGCCAGGCGCAAGAGCCACAAGAAGGAAGGCAAGAAGAAAGAAGTGAAGAAGAAGACCGGCACCGACTAAGGCTGGCGGGGATACTTCCTGCCGCGCACTGCTTACGCCAACCAGGAACCTCATGCCTGGAACATGAGCGGAACAGAGGACAACGACGACACCATTGTTGCGCGCGCCACGCCGGCGGGCACCGGCGGCATCGGTATCGTGCGAGTCTCGGGCGCGCTCGCATCGCGAATTGCCACCATCATGCTGGGGCGAGTGCCGCCGCCGCGGGTAGCAACCTTCAGCACATTCAGCGACGCGCACGGGCAACCCCTCGACCAGGGAATCGCCCTGTACTTTCCGTCGCCGCAATCGTTTACTGGTGAAGATGTGCTGGAACTGCACGGACACGGCGGTCCCATCGTTGTCTCGGCACTGGTCGATGCGGCGGTTGCTCTCGGAGCGCGCATGGCGGAACCGGGCGAATTCTCGAGGCGGGCCTTCCTGAACGGCAAGCTGGACCTTGCCCAGGCAGAAGCCATCGCCGACCTCATCTCTTCCGGTTCGACCCAGGCCGCAAGGGCGGCACTGCGCTCGCTCTCCGGCGCATTTTCAGATGCCGTGGAACAGCTCAAGGAGACGCTCACGAGTCTGAGGATCTACGTCGAGGCAGCTATCGATTTCCCCGAAGAGGAGATCGATTTCCTGGCAGACGATGCGCTTCTCGCGCGCGTCGACGATTGCGCCGCCGTGTTCCAATGCCTGCGCGACGACGCCCGGGTCGGGAAGGTGCTGCGCGACGGCTACCGGGTCGTTATCGTCGGGCGACCCAACGCGGGCAAGTCGAGCCTCATGAACCGGCTGAGCGGCCAGGAGTCGTCCATCGTTACCGAGCTTGCGGGAACGACCCGCGACATCGTGCGCGAGCAGATAAGCATTGACGGGCTGGTGGTAGAGCTGTCGGATACCGCCGGGTTGCGGGAAGACCCTGATGTCATAGAAGCAGAAGGAATGCGGCGCGCACGCGTTGCATTGCACCAGGCGGATGCAATTCTGTGGATCCAGGATGCAAGCGCTGCCTCCGATGCGAGCCCTGCCGGTGTCGCAGACGCGATGGCCGGTGCCGGCCCGGCAGAGCCGCTGCCCGAGGGCGTCCCGGTGGTTATCGTGCGCAACAAGATCGACGTGAGCGGGGATGCCCCGGGCCTTTTTCAGCGTGAGCCGCTTACCGTCGCAATCTCCGCTGCGACCGGCGCCGGCATCGACGCCTTGCGCGCGGAGCTTC
>Ga0079224_100011348_pt1 | contig 12269 bp, 8 predicted proteins | sample Stecom2015_FD_80414 | JGI IMG/M metagenome (GOLD analysis project Ga0079224, IMG submission 80414) | Agricultural soil microbial communities from Utah to study Nitrogen management - Steer compost 2015 | ecosystem: Environmental > Terrestrial > Soil > Agricultural land | place: USA: Utah... | reverse complement strand
GGCCGGCTGGCCGCGGGGCGGGCGCGGTCGGGGGGGGGCATCGGACCGACCACGAGTACGGGCGCGGAGGGCACCTCGGCCCGGTCCAGGGCGGTGGCGTAGCGGCTCAGCCCGTCCAAGTCCCCGCCCAGGTGCAGGGTGCCGGCGCCGGCCACCGCCGGGTTGATCCACGGCATCGGTCCGGAGAGCGCCCAGTCGATCTTCACGGTGGCGGCGTCCCACGTGAACCTGGCCAGGTCGTCCACCAGCCGCCCGGGCAACCGGTTGACCCCGACCAGGTCCTGGTACAGCACTGGTGCCGGTACGTCAGCCAGCACCGCCCGGCGCGCCCGCCACCACTCGCCGCCGCGTGAGCGTACGCCGAGGGCTCGCCCCCCGGCCACCGCGACCCGGTCCACCGGTACTCCGCACATGATCCGCCCGCCGGTGGCGCGCAGCCGCGCCACCAGCGCGTCGGTGATCTGCTGCGCCCCGCCGCTGGGCACCGGGAACCCGTACCGCTGGCCGAGCATGGCCAGCAGCCAGCCGAAGATGCCACCGCCGGCATCTTCCAACGTGAGGTCGGTATGCAGGGTGCAGCCGGCCAGCAGCAGCCGGGCGCCCTCGCCGGCAAACAGTTCGTGGGCGAATTTCCGGGCCGGCAGTAGGGCGCGCCGGGCCAGCCGCAGCGCCCGGGCCGGTCCCACCCGGGCCAGCAACCCGGCTCCTGCCCGTACCGGCGGGAACGGGGTGAACAGTGCGGCGAGCAGGCCGGGCTCCAGCGCCTCCCACCACCGGAGCAGGTCCAGCCAGCGTTGGCCGTCGCCGAGTGCGAACTCCTCCAGTGAGGCCGCGGTGCGGTCCGGGTCCCGGCTGAGCACCGCGGCCCGGCCGTTGGGCAGCAGGTGGGCGAGTACGTCCGGCGCGTGCCGCCAGCGCAATCCGTACTCGCTGAGCCGCAGCCGCCGCAGTACGGGCGAGGCTACGGCCAGCGGGAAGAAGGCGCTGCACCGGTCGGCCAGGAAGCCGGGGGCGGCCAGTTCGGCCGAGCGGATCGCCCCGCCGGGGGTCGGGCGCGCCTCCAGCACCAGGACGTCCCAGCCCGCGTCGGCGAGCAGGTTGGCCGCGACCAGTCCGTTGTGTCCGGCGCCGATCACGATCGCGTCCGCGGTGTCCGCCGGCATCGTCGCCCTCCCTTCCCACGCCGATCATGGGACAGCGTCCACGATAAGCGCTGCCACCCGGATTGATCATGAGTTTGGGGTCATGGTCACTTAGTGATCATGACCCCATGATCAACCCGGGCTTCGGTCAGCGGGCCAGTTCGGGTGAAGCGGTCTCCAGTGGCACCTCTTGCGGGCCCACAAGTCCTAATTGAACAGTCTGGCGAGGGAGCAGCGCCTCCAGTAGCCATTCGCTGGCGATCCGCAGCCGGTTGCCCGGGATGGATGCCAGGTGGTAGCCGTGAGTCACCGCCGCGGCCAGTGGGCCGCCCAGCGCCAGCCCCAGCGGGTTGGCAGCCGCCTGTATGCCGGCGAGGTCCACCACGAAGCCGAGGTCACGATGCCGGTATGCCCGGGGAATCTGTCCCAGGCCCAGCGACGCGGCGATGTTGTGCGCGACCAGCTTGCCCTGCCGCACCGCGTGCTGCGCGGTCATCGGCGCCACCCTACCGGGCTGGTCCGGCAGCGGCACCGCGGCGGCGTCGCCGCAGGCGTACACCTCGGGGTGGTCGGGCACCTGGAGCCGCTCGTTGACCACCAGCCGACCCTTCTGCGTGGGCAGCCCGAAGCTTTCCACCAGCGGGTCCGGCCGTACTCCCACGCACCACACCAGGGTGCGGGTGGGTATGTGCTCGCCGGTGGAGAGCTGGACCCCGTCGGCGGTGGCCTTCTCCACCGAGGTCCCCATGTACAGCTCCACCCCCCGCCGGCGCAGCACCCGGCTCGCCGTGCGGGAGAGTCGTTCGTCCAGTTCGGGCAGTACCCGCGGCGCGATGTCCAGCAACAGCCACCGGGGTGGCGTGCTGGCCAGCGGCGGCAGCCGCTGAGCCAGCTTGTAGGTCAGCAGTTGGCCGTGCGCGGCCACCTCGGTGCCGGTATAGCCGGCGCCCACTACCACGAACGTGTTGCACGCGGCGCGTGCGGCCTGGCTGTCCGTCAGGGCGGCCAACTCCACCTGCCGGATCAGGTGGTCGCGTAGGTACAGCGCCTCCGGAATGCCCCGGAACCCGTGCGCGTGTTCGGCCACTCCCGGGACCGGGAGTAGCTTGTGGACGCTGCCGACCGCGACCACCAGCCGGTCGTAGTGCGTCGACCCCCGGCCGCCACCGAGGGTGTGGAAGTCGACCCGCCGCTGACCGAAGTCGATCGCGTCCACCTCACCGGGTACCGTCCGCACGCCGGGCAGCTGCTGGTTCAGCGGTACGGCGAGCCGGCGCGGGTCCAGCACCCCGCCGGCGGTCTGTGGCAGCAGCGGTACGTAGAGGAAGTAGTTGGTGCTGCTGATCACCACCACCTCGGCGGCGTTCTTCACCAGCCGCCGTAGCCGGCGCGCGGCGTGGAAACCGGCGAAGCCGGCTCCCACCACCACGACGCGGGGTCTCATGACATCCCTGGCTTGAGAACCACCTTGGAGTAACCCTCTTCGCGGGCGTCGAACTTGGCGTACGCCTCTGGCGCCTCCGACAGCGGCAGCTCCTTGGAGACCACGAAGCTGGGCCTGGCCCGCCCGGCGATGATCATGTCCCGTAGTTGCCGGTTGTACGCCTTGACGTTGGCCTGCCCGGTGCCCATCCGGAGCCCTTTCTCAAATATCCGGCCCATCGCCAGCAACAGGTTGCCCCGCTTGGCCTCCTCGTTGGGCGCACCCGGGTCGTTGGTGACGTAGAGCCCGACCACGCCGATCTGCCCGGTCGGTCGCACCACCTCCGCCAGGGTGTTGAGCACTACCGCGGGCTGCTCCTCGCCCTCGGCCACAGTGGCCTGATACCCCACGGCGTCGACGCCCTTGTCCACGCCCTGGCCCTGGTTGTGCTCCACGATCTGCGCTACCGGGTCACCCTCGCTGTAGTTGATCGGCACCGCGCCGATCTGCTCGGCCAGCCGCAACCGGTGCGGCACCCTGTCCACTGAGTACACAGTCGCCGCCCCGCGCAGCAGCGCGGAGTAGGCTGCCATCAGCCCAACCGGCCCGGCGCCCATCACCACCACCGACTCACCGGGGCTCACCTGGGCCAACTCCGTCCCGTGGTAGCCGGTCGGGAAGATGTCGGCGAGCATCGCGAAGTCGTTCTCGTGCTCGTCACCCGGCGGCAGGCGCAGGCAGTTGAAGTCGGCGAACGGCACCCGCAGATACTCCGCCTGCCCACCGCGGTACGGTCCCATGGAGACATAGCCGTACGCGCCACCGGCGAAGCCGGGGTTGACGGTGAGGCAGAAGCCGGTCTTGCCGGCCAGGCAGTTCTTGCAGAAACCGCATGCGACATTGAACGGCATTACCACCCGGTCACCCTCGGTGAGGCTGACCACCCCGTTGCCCACCTCGACGATGGTGCCCATGTTCTCGTGCCCGAACACCGTGCCCGGCTCGGCACCGGTGCGCCCCTCGTACATGTGCAGGTCGGAGCCGCAGATCGCGGTGGAGGTGATCCGTACGATGACGTCGTTCGGCGCCTCGATCCGGGGATCCTCCACCTCGGTCACCTCGACCTTGTGAGGCTCCTGGTAGACCACTGCCTTCATCGGTCAACCTCCTCTCAGCCGGCCAGCGCCGCCTGGTGGCTGAACTGCTCGACCAGGGTGCGGCAGAATGCCGGTAGATCCTTTGGGCCACGGCTCGTGATCAGGATGTTCGGTCCCTGGTCGCAGACGCGGACCTCCTCGTCCACCCAGGTGCCGCCGGAGTTGCGGATGTCGGTGCGCAGGCTCGGCCACGAGGTCAGGGTGCGGCCGCGCACCACGCCGGCCTCCACCAGCATCCAGGGTGCGTGGCAGATCACCGCCGCCGGTTTGCCGCTGTCGACCATTTCCCGGACGAACCGCACCGCGCGCTGGTCCATGCGCAGCCGGTCGGGGTTCGCCACCCCGCCGGGCAGCACCAGCGCGGCGTAGTCGGCCGCCCGGGCTTGGTCCAGCGTGACGTCCACCGGCCAGGTGCCGCCCCGGTCCAGGTGCTGGAACAGGGCCGCCTCACCCGACCGCTCAGAGATCAGGCTGGGCTGCCCGCCCTCGCCCGTCACGGTCTCCCACGGTTGCGTCAACTCGATCTGTTCGGCGCCTTCGATGGCGATCAGGAACGCCACCGGCAGGCCGTTGAGCTTGCCAGCCATCCCCCGTTACCTCCTGCTTGTCGGCGGCTGTTCGCCACCTACCCGCCAGCGCCGGGCGTACACATGCCCGGCGCCAGCGGGTAGGTGCCAGCGGCCGGCCCGGTCGTACACGACCGGGCGCAGGGGTGGACTCGGGGTCCGGCTCAGCGTCGCGCAGACCCGGCTCGGTTCCGGCGGGTCCGGTCCGGGGGTCCGCCCCCCGGGGTCGGCCCCGGTCCGGGTTCATGCCACGGGTTCGGAGGATTCGCTCAGTTCGGTGGTGCCGGTGATCGGGCCTAGGTCGAAGTCCTGCCGCACCATCCCGAAGCCGGGCAGGAACCAGTAGGTCATCGTGCCTTCCACCGAGCCGACGGTGCTGTTCTCCAGTTGCAGATCGAGTTCCACGGCGTACGCCTCGACGGTGCCGGCCGGCACGGTCACGGACTCGAACCCGCGCCCGCTGATGGTGTAGACCACGTCGCTGCGCCCATCGAAGCCCGCGCCGCTGAACTCGACGAACGTCTCGCCGGAGGCGGTGCCGCCCGCCTCCAACTCGCTGATCGGCGGGATGGTCAGGTCGTCGCCGGTGGCTGTCACCTCCATCCCCGGGGCGGAGGCGGCGAAGGCCGCCGCGCTGACGGTGAGGCCGCCGTCCGGACCGGTGGTGAACGAGCGCTCCACCGTGACCGGCGTGCCGCCGCTGTTGACGGTCTCGGTGATGGTCACAACATCCCCGTCACCGCCGGTGGTGACGGAGTCCACGACCACCTCGGAGGTGCCCGAGGCCATCCCGCCGAGGGCGTAGGTCAGCGTCGCCCCCTCGACCGGCGGGTAGAAGTAGAGAGCGTCGCCGGCCGCGCCGGCGTCGGGGGGCGCGCTGGTGGCGGGAGCCGGAGGGCTGGTCGGGGGCGGGGTGGACCCGCCCGATCCGTCACCGTCGCCGTCGCATGCGGCGAGCGGGACCAGCAGGCCGAGGACGGCGACGGCCACCCCTAGGCGGATGCGGACGATCGGTCGTAGGTCGCGTGCGGACACGCCAGTGCCTCCTTCGCCGGTGGTCGGGCGACGCCAGCCTACGGCACCCGGGCAACCCCTCCGGTCGCGGCGAGCTGGTCACCGAGCCGGCAGGCCATCCGTGGGGCTTGCGCGGTCAGGGCTTTCAGTCGGGGCTTACGGTCAGGGCTTGCGGCCCAGCCCCGCGTAACCGAGCCGGGAGCCCTCGGTGTCGGCCAGGTCCGGGTCCTCCGCCCCCCAGACGCCGATGTTGGCGATCCCGGGCCCGGCCCCGTCGTAGGGCGGCACCAGCTCCAACCCGGCGAAGAACCGCTCGATTTCGGTCCGGCTGCGGTCGGTAGGCGGATTGTCAGTGTTCCGGTAGACCTTGTCGCCCATCTCCCGCGCGTCGTCCGACACCTGATCATCGATGCAGATGTGCGACAGGGCCAGGCAGGAACCGGAGGGCAGCGCGTCCAGGTAGCGCCGCACCAGCCCCCAGGGGTCGTCGTCGTCCGGCACGAAATGGAGCAGGGCCACGAACATGAGGCCGACCGGCTGGCTGAAATCGATCAGCGCGCGGGTGTCCGGGTGGTCCAGGATCGCCTCCGCCTGCCGCACGTCGGCCTCGAAGGCCGCCACCCGCTCGGTGCCGCTGAGCAGTTCCCGGGAGCGGGCGACGACCCGCGGATCGATGTCCACATACACCACCCGGCCGTCAGGGACCAGTTCGGCGACCACGTCGTGGGTGTTGCGCTGGGTGGGCAGGCCGGAGCCCACGTCCAGGAACTGAGTGATGCCGAACTCGGTGACCATCCGGCGGACCGCGCGCTGCAGGAAGCCCCGATTGGCCGAGGCCCCGTCGGCGATGTCGGGCAGGACCTGGAGGATCGCCTCGGCAGCGGCCCGGTCGATCGGCGTGTGGGCGGTGCCACCGAGGTAGAAGTCGTACATACCGGCCGCGGTCGGGCCGGTCGCGGCGTCCGGGTTGGTCATGCGATGTCTCCAATGCGCGAGGAACCGGACAGGTATCGGGAAACGTGCGGGTTGAGTCGCTATCGTAGCGACCAGGCACGATAGTTGCGAACCATCCTGAGGTACGCGCCAACGCGTACCCAGGCGCTGACAGCGGGTGTCCGTGCCGGCCCCGCCGCGCCGTCCCCGCGCCGGCTACGGCTCGCCGGCGCCCGCCTGGGGACCGCCTGCCGTACCATCGCGCCCGCCTGCCCTACCCTCGATGACTGTGACCGACGCGAACGCCCATCCGGCGATGGCCAGCCGCCTGCGTGGCCTGGGTACCACCATCTTCGCGGAGATGTCCGCCCTGGCCGCGCGTACCGGTGCGATCAACCTGGGACAGGGTTTCCCCGACACCGACGGGCCCGAGGTCATGCTGGAGACCGCGGTGTCGGCGCTACGCTCCGGGCAGCACAACCAGTACCCGCCCGGCCCCGGCATCGCCCCGCTGCGCGAGGCGGTAGCCGCCCACCAGCGCCGCTGGTACGGGCTGGAGTTCGATCCGGAGACCGAAGTGCTGATCACCACCGGCGCGACCGAGGCGGTCGCGGCGGCGGTGCTGGCGCTGGTGGAGCCCGGCGACGAGGTGATCGCGCTGGAGCCGTACTACGACTCGTACGCCGCGGTGATCGCGATGGCCGGCGGGGTGCGGGTGCCGGTGACCCTGGCGGCCCCCGGGTTCCGGCTGGACCTCGCGGCGCTGCGGGCGGCGGTCACCCCGCGTACCAAGTTGTTGCTGATCAACTCGCCACACAACCCGACCGGGACCGTGCTGACCCGCGAGGAACTCGCCGGGATCGCCGCGCTCGCCCGCGAGCGCGACCTGCTGGTGGTTACTGACGAGGTGTACGAGCACATGACCTACGACGTGCCGCACCTGCCGCTGGCGACCTTCCCCGGTATGCGTGAGCGGACGGTCACCATCTCCAGCGCCGGCAAGACCTTCGCGGTGACCGGCTGGAAGGTCGGCTGGGTGTGCGCACCGGCCGGGCTGGTGACCGCGGTACGCACGGCCAAGCAGTTCCTCACCTACGTCTCCGGCGGTCCGCTGCAGCCCGCGGTGGCGCTGGCGCTGGGCCTGCCCGACGAGTACTACCAGCGCCAGCGCGATGACCTGCGGGCCAAACGGGACCTGCTCTGCGAGGGGCTGGCGAGCCTGGGGTTCGAGGTATCGGTGCCGCGCGGCACCTACTTCGCCACCACCGACGTCCGTCCACTCGGGTACGACAGCGGGGTCGAGTTCTGCCGGATGTTGCCGCAGCGGTGCGGGGTGGTCGCGATCCCGCACGAGGTCTTCTACGACCACAAGGAGGCGGGCCGGCCGCTGGTGCGGTGGGCGTTCTGCAAGCGCGACGAGGTGCTGACCGAGGCCCTGACCCGGCTGCGGGATGGGCTCCAGGGAGCCGAGGATTTTGCTTGAGCAGGGGCCGCCCTGTTGTGGGTTTGAGCTTGAGCAGGGGCGCCCTGTTGTGGGTTTGAGCTTGAGCAGGGGCGCCCTGTTGTTGCTCTAGCCTGCACAGGGGCGCCCTCTTGGGGGGCGCGGGGGTAGCGCGCGGCCACCAGGGCAGCACGCCGTAGGTGCCCGAGGTCCCCTCGGTCCAGCGGAAACCCCACAGCACACCGGTCGGCCCGTCTGGGGGCAGGGTGGCCAGGTGCGCGGACACCTCCGCGCCCTCGCGAGCAGTGCGGAAGCCGCTGTGTCCGTTGAAGTCGGTCGCGCAGTACCCTGGGTTCGCCGCATTCACCTTGATCGGGGTGTCCCGCAACTCCTTGGCGTACATGACCGTGACCATGTTCAGCGCGGTCTTCGAGGAAGGATAGGTCACCGAGACCATCGACCACAGTGGACTCTTCGGATCGCTGATGTGGGTGAGGGAGCCGACGTCGCTGGAGACGTTCACGATCCGGGCCGCCTCGCCCGCCGCAGCAGCGGCAGCATGGCGTTGGTCACCGCCACCACCGCGAACACGTTCGTCTCGTACACCCGGCGCAGCGTGGCGAGCGCGGTCTCGCTGGGCCCGCCCTTGCCGTCGAACCCGAGGAGTCTCGTACCCGATTCCCCAGTTGCCTCCGGTGATCAACGCGATGCTCATGCGGCCAGCCGGTCGCCGGCCGGCCGGCGGCAGGAGAGACCCGGTGAGCCTGGTACCGCCGGTCCTACCCTCCGCCGCCGCGGGTGCGGCAGGCTAGGAGCATGACCTCCAGCGACGGCGGGCGGTTGGGGTAGGGGTCGGCGCGGTTAGGGGGTGGTCAGTTCTGCCGCGCCGAACGAGACCGAGAACCGCCGGCACCAGATCGAGACGCTGGTGTACTCGTCCGGCGCCACCTCGGCCGGGATGTCATAGACCTGGTCGCCCTGGTTGCCCTTGAGTTCGCCCAACTCCACCCAGGCGCCGTCGTCGAAGACGTGCCAGCCGTCCCGCCCTTCGATCACCGGCTGGTCGGTGAGCCACACCCGCAGGTCCGGCCCGTTCGACGTGTCGAGGCCGACCAACTCCAACTGGTGGCTGCCGTCCGGGTGGCGGATGAGCCGGGCGCTGCCGCTGGTCGCGTGTTCGTGGCTGATGAACTCGCCCTGCGCCACCAGCACCGGCCCGGCCGGGGGTGCGGGTGAGGAGGTGGTGGGGGCGGGGGAGCCGGGCACCGGCTCCCCCGCCCTCACCGGTGCCGGTGTGGAGAGCGCCTCGTCGACCCGCTCATCCACCACCAGCTTCCACGGCTGGAACCAGTACAGCCCGGCACCGGCGCCGGCCACCAGCAGCGGCAGCAGAACCCAGGTGAGCGGCTTGCGGAGCAGGCGACCGAGCATGGTCACAGTCAACCCGACCGGCCCGGCGGTGGCGGCCCGGATCGGCTTACGGTCCGCTTACGGCGGCGCCGGGACGCGGCCGGTCGGCGCCGACCCCGTCCAGGGCGGTGCCGACCCCGGCGGTGGTGGCCCCGGCGGTGGTGGCCCCGGCGGTGTGGGCGTCGGCGGTGGCGTCCTCGTCGGCCAGCAGGCCCAGCCTGCGCGCCACCGCCGCCGCCTCGGTGCGGTTCCCGACCTCCAGCTTGGCGATGATCCGGGACACGTGCACGCTGGCGGTCTTCGCGGTGATGTACAGCTCCTCGGCGATCCGCCGGTTGCTGTACCCGGCGGCGACCAGGCGCAGTACCTCCCGCTCGCGGCGGGTCAGGGTCTCCCGGGCCGGCGGGTCGTCCGCGGCCGGACCGCGGCCTCGCAGCCCGAGCCGCCGGGCCAGCGTGTCCGCGGCCACGGTAAGCGGGGTGGCGACGAGGTCGGTGGCGATCGAGTGAGCCTCCCGTACCGCCTCGACCGCACCGGCCCGTTCGCCCGCGGCGGCCGCCACCTCCGCCAACCGCAGCAGCGCGGCGGCCCGCGGGTACGGCTGGCCGTCCGCCCGCCAGGCCGCCACCGCGGTCTGCCACGCCGGGTACGCCTCGGCCGGGTCAGCGAGTTCCGCGGCGACCTGCGCCGCGCAGGCACGCTCGGCCGGGTACCGCACCGGGACCGCCGTGCTGAGCTCCTGGACCCGGTCGCGCACCCCGGCGGCGCCGGCCGTGCCCGTGGCCGCCACCGCGGCCCGGGCCGCCGCGGCCAGCAGCGGCCAGGCGTAGCGCGGGTCGCGGACGAGTTCGGGATCCTCCAGACCCTCCGCCGCCGCGGCGACCGCGGCCGGCGGGTCGTCCAGCACGGCCAGGATCCGCAGCTCCCGCAACGGCAGCCGGAACTGGCCCTCCACATAGGGCCAGGCCAGGAAACCGAACGCGCGCGCCAGCGACCGGCCCGCGTCCGGATGCCCGCGCGCCAGCCGCAACCGCGCCCGCAGGGTCAGCGGATGGATCGCCTTGGACCCCACCAGGTCGAGCCGGGCCGACTGCGCGCACAACCGCTCCGCCTCGTCCCACTCGCCGAGGGCGATCAACGCCTCGGCCCGGTTGGAGAGCAGGGTAGCGGTCTTGCTGCGGCTGAAACCTATCCGCGCCGCCTCGGCGATGCCGTGGCCGGCGGTCTCGGCCGATTCCGCGTACTCGCCGATCTCGTAGAGGTGGTCGGAGATGTTGACCAGTGCGCGTACCAGGCCCTTCCCGTCCCCGGCCCGCTCCGCTTCCTGGAGGGCGCGCCGCAGCTCGGCCAGGCCGGCCTCGGGGGAGATCTGCCGGCTGCACAACCGGCTGTACGTGATGGTGGCGGAGACGTGCGCCGCGACGTCGCCCAGGTCTTCGGCGGCGACCGCCGCCTCCTGGGCGATGCGGCCACCCTCCTCCCAGTCCACCCGCATGATCGCGAAGGCGATGTCGGCGAGCAAGCGGGCGCGGGCGGCGGGGTCGGGCACCCGGACGGCGAGCCGGTACGCCTCCCGCGCCTCCGCCGCGCCGTCGCTCTTGCCCAGCGCGGCCAGCATGTGGGCCTGCCGCTCCAGCAGCCGGGCGGCGCGCAGCGGCTCCCGCTCCGGGTCCACCTCGGCCAGCGCCGCCCTGGCCAGCCGCAGCGACCGGACCCGGTCACCGGCGGCGTCGGCCGCGTACAGGCCCTCCTCCAGCACCTCGAAGTGGCTCAACCCGATCCGCTCGGCGGCGTCCGGCACCTGCTCCCACAGCTCCAGTACCCGCTCCAGCAGGCTGCACTTCTCCGCGTACGCGAACCGCTCGCCGGCCGCGGTCGCGGCCCGCAGCGCGGCGGTGAGGGCGCGCGGGTGGTCGTGCGCGGCGTACCAGTGGTGCGCGACCGCGGAGAGGGCCGGTCCAGACCCACCGGCCAGAGCCGGCTCGGCTTCGATCGCGGCGGCGTAGCGCGCGTGCAGCCGGGCGTGCTCGCCCGGCAGCAGGTCGTCGTGTACGGCCTCGCGGACCAGGGCGTGCCGGAACGCGTACCCGCCCTCCGGCTCCACCACCACGAGCTGGCTGGAGACCGCGGCGCGCATCGCCTCCTCCAGCTCGGCTTCGGGCAGCTCGGCCACGGTGGCCAGCAGCCCGTGGGAGACCCGCTGCCCACCGGCGGCGGCGATGCGCAGCAGCTTCTGGGCCGGCTCCGGCAGCTTGTCGACCCGGGCCAGCAGCAGGTCGCGCAGGCTCTCGGGCAGGTACCCCTCGGTGGCCGGGCCGCTGGCGAGCGCCAACTGCTCGATGAAGAACGGGTTGCCCTGGGTCCGCTCGTGGATGCATTCGACCACCTGGCCGGCGGGCTCGACCGCGTAGAGCTCGGCGAGGATCTCGGCGGTGCCGTCCCGGTCCAGCCGACCCACCTCCAGCCGCTCCACCCCGCGTACCCGCTCCAGTTCGGCCAGGAAGGGGCGCAGCGGGTGGCCGCGGTGCAGCTCGTCGGAGCGGTAGACACCGACCAGCAGCACCCGGGCCGCCCGGGCCTGGCGCACCAGGAAGGCCAGCAGGTCACGGGTGGAGCGGTCCGCCCAGTGCAGGTCGTCCAGGATGAGCACCAGCGGGCGGTCGATGGCCAGGCGGTCCAGCAGGCCGGTCATCAGGTCGAACAGGTGCGCCCGGCTGCCGCCGGGCACCGCCACGGCCGGGGCCGCCCCGACCGGCGCGGCCGCCCCGACCCGCGCCGCGCCCGGCCCCCGGCCGGCGCCGGGCGCGGGTTCCGGGAACCGGCCGACCACGCGGGCCTTCGCCGGCGGGAGCACCACCGGCTCGGCCGGCGCCAGCTCCGGCAGCAGGCGGCTGAAGTCGGCCTCGTACCCGGCGAAGGCGGCTGCTCCGTCCCGGCGCAGCAGTTCCCGCAGGGCGGCGACGAAGGGAGCGAACGGCGGCCCGTCCTCGCCCAGCTCGGTGCAGCGGCCCACCAGCACCCGGGCGCCGGCGGCCGCGGCGTAGCGCCCGAAGTCCTCGACCAGCCGGGTCTTGCCGACGCCCGCCTCACCGCCCAGCAGCACCGTCACCGGCTCGGTGGTGTCGGCGCGTTTCAGGGCGCTGCGCAGCGCGGCCAGCTCGGCCTCGCGGCCGACCAGGACGG
>Ga0079224_100011347_pt1 | contig 12270 bp, 10 predicted proteins | sample Stecom2015_FD_80414 | JGI IMG/M metagenome (GOLD analysis project Ga0079224, IMG submission 80414) | Agricultural soil microbial communities from Utah to study Nitrogen management - Steer compost 2015 | ecosystem: Environmental > Terrestrial > Soil > Agricultural land | place: USA: Utah... | reverse complement strand
CTCGCGGACGTGCCGGCGAGCGGTGGCGCCGCGCAGGTGGCGCATCAGGTCCACGATCCGGTGCAGCTCGTCGGCCTCGAACGCGAGCATCCACTCGTAGTCGCCCAGCGCGAACGAGGCGACAGTGTTGGCCCGCACGTCCGGGTAGCCCCGCGCCATCTTGCCGTGCTCGGCCAGCATCGCGCGGCGCTCCTCGTCGGGCAGCAGATACCACTCGTAGGAGCGGACGAACGGGTAGACGCACAGGTACGCCCGCGGTGGTTCGCCGGCCAGGAACGCCGGGATGTGGGACTTGTTGAACTCGGCCGGCCGGTGCAGGGCGAGCTGCGACCAGACCGGCCGCAGGTGCCCGCCGAGCCCGGTGCGGCGCAGCAGCCCGTACGCGTCCTGGAGCGCCTCGGCGGCGCCGGCGTGCCACCAGACCATGAGATCCGCGTCGGCGCGCAGGCCGCTCACGTCGTACGTGCCGCGCACCACCACGCCCTTGTCCGCCAGCCCGCCCAGCAGGTCCTCGGCCTCGCTGGCGAGGCCGTCGCGGGCCGCCGGCAGCGGGCGCACGGCCTGGAACACCGACCACATGGTGTAGCGGATGGAGTCGTTCAGCTCCCGCAACCGGGCGGCCTTGGTCTGGTCGGTCATGACCCCGATTCTCCCAGAGCGGTGGCGACCTGCCAGGCGGCGGCCTGCCCGGATGTGACGCAGGCGGGGATCCCGACCCCGTCGTAGGCCGCCCCGGCCAGGCCGAGGGTCCCCGGCAGCGCGGCCCGGGCGGCCGCCACCCGGTCCGGGTGTCCGGGCGGATACTGCGGCAGGGCGCCACCCCACCGCTGCACGTGGGTGGCGAGCGGCGCCGGCAGTCCGTCCAGTATCCGGGCCAGCTCGGCGTGCACCCGCCGGGCCAGTTCGGCGTCGGCCAGGCGCAGCGCCCCGGTCTCGCGGTACCGGCCGACCGAGGCGCGCACCAGCACCGGTCCACCGTCGCCGGCCAGGTGCGCCCACTTGCGGGTCAGGAAGGTAGCGGCCTTGATCAGGGTGCCCTGCGTCGCCGGTACCAGGAAGCCGGAGAGGTCCGGTAGCGGCGTCTCCGGTGGCAGGGCCAGGGTCACCAGCGCCACGCTGGCGTAGTCCAGCCGGCCGACCGCGGCCGCGGCCGCCGGTTCGACCCCGCGCAGCAGTCGGGCGGCCGGCCGGGCGGGCACCGCCAGCACCACCCCGTCGGCCGTCACCGCCTCGGCGTCCCGGGTGGAGCCCACCAGCAGCCGCCAGCCGGTGCCGGCGCGGGCCAGTTCGCGTACCGGCCGGCCGGTACGCACCTGCGCGCCGCTGGCCGCCGCGACCGCTGTCACCAGCCTGCCCAGCCCGCCCTTGAGGCTGGCGAAGACCGGCGTCCCGGCCGGTCGCGGGGCCGCGGCCTGCGCCGCGCGTACCGCCGCGACCAGGGTGGTCCGGGTACGGCAGGCGGCGGCCAGGCCGGGCATGGTGGCCGCCAGCGACAGCGAGTCGGCCTGGCCGGCGTACACCCCGCCCAGCATGGGGTCGACCAGCCGGTCGACCACCTCGCCGCCGAACCGGCGGCGGACCAGGTCGCCGACCGTGACGTCGGCCGCCGGCCCCAGCAGCGGGCGGCCGGTGTCGCGGTCGTCGCCGCCGGGTCGCGCCACGCCGGCCAGGGCGGACAGATCCCCCGGTACGCCGAGCAGGGTGCCCGGTGGGATGCGGTGGAGCCGGCCGTCCAGCCACAGCGCCGCCGGCAGCGGGCGCGGGTGGACCAGGTCGTCGCCGAGCCCGACCCGCCGGGCCAGCGCCAGCGCGGCGGAGTCCCCGCTCCCGTCCGGCGAGCGGACCAGGAACGACTCCGCGCCCCGTTCGGCGACCAGGCCGGCGAGTTCACCGGTACGCAGCTTGCCTCCCGGCCCGGCCGCCTGCTCGAACACGGTGATCGCGGCGCTGGGCCCGAGCAGCTCCCGCAGCCGCAGCGCCGCGGCGAGGCCGGTGACGCCGCCGCCGACCACGGCCAGCCTCACGGTGCCACCCGCCATCGGGCAGGCACCCGCCATCGGGTAGGTACCGGCCGGACGCGCGGCGGGCCGACGCGATCCATCACCGGGGCGGGGGGGTGGCGTGGACGAGATCGGTGACCCGGCGCAGCATGTCCGGGTCGGTCTCGGGGAGGACGCCGTGGCCGAGGTTGAACACGTGACCGGTGGCGGCGGCGCCCTCGGCGAGCACCCGCCGCGCCTGCTGCGCCACCACCTCCCAGGGGCCGAGCAGCACGCACGGGTCCAGGTTGCCCTGCACCGGCCGGGGACCCACCCGGGCGGCGGCGACGTCCAGCGGGACCCGCCAGTCCACTCCCACCACATCGGCGCCGGCCTCACCCATTACGGCCAGCAGCGACCCGGTGCCGACTCCGAAGTGGATGCGGGGGACGCCGGTGCCGGCGAGACCGCGCAGCACCCGGGCCGAGTGCGGCAGCACATACCGGCGGTAGTCCGCCTCCGAGAGTGCCCCGGCCCAGGAGTCGAAGAGCTGCACCACAGAGGCGCCGGCCGCGACCTGGACCCGCAGGAACGTCAGGGTCAGCTCGGCCAGCTTGCCGCAGAGCGCGTGCCAGGTCTGCGGATCGCGGTACATCAGCGCCTTGGTCGTCGCGTGGGTACGCGACGGGCCGCCCTCCACCAGGTAACTGGCGAGGGTGAACGGCGCCCCCGCGAACCCGATCAGCGGTGTGGCCCCCAACTCGGCGACGATCAGCCGTACCGCCTCGGCCACGAACGACAGGTCGGGGTCGGTCCGCAGCCGCTCCACGTCAGCGGTCCCGCGGACCGGCTCGGCCACCACCGGACCAGTGCCGGCCACGATCTCCAGGTCGACGCCGGCCGCGGCGACCGGCACCACGATGTCGCTGAACAGGATCGCCGCGTCCACCCCCAGCCGGCGTACCGGCTGCAGGGTGATCTCGCAGACCAGGTCGGGCCGGCGGCAGGACTCGAGCATGCCGAGCCCCTGCCTGGCCTTCCGGTACTCCGGCAGGGACCGGCCGGCCTGGCGCATGAACCACACCGGGCGGTGGGGCACCGGCTTGCCCCAGCAGGCGCGCACCAGCGGTGACTCGGCGGGCGTGGCGGTGCTCATCACCGCCATCCTGCCACGCCCTGGCTCAGGCGGGTTCAGGTGCCGCGCCGGCCTGCTCGGCGGCGTAGGCCGCCTCCTCGGCCAGCACCCGCGCCTCCGCCTCGGCCAGTTCCGCCTGCTGGATGGCTGACCGCTCGGCACTGGCGGCCGCGAGGTAGCGCAGGTGCGCCTCCCGCCGCGCCGCCCGGCCCTGCCGCACCGCGCGTTCGCGCTCCTCCAGGTGCGGGTCCCAGCCGCTCCCCCACCGCCACACCCGCAGCAACTCGTCCTGGGAGAGGTCGCCGCGGCGGTACGCGGCCAGGGCCGCGGTCGCCACCTCCCGCTGGCCGGCCGGGTCCGGGCGGGCCTGCCGCGCCCGGGCCGCCTCCTGGTACCCGGACTCCGCGGCCTCGTACGCCTGCTGCGCCTCCTCCAGCGCCCGCCACGCCTCGGCGCGCTCCCGCTCCGCCGCCGCGGCCCGCTCCCGGGCGGTAGCCGCCCGGGCGGCGGCCTGCGCGGAGCGCTCCGCCACCACGGCCGCGTGCGCCGCCCACTCCTGGCGCTCGCGGTCACGCCGCCGCCGGCCGAGCAGGCGAGGCCGCCGTACCCACCAGGCGAGCAGCGCGACGAGCAGGAACAGGGCCAGCGAGGCCCCGAACAGGGCCAACCATCCGATCAAGAGGGAGGTACGGGTGGGCATGGGACCATCCAACGTTCGGGCAACCGTCACTCCGCCTTGGACACGATAGCGCGCCGCTGACCCGGCGAGGCGGCGCCGCCCCCTAGGCTCGAACCATGACCTCGTCCGGCCGCCTCCGCACCGGCTCCCACGGCGCGCGCGCCGGCGGGGGGGCGACCCCGACCGTGCCACCGGCGCTCCCCGAGCGCTTCGCGCGCGCGGTGGCCCAACTGGGCGCGCTGCGGCCGCGGCGGGAGATCGAGCTGACCGAACTGCCACCGCCGCAACGGCTCGCCCCGCACGCGTACGCGGTCAGCGGGGTGGTCCGCGGCGATCCGCGGCGCACCAGCCTGGAGGAGGTCGCCAACGGCCGGCTGATCCTCCTGTACGATCCGGGCGCGCCGGAGCCGTGGGGCGGCGACCTGCGCCTGGTCACCTACGTGACCGCGGAGCTGGAGCCGGACCTCGCCACCGACCCGTTGCTGCCGGAGGTCGGGTGGAGCTGGCTCACCGACGCGCTCGCTACCCATGACGCCGGCTATACCGCGCTGGCCGGCACCGTCACCCAGACCACCTCGACCAGGTTCGGTGACCTCGCCGGCCCGCCCCCGGCCGCCGATGTGGAGATCCGCGCCTCCTGGTCCCCGGTGGACCGCTCCGGCGGGCTACCGGACCTGGAGGCACACGCGCTGGCCTGGTGCGGCCTGCTGGCCTCGACCGCAGGGCTGCCCCCACCCGGGGTGAGCGCGCTGCCGGACCGCCGCTTCGGCGGCGCCTGACCCCGGCACGTGACCGCCGGTGCCTGGACCACCCGCGCGCGCCTGACACCGGCCACTGGTGCGCCCGACTGCCGGGGCCGGCACCGTGGCACCGGCCCCGGGGTATCGCTCAGCGGTACTGGTCCGCCTCGTCGCAGGCCGGCTCCAGCTCCTCCTCGAACAGCTCGTCGGCGGCGTCGATGTCGTTATCGGCGATCAGGAACAGCCATTCGTTGATCAGGTCGAGGCAGAGCGAGATCGCCTCGTTCGCCTCCTCCAGGAACTCCACCTCGTTCTGGGATCCCTCGAGCTGGGTCTGCAGGTCCTGCAGGTCGTCGCGGGCGGTGTCCAACTCGCCCTGCAGGTCGGTGATCTGGCTGTCGCGCTCGGCCACCGTGCCTTCCAGGCCCTCCACCTGCGAGGTGAGGTCGGCCCGGGTCTGATCCAGCTCGTTGGCGGTGTCCACCCAGAGGTATGTGGTCACCCCGCCGAGGCCGAGCAGCGCGACCGCCACCACGGAGACCACGATCAGCCCTATCTTGGCGCCGGAGGAGCGCGGTCGCGGCGGCGGGGGCGGTTCCGGCCCCCACCCACCCACCGCGGGCTGGAAGGCGGTGGGGTTCGGCGGTCCGGAGGCGGGTGCGGACCCCGGCGGAGGCGGCACCGCGGAGCCCGGCGCGAAGGCCACTGTGGTCGGGCGATCGTGGACCCCGCCGGGCTGGGTGGGAGCCACCGGGTCGGGTGGTTCCAGCGGTGCCGGGTAGGCCGGGCCCACCGGCGGAGCCATCCCGCCCGGCTGCGGCGGCGGAGACCCCGGCACTGGCGGCGAGCCGGGGGCCACCGGCGAACCCGGGGCTACCGGCGAACCGGGCGCCACCGGCGAGCCGGGCGCCACCGGCGAGCCGGGCGGCGGGGAACCCGGCGAAGGCGAGATCGGTGGCTGCGCGGGTGGAGGCACCGACGCACTACCGTAGGTACCGGTTGGCCGCCACGGGTCGGAGCCCGGGTCCGGCGGGTTGCCGGCGGGCTGCTCGGGGTGGGACACGACGTTGCTCCTTGGTCGGTGTCGTCTTCTCGTCGGCGGGTAGGTCACGTCGGCGGGGAACCGCGCCGGCTCCGGCGCGGTGTGGTCCGGCGTTACAAACCTCTCATCGGTCGTCAGCGCCGTCGCGGGAGGCATGAACCGATACCGGCACTCTAGCCGTTCCGCGCCAAGCCAGTAGGTCAGCACACCTGGAACCGCTCGCACACCTCGAACAGCCTGCTCAGCACACCTCGAACCGCGAGCAGGCGACGTCGATCGGGCGCGCCAGGCCGATCCCCTCGGCCTCCAACCGGCCGGCGGTGGCGATGCCGACGACCTCGTGCGCGGCGTTGATGACCGGCCCGCCCGAGTTCCCGGGGTTGATCGGCGCGTCGAACTGGATCCAGGGGCCCGGCGCGCCCGCCAGGTCGTCGCGGCCGGCGGCGCTCACCACCCCGACCGTGACCGTGTCGGTCAGGCCGAAGGGTGCCCCGACCGCCACGATCTGCTGGCCGGACCGGGCCGGCTCGGTCGCCACCGCCAGCCCGTTGAACCGGCTGGGGGTCTGCAACCAGGCCACATCGGCCTCGGCGTCGACGTCCATGATGCGGGCTTCATAGCGCTGGTCGGTGCGTTCCAGGAACACGTCGCGGATGCCGTTCTCCCATACGCTCTCGACCACGTGGAAGTTGGTGAACAGGTTGGTGCCACCGTCGGCGGCCGGTTCTCCGACCGCGAACGCGGTGCCCCCGAACTCGCCCGCGCGGACCCGGAACACGCTGGGCAGCACCGCCTCGGCGATCGCCTCCGGATCGAACGCCTCCCCGGCGATCCGCTCCAGTTCGCTCGCGCGGCTCTCCAGGGCCGCGATCCGCTCCTGCGCGTACGCCTGCTGCTCGGTGAGTTCGTCGCTCACCTGCGCGAGCCGGTCCTCCAACCGGTAGATCTGCCAGGTCTGCACGCCCAAGGCCAGTAACAGCAACGCCACCAGGACCAGCGCCAGCACGCCCGGCCAGGACCGGGCCCGGCCCGGCGCTGTAGGGTACGCCATCGGCGGGGGCGCGCCCGGCCCGGTAGGTGGCGGCGCGCCCGGAGGTGGCCCGATACGCGGCCCGCCGGTCGCCAGCCCGGACGGCGTCGCGGTCGGCGGTGTGGCGGCGTGGGTCCCGCCGGGGTACGCCTGGTGGCGGCCCTCCGGCGCCTGGCGGTCGTAGCCTGGCCCCTGCCCGGCCGGCGCGGGGGATCCCGGCAGCGGACCCGGCTCCGGCCCGCCGTACCCACCGCCGTAGGTGCTCATCGCCGCGTCGCTCTCCATCCCACACTGGTGCGTTCCGACCGTACCCGGTCGGCGCAACCAGGTCACGGCCGCGGTCGGCCGGCACGCGTCGCGCCGGACTCGCCATCTCATCGCTTGCCCGACCGCGTAGAGTTTGTGGGTGTCCGTACCATTAACTACACCCCGTGACGGCACCCCGGCCCCGGTCGACTCCCCGGACGCCCTGACCGCGAGCATCGCCCGGCTCGCCTCCGGCACCGGACCGGTGGCGGTGGACGCCGAGCGGGCCTCCGGCTACCGGTACACCCAGCGGGCGTACCTGGTGCAACTTCGCCGGGACGGCGCCGGCACCGTCCTGATCGACCCGCTCCCGCTGGGTGACCTGCGCGCGCTCGACCGCGCCATCAACGGCACGGAGTGGGTGCTGCACGCGGCCAGCCAGGACCTTCCCTGCCTGGCCGAGCTGGGGCTGCGGCCGCGCAAGCTGTTCGACACCGAGCTGGCGGCGCGGCTGGCCGGCTTCGAGCGGGTCGGCCTGGCCTCGCTCACCGAACAGCTCCTCGGGTACACACTGGACAAGCACCACTCGGCCGCGGACTGGTCGGTGCGGCCGCTACCGGAGAACTGGCTGACCTACGCGGCGCTGGATGTGGAGCTGCTGGTGCCGCTGCGGGACGTGCTCGCCGCCGAGCTGGACCGGCAGGGCAAGGCGCAGTGGGCCGAGCAGGAGTTCGCCGCACTCGCGGCCGGTGCCGGCGCCCCGCCCCGCACCCGGCCGGACCCGTGGCGGCGTACCTCCGGCATCCACCGGGTACGCGGGCCGCGGGCACTGGCCCGGGTACGCGCTCTGTGGTACGCGCGGGACGAGATCGCCGCGCGCCGGGACACCGCGCCCGGGCGGGTGCTGCCGGACGCGGCGATCATCGCGGCGGCGGAGATGGACCCGGCCGACGAGCGCGCCCTGCTGCTGCTGCCCGGCTTCGGTGGCCGGTCGGTCCGCCGGCTGGTCAACACCTGGCTGCGCGCCCTGGCAGAGGTCCGGGAACTGCCGGACGACGCGCTGCCGACCGCCCCCAGCTACGACGGGCCGCCGCCGGCGCACCGGTGGGCCGAGCGGGACCCGGCCGCGGCGGCGCGGCTGGCCCGCTGCCGGGCGGTGGTGACCGAGTGCGCGGCCGCCCATACCCTGCCGCCGGAGAACCTGATCACCCCGGACCATGTCCGGCGCCTGGCCTGGGACCCGCCGGCGGAGATCACCCCGGATACGGTCCGGGAGGCGCTGACCAAGATGGGTGCTCGCCAGTGGCAGACCGACCTGCTCGCCGCCGGGCTCGCCGCCGCCCTCACCGGCGAGTAGCGCCCGACCGCACCGCATCCGACCGCGCGACATCCGACCGCGACATCCACCGCGAGACATGACCGCGCGAGACACGACCGCGGGACGCGCGACCGCCCGGTGAGCGGGGCATCGGCGCGATGCCCACCCACCGGGCGATCCGGCGTGCGTGTTCTATCGGCTGTCGGAGCCGGCGGCGTTCCCGGCGGCGCGGCCGGCCTCCAACCGGGCCACCGGCACCCGGAACGGCGAGCAGGACACGTAGTCCAGCCCCGCCTCGTGGAAGAAGTGCACCGACTCGGGGTCACCGCCGTGCTCGCCGCAGACGCCGATCTTCAGGTCCGGCCGGGCCGCCCGGCCCTCGGCCACGGCGATGCGCACCAGCCGGCCGATCCCGTCCACGTCGATCGACTCGAACGGCGAGACGCCGAAGATGCCCTTCTCCAGGTACTGGGTGAAGAACGAACCCTCCACGTCGTCGCGCGAGAAGCCCCACCCCATCTGGGTGAGGTCGTTGGTGCCGAACGAGAAGAACTCGGCCGCCTCGGCGATCTGCCCGGCGGTCAGCGCCGCCCGGGGCACCTCGATCATGGTGCCGATCAGCGCCGGCACGTCCACGCCGGAGGACTCGGCGACGTCCTTCAGCACCGCCTCGGCCTCCGCCCGCACGGTCTCCAACTCCTGCACCGCGCCGACCAGCGGCACCATGATCTCCGGCCGCGGGTCGCCGCCGGCCTTGATCCGCTCCACCGCGGCCTCGGCGATCGCCCGCACCTGCATGGTGAACAGCCCCGGGATCACCAGGCCCAGCCGCACCCCGCGCAGGCCCAGCATCGGGTTCTGCTCGTGCATCCGGTGCACCGCGGCGAGCAGGGTCTTGTCCCGGCCCGGGTCCTGGCCGCGCTCCTCGGCGAGCGCCACCCGGACCGCCAGGTCCTCCAACGGAGGGAGGAACTCGTGCAGCGGCGGGTCGATCAGCCGCACCGTGACCGGGCAGCCGTCCATCGCCTCGAAGATCTCCACGAAGTCGCCCCGCTGCAGCGGCAGCAGGGCCGCCAGCGCGGCCTCGCGCTCCTCCTCGGCCTCGGCCAGGATCAGCCGCTCCACCAGCTCGCGCCGGTCACCGAGGAACATGTGCTCGGTCCGGCACAGCCCGATGCCCTCCGCGCCGAACCGCCGGGCCCGGGCCGCGTCCTCGCCGGTGTCGGCGTTGGTACGCACACCCAGCTTGCGGATCTGGTCGGCGTGGCCGAGCAGCCGGTGCACCGCCGCCACCAACGAGTCGGAGTCCGGGCTCACGGTGCCCTCGAAGTACTGCACCACCGGCGACGGCTGCACCGGGATCTCGCCCAGGTAGACCTTGCCGGTGGAGCCGTCGATCGAGATCAGGTCACCCTCGGCCACGGTCTGCCCGTTGGTGGTGAACTTGCGGGCGGGGATGTCCACGTGCAGCGCGTCGGCACCGCATACCGCGGTCTTGCCCATGCCCCGGGCGACCACCGCGGCGTGACTGGTCTTGCCGCCGCGGCTGGTGAGGATGCCCTGCGCGGCGATCATCCCGGGGAGGTCGTCCGGGTTGGTCTCCTTGCGGACCAGGATCACCCGCTCGCCCTGCGCGGCGAGTTCGGCCGCCCGGTGGGAGTCGAAGACCGCCTTGCCGACCGCCGCGCCGGGTGAGGCCGCCACCCCGGTCGCGAGATGGGTCGGGTTCGCGGAGAGGTCGAAGGTGGGGAACATCAACTGCGCCAACTGGGCGCCGTTGACCCGCTGCAACGCCTCATCGATGTCGATCAGGCCCTCGTCCACCAGGTGGGTGGCGATGATGAAGGCGGCCGCCGCGGTCCGCTTGCCGACCCGGGTCTGCAGCATCCACAGCTTCCCGCGCTCGATCGTGAACTCGATGTCGCACAGGTCCTTGTAGTGCCGCTCCAGCGTGGCCATGATGTCCATGAGCTGGTCGTACGACGCCTTGTCGAGGCGCTCCAGGTCCTGCAGCGCGACCGTGTTGCGGATGCCGGCCACGACGTCCTCGCCCTGGGCGTTGGAGAGGTAGTCACCGTAGACGCCCGGCTCGCCGGTGCCCGGGTCGCGGGTGAACGCCACCCCGGTGCCCGAGTCGGGGCCCAGGTTGCCGAAGACCATGGTCTGCACGTTCACGGCGGTGCCCAGGTCGGCCGGGATCCGCTCCTGCCGGCGGTATAGCACCGCCCGCTCGGCGTTCCACGAGTCGAACACCGCCCGGACCGCCATGTCGAGCTGCTCGCGGGGGTTCTGTGGGAAGTCACGCCCGGTGTGCTCGGAGAAGATCTTCTTGTACGCGTCAACGAGCGCGCGCAGGTCGTCCGCGTCCAGGGCCAGGTCGTTTGTCGTGCCCTTGGCCGCCGTGGCGCCGTCCCTCGCCTCGTCGAAGCGCTCCCCCGGCACCTCGCAGACGGTCTTGCCGAACATCTGGATCAGGCGGCGGTAGGAGTCCCACGCGAACCGGTCGTTGCCGCTCTGCCGCGCCAGCCCGATCACGCTCTCGTCGTTGAGACCGACATTGAGCACCGTCTCCATCATCCCGGGCATGGAGAACTTGGCACCGGAACGCACCGAGACCAGCAGCGGGTCGGCGGGGTCGCCGAGCTTCTTGCCCATCGCCCGCTCCACCCCGGCCAGGTGCTCGCCGATCTCGTCGGCCAGCTCGGCCGGGGCCTGGCCGGTGGTCAGGTACGCGCGGCACGCCTCGGTGGTGATCGTGAAACCGGGCGGCACCGGCAACCCCAGGTTGGTCATCTCGGCGAGGTTGGCACCCTTTCCGCCGAGCAGATCCTTCTGGTCCTTATTGCCCTCGGCGAAGTCGTACACGTACTTCGTCATGCTGCTGCCTCCCACAGGCGCGCCGAACCGGTATCGACCCAACTCTAGACGAGCCACCCGGGGACGCTCCGTGGCCCCGCCGGTCAGGCGCGGGAACGTCCGGTCCGCAGTCTCCGGCGGCCTCGGGCGGGCGGAGCCGAGCGGGCGCGGATGGCGTCGGCGTCGCGAGCGGCGCGACTCCACAGTTGCTCGGCCGCCGCCATGATCGTGCTGAGCTTGTCGGCCCAGGCCGGGTCGTGGCCGACCTGGCGGCGCAGCCGGTCGTTCTCCAGCCTCGCCTGGCAGAGTTCGGCGTACAGGGCCGCCACCATGTCGAGCTGCCGGTTGGCCTCGGCCAGCTCCTCGGACAGCTCCGCCAGGCACCGGTCCACCTGCCGCCGGTCGTACCCCAGCACGGCGAGGTCGAAGGCCGGTGAGTCCGGGCGCCCCCCCATAGCTCGCTCCTCACGATCGCCCCGCTGCCCGCGATCCCAGATCGCGTCCTGGTGAATGCCCGGCCGCGGCGGCGATAAACCGCCGGTGACTGAACCGCCGGCCGGCGGTGGACTTGCGTTACCGCCCGGGTATGCGAAGATCGCGACCATGAGCCTTGAACGCCCCCTCCCACCAGACCCGTACGACCATCTCCCCGCGGTCCCCGCGTTCACGCTCACCAGCAACGACCTGGTCGAAGGCAAGCCGATCGACACCCGGTTCGCCCACTCCAGCGTGGGCGGGGCCAACTTCTCGCCCCACCTGTCCTGGTCCGGCTTCCCCGAGGCCACCAGGAGTTTCACGGTGACGTGCCTGGACCCGGACGCCCCCACGGGCAGCGGCTTCTGGCACTGGGTGGCGGTCGACCTGCCGGCGTCGGTGACCGAACTGGCGACCGGGGCCGAACGGCCCGAGGGTGCCTTCCACGCCCGCAACGACTTCGGCGAGGCGGCCTACGGCGGGCCCGCGCCACCGCCGGGGGACCGTCCGCACCGCTACATCTTCGTGGTGCACGCGGTGGACGTACCCACGCTGGGGGTCACCCCGGACACCCCACCGGCGGCGGTCGGGTTCCACCTGGCCTTCCACACGCTGGCCCGGGCCGTGATCGTGCCGACCTATCAGGTCAGCGCGGAGGTGCCGGCGCAGCGCACGGCGGCCGAAGGATCGTCCGACCGGCTCGACGCGTAGCCGGTCGATCCGGCCAGCGGGCGGCCGGCCGCCGGTCAGCCGGCGGCCGGCTGCCTCGCT
>Ga0079224_100011345_pt1 | contig 12271 bp, 5 predicted proteins | sample Stecom2015_FD_80414 | JGI IMG/M metagenome (GOLD analysis project Ga0079224, IMG submission 80414) | Agricultural soil microbial communities from Utah to study Nitrogen management - Steer compost 2015 | ecosystem: Environmental > Terrestrial > Soil > Agricultural land | place: USA: Utah... | reverse complement strand
TGTGCGGGACTTAACTTCTCAGTTTCATTAACTGGAAATTCAGGCTCTGTATTGTATTGGGAAAGAGATTTTAATGGTGGAGGATACTCTAATATTGGAAATCCAGGAGTTACTACTTTAAATCAAACTGGACTCGCTGCAGGAACCTATACTTATAGAGCTTTCATTAAAAATGGAGCTTGTGCAGGAGTGTACTCAAATACAGTTACTGTAAATGTAATACCTGCAACAGTTGGTGGATCTACATATGCTTTCAACACACTATTATGTGAAGGAAGTGGTACACTTGTAAGCCTAAGTGGGCATACTGGAAATATACTTTATTGGGAACAACAAGTAAATGGTGGTGGATTTACAAATGCGGGGAATCCTGGATCTGCAAACTTTAGTACCGGAATTTTAACCCCAGGTGTATACGAATTTAGAGCAGTTATCCAGAATGGATCTTGTTCTACCGTTGCATCTAATTCATCTATAGTAACTGTTACAGCTAACACTATTGCTGGAACCACAAATATTACTCCAGATACTATTTGTATTGGTACGCCACTTACTGTAAACCTTACAGGCAATGTTGGTACGGTTGTACAATGGGAAAGGGATATTAGCGGCTCTGGTTATGTAAATATTGGAGGTAATAATACAAATCCATTAACTATAACTCCAAATACTCCAGGCCTACACACCTATAGAGCAATTGTACAAAGTGGAGCTTGTTCTTCACTTATTTCGGCAAGTGATGTCGTTTATGTAAGACCTATTGGAAACGCAAATATCACATATAGTGCCGCTACTTATTGTACCAATTCGGGTTCTAACCCAGTTCCAATTATTCAAACTCCAGGTGGTACTTTCAGCGCAAGTCCGGCTGGATTAGTATTTACTAATACCTCTACTGGAGAAATTAATCTTTCCGCATCTACTGCAGGAACTTACACAATTACTTATCAACTACCATCTCAATATTGTAACGGTACTGGTACGGCAATTGTAACCATAAATACAGGTGTTACACCAACACTCGATTACTTCTCTAATGTATTCTGCTCAGCTGATCCAAATGTTACTCCTGCCGTTACTCCTATGGGAGGAACATTTAGCGTGAGTCCGTCTGGACTACAATTATCTCCAAATGGAACATTAAACTTAGCCGCATCAACTCCGGGAAGTTATGTGGTAACTTATACTACTGGAGGTGCTTGTGCCTCAAGTGCAAACTATAATATCACAGTAAATGCAACTCCAAATCCAAGCATTACAGGACCAACTATTTTCTGTAGTAATGGTGCTGTAACGCAAATCAACGCTACTCCAGTTGGAGGTACTTTTATGGGTGGAGCTTTTATATCAACCGGCGGCCAATTCGACCCAACTATTGCTGGACCAGGTGTACATATGCTAGTTTATGAATCGATTTCACCACAAGGTTGTATTGGGTATGCTACTACAAATATTCAAGTTAATACAGCACCTGTAGTAACTATTGTTGCCCCACTTGCTCAATGCGATAATTCAAATCCAATCGCAGTAAATGCAACACCTGTAGGTGGTACTTGGTCTGGGCCATTCATTAACTCTTCAGGAGTATTCGACCCAACAGCTGCTGGTGCAGGAACTTATGCCCTTACTTATTCATATACTGATGCAAATAATTGTACTACTATTGGATCGACAAATATCACTGTAAATACAAGTCCAGATGCAACTATAAACACCCCACCAACATTCTGTTCAGCTGATGCACCGTCTCAATTAAGCGGTGTAACTGCCGGTGGAGCTTGGTCTGGGCCTTCATATATATCTGCAACTGGGATGTTCGACCCAAGTATTTCTGGACCAGGAAGTTTCCCTGTTACTTATACTGTAACAAGTGGCTCTTGTACTAGTTCAAGTACCACCAATGTTATGGTTTCAGCAACTCCAAATTCTACAATAAATCCTGTTGCTCCACTTTGTTCTAATTCAACACCAATTCAAATTAGCGCAGCAACACCAGGAGGTGCATATTCAGGTGGAGCATTCATTACATCTGCAGGGATATTCGACCCTTCAATAGCAGGGAATGGAACACACAATATCTCGTACTCCGTAACGGTTGGGGCTTGTACTTCAACATCAACCTTACCTATAGTTGTTAATGCAGCTCCTACGCCTTCGTTTACTTCATTAAACCCAGTCTTATGTAGTGCTGACCCTGGAACTTTAATAGCTGCAAGTCCGGCCGGTGGTTCATATTCAGGCAACCCATATATTACTATTGGAGGAATATTCGACCCTAATTTAAGTGGTGCAGGTATATTCCCTGTAATATATACAGTTAATGCGAATGGATGTACTGCAAGCATCAATAATACCATTACCGTAAATGCTTCTCCAAACGCAACCTTTACAGTTCCTTCGGGAAACACCATGTGTTCGTCAGACGGACCAACAACCTTTAATCCAGTAACATCAGGAGGAACATGGAGTGGAGGGCCATATATCTCTGCTGCTGGTATATTCACACCATCTTTAGCTGGCCCAGGTATACACGCAGTTACCTATACAGTAACCAATGGAGGTTGTAGCGATACTCATACTGAAAATATTTCTGTAAGTGCAGCTCCATCCGTAAATATCCTTTCACCAACTATCATGTGTTTGATGGATGGTACTTCATTACTTTTTGCCAATACTCCAGGTGGGGTTTGGACTGGAAATAGTGGTTATATTTCTGGTGCTGGTTTGTTCGACCCAATTATAGCTGGTGCTGGAACACACTTAGTGGTTTATACCGTATATGGAGGTAATGGTTGTGCTGGATTCGATAGTACTTATATCTCAGTTTATGCTAATCCAGATGCAACAATTACATACCCTGGAGCAGTTTGTGAAAACGCAGGTATCCAAACATTAACATCAGTTACTCCAGGTGGAACTTGGTCGGGTGGTGTTTATGTAAACAATAACTTATTCGACCCAGCAGTTGCAGGGCCAGGTAACCATATAATAATTCATCAAGTAACCTCTGCTCAAGGATGCTCTTCGCAAGATACTATAGTGGTAACTGTAAATCCACTTCCTACAGCTTCGTATACTAATCAAAACAATGGACTGATATCGTACTTAACAGACCAATCGTTAAATGCGACAAGTTGGAGTTGGGACTTCGGAGATGGATCTCCTACAGATAATAATCAAAATCCTACTCATAATTTCCCAGATAATGGAACTTATTATGTTCGTTTAATCGTAGGAAATGCATGTGGAACAGATACTATCATCAAACAGATTTATGTAAATAAAGCATTATCTGTGGAAGATGTGAATACAGATACGCAAATCTCATTATATCCAAATCCATCAAAAGAAAATATAACCTTAAAATTAGATAATCCTTGGAATGGAGAAATTGGATTAAAAATCATAGATATGTCGGGTAAAACGGTTCGAAATGCTCAATTCTTCAAAGTTGGAGAAAGTATAGAAATAAATATTTCTGTTTCAGATTTAGCTACAGGTGTTTACGCAATAAGCATTAATCACAACGGTAATATTTACCATGCCCGTTTTATTAAACAACAATAATTTCTCACAGTAACAATGAATCAATCCATTACAAAAATACTTGTAGTGACTGGAGTCTTTATAGGCTCCAGCCTACTTTCATGGTCGCAACAACTTACACCACAGGAAATTCAAAAACTTGAAAACGACAAAATTGAGAAGGCTAAGAACTATCAGCAATATTCTCAAAAAACTTATTATCCCGAGCAAGACTGTTTTTATGCACTTCCTATATGTCAGAATGTGTATAATCAAACATTTTCTTATTCAGGTTCAGGATATTCAACCAATGAAATTAATCCTGGTATTTCTTGCTTACAAGCAGGAGAAGTAAATGATGTTTGGTATGTATTTACTGCACAAACTTCTGGTATTTTAAACTTCACCATTTCGCCTTTAAATCCAGCCGATGATTATGATTGGGCTGTTTTTGATCTTACTAATAATACTTGTGAAGAGATATTTGTAAATCCTGCACTTCAAGTGGCTTGTAATTTCTCGGCCATTCCTGGAAATACAGGAGCCAATAACGATACTACTTCGAACCCAAATGAAGCGGCGATTCCAGTTGTGGCTGGACAAACATTTGTAATCAATGTTAGTAATTTCAGTGGTACGCAATCTGGCTATACTATCGACTTTACAGCAAGTAGTTTCGACCTCACAGACCTTACTCCACCAGTTATTGACTCTACAAACTTTGTTTGTAAAAACTATGGTGTAAGATTATATTTTAACGAGTGGATTAGTTGTTCTAGCATTGCCCCTGATGGGTCAGATTTCTATGCAACCGATTCTGTAGGAAATCCAATTACAGTTATTGGTGCTATAGGAGGTGACTGTAATGGAAGTTTCGGTTATACAAACTATATCGATGTGATGTTAACTGGAGTAGAAACTGGAAAAACTGTAACCATTGGTATTAAAGTAGGCACAGATGGTAATAGTATTGCCGATAAATGCATGAACGAATACGTTGGTGGAACCGTTTCTCAACTTATAGGTCCTGAACCTTTATTTGGATTTGGTGAAGACCTAAAACTTTGTCCTGTTACAGGTTATATTCCTCTTCTTGAAGCTAATATTCAAGATGCACAATATACTTGGTATAGAAATGGTATTAAACTACCAGATACAACGTCATATTATCAACCATTGAATGCAGGTATCTACTCACTTACAGTGAGTAAAAATATTTCTATAGAACCTTGTTTAGTAACAGATACTATTATCATAGATATGTCTATGGACTATTGTATCGATAATTTACCAAATGCATTTAGTCCAAACGACGATGGGTATAATGACCGCTTTTTAGAAGGTGTTGATATTTCCATAGTTACGCGTTGGGGGCAAACCATATACCAAGGGAATACCGGGTGGGATGGTATGGCCAATGGAAGCAAGGCTAGTAATGGAACTTACTACGCAATTGTAAAGTTTTATAATTCAGCTGGTGAATTAATTACTATGAAATTCCCTGTTACTTTAATCCGCTAATCTCTATGAAAAAATTATTAATATTTACTCTTATATATATTGCAACTTTTAGTATATCTATTGCTCAAACCCCATTAGATAAAGCTATTTGGAAATATGAGGATAAAAACTACGTGGATGCTGCTACAGAGTTAGAAAAATTATTGCCAAAAATCAGCTCTGAAAAAACTAAAGTTGATGTTATCATCAAATTAGCTAATAGCTATTATTTTTTAAATGACTTTTCTCGAGCTCAAAAATGGTACGAAGAAGCTGAAAAATTACAAGCTAATTCTGCAGAAATGTTCGTAAATTATGGAGATGTATTATCACATAATGGTAAGTACGAAAAAGCAAAAGAAATGTATGCTAAAGCTGAATCAGATACAACTTGGGGTAAAATTGCTAAAGTAAAAGCTAAGAATGCTCAAAATGCAACCAGTATTGAAGAATTACCAGGTGTTTTAATTCATAATAACCTTAAAAGCTTAAACAGCGAAATGGGCGATTATGGCTTTAGCTTAATAGATGAAAAGACTGCTATTTTCACTTCATCTAGTTTGCTCTACGGAAAAACAAAAGATAAAAAAACTGGTCAAGGTTTTAGCCGTTTAATTCTTGCTAATAAGGATAAAAATGGTGAATGGAAAGCAATATCTGCTCTTCCAGAAAACATAAATTCCCTGTATAATAACGGAAGTTTTACATATGATCCCATTCATAAAGTTGGATATTTTTCACAATGTAATGGTCCAGATGGTAAAGGAAAAAACTGTGTACTTCTTTCAACTTCGTACGATCCAAGTGTAGGCAAATGGGGAAATCCAGAGATGTTACCTTTCTGCGATGATGGTTGGAATTACGCTCACCCAGCTATTAGTCCCGACGGCAAAACCTTATTCTTTACTTCAGACAGACCAGGCGGTTTAGGTGGTAAAGACATATTTAAATCGTCTAAAGGAAGTGGGCACAATGCATGGGGACAGCCAACTAATTTAGGAAGTGAAATTAATACCATCGGGAATGAAGCTTTTCCAAGTATAGGTGGAGATAGTATTTTCTATTTCTCAAGTAATGCTCGCCAAGGTATTGGTGGTTACGATATTTATAAAGCAGACTTTAATAATGCTTCTCCTAAAAACGTAAGGAGCTTACCCGCACCTTTTAATTCTCCCGCTGATGATTTTGGATTCGTACAATCTCCAACTTCAAAATTTGAAGGATTTTATTGTTCTAACAGAACAGGAGGAGTTGGCGGAGACGATATTTATTACTTTGAGCTCGACCCTAAATTTAAAACCATTGGAGGCCAATTGACCGAAGAAAATACTGGTAACCCTATTTCTAATGCAACCGTTATTATTCAAGGTTCCGACGGCAGTACTTATGAAGTAAAAACCGACAATAATGGTAAGTTTAAATTGGATAATATCAACCCAGAAGCCGGATATAAAATCTTAGGAAGTGCTGATGGATATTTTTCTGCATCTTCTACCGTTAAAGCGTTAAATCTGGCGTCGAATACTGACCAAACAAACCAATTAAATGAAAGAAATAATGCAAAAGTTAGTCTTCTAAAAATTACAAAAGACGAAATTAAGCTAGATAATATATACTATGCTTATAACAAAGCAGACTTAACAGATGAATCGAAAAAAGAATTACAGAAATTAATTACTCTTTTAAAAGAAACACCTAATATTTCTATCGTTATCAATTCTCATTCCGACGAACAAGGAAGCGATAAGTATAACTTAGATTTATCTGAAAGAAGAGCAAAAAGTGTAGTAAATTATTTAATTGACAATGGGATAGAAGCACACCGACTTAGCTCAAAAGGTTGGGGAGAGTCAAACCCCATTTATAAAAATGCAAGCTCAGAAGAGCAACATGCCGCAAATAGACGTACCACCTTCCAAGTAACCAATGCCCAATAAAATGAAAAAGTTAACTCTCATTATAATTCTAATTTTATCTGGATACTCTACTTGGAGCCAGATGGATCCAAATATCACTTATTGGCAAGACTTAAGAGGTGTTTTTAATCCAGCCTCAGTTGGAACTAATAAAGGTATAGACATAAATATCCTACAACGCGAACAATGGTTTGGAATTGAAAATAGACCAGGAACATCTATACTTGCTGCTGGTGCTTATATTGGTAAAGCAAATTCAGCCCTAAGTGTTACTGGCTTTTATGATCGTTTCGGATTCCAAAGAAATGCTAATGTACGTGTAAATTATGCGTACCACATAAATCTTAATGAAAAGACTTTCTTAAGCGCTGGTGTAGGAATTGGATTTATTAATACTTATACCAGAATTTCTGAACTTAGCTTCGCTAACCCTAATGAACCTTTGCTCGATAATATAGCCGCAAACAGATGGCAACCCGATGTTTCTATCGGACTAGAAGCAGTACACCCTAAATATACCATAGGTGTTGCAGTGCCTCATATCATAGGCGGACAAGGAACTAAGCATCCCTATTGGGCTAGAATGTACGTAGCATACGGTACCTATAATTTCCAAATTAAATCTGTAAAATTAGTTCCTGCCGTATTAATCAGAACCACTTTATTTAAAACTCAAGTGGAAGGTAATGTAACCGCGCACTTCTTAAATGATAGAATTTGGGCTGGATTGGGCTATAGAATGCAAGATGCTGCTTCTGTTCTTTTCGGAGTTAATGTTGGTAAAGGCGTGAAAATTGGATATGCGTTCGATTATACTTTAAGTCGAATGATAAAATACAATATTGGAACCCATGAACTCATGCTAAGTTTTAGATGGAAAACCCCTAGAAAACCGACACCTAGTTTCTTAAATCCTAGAGATTTTTAAACATAAAAAAAGCGGTTCAATTAATTTTGAACCGCTTTTTACTTTTATCTAGTTATCAACCTCTTCCTAGCGGCAAATTCATGCTCAGATAGTTTTGCCATTTGCTCTAAACCTATTACATGAAAACTTCCTCCATTGCGCTTATAATCCTCTTCAATTCCATGTAAATTCTCTAATACTGTATGATCAACTAAAACAGAATTTGAAAAATCTAATATGATAGATTTAGAGTTTGGTATACTCATCAATTTCTTTTTCAATCCCAAATAATTTGAAAAAACAGCAGACGAAATTACTTTAACATTAAACTCTTCTCCATGTTGAGTAATAATAATATTAGCCTTAAATGCTTCTTTAGCTTTTAATCCATTAATTAAATGAATAATAAATTTTATCAAAATTCCACTTGCAATACCAATTAGCAAATCGGTAGTTAAAGTCATAATTATAGTAGTCAAGAAAATAACAAGCTGTTCTTTACCAACCTTATACGTCTTAACAAACTCTTTAGGAGATGCTAATCTATAACCTGTAAATATTAACATTGCGGCTAATGCAGCTAAAGGTATTTGATGTATTAATGCAGGAAAGAAAACAACAAAAATCAATAAGAAGAATCCATGAAATACATTAGACCACCAGGTTTTTGCTCCATTATTTATATTTGCAGAACTTCGAACAATTTCTGAAATCATAGGCAAACCACCTATAAAACCCGCTAAAGTATTTCCTACACCTATTCCAATCAAATCTCTATTCATATTCGATTTACGTTTGAATGGATCTAAAGTATCTATTGCCTTAGAACTAAGCAGAGATTCTAAACTACCAACTAAAGCAAACATTGTTACATATTTCCAGAATGTAACTGTACCTATTGCACCAAAATCGGGGAAATTAATTCCATCAACCAAGTTTTCAGGTAAGGTTACCAAAAAGCTAGGCCCTATGCTATATTGATGAGAATTTAAGAAAAGATAGCTATGCTCATGTTCCAGATCAAAATAACGTCCTAATGGAATAGCAACTAAAATAACAATTAGTGGGGCAGGAATTTTCTTGATAAACTTATTTTTAATCAGCGGAAGCCCAAATAAAATCAATAAACTAATGAATCCGATTAGAAAGATTTCAGGATTTAGATTCTTGAAAGAATGTGGTATTTCAGCAATCAAATGTAAAGTTTCTTTCCCTTCTGGTTTAACTCCTAAAAGCGTATGTATCTGCTTTGCTGCGATTATTATACCAATTGCAGCTAACATACCATGCACAGCAGATGAGGGGAAGAAATCGCTCAAATCTCCCGATTTAACAAGCCCAAATATAATTTGAAGTATACCAGCCACTACTATGGTACCTAAAGCCATCGTATAACCTCTCATTGGGTCGCCACCACCCAACTCTTCTACGGCTCCTAATGCAATTACAATAAGTCCTGCCGCTGGCCCTTTAATAGTTAAATTAGAACCTCCAAAAAAACTAACTATTATCCCCCCAATAATTGCTGTAAATATTCCTGCAACTGGCGGGAAACCACTAGCCATACTTATACCTAAACACAAAGGCAAGGCAATAAGAAATACTAAAAAACCCGAAATTATATCTGCTTTCCAATTTTGTTTAAGGCCAGCAATTCCTGTTGCTGGAATGTTATCTATATTTTGCATAAAATATTAAGCTGTTTTAATTGATGTTGAATGATATGTTTTAACGTGTGGACCTAAGAATAAGCGAGCGTACATACGTATCACCGCAATTCCACTTACCACAAAACTTAGTGAAGAAAAAAGTGCAAGAAAAAACTGATTCTCGTGAATATGACTAAAGGCCAAATCAACTCCTATAAACGAATTTGTAATTGGGAAGCACATAATACCTAAACATGCAATCAAATAGACCGCATGTAATGTTTTATGTTCGTAAACATGTCCGTAAAATCTATTCAAGCTAAAATATGCTCTCTCTTTTTTCTTTAAGTTGCGTAACACAACCAATCCCAATAAATAAGCAACGCCTATTCCAGAGATATATATGAATAAATCTTGAAAAGAAAACTCTTCATTATAGGTTAATGCTAACGAAATAAATAAGTGATTTAAGAATAATAATGTCCAAGCTAAAATTGGATCTTTTCTTTCAGAAAAGGCTTTTAAAACCATTATTAAACCAAGAACAGCAAAGAAATGTGGCAATCCCGAAATACTTACTACACCCGTTTTAATTCCGTAATAATACATTACCCAACCAAAAACGTATATAGGTAAAATGTAAATAAATACATTTCGCATATTCAAAAAATCTAGATTCCTTCCAATTCTCTTAAGGGGTGAGAATACATAATCTGCAAGGAATTGATCTAAATTCCACTCTCTTAAATTCCAAATAAACCATTTATATCTTATCTTTCTAGATAACTTGTTTTCAAAGCTATTACTATCTTCTGTATATTGATATAATTGCTCTCTAACTAAATATGTAACAGCAGAAGGAGAAATCAATAATTGATAAGATCTTAAGAATGCATTTCCCGCAAAATGAATAAGTGCTAAACTTGTCCACCCAAATGCTACTTCTATAAACATTATTCCAATTTGAGAAATAGAAGCATAAGCAATTTGAGCTTTCATCGAAGATTGAACTCTGCCTATCATTGCAGAAGCTACAACCGTTAAAACACCTATCAACGCAATGAGTATACGAATACTAATTTGATGCTCCCAAAAGGCATAGGTTCTTATCAATAAAAACACCCCAAAATGAACCGACAATGCTCCATAGAAAATAGCACTTGATGGAGTTGGACCTTCCATTGCCCTTGGTAACCAAGAACTAAACGGGAATTGAGCCGATTTAGCCATAGCTGCCATTAGTATGAATAATGAAATAAAAATCCCTACCATACTATGCGTATTCAGCATTTCGTGCACTAATTGATAGTTGTGTAACTTCCAAAAACTTATGTTTTCGTGCCATAAATGATGACTCAACCACATTGCCAAAATCAAACCAACGTCTCCTATTCTATAAATAGAAAATACCTTAACTGCATTCTTTACAGGTAAATACCGATCTCTATAAAATGCAATAAGTAAAAACGACGATAATCCTATTATTTCCCAACCTATAAACAAGGTCTCGAAGTTCCCTGAAAGTATTATGAAATTATACCCAAAATAGAAGAAAAGTATGGTTTGAAAAAAACGCCTAAATCCAATTTCTCTGTGCATATAATATCTACAGAAATAGGTAATACTAAAAGCTAAAACCGAGCCTACAAGTCCAAACATTGCTGCGGTTTTATCAAAAAACATGGCTATAGTAAACTCATAAAATTCTGTTCGATAAATAGTATATACTTCGTAATTAAAACTTAGAAAATTATTCAACGCCCAGTTTACAATTACGTATATAAATGCCATCAAACTCAATCCAGACGTCGCTATAGAAATATTCGCGAACAACTTCTCTTCTTTAATTGGAAGTATGATTGAAAGCAATAAACCAAAGAATGGGATTAATATTAATCCCAATAAAAACACATTTTCATTCATATACTAAAATGTAAAAGGATTAATATTTCCACTAAATTCTGTCCATTCTATTCCATTAGGAATATCAGGTTTGTTGGCGATGGGTAGCATCTCAAATTCATGCTCTTCAAACCTACAAGTATTCAACCTAAAAACTTTTTTAGATTCTGGATGGATAACTAATAAATGCATCCACTCATTCTTATACCATTCCATCACACTTGCATCTTTTTGAAGACACGACAAAACAACATCTGGATAATGCTCCACTATAATACACATGCGAATAGGATCATGTATCTCAACCATTTGCGAAGGCAAACCTGTCCTTAAATCGCCTTCAACGCCATTTGAAACCCCAATTAAACCAATTACATTATGTGGTAATTTAGATCCAGAACCTAGCTTTTGACTATCAACTCTTGAGAAATAATATTCCAAGTTAATACCTCCACAAACTGGGCTCAAGGCTCTAATCATTGGTAGTAGTAATTCCCCTTCTAAATCACTTCTATAATCGTATGAGCTTAAAAATGATCTACGATCTAAGAATAAAGACTGAGTCAACTCCCTCCTTCCAATTACGCATAAAGCATTGGTTGCATGATTATATTCTGGCCTTGGCTCAAATACTGAAACTGAACGACGTTTAATTTTTTCATGTATAGATTTATCTGTTCCTTTCTTCGAAACATTTTCAAATCTCCTTAAACGTTCTCTAGCATTCTTCTCATGAGCTTTAGCAAATAATTCCACATGTTTTTTATGCTTTTCAAGTTGTACTAAACTTAAATTATCTGGCAAGAAGAATTCTATCTCATCGCGTGTTGTGTCTCTTAATGCTCCAATAAATACAGTAGTTTCAGGTATAT
>Ga0079224_100011343_pt1 | contig 12271 bp, 6 predicted proteins | sample Stecom2015_FD_80414 | JGI IMG/M metagenome (GOLD analysis project Ga0079224, IMG submission 80414) | Agricultural soil microbial communities from Utah to study Nitrogen management - Steer compost 2015 | ecosystem: Environmental > Terrestrial > Soil > Agricultural land | place: USA: Utah... | reverse complement strand
TTCAAGCCCCCTTTGGGTAGAGATAGCTCAGGATATCGATGGCGTTTTTCTCGAATTGGGATTTGATGCGGCTCCGCCAGTTTTTCAGGAAGTTATGCACAAGCAAGAGGGGGATGGCGATCGTCAGGCCCACCTCTGTAGTGATCAGGGCTTCCGATATACCGCCGGCCATAAGCTGGGGATCGCCGGTACCGTAGCGGGTAATGGCTTCGAAAAGGGTTATCATGCCCATTACCGTTCCCAATAGTCCCAGCAAGGGAGCGACACCGGCGATGACGGCGATCGTATTCACGTGTTTATTCATTGCGGGTTCGTCTTTGACCAGGATTCCTTCGATTTTGTTTTCCACATCCTCTCGGGTCGAACCCGGCGTACAGGCTTTCAACACCTCGCTTACCAGGGACTTGGATTCCAAGCCGACCTTTTTCGCCTGTTCGTTCTGGCCTTGCTCGAGCTTTTCCACGACCAGGTTCCCGGTTTTGACGTCCCGGGATTGCCGTATCGAAAATTGCCGGATTTGGAGGAAAACAAGCACCAAAGCCCATAAGGGAAGAGCAAGCAGAGGATACATGGTAATCCCGCCGGCCTTGACGAAACCGGCGACAGCCGAGGAAGCGGTTTGTTCTCCCCCCGAGGATAGAATCCTCGATTGGGAGTTTTGCAGGATATCCACGGAGATTTGCCCCGTAGGGCGGCGTTCCGTAACCCAGGCCGGAAAGGCCTTGTCCAGTTCGGCCTTCAAGTAGTTGTTTTCAATCGACTCGATTTGGAACCGACCCGCCCCCAATGTTCCCGTCTGCCGGATCACATACATCTGATCGTCAGAGGCTTTTCCGTAGGCGAACACGTTTCCGAAACGGGCGAGGGTCATTTCATGCGCGGATTTCCCATCCGGAGAAAGGGTGGTTTTGTCCATTCCCAATTCCGTCCCTTTCTTGATGAAATGCTTTCTGAATAGGACGTAGTTCTCCAGCGCGGGGAGGAATTTCCCCTGGGTGCTGTACTGCGAATGGATTGTTTTGAGATTGGTGCGGCCTTCTTCCAGGTCCAGGGGGAATTTTTGCAGAAGAGCGTCGCTGTGGCCTTTCAGCTCGTCGCCCAAGGCCGATTGCACATTCTGCCAGTCGCCCTTTTTCTGGGCGAGAATGGCGTTCTCATCCTCAATCAGTCTTTCCCGGGAAAAGATTTCCTCCTCGATCCGGGCCAGCTCCTGGTATAAGCGCTCGATATCTTTTTCGTAAGTGAGCAGGATCTGCTTATCCTCCTCCTTTTTTTTGATATACAGTTGCTTCTTGTCCCATCTTAGGGCGGTTTCCTCGTGCAGCTGGTCCCTCAGCTTTTCGGTTTTCTCCAGGGCGTCCCGGAGTTCCTGTCGCGCGGGGTTTTCCTTACCTTTGCCCCATTGGGCATGCCCTGTTGACAATGCTCCCAATATCAACAGAAGGAGTAATTTCATGTTTGTATGAACCTTATGGGATACGGAATGCTGCATGGCGTTAGTCCACTTTCAAAGAAATGGGCAAAGATACGAGCTCGGGCACGGACTTTCCGACTCGGATGGAAACGGCTTTCCTGATCCTGGCTGAGGTCTCCTGGTCAGCGACCATTTCCCATTTCCGATCGTTGCCGTTCCAGAGCGCGGCCTGAGTGCCGCTTTCATTGACTATGGATTCGTAAACGCCCCCGATGCGCAGCCGATAGACGACACCGGTTATGCTGGGAAGCGGTGAAGCGCCCTGGTCCACCTCTACATCCATAAGGCGGTTCTCCAATTCGGTGAGAATGGAGAACAGGCGGCTCATGGACTCCAGGTTATCGGAAGTGGCCGCGTTGATTTCGCTTTGCAGGAATTTGATGGAAGTGCTTTGCTTTTCGGAAAGCATGGGAGACAGGACATCGGTTATCCTCAGCAGGGTGTCGCAAAGGCTTGCCAGCCTGGCCCGGACCTTTTCCTGGTTGATGTCGTATTCACGTTGCCGGGATTTGATGGCGTTGACATTCGATCCAAGGACCGCATTCCTGGTACGCAAAACGGAGGCCGCCTGGTTGAGCGAATCGCTTTTCTGCTTAAGCGCTCCGAACTGCTGACGGGCCCGCTGTTGGTACTCCTTGAATTGCTGGTAATCTTCCAGCGTGGCCTGCCGCACTTTGGCCCTTTCCTTTTCCAGTTGCTCTATATCCTTTTTCGCCCGGCGGAGCTGGTTTTCCAATTCCACTTCTTCCTGGGAAAAGCCCGGAATTGGCATTCCGAATCCCAGATAAATCAGACAGGCGCAGAGTATTCTTTTCTTTTCCATATTTTATCTGTATCTCTTGTATATATTCGGGTTCGTTTCCATCACTTCTTGGGCACAAGGTTCAGATATCGCCATTCCAGGCGGTTGGGGCCTGTGGCGGCAGGATCGTCCGGTTCCGCCAATTCATGGCGCATGAGAAGCTTATCCGGAGTGATACTAAGAATCTGATAGGTGCTGGTTCCGCTGGCGTAACCGATGTAGTTGTCGCTCGAAAAATGGAGGAGAAGATTGAACCGCTCCCCCGTGGCGCTGTCCGTGAAAAACGCTCTTTTTCCGCCCGTGGTATCCTGCTCTGCTACTCTTTCCAGTTTCCATGTAGCCGGATTGTTCGGGGTATAACTCCAAATCGTATCGGCGTAGGTTGCCTGGCTGCCTCCGAATAGCTTATTGGCCCACTTCCAATTGAAGAAAAAATGCCCGTGGCTTTCATTTTTGTAGACGAAACCCCTCAATGCGAAAACATATTCATCGTCCACCGACCTCGGGTCGGGAAGGGACGGGATACCGGCTTTCGAAGAATTCCACCAATAGACGATTTTGTCGTTGTAACTGCTCGTGCCGACTCCCAGCGAATCCTTAGTCGAAGGTGGACCGTTTCCGAAGGCGCTGTCCGCATCCGGAATGACCCAGGTTTTGCTCGGCATATCGCATCCGCCGGATAGGTAGGTATAAAAGATGTTGGCGCATATTTCAGGATCCGTTTGCGCGATTAAAACCTCTTTTTTCGCAACCGTTGCCCCGCCTTTTCCGGAAACGGCCAGCGAGACCGTATAGCTGTCCGCAAACGGGAAGTATACCGTGTCCACCCTTTTATTGGATAAGGTGCCGTTACCGAAATCCCAGTTGACCATGAATCCCTGGGCCGAGGTGACGGTGAAAATGACATTGTTGGGATCGCTCTGATCCAAGATGAAATCCGGAGCCGGTGGAGGTGGCCCGATGGAGACGCTGTCTTCATTGCATCCCACCACGACTCCCATCGCTGCTGCAAGCATCAAAAAAGCATACGGTTTCATTCGAACCTCTTCCTTGCAATAATCGTTATTTTCATTCCTCAATATGGGTTCTGGACGATTTTGCTGCATACGTCCAGTTCCAACTGGGGAATGGGAAAATATTCGTGCTTGCCCGCGATAAAGCCGTTATCCCCCAGCACGGCAGGCGCTCTCCCCTGCCGCACCAGATCGAAGAACCGGTGGCCTTCAAGACCCAGTTCCACGCGCCTCTCATGGTATATGGCGTTTCTCAGCTCATCTTTACCGGTCGTGGTTACAGCGGGCATGCTCACGCGTGCGCGTACCCGATTCAAGGATTCCAGGGAAGCGGTCGAGTTGCCCAGTTCATTGGCGGCTTCGGCATGGAAAAGCAATACGTCGGCGAAGCGTATGGCTCTCCAGTTCGCGGGAGAATTGCTGACCTCGGGCACCGAGGCGGAGTATTCGAACATGTATTTCCTGGCGGCATATCCCGTTGTGCTGGCGCTGTTGTCCGCCTTCTGCTGTGCCGGCGTGCCCTCATAAAGGAGGTCGCCGGTGGTTACCACGGTGGCCTTCAACCGGGGATCATTGGATTCGAATTCATCCACGAAATCCTGGGTGGGCAGGTTGAATCCCCAGCCGGTGAAATAGGTGGCGTTCCTGCTCCCCTGGTAAATGGAGGTTTCCTGCCCTTCGTTCAAATCCCCGTAGTCGCTGGTCGCAATCTGGATATGTTGGATTTCGAAAACCGATTCGATTCCGTTTTCACGGGCCAATTTGAAAATATTCGCGTAATTCGGTTCCAAATCATATTCGGCCGATTGGATGACGGCGGCGGACCGTTCCAAGGCTTCGGCCCATTTGGATTGGAAAATATAGGCCTTGGCCAGCAGGGAATTGGCCGCCCCTTTAGTGGCCCTTCCCATATCGGACGCGGGGTAGGCGCTCTTTTCAGGCAGCACTTCCGACGCCTCCTTCAAATCCGTTTCGATTTGCGTCCAAACAGCCTGGATAGGTGCGCGTGCCTGGCAATATTCGTCCGGATTGAGCGGACGCGTGACGAGTGGAACTCCTCCGAAGGTTTTGACGAGTTGGAAATAGAAAAAAGCCCTGAGGAATTTCGCTTCGCCTACGAGCCTGGCCCGGAGTGTCGGGTCCATTTCTATGGAGGGGACCCGCTCAATTACGACATTGGCGCGGTAAATGCCCTGATAGAACTCGCTCCATCTGGCGAAGGAAATAGAATTGGCGGCATTCGCGCGAAAATCCTTTAATTGCTGCAATTCCGCCCAGTCGGCGGCGCTTTCCCCCCCTTTTTCGGCATCGTCCGAAACCACGTCTCCCAGAAACCATTCGAATACTTCCTGGGAAAACCGCCATGCAGCCGCATCATATACGGCCGTCGTGGCCAGAATGGCCTGACTTTCCGTTTTCAGGAAATTCGCGCTCGACTCGACTCCCATCGGTTCCTTGTCAAGAAAATTGCCGCAACCGGCAAACATGACACCGATAGCCGCAAGTGCCGGGACCGTGTATTTCAGTTTAGTCATATTCCCTGATCTCCAAAGGAAAACCGCTATATCGAAAGATTCAATCCCACCAGAAAGGTTCTGGCCTGGGGATAAGTGGCGCGATCCACTCCCATGGTCAGGGATGTGTTTTTAGTTTCGCCTCGAGCTTCGCCCAAGCCGATCTCCGGATCCAATCCGGAATATTCCGTGAAGGTAAACAGGTTTTCGACGCCGGCATATATCCTGCATTTCTTGATGCGCGCCATCTCCAGCACGGGGTTGCTCAGGGAATAACCGAACTGCAGGGTTTTTATGCGCAGAAACGATCCATCCTCGACAAAGCGGTCCGAAATCAGCAAGTTGTTCGCGTCATTGTTGTTCATCCGTGGCAGGTTCACGTCATTCGTGGTGCCCGGCCCGGTCCATCTTCCGAGCATTCTCTTGTCCAAATTGAAATAGGCCGATCCATTGTCCGTGTACCAGCGGCCTCCGTTGAAAATTTCATTCCCGTAAACGCCTTGCAGCGAAAGATTCATGTCGAATCCCCCGTAGGCCATATCCAGACTCATCCCATAGGTGAAATCGGGATGGGGGCTGCCTATGTACCCCTTGTCCCATTTCCCGTCCTTGTCCTCGTCCCTATAACGGATATCACCCGGCGCGGCGTTGGGCTGGACCATGCGAACGGTTCCATCCGCGGGATCCACATAGGTGAAGGAGTTGATTTCCTCCTGGGTCTGGAACAAGCCGTTCGTTTCGTATCCGTAAAAGTTCCCGATGGACCGTCCGACTTCGGTCCGGGTCACCGTACCCGAATTCCGGAAAGCGGCGTCGGAAATAGGCGCGCCGTTCTCCCCGAGGCTGAGGATTTTATTGTCATAGGTCGCGAAATTGAATCCGATGGTCGAGGTGAATCCGCCGATTTTCTCCTTGTAATTCAGGATTAGCTCGATTCCCCGGTTTTCCAGGGAGCCGCCGTTCACCATGGGCGATTGCCTCAATCCGGCCATATATGGTATGGTCGGCCGCACAAGCATGCCATCGGTTCTTTTGATGAACGCATCACCGATCAATTCGATTTTTCCGTCGAAGAGGGCGAGGTCGAGGCCCGCATTGTACGCCGATTGCTCCTCCCAATGAATCAGGCTGTTTCCGGAACTGAGGAAGGTGGTTCCCGGAACGATTTGGCCTCCGAGTACGTAATTCTGCTTGCCGGATGTGGTTGTGGTGAAAAGATAATCCGGTATTTCCTGGTTGCCCGTTTTTCCCCAGCCGGCCCTGAGCTTCAAATCATCGATGAAGCCTGCGTTTTTCATGAAAGGCTCCTGGGAAACCTTCCAGGCTGCCGCCGCGGAAGGAAAATCACCCCACCGTTGATCCGGGCCGAATCTGGAGGAACCGTCCCGCCTGAAAGTGACGGTGAGGAGGTACTTGTTGCCATAATCGTATTCCACCCTCCCGAAGAAGGATGCCAGGGCGCTTCCGCTGTCCAATCCCTTCACTGCGGGATTGATGCCGGTTGTCGCGTCGAGGAACCTCAGAGGTTCGCTGTTTCCCGGGGTGGAAGTGTTTGTCGCGGAAAACCGTTCCAAGGTCCGATCCTGGGCGGTGGTTCCGACCATCATTTTGAAAAGGTTGTCCGATATGGCCTTTTCATAGGCCAGGGTGTTTTCCAGCACAAGGTTGTAATCCGTTCTGGACCCCTTGGCGACACTGGCCTCAGCCCTATTGTCGCTGGCGCTGATGAAATATTTGGGGACGAATTCGCTGCTGTCGACCATAGCCAGGTCGATGCCCAGAATCGACCTGAACTTGATGGAGCGGGACAGGTCGATGTTGGAGTAGATGGTACCGGCCAGGGTAGTGGTATTGACTTTATTGTTAGTGTGTTCGATAATGCCCGCGGGATTGAAAATATTGTTGAAATCGGAAGGATTGATATTTCCGTCGGCATCCCGGGGCGTGGTCACCGGGTCCATGGCCAGGGCGTTTACCAGTACGCTGTGCCACTCATCCGTTTCATTCGCGAGATTGACGCGGTTATGGGCGACGCCCAGGCTGTTGCCCAGGGTGAACCAGCTGGAAACCTTGTTTTCGGCATTGAACCTCAAGGTGTTTTTCCGGAGGCTCGATCCCTGGATAATCCCGTCCTGGCTGAAATAGCCTGCGCTCAGGAAATACCTGAGATCGCCGACGCCCCTCATAACGGACACGTTGTGCGACATGACCATCGGGTTGTCGCGGGTGATCTCGTCGAACCAGTTGGTCCCGGCACCGAGGCTGGACGGGTTTTCCAGCTCCTCGTTGACCGGCAGATTCGCGGCCCTCATGGCTTCATTATTGAGGATGGCCCATTCCTCGGCGGTGACGAGGGAAGGCTTTTTCCAAGGCTGCTGGGTTCCGATGGAGAAATCGTAGTTGACTACGCTGGACCCTTCCTTGGCCTTTTTCGTGGTCACCAGCACCACGCCGTTGGCCCCCCGCGCGCCGTAAATGGCGGTGGCGGAAGCATCCTTGAGAATGGAAATGGATTCGATATCGTTGGGATTGAGGAAGTCGATTCCGTTGATGGGAATTCCGTCCACGACATACAGAGGATCGCTGGCGTTGATGGATCCCACGCCCCGGATGCGCACGGTCACCGGTTTCCCCGGCGCTCCGCTGTTCTGCGTCACATTCACGCCGGCCGCTTTGCCCTGCAAGGACTTGCGGACGCTGAAAACCGCCTCCCGGGTGATTTCTTCCGAACTTACCGAGGTCACGGACCCGGTCAGGTCTTCCTTCTTCGTGGTCCCGTAGCCGACGACCACGTCGGTTTCCAGTTCCACGAGCTTATCCCCGGCGTTATCGGAAGAGGCTCTCCTCCCCGGTTCCGCAGGGGATGGTTCGGTCGCGACGACTTCGTCCGCTACTTCTTCTTTCCTTGTCTCTTCTTCCACTACTTTCGATTCGGCCGCCTCGACTCTGTCGGCCACTGGGGCATCGCCGGCAGCCGTATCCGGCGTTTGGACCCTGGTTTCGGCCGGAGGCGCGGGGACGGGTTTTTTCGCAAATGGGTCCTCCACGTCGTCGGACGGTAGCCCCGGCAACGGCGGTCCCACGTCATCGGAGGGTAGCCCCTGAACAGCAGAATCCTCGGACTCGGCCGCTGACCTGGTATTCTCGGCCGAATCCCGCTTGCTCGTGTCCTGGGCGGACAGGATGGAGGAAAATAATCCCACCGCCGCGAGAATGGAAAAGGCACCACGAAAACTATTGTTCGATAAAACTTTGATCATGGGCCCCTTTTCCCCGGAAAACATTCCATAAAGCCTTCGTGTCCTCAAAGGCATTGAAAATCATGGATTCGCAATCATTTCAGGTATATCACCTTTTGCAGATTCGACTTTCCATTGTACGTGATTTTCAGAAATGCCAGCTTCGACCCGCGCGGATCGGCGCTCAACGCCAGCCTGTGCAGCCCGGCTTCCCGGACGCCATCCAACAGAACGCGTTGCTTCTCTCCGCTGAGGCTGTATTCTTCGATGGTGATTTTTCCCCGGCTGGGTATTCGATACACGAAATTTTTTGATTCCGGGTCGATCGAAAACCAGTGGCCGGTGTTCGCGCCTTCGTGGATCCGGATTCCGGGACCCGCTGCGCATTGGACGTTCGCTTCATGGATGGAGAAATAGCTGCCGGTACCCGCGCCGCTTTCGATACGGATGTACTGGGCCGTCTTGACCGCGTCAAACGTGACGGTCGTGATCGCCTGCCCGGCCCCTTGGGCGACGGGCGTTCCAGGCGTGGCCGGATCATTCGTAACGTAAACCTTGTAGGACTGGGGGAAGTCGCTGCCCGATCCGGTTGCGTCGAAGGTTACCTTGTCGAAGCTCCTCGGATATCCCATATCGATCTGGAACCACATCCCTTCGGCCTGTGCGGCGCCGGAAGTCCAGCGGGTATCCATCTTGCCGTTCAGGGCCATGGCCGTTCCTTCACCTGCGTTGGACGAAGACGCGGAAGCTGTGGCCTTCCAACCGACGCGATCCATGTTTCCACCCGGAGTGCATGGGGCGGAGAAGCTGATAGTGGCGGTGCTGGGATTGGAAACGTTGCCTGAATCGTCCGTGGCTTTGGCGCTGAAAGAGACTGCCTCGCTACCGGAGCTTTGCCAGCTGAATTTCAAGGGCGAAGTGGCGCCGCTCGTAAGCAGTTCCGTACCTTTGTACAGGTCTATCTTGGTCACCTTGCCGTCCGCATCGGTGGCCGTCACGACGATTTCCAGCAACGCGCCGATGGGCACGGCGATCCCGTTGGAAGGCGAAGTGATTTGGACGGACGGGGCCCGGTTTTTCGGTTTGCCGCCGCCCTTTTGCCACATATGCGCCGCCATGCCGAAGATGAAAGCCGCGTTGTAATCGATAGCCACTTCCGTCTCTTGGAAATTTTCGACGTTATCACTGTAGGAATCGTCCGTCGGTCCGCCGACCAGCGCTCCGATGATGCCCTTAAGAGCGCCCCCCTTTACGGGTTCATTCGCGCGGTGATGGGGATGGATAGGCGGATTGCGCCCCCAGCCGGTAAGATACGAACGGTTTTCAGGGTTTGAGCCGAGAGTATAGTCCATTATCTTGGCGCCCAAAGTATTGAATCCATTGTAACCGAGCAGTTTATAGGCCGTAAAGCCTAACCCTGCTTCCGAGGATGCGTAACGCAAAACGCCCCAGGCGTCGATAATGGGTATTCCGGCCGGAGACTTGGTGGCGACATCGCGGGCCCACTCCAAATTCCAGACTATGCCATCGTAATATTCCTGCTTTCCGGTTATTTCGGCCATTTTCAGGAGGACGAAAAGCATGTTGTCATCCCAGGCTGGAGACCATTTCTTCTGGTAATGGTTGTCCCCGGGATCGTTGGGGATTTTGCTCCAGGCTTCAACGGGATCCAGGTACGAGGCCGTTCCCGTGGCCGTGTAAAGCCAAATCGCTCCCCAGGAAAGATCGTCGTAATGGGAGGAGCTTTTATAGAAGTTGCCTCCGGAGCCATCCGAAGACCTTGCGGTTGCCGGGGTTTCGGCAGCGGTCAATGCGAGCGCATAAAGGCTCTTGGCCGCAGTGAGGCATTTCTCGGCATACGCGGCATCTTCGGCCTTATATATAAGAGACATGAGGGCCAACGCGGCAGCATGTTGGGCCAATACATCCGCGCCAGGGGGAGCTTTGATGGCAGGGCGGGGTCCGGTCTGATCTTCGGGAGGGCCCCAGTACCCATGGTCGGCATTTCCGTCGCCGATGTTATACCAGAAAACATCGGGAGAGGGATGGCTGGCCAGAAAATAATCCGTAAAATACTTGAGCATCCGGAAAAAATCGGCTTTTACCGGAGCGAAGACGGTCGGGTATTCATAATACGCCCAAGCCAGCGTGGCTGCCGACCAACCCTGGGGCATCCCGAATTTCACGTGATCGCCGGCGTCGTGATACCCTCCCGGGACCTGATCATCCTTGTGGCAAGCGGCTCTCCAGGCGAATTTATTGTCCGTACCGGCCTCGGGACCGCACCTGTTGGCGTCGAAAAAGGTGATCGCGGCCTTGAGCGCGCTGGGGTAATCGAGCTGCGCGATAGCGTTCATCCCGGTGAACGCTATCGTAGAACAAATTAAAGCCAACCTTTTCACTTCGCCTCCAATTGATTAAAGCAAGAAACAAGGCGAACCTCATTTCAATACACACGACTCATCACTGGGACTCAATGATGCTACTTCGGCACTAGGATCCAATGACTCTACTTCAGCGGGCTTAGTGTACTTTGCGAACGGAAAAGTTCGCCTTGGATTGTCGGCTGAACAAAAAAATCCGCCACACTGGGAATGGCCGGAAATCCTATTCCCTAATATCATGGCTGTACTCGATCCGCGGCCAACCTTTAATAAATTACCGCCCTTTTTCCCGGAATCGTGTGGAACAGGCCGGGAGTCATCATAAGGAAGTCAGGAGCGATCCTCCTGCGCCTGAACAGACTGCACTTGACCTGACGGATCAGGCGACATCGTAAAATGGAATTCTATGGTCCCCGGAAAGTGTCCATGCCAATCGCGGCCGGGAACAGTAGTTGTGAAACTAATCGCGGTTTCCGGAGGGGTGTAATCCAAAAAATGAAATTCGGCCGGTTCGACCAGAAAAAAACTATGTACGTGGTGAACTTTGTCGTTCTTGGCCGCTGAAGGATCCGGGAGCGGGTCAACCGCGCCGGGCTTCAAAAACAGTCAGCCTTCGGTTCTGCCCTCGCCCATAAACTTATGGTACCTTTCCCCGTTTCAATGGGAAAATTTTGCAACTTCCACCGCAGGAGACCATCATGGGCGCATCAGCATGGATCCCAAGAACCGCATTCCGAGCCGCGTTGGCCGCCGCGATTTCCGGCTTCGCGGTGGATTCCGCCCATGGACTGGGGCTGGAGGCCATGCCGCCCCCGGACCGCCTCAAGCGGATGAGCCTGGAAGAACTCATGGACATCGAAGTGACCCTGGTCTCAAAGAGGCCGGAGAAGCTTTCGGAGGCGGCCTCGGCGATCCAAGTGATTACCCGGGAGGAGATCCGGCGCTCAGGAGCCGGCACCTTGCCGGAGGCCCTTAAACTCGCATCGAACCTCCACGTGGCCCAACAGGATTCATGGCAATGGGCCATCAGCTCCCGCGGCTTCAACGCCACTTCAGCGAACAAGCTGCTGGTGATGATAGACGGCCGCACCGTCTATAGTCCGCTCCATGCCGGAGTATTCTGGGACGCCCAGCACGTAATGATGGAGGATGTCGATCGCATCGAGGTCGTAAGCGGGCCGGGAGGGACCTTATGGGGGGCGAACGCGGTCAACGGCGTGATCAATATCATCACCCGCAAGGCCGGTGAAACCCAGGGTCCGCTGGCTTCCGTCGGCGGAGGCACCCTGATGCGGAATTCCGCTGCGGTCCGTTATGGGGGGAATGTGGGCGAAAACCTCCATTACCGGGTTTATTATCAGAGCTTGGATCATATAGGCGCGGAGCTGGCCGACGGGAAAGACGGCAACAATTCCTGGGAAACGTTCCATGGCGGTTTCCGCATGGATTGGGCCATGGGAAAATCCAATATCATGGTGCAAGCGGAAGCCTTCGATGTCGATATCGACCTCAGTCCCCTGGACGGGACCAAGGCCGACGGACAGCATGTACTGGGACGCTGGACTCATGGATTCTCCCCGGAATCCGAACTGGAAATCCAGGCATTCGCCGATCGCAATTCCCGGCACATCTCCAACTCCCTGACGGAAGAGATTTTCACCTATGACCTCGATGTGCAGCACAGCTATCTCCTGGGTTCGCGCCATAACCTTTTATGGGGAGGCGGATACCGGTTCATGCAGGATTCCATCGAGAATCCGCCCATGTCCGGGTTCCTTCCCACCCGGCGGGACCTCCATTATTATGGCGGCTTACTGCAGGACCAGATCACCTTGCTTCCGGATA
>Ga0079224_100011338_pt1 | contig 12273 bp, 10 predicted proteins | sample Stecom2015_FD_80414 | JGI IMG/M metagenome (GOLD analysis project Ga0079224, IMG submission 80414) | Agricultural soil microbial communities from Utah to study Nitrogen management - Steer compost 2015 | ecosystem: Environmental > Terrestrial > Soil > Agricultural land | place: USA: Utah... | reverse complement strand
GACGTCTATTTTTCTAATGACGGCGGTATGGCAGAAACAGATTACGTATTTCTGCAACAGAATGGTTTACCACAGCGCTGGCAAAACCATACCAGCAAAGCTTTTCATATCATTGAAACCGGTTTTGGTACCGGAGCAAATTTCCTGCTGAGTTGGCAACGCTTTCGCCAGTACCGGCAGCAGTTCCCTGCAGCGACCTGCCAGCGCCTGTATTTCAGCAGCTTTGAGAAGTTCCCGTTAAGCTTAAGCGATTTGACCCAGGCGCTGGCGGTGCACACACAACTGTCAGATCTGTGCCAGCTTCTGCTGGCAGCTTATCCGCTGCCAATTAGTGGTTGTCACCGGCTGAGTTTTGACAACGGCAGCGTGATACTGGATTTATGGCTTGGTGATGTAAATACGGTAATGCCCGAACTGAGCTCGCCCGCCGACGCCATCTATCTCGACGGTTTTGCCCCGAGTAAAAACCCGGATATGTGGCAAAGCGAGCTGTTTACCAATTTGGCCAGACTGAGCCAAAGCGGCACCACTGTTGCCACTTTCACCTCCGCCGGCCTTGTCAAGCGTGGCTTGCAGCAAGCAGGGTTTACCGTGGCTAAAGTAAAAGGCTTTGGCCGAAAACGCGAGATGTTAACCGCCCGGATGGAATTACCCACTGCGCAAGCGGAACCTGCAGCGCAGGAAGTGACGATTATCGGCGGTGGCATAGCCTCAATGTGTACTGCTTTGGCGCTAATACAGCGCGGCATTGCAGTGCAGCTGATTTGTGAAGATGACAGCGTAGCCAGGCAAGCTTCGCAAAACCGCCAGGGCGCTGTTTATCCTAACCTGCATGCTAACCTGACACCGGAAAGCCAGCTCCATGCGCTGGCCTTTTTATATGCCAGGCAGTTTTATCAGCGCTGGCACAACAGTGGGCTTAACTTCGCAGTGGACTGGTGCGGCGTATTGCACCTGGCCACCAATGATCAGTTACAACAACGCCAGCAAAAGCTAATCGACAAAGCCCTGTGGCCCGACTCGCTGGTCAGGGCAGTAAATGCAGATCAGGCCTGTGCCATAGCCGGAGTGCCTGTCAGTCATGATGGTATTTATTATCCGCAGGCAGGCTGGCTCAGCCCGCAGCAGTTTTGTCAGCAGGCATTTCATTTTCTGCAGCAGCAAGCACAGTTTCGCTTTAGCCTGAACTGTCATGTTGCAGCAATAGCAAACCAACAAGGCGGGTGGCAGCTGACAACCAGTACAGGAGATATCAGTGCCAAAACCCTTATACTGGCCTGCGGCAGTAAACTGGCACACTTTGACCAAAGCAAAGCGTTACCGCTGAATAAAATCCGTGGCCAGGTAAGCCATGTCAAACAACCCGCGATGGCACCTCTTAAAACAGTGCTGTGCCACAAGGGCTACATCACACCGCAATGGCAGAATATACATTGTATCGGCGCGACGTTTGACCGCACATCTGCAGAGCCGGTAATAACCGGGCAGGATGATGAGGAAAACCTGCAACTGGCTGTGGCCCAGCTAAATCAACCAATATGGCTTGAGGGCACTGAAATTACCGGCGCTGCAGCAGCATTCAGGGCAACCCTGCCTGATCACTTACCGGTTGTTGGCGCAGTAACAGCTCAGCCAGAGCTATATCTTCTCGGCGCTTTGGGTGCCAGAGGCATTATGCTGTCACCATTACTGGCTGAATTGCTTGCTTGCCAAATTTGTAAAGAACCTCTACCGTTAAATCTGTCACTTATCAACATGCTAAGCGCGAACCGCTTCTAATCTGGCGAAGCAGCAGTTGCACTCTGACGTACTCATGGATGAGCTAAAACATAGCTGCCGGTGCAGCCGCCTTTATCGTTAAGCGCTTTACTAGCGGCAAAATATTGTCTGCGATGTGTTTATGTGAAAAATACAATCAGACAACCCGCACAGCTCAACACGGTATAATATTAAGGCGTACTGGAAAAAAATTTGCTAAGGTAACTGAAAAAACCAATTAAAATGAGGAAATATCATGCGCTTAGTGGTTGTTCTGAGTGTGGCTTTTACCCTTTTGGCTTTTTCTGCCAAAAGCAATGCCAATGACTTTTATCAGATCCCCCTACCGGCTGATGCGCAGGAGTTTGCCCGTTTAGATAACAAAATGCCGGCTGTGCTGAGTTTTTTCAGCCAGCAAAGTGAAAGTGCACTGCGAGACTACTTTATTCAACAGCTTGGCCAACCCGGGATGACGCAGCAGCATTATGGTCGCGAGCACTTATACTTTACAGTAAGCGGTAACCGTGTGCGTATTCTGATTTCAAGCCGGGATGACTGGCGTCAGGTCGATATTATGGTACAAAACTGAGCCGGTAGCCGGTTCAGGGTTTAGTCAGCTGCAAAACCACCCGGCGGTTCTTTTTGCGCTCTATAGCCGTGTCATTGGGTGCAACATGCCGCCGCTCGCCAAAGCCTTCGACCTGAACCCGATCTTCACTAAGGCCTGCCGCGACAAAAAAACTTTTTACTTTTTCCGCCCGCTTAACTGACAATTGCTCATTCATCCAGCGACCGCCATAACTGTCGGTGTAACCTTGAATTTCAACAAAGTCTACTTCAGGGTCATATTTCAGGTATTCGGCGATTTGAGCAAGCCTGCGCTCAGACTCACGGGTTAGCTGATCGCCACCACTTTCGTAACTTAGCACAGTAAAGGCAATATCATCAAAACTGTAAGGCAGAAGTTTAGACACACAGACATTAAATTTCTGATAGGTAGATAAAAATTGTACAGGGTTCATCGCTGCCACAACTTTGTCGTACGGGCTGTACCAATCGCTGAAATAGAAGGTGGGGCTAAAACCATGCTCCAATTCGGTCAGCAATGTCCAAGCTGTTTTCTTTGGTAACTCGCCGTTATATTGTTTCAGCAGTTGCATGCTGGCGACGGCCTTAGCAGGTTCACCCGGTCGCCAGGACGGAGGCACCGACAGAACTTCGGCCAGGGCATAACTGTCTGGCAAACGTAGCATCTGTAATTCAAAATCCAGATTTAGCCCTTTGCTGGCCACACTGCGAAAAACTGCCTGACCAAACTGTGGTATTTCATGTTGCAACTGGCATTCTACCGGCGAGTTTTTACTTAACAGCCAGTTGGACTGTTCAATTGCGGCAGAATATTGACGCAATTGTGGCTGCGCCAGCGCTACAGTAGATGTTATCAGCGCACTAAGCGCTATACAGGTTCGCATAATCCGGCTTCTCATTACACTACACAACTCTTTGTCATTCCTGTCATAAGCTAGCAAGCACTGTGCCGCAACAAGACGCTGACACATTTTTTTGGCATAATAGCCGCTGATTTACTAAATGGCGATGTTATGACACAACCTAGTTCTCTACTTGCTCAACGTTTTCGCGGCTACTACCCGGTAGTTATCGACGTGGAGACGGCAGGCTTTAATGCAAAAACTGATGCGCTACTGGAAATCGCAGCCACGTTGCTGGGTATGAATGACAACGGCGAACTGATCCCTCTGCAAACACTGCACTTTCATGTACAGCCATTTGAAGGTGCAAATCTGGATGCCAGCTCACTGGCTTTTAACGGTATAGACCCGTTTAATCCTTTGCGTGCCGCTGTAACAGAACGCGAAGCCATTACCGAAATTTGCAAAGCCGTACGTAAAGCACAAAAAGACGCGGGTTGTCAGCGTAGTGTTATAGTGGCGCACAATGCCGCTTTTGATCAGGGTTTCTTTAATGCTGCGGTACAAAGGCTGAACTTCAAACGATCGCCATTTCATGCTTTTGTATCCTTTGATACCACCAGTTTGTCAGCATTGGCTCTGGGGCAAACAGTATTAGCTAAGGCCTGTCAGGCGGCCGGCATAGCGTTCGATAATAAAGAAGCCCACAGCGCTTTATATGATACCGAGCGAACAGCAGAGTTATTCTGTTATATCGTTAACCGCTGGCAGCAGTTGGGAGGCTGGCCGTTGGCTAATATGCCTTGCACTGAAACTGAAAACGACAATCCAGAAACCTTGGATGCAGTATAGCTATTTATCTGCGCCAACACAAAAGCCACTGCAGTGGCTTTTTTGTGTCGGCCGGCGTTATTCAGCGGCAGTATCTGTTTTATGTTTGGCAGCGGTTTCTTTGATTAAGGGTTGTAACTCTCCGCGTTGAAACATTTCCAACACAATGTCACAACCACCTACCAGTTCGCCTTCTACCCACAGCTGAGGGAATGTTGGCCAGTTTGCATACTTTGGCAACTCAGCACGAATATCCGGGTTCTGCAGAATATCAACATAGGCAAACTGTTCCCCACAGGCAATCAGTGCCTGCGACGCTTGCGCAGAAAAACCACAGCTCGGAAACTTAGGCGAGCCTTTCATAAATAACAGAATCGGATTTTCAGCAATTTGCTGTTTAATTTTATCTAATGTTTCCATCACTACCTCACAACATAAATATTTTCAGACTGGCAGATATTTTACGCTGTTATGCAACTTCTGGCACTTGAGATCCAGGAAAAAATCCCCATCTCCATCGCAACGACCCGACGCTCTGCTCAATACAACTCAACTACACCGACGCAGGCTGTCACCGCCACTGTAAAACTTGAGTATTTTAGTCAGGTTTTGTAGTCTACGCTATGCAGACAACATAAACAACGTCAATGGAGAACAACTATGGCCTTTGAATTACCAGCTCTACCCTATGCAAAAGACGCGTTAGCACCTCACATTTCTGCTGAAACGCTGGAATACCACTACGGTAAACACCACAATACCTATGTTGTAAAATTAAATGGCCTGATTGAAGGTACCCCTTTTGCCAGTAAGTCGCTGGAAGAGATTGTCCGCACTTCTGAAGGCGGCATCTTTAATAACGCCGCTCAGGTGTGGAACCACACTTTTTACTGGCACTGCCTGTCACCAAATGGCGGCGGTGAACCAACAGGCGCTTTAGCCGATGCCATCAATGCCAAGTGGGGCTCTTTCTCTGCATTTAAAACTGCTTTCAATGACAAAGCGGTAAACAACTTCGGCTCAAGCTGGACCTGGTTAGTGAAAAAATCTGATGGTAGTCTGGACATTGTCAACACCAGCAACGCCGCAACCCCATTGACTGACAAAGATCTGACGCCGGTAATGACAGTCGATCTGTGGGAACACGCTTACTACATTGATTACCGTAATGCCCGTCCTTCATACCTTGACGCATTCTGGGCACTAGTAAACTGGAAGTTCGCCAGCGAGAACTTCAGCAAGTAATATATCTGCTGTATAAACCCGGCAACTGCCGGGTTTTTTGTCCGCACAGCTTTACACTTACCCACGCCATACCAATAAAACCATTTCTGCCCCCCTTGCGTAGCTGAAGAAGAAAATTGTAGATATTTCTGTCAATTAGTCAGGCGGGAATGCGCTTTACTGTCTAACCTTAGAGGAACAGCTTGGCTGCTACCCTTATCTGATGTTTACAAAGCTGGAGGTGCGTATGAGTATTTTTGAGCACTACAAATCTCGTTATGAGGCTGCAAAAGAAGAAGAATATACTATCCAGGAATTCCTGGCCTTGTGCAAAAACGACAAAAGTTGTTACGCCAGCGCGGCTGAGCGTCTGCTACTGGCCATTGGCCAACCTGAGCTGATCGATACCGCTCAGGACCCCAAATTAAGCCGGTTATTTTCCAACAGAGTCATCGCCCGCTATCCGGCATTTTCTGAGTTTTATGGTATGGAAGATGCCATTGAGCAGATAGTGTCTTACCTTAAGCATTCTGCGCAGGGCCTGGAAGAGCGCAAGCAGATTTTATATCTGCTTGGCCCTGTTGGTGGCGGTAAATCTTCACTGGCCGAAAAACTAAAACACTTAATGCAGCAGGTGCCTATCTACTACCTGAAAGGCTCGCCGGTGTATGACCACCCGCTGTGTCTGTTTGATGTGAATGAAGACGGCAATATCCTGCAACAAGAGTACGGCATTCCCAAACGCTATCTGCGCAACATTATGTCTCCCTGGGCCAGTAAACGGCTGCATGAATTCAATGGCGATATCAGCCAGTTCAGAGTCGTTAAGAAATACCCTTCTATTTTGGACCAACTGGCTATTGCGAAAACCGAGCCGGGTGATGAAAACAATCAGGATATTGCTTCACTGGTTGGTAAAGTAGACATCCGCAAGTTGGAACATTTTGCCCAAAACGATCCTGACGCTTACAGCTATTCAGGTGCTCTATGCCGTGCCAATCAGGGCTTGATGGAATTTGTCGAGATGTTCAAGGCACCGATTAAAGTGCTACACCCGCTGTTAACTGCAACCCAGGAAGGCAACTACAACGGTACTGAAGGCTTAGCAGCGCTGCCGTTTGACGGCATTATTCTGGCGCACAGTAATGAATCAGAATGGCAGACCTTCAGAAACAACAAAAACAATGAAGCTTTCCTTGACCGGGTATATATCGTAAAAGTGCCTTACTGCCTGCGGGTCAGTGAGGAGATGCGCATTTATCAGAAGCTACTGGAGCACAGTGAATTAAATGCAGCTCCCTGCTCACCGGGCACCCTGATTTCACTGGCTCAGTTTGCCGTACTATCAAGGCTTAAAACGCCGGATAACTCCAGTATCTATTCGAAAATGCGTGTATATGATGGTGAAAGCCTTAAAGATACCGATCCTAAAGCCAAATCTTATCAGGAATACCGCGATTATGCCGGTGTAGACGAAGGGATGACGGGCCTGTCCACCCGCTTTGCGTTTAAGATCCTGTCACGGGTATTTAATTTTGACAGCACCGAAGTTGCCGCTAACCCGGTACACTTGTTCTACGTACTGGAGCAACAAATAGAACGTGAGCAGTTCCCGGCCGATGTGGCCGAGCGTTATCTGGAACACCTGAAAGGCTATCTGATCCCTAAATACATCGAGTTTATTGGGAAAGAAATTCAGACCGCGTATCTGGAATCCTATTCTGAGTATGGACAAAACATTTTTGACCGCTACGTGATTTATGCCGATTTCTGGATCCAGGATCAGGAATACCGTGACCCGGAAACAGGTCAGCTGTTTGACCGCGCCGCATTGAATGCCGAGCTGGAAAAAATTGAGAAACCTGCCGGCATCAGTAACCCGAAAGATTTCCGCAATGAAATCGTTAACTTTGTGCTGCGGGCAAAAGCAAAAAACAACGGCAAAAACCCCACCTGGACCAGCTATGAGAAATTACGTACTGTCATTGAGAAAAAAATGTTCTCCAGTACAGAAGAGCTGCTACCGGTAATTTCATTTAACGCCAAGACGTCGACAGATGACCAGAAGAAACACGACGATTTCGTCAACCGGATGATGGAAAAGGGTTACACCCGCAAACAGGTAAGATTGCTGTCTGAGTGGTATCTGCGTGTCCGTAAGTCGCAGTAACGCAACTTGGCCGGAGGCAGTATGGCACACTTTATAGACAGACGATTGAACGGTAAGAATAAAAGCGCGGTGAACCGCCAACGCTTTATTCGCCGCTATAAGCAACAGATAAAAAAAGCGGTATCTGATGCAATCAGCAACCGCAGTGTTACCGATATCAGCAGTGGCGAAAGCGTGACGATACCAAGTAAAGATATCAGCGAGCCGCTTTTCCATCAGGGTAAAGGGGGACGGCGACAAATCGTGCATCCCGGCAATGATCAGTTCAGTCAGGGCGACAGAATAAAACGCCCTCAGGGTGGTGCGGGTGGCGGTTCAGGCCAGGGCGATGCCAGTGCAGATGGCGAAGGCACAGATGACTTTGTGTTTTCTATCTCTAAAGATGAGTATCTGGATTTACTGTTTGAAGATCTGGAACTACCCAATCTGAAAAAAAACCAGCTGGATAAACTGGTACAGTATAAAACGGTCAGAGCCGGTTATCGCTCTGAAGGCGTGCCCAGTAATATAGATATTGTCCGTTCACTTCGGGGTTCATTGGCTCGCCGCGTTGCAATGAAAGCAGACAAAAAAGCCCGTTTACGTGAGCTGGAACAGCAACTTGCCGCTATTGAACGTGAGCCGGTGCCGGATCAGCAGCAATTGCGTTTACTGCTTGAAGAAATAGACGTAATAAAACAGCGTATAGCGGCTGTGCCCTTTATTGACAGCTTTGACCTGAGGTTTCGGAACTTCCAGAAACGGCCAGAACCTACCAGTAAAGCCGTCATGTTCTGTCTGATGGATGTGTCAGGTTCGATGGATCAGGCAACAAAAGACATGGCCAAGCGCTTTTATATTTTGTTGTATTTGTTTTTGAGCAGAAGCTACAAAAATGTCGAAGTGGTGTATATACGCCATCATACCCAGGCGAAAGAAGTGGATGAACAAGAGTTCTTCTACTCACAGGAAACCGGCGGCACCATTGTCTCCAGCGCGATCAAGCTGATGTACGACATAGTGCAGGAACGTTACAACCCGGTAGAGTGGAATATTTATGCCGCTCAGGCATCAGACGGTGACAACTGGACTGATGACAGTGCCCCTTGTGCAGAAATGCTGGCGACGAAGCTACTACCACTGCTGCGCTACTATGCCTATATAGAAATTACGCCCAGAGCCCATCAGAGCTTGTGGCAGGAGTATGAAAAGCTGCTGCCGGTGTACGATAACTTTGCTATTCAGCATATTCAGGATGTCAGCGATATTTACCCTGTGTTTCGCGAGCTATTCAAAAAACAGGCAGCGTGAATACATCTACTGATTGCAGTGAGGATTAATATGGCCAAAGCAAAACTAAAAGCAGTTCAATGTTTACCTGACGGCCCGGATTGGACCTTTGACCTGCTGGATGCCTACCATCAGGAGATCGCCAGAGTCGCTGAACTGTACCATCTGGATACTTACCCCAATCAAATCGAGGTAATAACCGCCGAGCAAATGATGGATGCCTATTCCAGCGTTGGCATGCCGCTTGGTTACCATCATTGGTCTTACGGTAAAAAGTTTATTCAGACAGAGCAAAATTACAAACGTGGTTACATGGGCCTGGCGTATGAGATTGTGATCAACTCCAACCCCTGTATTGCCTACCTGATGGAAGAAAATACCATCACAATGCAAGCTCTGGTGATGGCGCATGCCTGTTATGGCCACAATTCGTTTTTTAAGAACAATTACCTGTTTAAAACCTGGACTGACGCCGGTTCCATTATTGATTATCTGTTATTTGCCAAACACTATATCAGCCAATGTGAAGAGAAATATGGCATAGCCGAAGTAGAAGATATGCTCGACTCCTGCCATGCCTTGATGAACTACGGTGTAGATCGCTATAAAAGACCGCAAAAAATATCACTTGATGAAGAGCAGAAACGGCAACAAGAGCGTGAAAGCTACCTGCAATCCCAGGTAAATGATCTGTGGCGTACCATACCGGTAAAGAGTGCTGAGGCAACAGAGTCCGTCGCCCGGTTTCCGGCTGAACCACAGGAAAACATTTTGTACTTTATCGAAAAAAATGCGCCCCTGCTAAAGCCCTGGCAGCGTGAAATTGTGCGAATTGTGCGGAAAATCTCGCAGTATTTTTATCCGCAGAAACAAACCCAGGTAATGAATGAAGGCTGGGCCACGTTCTGGCATTACACTATCCTGCAGCACCTGTATGACGAAGGCAGAGTCAGTGACCGTTTTATTCTGGAGGTACTGCACAGCCATACCAATGTGGTGGCGCAACCCGATTACAACAGTAAGTATTATTCAGGTATCAACCCTTATGCGCTGGGCTTTGCCATGTTTACCGATATCCGCCGTATATGTGAGCATCCTACTGCAGAAGATAAAGAGTGGTTTCCGGATCTTGCCGGCAGTAACTGGCTGGATACACTGCATTTTGCCATGCAGAACTTCAAAGATGAGAGCTTTATCAGCCAATATTTGTCACCCAAAGTGATCCGCGATTTTCATTTATTTGCCATTGTCGACGATGATGAAGCCACCAGCCTGGAAGTGGCCGCCATTCATAATGCCGAAGGTTACCTTAAAATCAGGCAGATGTTGTCGCAACAATATAATCTCAGTCAACTGGAGCCGAATATACAGGTCTATAACGTCGACTTTAATGGCGACCGTTCGCTGACACTGCGATATGTGCCGCAAAACCGGATACCACTGGCGCAAAGCCAGCAGCAGGTGTTAAAACACCTGCACAGGTTATGGGGTTTTACCGTCTATCTGGAACAATTAAATGACGATGGCAGTACTGAGCTACTTGCCAGTTGCCCTGAGCAAGGCGCGCTGTGACGCTATTCATCGGCGTGATAGCGTGTCACCTGATTACGGCCATTGGCTTTTGAGCGATAAAGCGCCTTATCAGAGGCCTCTATCCATTGCCGGTGTCCGGTCATATCGGCGCTGTATTGGGCAATCCCAAGACTCAGTGTTACTTTTATCTTATGTTCGTTGTAATTAATCACCATAGCTTCAACAGATTGCCGCAACCTCTCAGCCAGCACCGCGGCATCATCAAGCGCTGTATCGACTAACAGCACCGCGTATTCTTCGCCGCCATACCGCCCGGCAATATCAGTTTTGCGCAGATTCTGACGTACCGCATCTGCAATTGCCTGAATAACAACATCACCGGCAGCATGACCATAGGTATCGTTAATGCGTTTAAAATGGTCAATGTCACACATCAGTAAAGTACTGGTATGAGAATAGCGCTGTAACCGTTTAAACTCCTGGATCAGGTTTTCCTCCCAATGCCCGCGGTTAAACAGCTGGGTTAAGAAATCGGTTTTTGTCAGTTGCTTCAGGCGCCCGTTCATAGATTCCAGCTCGATACGGCTGACAGCAACATCCGTCACATCATAGATAATAAAACATAAATGGGTGACCTGACCGCGCGCATCTGACAACGGAAAGATAGTACTGTTCTGATACATATATTCTGCACTGCCGGTAATTGGGCGATAGTTACGAAACTTAAAGATATAAGGCCGTTGCTCCCAAATCGTAAAGGCACGATTTTTCAGCAGAATCACCGGATCACATTTACGCCTTAGCCAGTCCTCATCAATCTCAGAGAATAAATCAAACAGATAACGGTCACGAACCTGACGTGGTGTTAAGCCGCTGTGATTTTCCATAAAGCCATTCCAAACCTGAATGCGATAATCACAATTGAGTACCACCAGACCAACGTCCACCGTCTGAAACATGTCCATCAGCCAATGAACTTCTGATACATCTACCTGGGCTTGTGACATCCTTACTCCTCCAGCAGAAACGCAACTTTATAATTCAGTGTTTTCAGGCTGTCTTCAGTAAACAGTAACAGCAAATCACAGCTAATATTGTAGTTCTCAATGCCATAGCTCAGTTCAATTGCCAGTGTTTTACGCCAGCGCCTGGCATTGGCTTTAATCAGTTCACTCACCGTAGCATGCTGCCCCAGCACCACTGGGTGTCCCTGACTAAAGCTCATATCAATTTGTTCGGCCAAGCCTTTGAGCACAGCCCCAATCAGGATATTGGCGATATCCATTAGCAATTCAAGTTCAATTTTTACCGTCAGTTCACCCTGATAGTTCATCAGACGGGCAATATCTTTAAAACTTGAGTCAGTAAGGAGCAGCAAGGCTTCGCCAGAGACGCCACCACCAATAAAACCCTGGCACACCGCTGACGTAGTAGCTTCATGTTCCACCGACGCCAACGCCATGTGTAACTCACTGACTTCTATTAAATTGACATTAGGAATGGGTAACTTCACAAATACATTTAGTAAACGGGCCAACAGATCCCCTGCTTGCCCCATCGCCACATTGGTAAGCTCTTGCAGCACGTCACGCATCTCGGCGCTAAGTTCTGCCGACACTGTTGCTGCTGTTTTTTTTGGTTCCACTACGGGCAACCTTGGGGTTGTGACGGCGTGCAGCTGCATCAGCTGTTGTAACTTAATGCTGTCTACCGGTTTACGGATAAAATCCAGCGCCCCCAGACCTTTCACCCGTTCGAACGCTTCAGGTTGAACATCACCAGACACCACAACAACGTTCAAATCCAGCTGCCGATTCTGTAGCTCTTGCAGCACCTGATAACCGTCCATCACCGGCATATTCAGATCCAAAAACAGCCAGTCAATACGCTGCTTTAATAACGTATCTAATGCTTCGGCACCGTGGCCAGCAAAAAACAAGTTCGCTTGCCACTCCTGTGGTAGTATTCTGGCCAGCTGTTTACGAGCCAGATTAGAGTCATCACAAATTAGTACCGCTGTTGTCATCGGCATCTCACTTCATACAGGCTTGATTTCAG
>Ga0079224_100011336_pt1 | contig 12274 bp, 8 predicted proteins | sample Stecom2015_FD_80414 | JGI IMG/M metagenome (GOLD analysis project Ga0079224, IMG submission 80414) | Agricultural soil microbial communities from Utah to study Nitrogen management - Steer compost 2015 | ecosystem: Environmental > Terrestrial > Soil > Agricultural land | place: USA: Utah... | reverse complement strand
GAGAGCCCGATCTCTACCTTCCGCGTCAGCGGGGCGAGCTTTATCGCCTGGAGCGGGCCGACCCTGCGACGGGCCTCGGCCGAGACGTGGCGCTTCCCGTCGAGCCGTTCGCGGGCGCGGCGGTGGTGCTGATGGCCGTCGGGGCCGCGGCCGCGGCGATCCGGCCGGCGTGGCTGCGGGGATGGACGGCGGGGGTCGCGGCGCTGCTCGCCGGCCTCGCGGTGCTCGCGGCGGTGCTGCGGTCCCGCAACCGCGTCGCTGGGATGCTCGCCGAGTTGTGGCCCGACACGGAGACAGACTGGGACCGGTATCAGTTCATCACGGTCGGACTCGGTGCCTGGCTCGCGATGGCCGGGCTCGCCGTGCTCGGTCTTGGCAACGTGTTCGTCGCGGTGCCCCGGCGCCCCGCGCCCGACCGTGAATAGGGGACCCTTTTACCGCGTGAAACGTTAAGAAGGTGCCCTTGCATGCTTAGGGGGCGAGGCCGACCGCAATGAAGGCGCCGGCCCGGGTGCCGAAGTAGAGGCGGCCCTTCCACACCGCGGGCGTCGATTCGATGCACCCGCCGATGGTTATTGTCCATAGTGGCTTGGGGTCGGCGTGGGTGTCGCTCACGTCGTAGGCGTGCAGGTCGCCGGCGCAGTCCCCGATGATCAGGACGTCGTCGACGACGACCGGCGACTGCCAGGTCGGAGCGGGCAGGTTGAACCGCCAGCGCACGGTGCCGTTGGCCCGGTCGATGCCGAGCACCTCACCGGAGTTGGTGTCAAAGATGGCGATGTCCTTGTACAGGGCAGGGGAGCCGAAGACGCCGTGCAGACCGGAGCCCTGGTCCTTGACACCCCACACGAGCGGGTCGGCGCGCGACGGATCCAGCTTGATCATCTGGCCGACTTCCTTGCCACGGGCGGTCTTCCGGTCGTACTCCACCCCGACGTAGAGCATGCCCTCCTCGTCGATCGCGATGGTGGCGTCGGTGTCATCGCCGGTCCAGTAGCGGAAGACCCGCTCCGGCACTTTCCCGTTTTTGAGTCCACTGATGTCCCAGCCCTGCACCAGACCGCCCGAGTTGGCGAAGTAGACCACGTCGCGGTAGATCGCCACGGAGTTCTCAATCGAGATGTCCCGGTCGCGAACGTCTCGGAGCAGCTGCTCATCCCAGCCCGGCGTGTGGAAGACCAGCTCCGGGTCGACGGTGACCCGACCCTGCGCGTCGTAGCCACGGTTCAGCTTGACGATGTGGAACTGGCTGTTCTCGCCACCCTCGAACAGATAGTCATCGATGATCAGCGCGGCGCCGTCCCAGTCGTCATTCCACATGGTCGGGGAGACGTCGTACGCCGAGAGGCGCCACAGCTCGGTCGGCCGGTCACGGTCGATGGCGATGATGCGGAAGTAGTTGTCCCGCGAACCGGTGTACACGAGCGGGTAGCCATCCGGATCCACGGTCACCGAGCCCTTGATGATGTCGCCGGTCGGGAAGTCGGGGAGGATCCGCTCTCCGGTCTGGGCGTCCAGGAAATGCACCTTGCGGTCGTACGCTCCGAACACCACCCAGGTCCGGCCCTCGCGCTCGAAGACCGCCGGCTGGCCGGTCCAGCCCGAGCCGCACCACAGGCGCACCCCCCGCTCGTCCCTCGACTCGGCGCACATCCCCCCGCTTTTGGGGAACCGCCACAGCTTGCTCGGCGTGACCCGGGGCACCGGGCCAGTGCCGTAGTACGTGCGGGTGGGGTTGCCGCGGAAGGTGAGCAGCCCGGCGACCTTGTCGCCGTACGGCTGGCCCACCTTGCTGGGGTCGGACCAGCCGACGAACACCGGCGCGGGCGTGGGGCTGGTACTGATAGGCGCCTCGGTCGGCGGCGGCATCCAGTCGGCGTCAGGCTCGGGTGTGCAGGCGCCTATCGCGACGACGCTGAATGCGGCGAGCAGGGCGCGCAGCGCACGGCCGGGGGGTCGGTGCACCGCCTCAGTGTGACAGCGCCCCGCCCCGGCCGTTGTCCGCCCGGCGATGGTGTCCCCGGAGGCGGTGTGACTGGAGCCGGTGCGACTTGAGTCGGTCTGACCGGTCGGCCGCAATCCTCGACGGATGGGCCGGTGCCGCACCGCCGGACGGGCGGCACGATGAACCCATGAACGAACAGCACGCTGGCCCGGCCGGCTTGACCCGGGGCCAGTCGGTGGCGTGGTGGATCGGGATGGCTCTGCACGTGCTCGCCCTGCCGTGGTACGCCGCGAGTGGGCTCGTCGCGCCCGGCTGGGCGGTCGTCGGTCTCCTGGTCCTGTGGCTCGCCCTCCTCGCCGCCGGCATCGCGACGCGCCGCCGCACACCAGTGGCCATGCTCGCCATACCCGTGCTGGACGTCGCGATTTGGTTCGGTGTTGTTACTGTCGGTGAGCTGCTGCTCAACTGGACGGCGTAGGGTCCATCCGTACGTCGGCCACCACAACGGTGACGTTGTCGGTCGCTCCGGCGTCGAGCGCCGCGCGGACCAGGCGAGCGGCGCAGTTCTGCGGGTCGGGGCAGCCCACCAGCACCGCGTGGATCTCATCGTCTTGGACGACGTCGGAGAGGCCGTCGCTGCACAGCATGAACCGGTCGCCGGGCCGTACCGGCAGGAGCGACTCGGTGGCGCGAAACTCCTGGCCCTGGATCGCCTGGGTCACGATTGACCGTCGCGGGTGGACCCGGGCCTCGGCGACGGTGAGAACGCCCTGGTCAACCAGTGACTGGACGAACGTGTCGTCCTTGGTGAGTTGGGTCAGTTCGCCCCCGCGTAGCAGGTAACCCCGCGAGTCACCGACATGGACCAGGCCCGCCTGGTCGCCGGCGAGCAGCAGGGCCGTGATGGTAGTGCCCATCCCGTCTTGGGACTGGTCGGCCGCGGCGGCGGCTCGGATCTGCTCGTTGGCGGCGACGATGGACTCGCGCAGCGCGCCGATGGGGTCCGCCGCCGGAGGCGCCTCGTCGAGCCACGCGATCGCCTTGATCACCATTGCGCTGGCGAGCTCGCCGGCCGGCATGCCGCCAATTCCGTCGGCGACGGCGATCAGCCTCCGCCCGGCGTACGCGCAATCCTCATTGTTGGTGCGGACATGCCCAATGTCGGTGACCGCGGCCGCGTGCAGGCTGAGGCTCATGCTGTCAGCCTGCCAAGAAACCGGCCCGATTGTCTCTAGTTAGCGCCGCGCACGCCCCGGTGCCGCGCGTCGTGGAATTGACAGAATCGCCGTCGCGTGGCGGGCTGGGTGACCCTGCCACGCCGCCTGGCCAGGTCACATCCATCGGTGTACCTGCTTGCTTAACCGTCACTGGACATGTTCCAATATCAATGCCGTGGCGACCATGGTCAACCGGGTCGCGACGAGTACGCCGGCTGGGGAGCCGCGTCTGGAACCCCCACCCAACGGGGTGGCGTGGGTTCATTTGGCGACCGTGTAGTTCGTCGCTTTTGTCCTGCTTGCTCGTCCGATCCGTTTGCGCTGGCACCGTAGGGCCGTCCCGGGCGACAGAAAGGGAGATAATTCGTGAAACTGACCCGAAGGCTTATGGCGCTATCGGCCGCGACCATCCTCGCTAGCGGCCTGGCCGTGGCCATCGCACCATCCGCGGCCCAGGCGCATGGTGCCACCATGTTCCCAGGCAGCCGTACCTTCCTGTGCTGGCAGGACGGTCTGCGGGAGAACGGCCAGATCATCGCGTACAACCCGGCCTGTGCGGCCGCGATCGCCCAGTCCGGGACGACACCGCTGTACAACTGGTTCGCCGTGCTGCGCTCCGACGGCGGCGGCCGGACGGTGGGCTTCATCCCGGACGGGGAGATCTGTAGCGGTGGGTCCGGCGGCCCGTACGACTTCACGGCGTACAACGCCGCCCGTGACGACTGGCCGAAGACGCACCTGACGTCTGGCGCGACGATCCAGATCCGGCACAACAACTGGGCCCACCACCCAGGTGCATTCCACGTCTACATCACGCGGCAAGGCTGGAGCCCCACCACCCCGCTCGCGTGGAGCGACTTGGAGCCGATCGGTAGCGTGACCGACCCGCCGCAGTCGGGCCCGCCCGGCCAGCTGAACTACTACTACTGGAACCAGACGCTGCCGAGCGGTCGGTCCGGCCCGGCCATCCTGTTCATCCACTGGGTCCGCTCGGACAGCCAGGAGAACTTCTACAGCTGCTCCGACATCGTCTTCGACGGTGGTAACGGCGAGGTCACGGGTGTCGGCCCGAACCAGTCGCAGCCGCCGACCTCGACGACCACCACCACGCAGCCCCCGACCACGACCACGACCACGACCCAGCCCCCGACCACGACCACGACCACGACCCAGCCCCCGACCACCACGACGAGCCAGCCGCCCCAGCCGGGTGCCTGCTCGGCGACGTTCCGTTTGGTCAACCAGTGGCAGAACGGTTTCCAGGGCGAGGTCACGGTCGCTGCCGGTTCCGCGCCGGTCAACGGCTGGCAGGTGAGCTGGACCAACCCCAGTGGCCAGAGCATCTACCAGGTGTGGAGCGGCATCCACACGGCCAACGGCCAGCAGTCGGTGGTGACGCCGGAGTCGTGGAACGGTTCGATACCGGCCAACGGCAGCACGACGTTTGGCTTCCTCGGCGACGGCAACAGCGCCACCGTGGAGAACCTGACCTGCTCTACGTGATCTCAACCTGAGCAGCACGGAGGGCCGGGTGCCGATCGCACCCGGCCCTCTCTATCCGTGTAGCCCGTTACCCGCGTAGCCGCGTCACCAGCTCGGCGACCTCGCCGTGCAAACTGCGAAGCTCCATCGCCGATAGCGGCGCCTCGTAAATGTGGTGATGCATCGCGCGGGACAAGGTCGCCCAGGCGAGGTTCATACGGCGGGCGATCTCGGGGCCGGGGCCACGCCGGGCGTGCAGCATGAGCAACTTGGTACGGCCACGGCCGCATGCCGCCACGGCTGGGTCCACGCGCTGCCAGTAGGCATCCAAGCCGGTTTCGAGCGCGAGGCGGATGAGGCACGCGCACGCCTTCGGCCACCAGCCGCCGGTGACCGCGGCGGAGCCCACGGTGCCGACGCCACGCAGCATGTCGTCCGCCGCGGCGAGCAAGCGATCCGGGCTCATGACAGCGCCTCTGCGAGCGCGCGGGTGTCCTTGACAAGCCTGGACAGGTCGTCCCCGTACGAGCCGTGTACGCCCTGCTTGCAGGCGAGGAACGCGTCGCCGCTGCGCCGCCCATAGTTGCGGTTCAGGGTGGTGAGCACGTCCCGACCGCGACCTGCGTCGTCGAAGAGGGCCATCGCGAAGATCGTCGTGAGCCGGCGAGCCGCCCCGTCAATCGCCGCCTCGATGTCGGCGTGCCGCTCACCGACGGCCAGGCGGCGGCGCCAGATGACGCGGTGGCAGGCTGCCTCCAGCGCGGAGCGGCACATCTCCGCCACGACGGGTGCCCGGACATCGGCTGGAATCTCGTCCGAGCGAGCCACGGCCCACGCGTCATCCAGGTAGCGGGTCACCGCATCGAGTGCCCGCCGCAGCGTGACCACCGACCGTTCGGCTCGGGTCACCTCAAGGATGTCGGCGTCGACCTCGAGTCGGCGCACCGCGTCAGGCAGGCGGTTGTCGTGAGTGAACACGACAACCTGGCGCTCCTCAGCGAGCTCGGCGAGGACCCGCGCCAATCCATCCACCTTGGACGGATCCATGCTCTGCACTGGATCGTCGATGACGATGAACCGGAACGGTGACTCTACGGCGCAACTGCGCGGCAGGAATGTCGCCAACCCGAGCGCGTGCATCTCGCCCTGGCTCATCACCCCGAGCGCGGTGCCATTGTCTTCGCCATCAACCTGCACAGGGAAGACGACGCGTCGCCTGGTGGCAGTGCCTTGCAGCGTCATGGCCCCAAGCTGGATGTTGCTTTCTTGGCGCAGTTGTTGCCAGATCCGCTGGGAATGTTCGGCGAACGGCGCCAGCCGCGCGTCGCGGATCTGTTCGCCCGTCCGCCGCAGCCATGACCGAGCTTCCTTAAGCGCGGCGAGCGTGTGCTGGTCGCCGCGGGCCTGTCGCGCGGCGTCGACCCAGACCCGCAGCCGGGCTGCCACCCGCTGCCATCCGCTGTCGCGCTCACGTAGCCAGCCGGCGGCGGCGCTGCGTGCGGCCTGAGCCGCCTCCGCTACTGCGGGGTACCGGGCCAAGAGGTGGGCAGCGAATGCGTCGGCCCCGCCCGGCATCTGACGCAGCGCCGTCACGGCGGCTCGGAGCGGAGCGACCGGAACGCCATCCACCTCACCGTCCGGCATGTCGATCCGGTCGACGAAGGCGCGTGCCGCGCGCACGGTCTCGGCCAATCTGTCGGACGCCTGCTGTGCGGCGAGCGTCTCGTGACGCAGCGCCTCGAGCCTCGCGGCCGCGTCAGCGTGCCAGGAGGCATCGAGCGTGCCGGTGCCGCAGACCGGGCATCGACCGTCGCCGGCGTCGTCGTGGTGCTCCAACGCCAGCCGGAGCATCTCGGCCACTCGCAGGGCGGCACGCGACTTCGCCTCATCACGCTGGGCCGCCTCGGCGGCCGCAGCTCGCAGCTCGCCGGCCAGGCGAGTCACCTCTTCGGGCTCGGCAATGGTGAGGGCGGCGAGTCGCTGGCACAGGTTCACCGCGGGCTCGGGGCCGCCGTCAAGCGGTTCGGCGAGGATCGCCTCCAGCTGATCAAGATCGGGCTCGGTGTCACTGAGGAGGGCCGCGGCCCGTCTCGCCCGGTCGTCTTCCAGCGCCGCGAACTCGGCGCGCAACGAGACTCGCGCCGCCCGCCGGTCCCGTATCGCGGATTCGTACCGCCGGGCCGCCGCCATCAACCGCCGATCGGCGTCGGTGAGCGCCTCCAGACCGAGGATCGCGTTGATGGCGTCGAACAGCTCGCTCGGCGTACCGGAGATGAGCTTCCCGAGCTCGGCCGCGGTGAGGAATGGCCGGTACAGCTCGAGCGGTCGGGCGAGGTCGGCATCGGTGAGGCTTCCGGCCGCGTCCGTGCCGTTGCGGATCGTCACCTTCGCGTCGCTGAGCTCTCCATTCGCCGGCCAGGACCGTTGCACCTGGAGCGGCGCGGCGGTGCCATCGATCCGTAGCTCAACCGATATGCAGCACGGGTCCGGGTTATGCAGGTTGCGCCAACCGGTACGCCAGACGCTGTTGCGGTCGGCCCATCGAGCGCTGTCGCCGGTGAGCGCGAGTTCGACGGCCTCGGCGAAGCTGGACTTCCCCGAGCCGTTGCGCCCGACAACGAGCGTGAGGCCTGCACCTTCCTTGATGCGCAACGTGCGCTCGGGCCCGACGCCGCGAAAGCCGGCCACCGTCACCGACGACAGGTAGATGCGTGGTTGTGACTTCTCGGTCCCAGCCGTCTGGCGTTTGAGGCTTGACGGCCGCCCGGCGAGGACGTTGTCGAGGCCATCGTCGTCAGCGAGCGCAGCGAGAACGATCTCGGCGGTCTGCTCCGGCACGCCATCCAGCCGGCTGGAGATCAACTCGATGAGGGATGCCTCTGGACTGCTCACGGCGATGACCTCCGGTGGCCAGGTGTTGATTGGCGGGTGGCGGAGCGGGGGTAGTTACCGAATGGTGGCCCCTGCCACAGTTGACCAATCGACCCATGCCGTTCGGTGAAGCGGTGGAGTCATTCCGGGCGATGCGGAGGCGACGAACCTCCGGCGAGGAGGGTCGACCCGACGCCTCCTCGCCGGAGCAGGTCTGAGCGAACTGCCGCTGCGTAGGTCTGGCGCTAGCCGCGGCCCGGCTCGAACCGGCGCAGGGCGATCCGCGTCGCGACCACCATGACGACGATCTGGAACAGCAGCACGAAGACCGCACGGAACCAGCTGTTGGCGGTGTGCTGCCAGAGGTCGTCCCGGAACGGGAAGTTGAGCAGGTTGGTGGTGGAGGCGGCGGCGGCGAAGCCCCACCGCGACGGGTCGATCCACGACACGATCTCGAGGACCTTTTGCCCGCTGATCTCAAACAGGCCGCCGGAGAGCACAAGCTGCGTCATGACGCTGACCACGAGGATCGGCGTGGTCTGCTCGGGGGTCTTCACGAGCGCACTGGCGAACAGACCGATCGCGGTGGATGCGACGGCGACCAGCGTGACCGCGACGATGATCTCGATGACGGGGTCACCGAGGACCAGCGCCTCGGCGGGTCCGCCGCGCTTCCAGAGCGAGATGTAGACGAAGATGACGCACTGGATGATATCGATGATCGTAAAAATGGTCAGCTTGGATGCGAGGTACGCGGTGGGGGAGAGCCCAATCGCGCGCTCCCGCCGGTAGATCGAGGCCTCGTTGACGATCTCCCGGATCGCGATCGCGATTCCCATGAAGGCGGCGCCGGTGATGAGCACGATGAGCAGCCGCTGGGCCTCGAGGCTGTACCCCTCGGCGTCAGGCCCAAGCCCCTTGTCACCCGGCACAGTGTGACTGAGCAGGCCCAGCGCGAGCGGCAGGCCGATCAGGAACGCCGCGTAACCACGGTCGGCGACGATCACCGCGATCATGCGCAGGCACAGGGTCAGGTACTGGCGCAGCGGCGCGACCGGGTGCATGGCCCGGTGCCGCATGCCGAGGTCCTGTACGCCCGACTTGATGTGCGGCTTGCCGCGGCGGGCATCCGCGAAGACCTGCTGCGCCTGTGCCGGCTGGGCGGGGGCGGCGACCGGCTGTGGCTCCGCCACCGGCTGAGCCTCAACGACCGGCTGCGCTTCCACGACTGGTTGTGCCTCAACGACCGGCTGCGACTCGACAGGCGGTGCGGGCGCGGGCTCAGCGCTCACCTCGGGTGCGGGCGCCGGCGCCTCAGCTGCAGGTACGGTTGCCTCAGCTGCAGGTGCTGGAGCCTCAACTGCGGACGCCGGGGCTTCTGGCGCGGCGGTGGGTACTGGCGTGGGCGTCGGCGCGAGCGGGTCGCTCTCCGGCCGTGGCGTCGGCAGCGCGAAGTGGTCGGTGAAGGTGGGCGGGCTCGACGCGAGCTCGAGCGCCACTTCGCCGACATAGCGCCGGTAGATATCTGAGTTGCGGTATCGCTGCACCCACCGGTCGGCGTCGTTGGTCACCTTGTCGAAGACGTCGGCGTAATCCTCGGCCTCGAAGAAGCTGAGCAGCTGGTCCGGCGGTCCGAAGTAGCCCATGCGCCCACCCAGGCACATGACCAGCACGTAGTCGCAGAGGTCCAGGTGCAGCACGCTGTGGGTCACGACCACCACCGTGCGACCCCGGTCGGCGAGCAGGCGCAGCTCGCGCATGACCTCCTTGTCCAGGGCCGGGTCCAGGCCCGAGGTCGGTTCATCCAGGGCGAGCAGCGACGGCTCGGTGAGCAGCTCCAGCGCCACCGATGTCCGCTTGCGCTGCCCGCCAGAGAGGGTGTCAACCCGCTGCTTGGCCCGCGCGCTCAGACCGAGCAGCTCCAGCACCTCGCTGACCCGCTCCTTGCGCTGCTTGCGCGGCACGTCGCTGGCGAACCGCAGGGACGCCGCGAACCGCAGGGCCCGGCGGACGGTCAGCTGGCGATGGAGCACGTCGTCCTGCGGCACCATGCCGATGCGGTAGCGAAGCTCCGAGTAGTGCTCGTACAGGTCCTTGCCGTCGTAGAGCAGCCGGCCACGGCTCGCCGGGCGGAACCCGGTCATGGCCCGCAGCAGCGTCGACTTGCCGCAGCCGCTCGGGCCGACGATGCCGAGCAGCGTGCCGTGTCGGAGCGCGAAGCTGACGTCGTCGAGGAGGACCGCCTTGCCGATCTCGACCGTGATGTCGTCGGCGATGATCGACGTCGGCCCCATGTCGTCGTGCTGGTAGATATTCGCCCCGTCGAAGAGGAACTCGTGCCGGCCGATCGTGAACCGGTCCCCGGGCGCGAGTAGGGCTCGCGGCACCCGACGTCCGTTGTGGTGCAGGCCGTTGCTGCTGGCGAGATCCACCAGGTGGTACTCCGTGCCGATGCGACGGACCTCGGCGTGCTTGCGCGACACCCAGAGGTCGGGCAGCACGATGTCGTTGTCCGGGTCGCGGCCTATGCGGATCGTCCCGGTCGAGTCGAACCTCGCGACGGGGGTCCGCTCGCCGGGGACGGTAGCCGTACCTGCTTGGTCGTTGGTTACCACGGACCCATCATGCCGGTACGGTCAACGCCGCTACGGCTGGGTCTCATGGGCGATGCGGGATGGTCCCTTCGGTCACGGCGCCTCGGTCGGTGGTGTCGTATCGGACGCCGCGAAGAGTTCAACAGTTGCCCCTGTCTCGTGCGAGATCGCGGGCAAGTGTTGAACAGATTGCGGGAAGGTTCTGCGGGCCGGGCCTACGGACCCGGGGAAGGTTCTGCGGGCCGGGCCTAGGGACCCGAGGAAGGTTCTGCGGGGGCGAGCCCGGGGACAACGCCTGGCGCGCGGTCGAAACGGTTGCGGAAAGCGCTTACCTCAGGGAGGATGGCCGCGGCGTACGGGAAACATCGCGCCACATCAGGCGGGACCGAAGGAGCTGGCATGGCCGAGGGTCGACCGACCGGTGTGGACGGCAGCGACGCCCTCGACGCTCTGGTCGCCGACCGTGTCGTGCCAGTGATCGTGTTGGAGGACGCGTCCGCCGCGGCACCGCTCGCCGATGCCCTCGTCGCCGGTGGACTGCACTGCGCCGAGGTGACGTTCCGGACCGACGCCGCGGAGGCGGCGTTGCGGGCGATGGCCACCGACGACCGGCTCGTCGTCGGTGCGGGAACGGTCGTCTCGGCCGAGCAGGTCGAGCGCGCCCACGCCGCCGGGGCTCGGTTCATCGTTTCGCCGGGCCTCAGTCCGGCGGTGGTCCGCCGGTGCCGTGAGCTCGGCCTGCCCGTCATCCCTGGGGTGGCCACGCCGAGTGAGGTGATGGCGGCGCTCGACGAGGGCCTGCGCCTGCTCAAGTTCTTCCCCGCGGAGCCGTTCGGCGGCATCGCTACGGTCCGGGCGCTGGCGGCACCGTTCCGCTCGGTGCGGTTCGTCCCGACGGGCGGCATCAGCGCCGCCCAGCTGCCCGACTACCTCGCGGTCCCGGCCGTGGCGGCGGTTGGCGGATCCTGGATGGTCGCCGCCAAGCTCATCGCCGAGCGTCGATGGGACGACATCAGGAGCCTGACCGCCGAGGCAGTGGCGATCGCGGCGGAGAGCGCGCCTTCGGCCTGACCGGAAGTCGGCCTGACCGGAAGGGAGCCCACATGGCTGCGTTGGCCATACGCGATGCGAGCGAGTGCCGCTATGACGCGGTGAGCCTCGGCGAGGTGATGCTGCGGCTCGATCCGGGCGACGGGCGTGTGCGCACCACCCGGCAGTTCCGGGTGTGGGAGGGCGGCGGAGAGTACAACGTCGCCCGCGGGCTGCGGCGTTGCTTCGGACTGCGGACCGCCGTGGTCACCGCTTTGGCCGACAACGAGATCGGGCGGCTGATCGAAGATCTCATCCTCCAGGGTGGGGTGGACCCGACGCTCATCCGGTGGGTGCCGTACGACGGTGTCGGGCGGACTGTCCGGAATGGACTTAACTTCACCGAGCGCGGCTTCGGCGTGCGCGGCGCGGTCGGCGTCTCCGACCGCGGCAACACCGCGGCGAGCCAGTTGCGGGCCGGTGAGATCGATTGGGATCACATCTTTGGCACGCTCGGCGCGCGCTGGCTGCACACCGGCGGGATCTTCGCCGGGCTATCCGAGACCACGCCGGACGTCGTGGAGGAGGCGATGGCCGCGGCCAAGCGCCACGGCACGGTGATCTCCTACGACCTCAACTACCGGCCCAGCCTGTGGAAGGCCATCGGCGGCAAGGCCCGGGCGCAGGAGGTCAACCGGCGCCTCGCCCCGTACGTGGACGTGATGATCGGCAACGAGGAGGACTTCACCGCCTGCCTGGGCTTCGAGGTGCCCGATACGGCCGAGGACCTTACGGACCTCGACGCCAGCAACTTCCAGAAGATGATCACAGCGGTGACCGAGGCGTACCCGAACTTCCGGGTCGTCGCGACGACCCTGCGCGGCGTGCGCACCGCCACCGTCAACGACTGGGGTGCCATCGCCTGGTCGGCCGAGACCGGCTTCGTCAGCGCCACCCATCGCCCGGCGCTGGAGATCTTCGATCGGGTCGGCGGTGGCGACAGCTTCGCCTCGGGTCTGATCTACGGGTTGCTGACCCTCGGGGACCTGGCGCAGGCGGTGGAGTACGGGGCCGCCCACGGCGCGCTGGCCATGACCACGCCGGGCGATACGTCGATGGCGACGCTCGCGGAGGTG
>Ga0079224_100011335_pt1 | contig 12274 bp, 7 predicted proteins | sample Stecom2015_FD_80414 | JGI IMG/M metagenome (GOLD analysis project Ga0079224, IMG submission 80414) | Agricultural soil microbial communities from Utah to study Nitrogen management - Steer compost 2015 | ecosystem: Environmental > Terrestrial > Soil > Agricultural land | place: USA: Utah... | reverse complement strand
GGGGCGCACCTCGCTCGTGACCTCCCGAGCACGTGGAATTCCCGCGTAATTCTCCTCCTGTGCGTCTCTGCGGGGCGAGCTCGCCGCGAACGACGAGGGGCGGCAGAGCGCCGCCCCAATGCTTCGCTCCCGGGAACTGCCAGCGGGAAGCGCTTTCGGGTTGCCGTCGGCGAACGAATGGTTATGTTGATCCGTTCGCCTCCGTCGGATCCCGGGTCATTCCGGGATCGCGCACAGACCGATGTGATCGAATCCGGTCGGCGCGTTGCCGTCACCGAAGTGCGGCAGGCAGCGCTGGCCGCCTTCGAACCCGGAGCATTGCTCGTCGGCATTCGACTCGGTCAGATCGCAGAACTCGGTGCAGCAATACTCTTCGGTTTCGCAACCCGGCACCTTGGTGGCTTCGTCGCACTGCAGACCCGGGTCGCAGAAGTTGAGGGTGCCGCACGGGTCGGCGAAGTTGCTGGGCACCGACGCCGCCGCCTCGTCCTGCTGGAAGCAGAAGAACTTGTTGTCGGTCGGGTTGAGGTAACAGCCTTCGCCCGGCGCGCAATCCTGGAGGACGGGATCACACATCGAGAGGCACAGATTGAGCACACCGTCGTTGGCGATGATGCACGTCTGCGAAGGATCCGCGCAGCCCGGCGCCTCCGCGGAACCGGTGCAGAAGGCCACGCAGGTGCCTCCCTTCGAGAGGTCTTGGAAATCCGACGGCATGCACATCGAGCCCGCGGCGCAATCGTCCAACCCGTCGACGGCGCTGTCGAAGACCGTACAATCGTCACCTGGTTGCCCCACCTCGGCCGCGAGGGGGAAACACCCGTTCGCGTCCCACATGTCCGTCACGGGCACTTCGTCGTAGGGCATACATTTGTAGCCCTCCATGCAATCGCCCGGCGTCCAAACGTCGCATTGCGCAATGCCGGGATCCCCCGCAGTGGTCGATCCGCTCGTATCCCCGGTGGTCGTCGAGGACGAGGTCGTCGTCCCCTGGCCAGAGGTGTCGTCGCCGACATCGTCTTCGTCTTCCGGGCTTTCGCAAGCCATGAAGAGCGCGAGGGGAGCAAGGAATAGAGCGAAACGTTTCATGATGTTCACGCGGGTCCTGGGTGCTTCGACGGGGAGATGGAGAGCAGCTGCGCGGTTTCGTTGAACAGCGCCTGCTTGGCTGCGAGGAACAAAGGGCCGATGTCGTCGAGGAGCTTGCGCGCCTCCTCGAGGTGGGCCTGACCACGACTGGCCTGCTGGAGATCGAGCAACATTGCCGATACCAGGTGGAACTCGAAGGCTTCGCCGCGGAGACGAGCCTCGCGCGCCAGCAGGGCGTACCCGGCGTCGAGGACGTCTTGCGCGTCTTTGAGGCGACCTTGCAGGAGCAGGCAACGAGCGAGACGGAAGTGCGACTGGGCCTGCTCCGTCGGGTGGATGCCCGTGACCATGCGCTGCACCTCGAGCGCCCCCTCGTAGGCCTTGAGCGCGCTCTCGAGGTCTCCACGATGGACGTACGTCCCGCCGAGCGCATCCAGGATGACGGCGCGGCTCGGATGCGGCGTGCCCCAAGTGCGCTCGCGCAGGTGCAACTGCGAGAGATAGTGCTCGGGAGAGTGTTCGAACCCCACCGTGGGAGGAGAGCTGATATGCATCACCGAAAGGCGCTCGGTGGTAGCTTGAGCAGCCGTCGACGGACGTCCATACCGAACGTCGACGACGAGATCTCCGCCGAAAGCCAAGCGATCGCCGTCGCGCAGCACCTCGGACCGAACCGAGACGCCGTTGAGGAACGTACCGTTGCTCGACCCGATGTCGGTCAGTTTGACGAAGCCGTCGTTGTCGAGCTGCAGCTGCGCGTGGTTGCGAGAAATGGTGTCGTCGCGGAATCGGATGTCGGCATTCTCGCCGCGGCCGATGCCGATACGGCGCTTGTCGAGCGCAATGATGGTTCCGACGCCCTCTCCGGAGAGCAAGGTGAGGTAGGCGCGTCCCGGGCGGGAACTCGCTCGCGGCTCGGCCGCGCGGGAACGCACGCGCGTGGTATCGGCTTCAACGGGCACGCAATCCTCGTTTCGGGCTCACGCCCGGATTCTTGAGTCCCAAGTTCGTTCCGTCTTGATGCCCCCTCGCTCAAGTTCGCCGTAGATGGGCCGAACCTCGTATTCGTCATGCGGGGGATTACGGAGTTCGACAAAGCTCACGCTCCAGGGGACGACCAGACGCGTCAAATGTCACCGGAACAGATGGCGACGACGGCGTACGGCGAGCGTCTGGACGCCGATTTGTCGGGCATCCAAGCGGGGCCTTATTTCCTCGAAAAGATCCTCGGTCGCGGTGGCGGCGGCACGGTGTATCAGGCGGTCGACGCGTCGGGCGTTCGCTATGCCCTCAAAGTCTTGCGTCCCCAGGCAGGGTCCGGTGCCGAACTCTTGCTGCGGTTCTCTCGCGAAATCCAGACCCTCCGCGAACTTCAGCACCCGAATATCGTGCGCATCGTCGATTCGGGTACGATCGCGAACAGCTGGCCCTTCTTCGCGATGGAGCTCCTCGACGGCTGTACGCTGCGGGACCTCCTCAAGCGACACCAGCGCTTGTCCGTGGAGGAGTGCCTCGAGGTCCTCCAGCCGATCGTTTCGGCGCTGAGTGCCGCGCACGCCGACGGCATCGTCCATCGCGACCTCAAGGCGAGCAACGTGTTCGTGAGCGGCGACCCGCCCGTCATCAAGCTCATCGATTTCGGCGTGGCGAAGCTGATCCAGCCCGACGAAGGGGCGCTCAACCTGACCACGTATGGGACGCAGATCGGGACGATCGATTCCATGTCGCCCGAGCAGATCCGGTGCGAACCCGTCGACGAGCGCACCGACGTCTATGCGCTCGGCGTCTTGATGTACCAGATGCTCACGGGGCACCTCCCGTACCACGGGATGACGCCCGAGGAGCTCATGCAGGCGCATCTCTACGAGCCGCCGCCGCGCCCCAGCTGGGTCGCCCCGGTGTCCCCGGCCGTCGACGCGGTCGTGCTGCGTTGCCTGCAGAAGCGCCCGACGCATCGCTACGAGTCCGCGATGGCGGTGCTCCGCGCGCTGCTCGAGGCCGTCGACGGCAATCCGGGCAGCGTATCCGCCAGCACGGGGGATCCGGCGTCGCTCGGGCTCTACGTCGAAGCCGTCGAGCTCGCCGAGGACGAGGGCGACGAGGACGACGGCTGGATCGAAGACGCGTTGCTCGACGCCCTCGACAATGCTCGCAACACGTTGGCCGACCTGGGCTTCTCCGTGGTGCTCGAGCTCGGCAACTCGCTCGTCGCGATGATGCCCCTCCCCGCCCCCGAGACGATGACCGCCGACGGACTCCTCCGCGTCCTCGCGCCGCCCGAAGGCCCCGTGGGGCTGCGCCTCGTGCTGCACGCCGCGACGGCGCAATGCGAGCAGGGTCAGCTCGTCGGCGGAGCCTTGGCCGATCTGCACGCTTGGGTGCCGCGCGGCGCCTCGCTGCCGGGGGTCCACGTGACCGACGAAGCGCGGGCCTGGCTGCCGCAAGCCTGAACGGCCCCGAGGCGCGGCGCTTTCGCGGCGACGAACCTTCGCGGTCCGATCCGGCGCTCGGTACCGCGGAGGGTCACGACCCGAGTGCGATGGCGATCGCCGTGATCGACTCCCCCGCGATCGCAGCTCCGGCGAACACGGCGACGTCGGTCTCGTCGCGCCCCCGCAGCCAGCGGGCGAGCACGACGGCCCCGAGCGCCATCGCCGACGCGAACGAGAGCGGCACCATCATGCCGATGCCGAGCCCGATCGGGTTCGGCAACCAGGCCGTCGCGCGACGCTGCTGGACGAGCACGAGGACGGCACCGACGACGAGCGCGGTCCAGAACGCGAGCACCGACCACGCAGGCATGCTTCCGCCTCGCGCCATCGCCTCGGCCGTCGCTTTCCACGATTGCGCCCCCCAAGCCGGCATGTCCGCCGTGCCGAGCCCGTAGACGCGCACGACGAGGTCGAACGCCGGCATCGCGATGGCGGCACCGACGACGACGCCCACCGTCTGCGCGACGGCGACCGGAGGCAGGCGCACGCGCAGCAGCGACGCGGTGCGCAGGGACCAGAGCGCCTGCGTGGCCGCAGCCGCGGTGCCTGCCGTGATCGCGCCGCCGAGCAACGTCGAACGGATCCCGGTGGTCGCGGCGGCGAGCTGCGTGACCGTCCCCGCGGTGCCGACGGGCGCCACGTCGGTCTCTCCCGCCGCGCGCCCGCAGATGAGCGAAAAGCCGAGCGCGAGCACGAGCGCGACGACGACTGCGAATGGGTGCACCCGCAGCACGAACATCCCCATGCCCGCGACGCCGAGCGCCAACCCAGCGCCGAGCACGAACATGCCGCGGCGGTGGGCGAACGTCCGCAGCACCGCGCCGGCCTCGAGCAGCGCACGCCCGGCGAGTCGGCGTTCGGCGACGAACGCCGTGAGGCTGGCTCCGAGCAGCAACCCGAGCGCGGGCCAGACGAGCCACGACGTGCCCGCATCGGGCTCGGGCACGATCGCGTGCTCGACCAAGCGCGGGACGAGAATCATCCAAGCGAACACGCCACCGAGGGCCGCACTGGCAGCGACACGAACGCCTACCAAGGCTCCCGTGGCCGCGACCAGCGGACTCAGACTGACACCGAACGCCAACCATGCACTCTGGGCCCCCAGGAAGGCCGCAGGGAGGCTCAGAACGCCCGGGAGGACCGACCACGGCCCGTCGCGGAAAAACGTCCAGAGCGCCGCTGGGAGGCCCACGAGCAACAACGTCCACAGATGCGCACGACGGCGCGACGGGTCGCCTTCGATCGCTCGGATCACCCCGGCCGTCGCCATGCCGGTCGGGAACGGCAGCGTCTTCCGATCGAGCAACAACGGGCGCAGGAGCCAACCCGCCCATAATCCGAACCCGCCGAGCAGACATCCCCACACCACCCCCGCGACGGTGGAAAAGGTTTGCCCCGCGAGATGGAGCGCGGGGATCGGCCCCGCCAACCCGGCGATCGCCACCATGGAAGCCGCCGTCGAGGCCGTGGCCTGAGCGAGGTTCAGCGACGAAGCCTTGGCCATGCCCTGCCCCCACACCCGGAGCAAGACGAAGGCGAGCAACGACGCTGCGATGGCACCGCCGTCGACGAACGCCACTTTGAGGCCCGTATAGACGTTGGCGGCCGCCAGCACGGCGCCGATCCCCGCACCGACGGCGATGGCGAGGCCCGCATGCAGGAATGGACGGCGCTCGGCCACGATCGACGATGTCACGCCGGCACCATCGCCGCTGCCGCGCCCGACTTGAGCGAGGCTCGGAACGGGCTACCTGCGCCCGGAACGGGTCGGGTCGCTCGCGACCGTGGTCCAGACGAGATGAACGATGGCGAGCGAGGTCGACCGACGCTACAGCGTCTGGAGAACATGGGCGCACCGGCGCATCGACACGGCGCATCCGCGTCGGCCTCGTCCGAGATCACGACGGCGGAGACTCCAGCTCTGCCGGAGGGGTTCTCGTTCGTGCGCACCCTCGGCGAGGGTGGGTTCGGGCGCGTCGTGGTGGCACGGATGGCGGGCGGAGGGGCTCCGGTCGCACTCAAGATCGCCTCGGCGCGGCAACGTGGCGCCATCGCGTCGTTGCAGCGCGAGCTCGACGCGCTCCAGGCCATCTCGCACCTCGGGATACCGCGCGTCCTCGCCTCGGGCCGCGACGCAGGAGGCGACATGTGGATCGCCATGTCCCTGCTGCCGGGGAGCGCATGGCCCGGGCTGACCCCGCTCACGCCCGACCTCCTGCTCGACCGCGTGATCGCGTTGCTCTCGCTGCTGCACGAGGTCCACCGCGCGGGGTTCGTGCACGCCGATCTCAAGCCGGAGAACATCCTCGTCACGCGCGAAGGCGGCATTTCGCTCATCGACTTCGGGCTGTCGTTCCGTGCGGACGAGCGTTCGGCCGAGGATCAGGAGGTCGTCGGCACCGTCGAGTACATGTCGCCCGAGCAATGCACGCCGGGAGCCGCGATCGATGCGCGCAGCGACCTCTACACCGTCGGCGTCCTGCTCTACGCGGGCCTGGCCGGCGCGCCGCCGTTCTCCGGCAGCGCCGAGGAGATCCGCGAGGCGCATCGCAGCCGACGACCGCCGTCGCTGCTCTCGCTCGGCGTCCCGGCGCCCATCGACGAGCTCGTCCTGCACGCGTTGGCGAAGAACCCGGATTCACGGCCCGCGACGGCGCAGGAGTTCGCGCACGGCATCCTCGCGATCCGCTCGCACCTGCAAGGGTTCTCGCTGCCCACGCGCACCGGGACGACGTCCCGCTCGCCGCCCGGCACCGAAGCTGCGGCGATCCGCGAGACCCAGCGGGTCGCGATCCTCTGGTTCGAGAGCTCCGGGGCGCTCGTCGGCCTCCGCCAAGTCGTCCAGGAAGGCGGGGGCAGCCTCGTCCTCGCCCGCGGGCAGGCCTACGCCGCCGCCTACACCCTCAGCGATTGTGAAAACCCGATCCGCGCCGCCGCGGCGACCGGCACGGTGCTCCTCGGTCGCGGCATCGTCGAGCGCGCCCTCGTCGACGTCATCGAGGCCGTCGTCCAACGCCGCGGCAACGGCCCGCCGCGGATCTCCAGCCGAGTGCTCCGTGGCGAAGGTCGGCACCTGCTGGAAGACGACCTCCAGGGGTTGTTCGCGACCGACGAAGCCGCGTGTCACATCCCCGAGGTCGAGCGCACGCCGCATCCGCGTCGCTCCGATCTGTTCCTGCTCGGGCGCAGCATCGACCCGCTCGACGTCACGTACCTCACCGAATCGATGCTGCCGCTGTTCGGGCGAGCTCCCGAGTTGACCGCGCTGCTCGACGCGGCGCGCGTGGTCGGACAGCGCAGCCCCGGCCTCGCCACCGTCGTCGGCGATCGCGGCGTCGGCAAGACCCGCCTCGCGCGCGAGCTCGTCGAGCTCCTGATGACGCAACGCAGCGAGGCCCGCGTCGTCGCGCTCAAGGCTCCCGATCCGACCTACGGCAGCCGCGAAAACACGCTGCGACGCCTCCTCAACGCCATCGTCGCGCTCCCGGAGCGCGCGCCCGACGAGCCGGAGCAGCTGCTGCACGCCAAGCTCGGGGTCCGCCTCCCGCCCGACGTCGTGCTCGGCGTGAGCCTGGCGATGGGATGGATCGAGAACACGCATCCCGCCGTCGTTCGGCTCAAGGCCGCGCCCGGAGCGATGCGCTCCACCTTGGCCAAGGCGCTCGGCGAGATGCTCCTCGCTCGCGCCGCGGCACAGCCGCTCCACGTCGTCGTCGACGATGCCCAGTTCCTCGACGACGCCGCGTTGGATGCGTTCGAGTATGCGACCCGCGGCGGGCTCGAAGCGCCGCTGTGGATCTGTCTGTTCGCGCGCGTCGGCTTCTCGCAGTCGCGCTCCGCCTGGGGCGCGCACGCGGGCCATCATCATCGCTGCGACCTCGCACCGCTCTCGCCCCGCGACACCTCGGCGCTGATCCGCAGCCTGCTCGACGAGGCCACCAACGTCTCCGAGCCCGTGGTCGCGCGCCTGGTCGAGCGCACCAAAGGCATTCCGCTCGTCGTCGTCGAGCTCATCCGCACGCTCAAGCGCGACGGTTTCCTGCGCCGCGGGGAACGGGGCAGCGGCTGGGTCATCGACACCGGCGCCCTGCGCCACAGCACCGACGTGCCGCTCGTCCAGTGGTTGCTCGATCGTGAGCTCGAGGCGCTGTCTCCGGCCCTACGCGCGCACGCGGCCCTCCTCGCCGTGCTCGGCACGAACTTCACCATCGAACGCGCCTCGGGCTTGGTTCGCGAGCTCGAACGCTCCGGCCACGCGCCGCCCAGCGAGCTCGATCCCGCCGTCGGCGTGCATCGCCTGCGCCGCGCCGGGTTGCTGCTCGAGAGCGGCCCCAACCGCTACGAGTTCCGCAACGACTTCCTGCGCGAAGCCGCGTACAACTACGTGGCGCCGGAGATTCGCCGCGCCACGCACCTGGCCGCCTATCGCCTGTTCGCCGGCGACGAACAGCTCCCCGCCCACGAGCGCCTACCGCAGCTCGCGTTCCATGCCGCGGGCGCGGGCCTACGCGAGGAGGCGATCGAGCTCGAGCTCACGCTCGCGCGCAGAGCCGTCGACCGCCACGACTACCTGCTCGCGCACGAATCCTTCCACCGCGCGCTCGAGAACCTCGCCGCGGACGACCCTCGCCACCTCGAAACGATGCACGGGCTCGGCCTCATGCGGTTCCGCATGGGTCGCCACCAAGACGCCCTCCGCGACCTCGACGTCGCTTGCCAATGGGCGCAGAAGCTCGGGCGCCGCGACTTGGAGGTCGAGATCCTCCTCGACACCGCCACCGTGCTCGATTGGGCCGAGGACTACCCCACGTCGCGCGAGCTGGTCGAGCGGGCGCACGTCGTCGCCGGCGACTCGCCCTCGCTGCTCGTGCAGGCGCGCCTCCTGCTCGGTCGCGGGCGCTCGATGTTCCGCCTCGGCGATGGGGAGAGTTCCACCGTGCTGCTCCAGCAAGCGGCGCGCGTGGCCGAGACCGTCGGCGAAGAGGCCTACGAGAGCCGCGTCATCGCCCTGGTGCTCGCCGCTCCATTGGCGGCGCTCGGCGGCGACGAAACCGCCGGACGCAAGATGTTCGAGCAGCTGGTCGAGCTCTGCAACAGCCACGGCGACCAACTGCACCTCGCGACGACGTACCTCAACCGCTGCGTCGTCTGGTTCACGAGCGGCCACATCGAGCCCCTCCAGGCCGACCTCCGCCAAGCCATCGACATCGCCCGCGCCGCCGGCTTCCCGCTCGTCGAGATGCGCGCCCTCTTCAACCTCGGCGAGATCGCCTACATGCTCGGGGACTACGAGGCCGCGCTCCGGTACACCCGCGAATCGATCGACCTCGTGCTCCAGATCTCCGGCTACTCGCAGCGCATCGTCGTCTCGCGCCTGCTCCTCGCGCGCTGCCACCTCGTGGTGGCCGCGTTCGACGAGGCGCGCGAGGAACTCGAGCGCATCCGGACGATGCAGGCCGAGCGCCGGAACGAGGGCGCCCTGGATCTGGAGTTCATGCCCTCCGATCGCGCGCTGTTCCGCATGGTCGAGCTGTGCCTGGAGCATTCTACGGATGCGCAGTGGGATGAACTGATCAAAGAAGCCGCGACCGCCTCCATGCAACAGGAGCTCGTCGAAGTCCTGGAGCTCGGGGGATGGTCGGCCGAGCGAGCGGGGCGCCTGGATCGTGCGGCCTCGCTCTACCGGCGCGCCGCCGAGGAAGCGGAAGCTCACCCCACCTTGCTCCGGGCGAGGGTCGCCGAACGCCAGCGCGCCCTCGCAAACGGATCGTAAACGCGCGGGTGGGCCCCGCCGGGCGATGGAAACCGCCCGAACATCGTAACGCCGTTGAGCTATCCTCCCGCGCGTGACCCGTTCCAGGCGAGTTCCTGACCGCTCGAGCTCCCCACATGTCCATGGCCGCCCGCGACTGCGCCTCGTCGCCGCGGCGTTCTTGGCCGGCCTCGTCCTCTTCGCCACCCCGGCCTCCGCCGCACCCCAGAGCGAGGTGCCGCCCGAGCAACTCGAGCAGGCCAAGAAGCTGTTCGGTGAAGCCCAGGCCGCGATGGACAGCCACGACTACGGAACCGCCCAGACCAAGTTCACCGAGGCTTACCGCCTCGCGCCGCACCTGCATTTGTTCAACTACAACATCGCCGTGGCGGCGCAGCTCGGTGGAGACTGTCGCGACGCGCAGATCTACTTCCAGGCGTTCCTCGATCTCGTCCCGGAGCATCCGGAGCGCAACGACGCGCAGAAGCGGCTCACCAAGCTCAAGAAAGACTGCCCCGTCGATCTCGAATCCGAATCGGTCTTGAGCAGCGAAGGCCAGGCGAAACGCGACGGCGAACGCGTCATCGAACGCGCGATCTCGGCGATGAACGACCTCCTCGTGCAGCTCCAGTGGGGAGCCGAATATTATGCGAGCGCCCACGAGACATTCCCGAATGCGGCATTCCGCCGTGCCGCCAAACGCAAGCAACGCGACCTCAAGAAGCTCCGCAAGATCATGGCGACGCACCGCGTGCGAGACGAGAAGCGCGAGCCCATGCCCCTCGTCATCCCCGAAGACCTCAAATCCGGGTGCCGGCGCGGGCGCAGCCACGAAGGCCGGATCGGCCGCGTCGCCGAAGAAGCACTCCAGTATTTCGAGACACGCGAATCCGTCGCGGCGTTGACGAAAATCCTGCGTGGAAGTCAGCGCGACGGAGACGCCTTCGACGCTTGTTCGAAACGGTAGGCCGCGGCGTCGTGTCCCCGCGGCTCGGTCTCACGAGGGCCGCGGCGTATATCGCCGTACACGATTCTGAATCGATCGACTCACCTGCGCGACCGTGACCTTCGCCAACTCGGCCTGCAGCGCTCGTTCCGCGCGCGACGTGTAACGATCCAACACGGGAAGAATGTGCGCACCGATCGGACACTCGAGATTGGGCGACGATCGATGCGTTTCGAACATCGGCCCGCCTTCGACGGCCTCGTGCACCTCGAGCAGCGTGATGTCCTCGGCGGGTTTGGCCAGGCGCGCACCGCCGCCCGTGCCGAGTTGGGTTTGCACCAAACCGCACCGACTCAGGCTCGCGAGCAAGCGCCGAATCACGACGGGATTGGTATTCACGCTCTCCGCAATCGTATCCGACCGAACCGGCTCGCCGCGAGCGTCGTTCAGAACCGCGAGAGTGTGGACGGCAACCGCGAAACGAGTACTCATCGAAGACACTCCATCGTTCGCGACACCGAGGCTGCTGTCAAATCCAAACGCGCTCGGAGCTCACCTACGCACGCAGTGTGGCTGTTGCCGACGTAGGCTGCGATTCTCGTTGCTCGCGGCGAGACCGCGACGGGCGACGGTCATCACCGCTCCACGTTCGCAGCCAGCGTCGGTGTCGAGCGGCGCGACGAGAACGTCGTCCTTCGTATTTCGAGTGCGTGAACGCGTCGTCGCGTTCGCCCATGACGCCGGCGACGCATTCGAGCACCCGTGGTCGCGCAGCGACGCGATCGTCCGACGACGACCACGACCACGGATACGAAGCCGTCGTCGACCACCACCGCGGCGGAGGCTCGGACTCGGCCGCCCCTGCCGGACGCCGGAGGTCTTCCCACCACGCTCGCCGACCGATGCGGGCGCACGTCGCGAAATGAGCCAAACACCCGTTTCCTACCCCGTAGAAGGCTCTTCGACGGCCGCGTCCCCTCCCCGGTCGTAGACACGTCCCGCGGTCGGTGACACCCTTGCGGCCGCTTCGCGGCCCTTTTCTCGGCCCGAAGCGGGAGCCACGAGATGACCGAGAAGAACCTCGATTCCTTCGGCGCACGATCGAGCCTGGCCGTCGGCGACCGCACCTTCGAAATCTACCGTTTGGACGCCGTGCGATCCGCCGGCGTGGGGCATGTCGACAAGCTGCCGTTCTCGTTGCGAGTGCTCCTCGAAAACCTCCTCCGTCACGAGGACGGGGTGTCGGTGTCGCGCAAAGACATCGAGGCGGTGGCGCAGTGGGACCCCAAAGCGGTGCCGTCGGTCGAGATCGCGTTCCACCCCGCCCGCGTGGTCCTGCAGGACTTCACCGGCGTGCCCGCCGTCGTGGACCTGGCCGCGATGCGCGACGCGATCCAGAAGCTCGGCGGCGACCCGCAGCGGATCAATCCGCTCGAGCCCGTGGACCTCGTGATCGACCACTCGGTGCAGGTGGATCACTACGGCACCGCGAACGCGTTCGACCTGAACGTCAAGATCGAGTTCCTGCGCAACAAGGAGCGCTACCAGTTCCTGCGCTGGGGCACCCGCGCCTTCGAAAACTTCCAGGCGGTCCCCCCCGGCACCGGCATCGTGCACCAGGTGAACCTCGAGTACCTGGCGCGTACCGTGTGGACGAAGAACGTCGGCGGCCGTTGGCAAGCCTACCCGGACACCTTGGTCGGCACGGACTCGCACACCACCATGATCAACGCGCTCTCGGTGCTCGGGTGGGGCGTCGGCGGCATCGAGGCGGAGGCCGCGATGCTCGGGCAGCCGATCAGCATGCTCATCCCGGAAGTCGTCGGGTTCAAGCTGTTCGGCAAGCTACCCGAAGGCGCCACCGCGACCGACATGGTGCTCGTCGTGACGCAGATGCTGCGCAAGCGTGGCGTCGTGGGCAAGTTCGTCGAGTTCTACGGCCCGGGCCTCGACTCCACGCGCCTCCCCGATCGCGCCACCATACCGACCACGGCG
>Ga0079224_100011333_pt1 | contig 12274 bp, 8 predicted proteins | sample Stecom2015_FD_80414 | JGI IMG/M metagenome (GOLD analysis project Ga0079224, IMG submission 80414) | Agricultural soil microbial communities from Utah to study Nitrogen management - Steer compost 2015 | ecosystem: Environmental > Terrestrial > Soil > Agricultural land | place: USA: Utah... | reverse complement strand
GCAGCCGCCGAGGACGGGCGGGTGCCCGCGCCGCACGACGCCGCCCAGCGCGGGGGCAACCCTGGCGGCGCAGCCGCCGAGGACGGGCGGGTGCCCGCGCCGCCGAACGCTGAGCCGCGCGCGGGGCAACGGTCGCCGAAAAGTTGGCCCAGTCGGAAAGCCTGGTTTCACGGGAAACAACAGGCTTTCCACATCCGAGCAGACGTTCAGCCGAACGTCCGCTCAGGGACGCTTGCTCAGCGTTGGCAAGAGCCCGAAGGGCGACGCTCGGGTCAGGCCACGATGAAGTTGAGGACGCGGCCGGGGACGTAGATGAGCTTCCGCTCGGTCTTGCCCTCGACGAACTTCCGGACGTTCTCGTCCTGCAGGGCTCCCTCGCGGGCGGCCTGTTCGCTGGCCGTCCGCGCGAGCCGCACGCGGCCGCGCACTCGGCCGTTCACCTGGACGGCGATCTCGACCTCCTCGTCCTCGATGAGCGCCGGGTCGTAGGCGGGCCACTCGACGTCGGCGATCGTGGGCGCGTGGCCGAGCACGGTCCACAGCTCCTCGGAGAGATGCGGCGCGAACGGCGCGAGGATCGAGACGAGCCGCTCGACGGCCGCGCGCGGCGGGCTCTCGAGCCCGGCCAGGTGGTTCGTCAGGATCATCATGGCGCTCACCGCCGTGTTGAAGCGGAGCTGCTCGATGTCGTCGCCCACCTTCTTCACGGTGCGGTGCACGAGCTTCGCAGTCTCCGTGTCCATCGGGGCGTCGGAGAGCGGGCGCGTCGCCACCTGGTGCACGCGATCGAGGAAGCGCCGAACCCCTTGGATCCCACTGGTTTGCCAGGGCTTCGTCTGCTCGAGCGGCCCCATGAACATCTCGTAGACGCGCAGGCTGTCGGCGCCGAACTCGGCCACGACGACGTCGGGGTTGACGACGTTGCCGCGCGACTTGCTCATCTTCTCGGCCACGGGCGAGACCCGAACGCCGAGCTCCTTGTGGACGGGCTTGCCGTCGCGGACCTCGACGTCGCGCTCGGTCGCGAAGCGCTCCTCGACGGGCTCGCCGCTCCGCAGCCGGAAGCGCACGCAGTCGTCCTCCGGCGCGGGAACGACCGCGTCGGAGTCGCCGTCGAGCGCGCGCGCGACCTCGCCGTTTTCGCCGAGCACGGCGTACCAGCGATACGCCATGCCGAGCACCGTTCCCTGGTGCACGAGCTTCAGGAACGGCTCGGGGTGGCGCACGATGCCGATGTCGTAGAGCACCTTGTGCCAGAAGCGCGCGTACAAGAGGTGCAAGACGGCGTGCTCCGCGCCGCCGACGTACAGATCGACGGGCATCCAGTCGTCGTACGCCTTGGGGTCGAAGATGCGCTCGTCGTTCTTGGGGTCGAGGTAGCGCAGGTAGTACCAGCACGAGCCCGCCCACTGCGGCATCGTGTTCGTCTCGCGCGCGTACCAGGCGCCGTCTCTCTGGAAGAAGCGCCAGTCGAGGGCGCGCGCGAGCGGCCCTTGCGGATCCCCGGGTCGGTAATCCTCGAGCTCCGGCAGCTCGAGGGGCAGCTCGGAGTCGTCGAGCGGGATGGGCTTCGAGTAGTCGATCTCGTACGGCGCTCCCGCGCGCGGATCGCCCTCGGTGCGCACGGGGAAGTAAATCGGGATGGGCTCGCCCCAGTAGCGCTGCCGCGAGAACACCCAGTCGCGCAGCTTGTACTGGACCTTCTTGCGGCCGATGCCCTCGCGCTCGAGGTGCTGGACGATGTTTTGCTTCATCACGGCCGTCGGTTGGCCGTCGAACGGACCCGAGCGAACCGCGACGCCGTCCTCGGTGTAGGGCTCGTCGAGCTGCTCGTGGAGCTGCCCGTCGGGGCTCACCACCTCGACGATGGGAAGACCGAACTTCTTCGCGAACTCGAAGTCGCGCGTGTCGTGCGCCGGCACGGCCATGATGGCGCCCGTGCCGTAGGCGCCGAGCACGTAGTCGGCCGTGTAGATCGGGATCGTGGCGCCGTTCAGCGGGTTCTTCGCGTAGGCGCCGGTGAACACGCCGGTCTTTTCGCGGCCGAGCGCGGTCCGCTCGAGATCGCTCTTGCGCGTGGCGGCGGCGATGTACGCCTCCACCTCGTCGCGGCGCTCCGGCGTGGTGAGCGAGCGCGTCAGCCGGTGATCGGGCGCGATCACCATGTAGGTCGCGCCGTAGAGCGTGTCCGGCCGCGTCGTGAACACCGTGAGCGTCTCGGAGCGGCCGACGATCGGAAACTCGACCTCCGCGCCCTCGCTCCGCCCGATCCAGTCGCGCTGCTTCTCGCGCGTCTCGGGCCAGTCGAGCCCTTCGAGCTCGGCGGCGAGCCGCTCGGCGTAGGCGGTGATGCGGAGCTGCCACTGCCGGAGCGGCAGGCGCACGACCGGGTGGTTGCCGCGCTCGCTCCGGCCGTCGATGACCTCCTCGTTGGCGAGCACGGTGCCGAGGGCCGGGCACCAGTTCACGGGGATTTCGGACTGGAAGGCGAGGCCGCGCTCGAAGAGGCGCAGGAAGATCCACTGCGTCCACCGCACGTACGACGGGTCGGTGGTGTCGATCTCGCGCGCCCAGTCGTAGGCAAACCCGAGCGATTTGAGCTGGCGGCGGAAGACGGCGATGTTCTCGGCGGTCGTCTTGCGCGGGTGCTCTCCCGTGGCGATGGCGTGCTGCTCCGCGGGGAGCCCGAACGCGTCCCAGCCCATGGGATGCAGCACGTCGTAGCCGCGCATGCGCTTGTAGCGCGCCACGATGTCGGTGGCGGTGTAGCCCTCCGGATGCCCGACGTGCAGGCCCGAACCGGACGGATACGGGAACATGTCGAGCACGTAGATCTTCGGGCGGCCAGGTCGCCGCACCGCGGCGAACGTCGCCTGCTCTTCCCAGTACTGCTGCCAGCGCGGCTCGATGGTGCGATGGTCGTAAGCCATTTGTCTGTCTCGTCCCCGAGGGGTCGTAACTCGTAGCGTGCCACGGCGGCGTCGGCCAAGGGCTGTCGTGGCCAGCGCGCCCCGGGGCTATCCGCGTCGGGCTTTCCGCTCGCGTTGGGCCTTTCGTTCGAGGCGGGCGCGGCGCCGCTCCGTTGCCGCCTCGGACTCGCCCGTTCCGCGGTCGACGAGGGCGAGGGCTCGCAGCGGCTCCTGGACGAAGTGCTCGTAGAGCTTGGCGAGCTCGAGGCGCAGCGCTGGCTCGTCGACCTCTTCCACGATCGCCTCGAGGTCCGCGAGCGCGCGCGCCTTGTCGCCTCGCGCCTTGGCGATCTCGGCGCGGACCCGGCGCGCACCGGCGCCGCCGCCGCGCGAGAGCGCTGCCTCCGCGACCGCCTCGGCGCGCGCGAGGGCCCCCGCGCGCCGGAAGGTCCGCGCCATGCCGACGAGATCTTCGGCCGGCAAGAGCTCGAGCGGCTCGCCGTAGAGGCCGACGAGGGCGGCCATGCTCACGACGTCCCAGGCGTTGTGGGAAACGACCGCTTCGAGGGCGCTCTCGTCGCCTGTGCGGAGAAAATGCGCGTATCGAGCGGCCACGTCCTTGCCCTCGACGTCCGGGCCGCGCTCGAAGCCGAGCACGGCGCTCTCGAGCGAGACGAGGCGGCAGGCGCCGAGCCGCGCCCGGTGCAGGCGCCTCGCCACGTGCAGCAGGTCGAGGTGCGGCCGCTCCGGAAGCTGCGGCATCCGATTCATGACGCAGCGTGTAGCAAGGAGCGGCCAGTCGAAGGTCTTGCCGTTGTAGGTGACGATCACCTCCGCTGCCTCGACGCATTCGCGCACGCGCTCGAGCATCGCGGGCTCGTCGCCCGGACGGCGAGCGAGGAGCTGCTCGAGGTGAGGCCGGCGCTCCTCGTCGAACCAGCACATCCCGACGAGGAAGGGCAGGACCCCCGCGCCCCCGAGGCCGGTCGTCTCGGTGTCGAGGAAGAGCGCCCGCTCGAAGCGCGGGGCCGAGAGCGCGGGGTCGAGCGCGAGCAGCGCGAGGATTTCACCGCGCGCCGCGGCGGCGGCATCGACGGGCATGCGCCCCACGTGGTGCGACGGCGCGAGGCGCTCGAGGCGCCGGTACATCAGGCCCGAGGCGCGCTCCTCGCACGCGAACGGCAGGCACGTGGCGCTCGGATCGGCGCGCGGGGGCGACGGCGCGGGGCGGCCGAGGATCGCCGACATCTTCAGACGCAGCTCGGCGAGCACGCGCGAGCGCTCGTCCGTCGCCTCGCCTTCCGGGACCGCGACGGCGCTGCTGGGCTCGGGAGCGGGAGCGTCGGGCGCGCGCCCCCCCGGGGGCGGCAGGTCGCGCAAGCGGCGCAGCTTGTCCCCGAAGGCCACGGCGCTCAGCTCCCCGGCTCGATCGCGGCGACGTTGCCCTCGCTCGTCGCGGTGAGCACGAGGCCGCTCGGGTCCACGACGGCGCTGACGACGGCGCCGCGCCCGATCTGCTCGCACCCGAGCACGCGCCCCGTGCGCGACACGGCGACGAGCGCGCCGTTCACGAGCGGAACGTAGGCCGTGCCGCTCGCGTCGAGGGCCGGCGGAGCGCTGGCGCGCGACGGCAGGTGCACGGCGTGACGCGCCGGACCGCTCAGGCCCTCGTGCAGCGCGAGCGTCCGGTCGTCGATGAGGAGCGAGAGGAACGCGCCCCGCACCGCCGCGGCGCGCGCCCGCAGGCTGAGCGGGGGCTCGCCGGTGAGCGTGCGCAGCGCGCTGCCGGACACGGCGCACAGGCGATCCCCCGGGCACAGCAGGACCTGACGGGCCGCGCGCTCGAGCTCGAAGCGGCGCACGCCGCTCGGAGCGCTCACGACGACGAGCCCGCTCGCGCTCCCGGCGGCGATCGAGCCGTCCGGCAGGGCCGTCGGCAACGCCGACCAGGGCGCCTCGGCCTCGACCTCGGTGACCAGCTTGCCGCGCTCGCCGAGCTCGAAGATGCGCCCGTCCGCGCCCGCGAAATGCACGCCGCCGCGCGCGTCGCGTACGAGCCCGCCCTCGACCTCGACGGGGGTCCGGGCGCGCCACGCCAGCGTGCCGTCGGGGTTCAGCGCATAGATGCTCTGCGTGGCCGGAACCAGCACGAGGCCCGACCGCTCCACCAAGAGCCGCCCGGTGACGGCGCCCGTGACGGTGTAGTTCCAGTAGAAGCTCCCGTCCGGGTGGAGGGCGTGCACCTGGCCGTCGATGGTGCCGACGTAGAACGCGCCGCTCCGCGCGCGCACGGGTGCGGTGGAGGGCGCGCCCGCGTGGAACCTGAACTTGACCCCGAGCGGGAGCTCGGTGTCGCAGATGCTCGGGGGCGGAGCGTCTGCACGGAGCGCCGCGCTCGCGGCCGGAGTCGCGAGCGCGATGCTCGAAAGGAGACAGAGCGCCGGCCGCACCCGGCGAGCATTTCTCGCCGTCTCGAGCTCTGCAAGGAAATCTCGCCGCGGCTCGCGCGGCGCACACGGTAGCGTACGCTCGGCGTGATGGCGCTCACGGTGTTCGGTCTCACGGGCGGAATCGGCTCGGGCAAGAGCACGGTGGCGTCGCATTTCGCGAAGCGCGGCGTTCCGATCGTGGACGCCGACGAGCTCGCCCGAGAAATCGTGCGTCCGGGCACGCCGGGCCTCGACGCGATCGTGCGCGCGTTCGGCGCCGACGTCCTCACGGCGGACGGCGCGCTCGATCGCCGCGCGCTCGCCGAGCGCGTCTTCGCGGACGAGGCCGCGCGCAAGCGGCTCGAAGCGATCACCCACCCGCGCATCGCGGCGCTGGCCCGCGAGCGCTTCGCGCGGCTGGAGGCCGAGGGGCACACCCTCGCCTGCTACGTCGTGCCGCTGCTCTTCGAGCGCGGCCTCGAGGACACGCTCCGCCCGGTCGTCACCGTGGTCGCGAGCGAGGACGCCCAGCTCGAGCGCGCCGCGGCCCGCGACGCGGTGAGTCGCGAGCACGTCGCGGCTCGCCTGCGGGCTCAGCTTCCGCTCGAAGAGAAGGCGCGCCGCTCCGACTTCGTGATCGACAACTCGGGCTCGCTCGCGAGCACCTTCGCCCAGGCCGATCGCGTGCTCGACGCGATCCGCCGCGAGCACGCGGGCTGAGCGCGCCGAGGGCCAGATTTCGGCTAAACGGCCACGCGCTGCTCGGCGGCGAGGAGCGTGTTCTCGAGGAGCATCGCGATCGTCATCGGGCCGACGCCGCCGGGAACCGGGGTGATCGAGCCGGCCACGGGCTCCGCCTCGGCGAAATGGACGTCGCCGCAGAGCTTGCCGTGCTCGTCGCGGTTCATGCCGACGTCGATGACGATCGCGCCCGGTCGGATCCAGTCGCCGCGAACGAGACGCGCGCGTCCGACGGCCGCCACCAAGATGTCGGCGCTCCGGCAGACGTCGGCGAGATTGCGCGTGCGCGAATGCGCGATCGTGACGGTGGCGTTCGCGGCGAGCAAGAGCGCCGCGACCGGCTTGCCCACGAGGTTGCTGCGCCCGACCACGACCGCGTGCGCGCCCGTGATGTCGGGCGCGACCTCGGCGATGAGCCGCATGCAACCCTGCGGCGTGCACGGGACGAGCGCGGGCTCTCCCGAGAACAGCGCGCCCACGTTGAGCGGGTTCAGTCCGTCCACGTCCTTGCGCGGATCGATGGCGCGGATCACCTCGCTCTGGCGGATCTGGCTCGGCACCGGGAACTGGACGAGGATGCCGTCCACGGTCGCGGAGCGGTTCAGCTCGTCCACGCGGGCGAGCAGATCCGCCTCGCTCGTCGTCGCGGGGAGGCGATGCACGGTGCCCGCCATGCCGACCTCGACGGCGGCCTTCTCCTTGTTGCGCACGTACACGTGGCTCGCCGGGTCGTCCCCGACGAGGACGACGTCGAGCCCGGGCGCGCGCCCAAAGCGCTCCTGGAACCGCGCGACGCGCGCTTTCACCTCGGCGCGGACCTGTGCCGCGATCGCCTTACCGTCGATGAGACGAGCCATCGGGGGGCGCTTACCAAAGGCGGCGAGCGGAATCCACTCGGCGCGCAGCCTGGATTTCGAGCTGACGCCCGAGGGGAATCTCGGCTGTAGAACGCCGAGCAGCCAAGCTGATCGGCGTTCTAGCCTCGTTTCGGAGGGGCGGCTCGCGCCGCCCCTCCCCGCCGAAGTGAACCGTTTGTCGCTCTAGCGCAGGACGATTTCGACGAGCGAGACGCTGTCCGCGGCCACGCGGATATCCGCGTGGCCGGTCGCCCCTTCCGAAAACGCGACCCGGACTTCCGAGCCGGGGTAGGCGCGCGTGCGCACGTTGCCGAGCACGACCAGGCCGGTAGGGCCCGTGCCCCGGTCCTCGTCCGTGAACGTGCCGCCGCTCGCGTACGCCACGACCTCCGCCTCCGGAACGGTCACGTGCACGCCCGCCGCCCCGGCGCCGGTGCTCCCCAACAGAAAGAGCACCGCGTGCCCCGCGTTCCGGTCGAGCTCGACCGGGAGCGTGAGCAGGCTGTAGATGAGCGAGAGAGTCGCCCGCGGAACCATGCCGAGCGCGACGTCCTCCGCAGCGGCGCTCACCGGGTGCAGGGTGCGCAGCAGGCGCGAAACGCCGCTCTCCGCGCGCACGCTCACCCAGATGGGCGTCGTGAGGCGGACGTCGGAGAGCTGGAAGGGATTGCTGCCGTTGAAGATCGCCGACACCGTCGTGGTCTCGACCCCCGACGCCTCGACCACGGCGCGCTCGCGGAACGGCCGCGTCGTCGAGAACGCCGTGTCGGAAAACTCCTCGACGATCCCGCGGATTTCGACCCCCTCCTCCGAGGGCTCCCCGGCGCTCCCCCCCTCCCCGTCGCCCGAGCCGCCCCCGAGCACCGGCGGCGGCGAGGAGGGTCGGCAGTCGGGGTTGCTGCGCGGACACTCGAAAACGGGCGGGCGCTCGTCGTCCGTGCGCACGGTGCAGCCGGCGACGCCGAACACGAGGAGAAAGACGGGGCGAGCGAGTCCCCTCATCGCGCTCATCCCGCGACGGCGCTCCCGGTGGCGGCGGGCGGCTCCACGCTGGGCGGTGGCGGCGGCGCGCTGAGGCGGCGATGGAGCCAGACGACGGCCGCCAGCACCGGCAGCGCGATGAGCTGTGACGTGCTGAGCCCGAACAATGCGCCCCGATCGTCGGCGCGAACGAACTCGATCACGAAGCGCCCGACGGCATACAGCGTGACGAACGCCAGGAAAACGTGCCCGTCGTAGCGCTTTCGGGCGTGCAGATGGAGAATCAAGAACGCCGCGATCGCGAGCGCCATCACCGATTCGTACGCCTGGGTCGGGTGCACCGGCAAGGAAGCGACCCCCGGCGACGCCAAGAGCCCGTGCTCGTACTGCTCCTGGCTCGCGGGGCTGCCACCGGGGAACACGAGGGCGAGCGCGCCGTCCGTCGGCGTGCCGAAGCAGCACCCGGCGAGCAGGCAGCCGATGCGGCCGAAGGCGATCCCGATCGGGATCACCATGCCCGCCATGTCGGCGGCCTTCCAGAACGGGAACTTGTCCGCGCGCAGGAGGGCGTAGGCCGCGGCCGAAGCCCCGGCGAACCCGCCGTAGTACGCGAGGCCCCCGGCGTAGAAGCGCGCCCACGCCAAGCAGTCGCGCTCGACCGGGCGGCAGACGGCGGCCGCGAGATCCCAACGCCCGCCGTACTGCTCGAGGCAGACCTGGCGCGAGACTTTCCAGGCGACCTGCGACGGGTCGGTGCACAGGTGCACGTAGTCCCAGAAGTAGCCGTCGGCGATCACGTGCAAGAGCCGGCCGCCGGCAACCCCGGCGAGCAGCGTGGCGAGCCCGAGATCGACGATGGCGTCCGGGTTCTGGCCCACGCGCTTGGCCCAGATCGCCCCCATGATGGACGCGAACAAGAAGCCCGTGATGAGCAGCACGAAGTAGCTCGGAAACGGCAGCGAGAAATGCGTGCCGAAGAGCTCGAGCTCCACCGTGAACAGCCGGCCGTGCATCGCGCCCTCCTCGAACGCGTCAGGCGCGCGGCGGCTCGCTCGCCCGAGCCACCGCGGGGGGTGAGGGCTTCCGCTCCGTCGCGCGCCGCGAGGTGAACATGTCCACCGCCATCAGGCCGACGCCGACGCAAATCGCGATGTCTGCCACGTTGAAGGTGGGCCAGTGATCGGTGAGCGCCCAGCCGTTCACCACCTTGGCGACGGCTCGGTTCATCGCGAGCACCCAGTCGGCGCGGTAGTCGATGAAGTCGATCACGCTCGAGCGGGTGATTCGGTCCGACAGGTTCCCGAGCGCGCCGCCGAACACGAGCGGCAACCCCCACTTCAGCGCCGTTTGGTTCGGCGCGAGCTTGCCGTAGAGCGAGACGATGAAGAGGACGGCGAGCGCGCTCACCAGCACGAAGAACGGCAGGCGAATCGGTTCGTTCGCGTCCTGGAGCAGCCCCCACGCGCCGCCCTTGTTGTAGGCGAGCGTGAACGTGAGGTGGTCCGGGATGATCACGATCGCCGGATCGTGGGGCGGGCGCCGGAGCAACACGATCTCGGCCCACGCCTTACTGCCGATGTCGAGCAAGAGCGCGATCGCCGACACGATGCCGAAGAACACGAAGCTCGGCCGAGCGGCCCGCTCCGTCGGTCGCGGGCTCGCCGCGCCGGCCGCGGAGGCGCCCTCCCCCGCGGCGCCGTCGCTCGCGGCGCTGCTCGAGCCGGGCAGGGCGTCCGGCGGGGGCTCGTTTGCAGCGCCCGGCGAGGGCTGCTCCGGCGCGTCGTCGGCCGGCGGGTTCGACGGGAGGGCCGCCCGGGCGGGTTCCGGCGCGGGATCGGGAGAGGTCGCGTCGCTCATACCCAGGGCTCTCGTTCGACTTGCTTACGACAGCTCGCCTGAAAGGGCTACAGAAACACCGGGAGAAATTCGCCGAAGGCGGCCGGCCGCGAGGGTTGCACGATACCGAACATTTGTTTAGTCTCGGCGGGCCATGCCGGAGCCCCCGTGGGCAGAGCCGCGCGGCATCGACGCGGTCCTCGACGCCTTTCAGGAGAGCGGGAAGCTTCGACGTTGCATCGCCGCCGAGCGGTGCTTCGGGGAAGCCCCGGCCGTGCTCCGCCCGCTCCCCGCGGGTCTCGGTGAAGGGCCGCGGCGGGCCCTCGCCGCGCTCGGGATCTCCGAGCTGTACTCGCACCAGGTGGAGGCGATCGAGGCGGCGCTCGCCGGCCGCAACGTCGTGATCGCGACGCCGACGGCGAGCGGCAAGAGCCTCTGCTTCCACCTGCCCGTGCTCGAGGCGCTCGCGCGCGATCCCGCGGCCACGGCGCTCTACATCTACCCCACGAAGGCGCTCTCGCGGGACCAAGAGCACAGCCTGCTCGGGCTGCTCGGCAACGCGGGCCTCGCGAGCCCGGCCATGGTCATCGACGGCGACACACCGGGCGACGCGCGGCGCGCGGCGCGCGAGCGCTGCCGGCTCGTGCTGACGAATCCGGACATGTTGCACTCCGGCATCCTGCCGAGCCACGCGCGCTGGGCGAGCCTGTTCCAGGGGCTAAAGTACGTGATCGTCGACGAGCTGCACACCTACCGCGGCGTGTTCGGCTCGCACATGGCGCACGTGCTCGCGCGCCTGCGGCGCGTCGCGCGCTTCCACGGGAAGGATCCGCAAATCCTCGGCGCCACCGCGACCATCGGCAACCCGCGCGCGCACGCCGCGCGGCTCTACGGTGTGCCGGAAGACGCCGTCACGCTCGTCGACCGCTCGGGTGCGCCGCGCGCGGCGCGCGAGGTCTACGTCTACAACCCGCCCGTCGTGAACGAGGAGCTCGGCGTGCGTGAGAGCTCGCTCAAGCACGCCGTGTCCATCGCGGCGGATCTGGTGCGGGCCCGCGTCCCCACGATCGTGTTCGGTCCGTCGCGCAACTCCGTCGAGGTCATGCTGAAGTACCTCCGGGCGCGCGCCGGGGACGTGGCGGGCGCAGGCGCCATCATGGGCTACCGCGGCGGCTATTTGCCCGAAACGCGCCGTCGCGTCGAAGCCGGGCTGCGCAACGGCGAGATCCTCTGCGTGGTCGCGACGAACGCGCTCGAGCTCGGCATCGACATCGGGGACCTCGATGCGGTGGTCTGCGCCGGGTACCCGGGCTCGGTCGCGGCCACGTGGCAACGCTTCGGCCGCGCGGGGCGTCGCGGCACGCGGAGCATCGCCGTCCTCGTCTGCTCGAGCTCGGCGCTCGACCAGTACTTGGCGCGCGATCCCCGGTCGTTGTTCGAGGCCCCCGCCGAGGAAGCTCGGATCGATCCGGGAAACGTCGAGGTGTCGATCCAGCACCTGAAGTGCGCCGTGTTCGAAGCGCCGTTCCAGCTCGCCGCGCCCGGGCCGCAGCCAGCGCGCCCCACGCCCGCCGTCGGCGAGAACCATTTCGGGCTCGACGCGAACGAGACGCGCGACGCCCTCGAGTACCTCGCCGGTCACGGGCTCGTCCACGCCTCCGCAGGGCGCTACCACTGGGTCGGCGAAGCGTTCCCCGCGAGCAGCGTGTCGCTCCGCAACATCGGCTGGGACAACTTCGTGATCATCGACGTCGAGAACGGCCGGTCCATCGCCGAGCTCGACTACCGCGCCACGCACACGATGCTGCACGAGCAGGCGATTTATCAGCACGATGCCGAGCAGTATCAGGTCGAGCGGCTCGACTTCGAGAACCACAAGGCGTTCGTGCGCAAGGTCGAGCCCGACTACTTCACGACCGCGCTCACCTACCGCACCGTGAGCGTGATCGAGGAGGCGAGCACTCGCCCCTTCGGCGCCGGGCACATCGGCCTCGGGGACGTGAAGGTGCTCGAGCGCGTCACCGGCTACAAGAAGATCAAGTTCTTCACGCACGAGAACGCGGGCTACGGGGACGTGCATCTGCCCGAGATGCAAATGCACACGACGGGCTTCTGGCTCACCGTGCCGGAGGCGCTCGTGCTCGAGATGAACGCGCCGCGGACGCTCGTGATCGACGGTCTGCGTGGGCTCGGCAGCGCCCTCGAGACGGTCGCGACGCTCGCGCTCATGTGTGACCCGCGCGACATCGGTCAAACCCTGGGTGACGGCGCCGACCCCGCGGGCGAGCCGGGCTCCGGGCTCCCGCCCGGGCGCGACCCTTTTGCGGGCCGCACGGGAAGTTTCGACCCGACGGTTTTTCTCTTCGATGCGCACCCCGGCGGTGTCGGCCTGGCCCCTCGCATTTACGAGCGCGCCCAGGAGCTCGTCGGCAGAGCCGAAACCCTGATCGAGCGCTGCCCCTGTCCGCGGGGTTGTCCGGCATGCGTCGGACCGGGGGAGGACGCGAGCCCGCGCAAAGCG
>Ga0079224_100011332_pt1 | contig 12274 bp, 6 predicted proteins | sample Stecom2015_FD_80414 | JGI IMG/M metagenome (GOLD analysis project Ga0079224, IMG submission 80414) | Agricultural soil microbial communities from Utah to study Nitrogen management - Steer compost 2015 | ecosystem: Environmental > Terrestrial > Soil > Agricultural land | place: USA: Utah... | reverse complement strand
GGTAGCGTCATGAAGGCATTCTCAGCCGCGGCAGGCTTCGGGTTGTTTGCGCTGAGTTGCCTCGCAGTGGCATCTCCGGCAGATGACGAGTTCCGGAACCTTGCGGCGCGTTTCATAGACGACCTGCCGAAATTCTCGCAGGTCAATGCAACCTCGCTCGGCGATCATCGCTACGACCACCTGCTGGACCAGGTCGACGATAACGGACGTAGCAGAAAGCTTAACCTCTACCGCCGATACAGCACCGACCTGGACGCCATCGACCGGGACCAGCTTTCCCGCGCGAACAAGGTCGATGCGGAGTTGCTGCGTGCGGAAGTCGAGGCAAACATCTGGACGATTGAAACGCTCAGGGAATGGGCGTGGAACCCTCTCATATACGTCAACCTCGCCGGCTCCTCGCTTTACGCGCTGATGGCGCGCGACTTCGCCCCCCTGGAGCAGAGAGTGGAGGATGCGGCGGCACGCCTGGAGCAGTTCCCGCGGTTCCTGCGCCAGGCGCGACAGTCGCTCGAGCCTTCGAGAGTGCCGAAGATCCACGCGGAAACCGCCATCCAGCAGAACCAGGGTATCCACTCGATCATCGATCATCTGATCCTGCCGCACCGGGAGCAGCTTCCCGCGGAACTGGCGACACGCCTCGATAACGCAGTCGCAACGGCGAAAGCCGCGCTGGAGCGGCACCAGGCGTGGCTTGACGAGGATCTCCTGCCGTCCGCATCCGGAGAGTTTCGTATCGGAGCCAGGCTGTTTGACGAGAAACTGCGCCTTACGCTCAACTCCCCATTGAGCCGGCGCGAGATCCGCCTCCGCGCCGAACGTGAATACGCTTCCGTGCGCAACGAGATGTATGCCATCGCCAGGGACATCTATGCGAAGTCGCATCCATACACCTCTTTCCCCGACGAACCGGATGACGCGTTCAAGCTGGTGATCATTCGCGCAGCACTGGAAGAGGCATACAGCGACCTGCCCGAACCGGATGCCATAGTCGACCTCGCGAAAGACTACCTGCAGCAGGCCACCGACTTCGTCAGGGAGGAAAATCTCGTAACGGTGCCCGACGACCCGATCGACATCATCGTGATGCCGGAATTCCAGCGCGGCGTAGCGGTCGCTTACCTCGACCCGCCGGGGCCGCTGGAGGAGGGTCAGAAATCCTTCTACGCCGTGGCGCCACTACCGGAGGACTGGACCCCTGAGCAGGTGACGTCGTTCCTGCGCGAATACAACCTGTGGTCCATCCAGAACCTGACCCTGCACGAGGCGATGCCGGGACATTACCTGCAGCTTACCTTGAGCAACCGTTATCCGTCGCCCCTGCGAGCGATACTCTGGTCGGGGCCGTTCGTGGAGGGCTGGGGTGTTTATGCAGAGCGCGTAATGATCGAGGCGGGCTACCTGGACCGCACCGCCCTCATGCACCTCATCAACCTGAAGTGGTACTTGCGCACGGTAACCAACGCAATCATCGACCAGGCGATTCACGTGGATGGCATGACCCGCGAAGCCGCAATGCGGCTGATGATCGAAGGCGGCTTCCAGGAAGAACGCGAGGCCGCCGGGAAGTGGGTTCGCGCCCAGCTTTCGTCAACGCAGCTTTCCACCTATTTCGTCGGCTACCAGGAACACGTCGACATGCGCAAGGCAGTGGAACGCGCCTGGGGCGACGAATTCTCCTTGCGGCGCTACCACGATGAGGCGCTTTCCTTCGGATCGCCGCCGGTCAAATTCGTCCGGGCACTGATCCTCGACGAGGAAATACCCCGCACGTCACCCTGAGGGCGCCGGCTTGTCCCCGTAGCGCAGCCAACCCGATATGGACAGCCGCATGCCGCCGGCGAATGGCGCAACGAGGCTCACGCTGTGCTTTTGCGGCACCGCCAGGATGTTGAGGGTGTTGAATGACGGCATCAAACCACGTCGCACATTCCCCGACTCATCTTGCAGTTGCAGATAACCGCCCCAGTCTGCACGCCAGTCCGACGTGCCGTCCATCCATTCATAGAACTGGTGCAGCACGTGACCCGGGTTCAGGCCGGCCTGGTACGCATCATAGATCGGATAGTTGCTGTAACAATACTGGAACCCGTCGCGCGCCTGTGCATAAATTGCCTGCTGCAGCTGGTTCACGCTTTGCTTCGGCATTACCGCCAGCTGGGCAGCAGACAGGTCGATGTGCTGGCCCTTGTTGTTGAACGCGAGATTCCAGGACGTTTTCTCGGTCAGAACTTTGTGTATGCGCTTTGCGTTCTCCGCTGGCAACACGTTCCGGATATGCGCATATCCCTGCTGCGAGAAACTTTCAAAAATAGCCTTGCGATCCAGGGACGAACTCAAATGAAAGCTCATTTACAACCTCTTGGTCCGCTCACGGACGATGAACACGTGAACACATCCAAAGAAGACGCTGTGCATAGTAACGAAAGCGACTATCCGGCGATGTCGGCGTCCAGTCAATCCAGTCCGTTCGGACGCGCATTCATGCTGTGCTTCTCAATGGCGGCGGTGATGCTGGCGGACGTATCACGGGCTTCGCCACCTTTCCAGCGACCGGCCGGCGTCGCAGACGCCACTGAGCCATTGGTCGCGGCAGGTTACCGCGCGCTCTTTACCTGTTCCGCTCACTACTTCGCCGGACGGGAGCTTGCGGATATTGAGCGCGTCGAACTCATCGATACGGCGCCGCTCGCGTTGCCGACACCGGAAATAAACGCGAGCAGGCAACTCGTATCGGCAGAAGACGGCGTGGGGAATGTTCAAATAGCTGCGTTTCGCGATTCGATGGGCTGCACGCTCTTACCGCCGCACTGGGACGAGGGAGACCTCCCGCGGTTGCCGTACGTGGCCTACCCGGCGGCACCGGACGTCGCTGACCTGCCTTTTCCAAGGGGAGACAGGACGGGTGCTGGCCCCGACGGGCTCCACGAAAGTGCAGGCGGACTCCGGAACGTCCTCGAGCGGGCATTTGACGGGGCGAGCTACGGCAAAGGCGTGGTCACGGCGGGGATCGTTATCGTCCGCGACGGCAATATCATCGCTGAACGCTATCGTCCGGGCTTTGGCGTGCACACGGGATATCGCACCTGGTCAACCGCGAAAAGCATCTCCGCAGCGCTCATAGGTATCGCCGCGCACAAGGGCTTGCTCGAGCTGGACGCCCCGGCCGCGATCCCCGAATGGCAGTACCCGGATGATCCGCGCCAGGCCATCACGTACAAGCACCTGCTGTGGATGTCGAGCGGACTCTCGAGCGGAGGCAACAATACCTATGCCGTGTACTTCGGCGGGCAGGACGTCGTCAGCGCGGTGACGACGACGCCGCTGGATGTCGAGCCGGGAACGCGTTGGAAGTACGCAAACAACGACAGCCTCTTGTTACTTCGTGCGCTGCGACACGTGCTTGGGAGCGACCTCGAGTACCTCAGGTTTCCATATGACGAGTTGTTGCATCGCATCGGGATGTATCACACGCGCATGGAAACGGATCATCTCGGCAACTTCGTCGGATCGAGCCAGGTCTACACGACCGCCCGGGACCTGGCGCGATTCGGTGTGCTGCTCGCGAACGACGGTGTATGGGAAGGAGAGCGCCTGCTCCCGGAGGGCTGGGTCGAGTTCTCGAAGACACCCGCACCTGCCAAACCTGTCGAGGAGGGAACGCGTGGCTATGGCGCGCAGTTCTGGCTTCTCAATTCCACGCCGGGAATCCCTGAAGACACCTTTACGACCGCGGGCAACAAGGGCCAGTACATCACAGTCGTGTCGCCCGGCCTGGTGATCGTCCGCACTGGAGTCGATCCGCTCGGCACTTCCTGGGAGCACGAGCGTTTCGTGGCGGATGTTATTTCGGAGCTGGACCTGGCGAACTGACCGTCACGGCAGGCTTGGTACTTGCTGCTGCCAGCCGCTTGTACAAACCTTCTCTTCCGGTCAACGCGGGTTTTCCAAAGCGACGCTCCCAAAGCCGACCTCCGATAGAATAAATATTCATAAGAGCCGCCAGCCGCGGCTGTGTCATTCCTGCAACACGCGCTTCGGGAGAAGTTTTAAACTCCTGAATTCTCTCGCACAAGCTGCGGATTCACGTTGATTTTACCGGCTTAGGCGGGTGGAAAAGCAGTATCCCGCGGCCGGTGCCCGGTTGTAAGTTCCTAGCAACACGGTAGGCTATTCGCACCCGAGGCCGTTCCAGGTCTCTACAGTTCGGGTCTTCCTGACCCGCCGGTGCAACGACGAAATTTCGACCGTTCCCCGGTCCGGTTCCAACAGTATTTCCGTGGCGACGAGCCGCGTACTTCGCTCTAGGAGGCAATGATGAACAGTAATTTTTTGATACGGAATGCAGTGCGGCGCGCGTTATGCGTCGGCGCGCTCGCGACCGTGACGGGTTATCTTCCAACCGCCGCTGCGCAAGAGCCCGACGACGAGGCGCTTGAGGAGATTACTGTTACGGGTACCCGGATCGTGCGGCAGGACTACCAATCCGCGAGCCCGATCTCGACCGTGGATGCGGATCTGTTCCAGCAGACGGGCGCGCCGACGATTGAAACGACGCTCAATACGCTGCCGCAGTTCGTGCCCGCGATCACGACAACATCGAACAACCCGTCGAACGGCGGCCAGGCGAACGTCGCCCTGCGCGGTCTCGATACCACTCGCACGCTCGTACTGCTGGATGGCCGGCGCATCGTTCCGTCAAATGCGACCGGTGTCGTGGACCTCAATCTCATACCGGCATCGATCATCGAAAACGTGGAAGTCATCACCGGCGGCGCATCTGCGGTGTACGGCTCCGACGCGATCGCCGGTGTCGTGAACATCAAGACGCGGGACTTCGTCGGGCTGGAACTCAGCACCAACTACGGAATCACATCCGAGGATGACGGACAGACGATCAATCTGGGAATTACGGGTGGCCTGGAATCGGCTGACGGCCGCGGCTATGCCTTCGGCACAATAAACTGGGCGGATCGCGAAGAAATCCTGCAGGGCGACCGTCCATTCTCCGAAGTAGCCCTCGACTGGGACGGCACAGCGTTCCAGCCCGTCGGCTCGAGCACCATCCGGCAGGGTCGGTGGGATGCGACTTCCAGTAACCTGCCGTCGCAGGCGGCGCTCGATGCGTACTTCGCCGGGCAGGACCCGGCCTATGTTGCAGGGACCGCTTTGCCCGGCCACAACTATGGCTTCAATCCGGACGGGTCACTGTTCGACACGGCGCCGGTGGTCAACTTCACCGGGGATCCGAACGAGCCGCTGCAGCCGGTCAATCCAGCGAGTTACACCTATAACTTTGCACCGCCGAACTACCTGCAGCTGCCGCTAGAGCGTACGTCATTCTTCGGCAGGGCCGGCTTTAGCCTGAGCGAGGACACGGAAATCTATACCCAGGTGATGTGGGCGGATTACCAGGCTGACCAGGCGCTCGCGCCCACTCCCATGACCGGCGTCTATGTTCGGCCGGATAATCCGAACATCGCTCCCGACCTGGCTGCCTTGCTGGCTTCGCGCCCCGACCCAACCGCGCCGTTCGCGTTTTCCAAGCGCCTGGAGGAAGCAGGACCGCGCATCGCCAGCAACAACTATGAAGTGGTGCAGATCCTCGCAGGCATGACCGGTTCCGTTCCGTTCGCCTTCGCCGAGGACTGGAACTGGGATGTGTACGGTTCCTGGGGCAATGTCGAGAACGTGGAATTGCAGGAGGGCAACGTGTCGCGCACCGCCCTGGAAGAGCTGACGTTGGCAGACGACCATGGCGCCTCACTTTGCGGCGAAGCGATCAATCCGTTCGGCATCAACTCGGTCCAGCCTGCCTGCGCGGAGTACATAACCAAGGGTGCCGTCAACAACACCACGGTACGCCAGATCGTCGGCGAAGCATTCGTTACCGGACCGGTATTCGAGATGCCGGCAGGAGAGGTGCAGGCGGCGGCAGGCGTCATGTACAAGCAGGATGAAGTGGCATTCCTGCCCGACCCCACGCTGACGGCTACCAGCATCGATCCGCTGTTCGGCAACGAGCGTACAGACATCGTCGGTTTCAACGCGCAAGACGTCGTGCGCGGCGATACCAATTCCAGGGAGGTTTATGTGGAAGGCAGCTTTCCGCTGCTTGCCGACATGCCTGCCATACAGGCTCTGGACCTGACGCTTGGCTATCGCTTTGCCGACCATTCCACGGCCGGCACCATGAACTCCTACAAGGCTGAAGCGATCTGGGACATCACGGAGATGTTCACGGTCCGCGGCGGCTACCAGCGAGCGGTTCGTGCGCCGAATATCGACGAGCTTTATACGCCGGCGACCATAAACTTCCCCTCCGTCGGTCTCGGCGACCCGTGCTCCAATAACTTCAACGATCCGGACGGCAATGTCCTGGGAGCGCAGGATGACCCGGCTGCACGGGCACTGTGCGTCGCTCAAGGCATACCGGAAGCCACGGTGGACTCGTTCATCTTCAGCAATACCCAGTTCCAGGGCCTTTCCGGCGGCAACCCGGACCTTACCGAGGAAACGGCCGACACCTACACGCTGGGCCTGGTTTTCCAACCCGCCGACGGTCCGCTCGCCGGCTTTCAGGCCTCGGTGGATTACTACAACATCGAGATTGAAGACGCCATCAACCCCATTGATGCCGACGTGTTCGTAGAACGTTGCTTCGACCGCCGCTTCAATCCGGACCTGACCAACGATAATTTCTACTGCAGCTTCTTCGAGCGCCTGCCAGGGACGAATACCATAACGAACGCCCTGGAAGTCGATACCAACATCGCGGCATTCGAAGTCGAGGGAATTGACCTGCAAGTAGACTATTCGATGGAGGCGGGTCCCGGTGAACTGCGCGGAAAATGGGTCTCTACATACCTGATGGGCTGGAAGGACGCCACTATCCAGGGTGAGCCGCTCACGGAGAATGCCGGTACCGCATCGAGCGGTTTCGATGCCTTGCCTGAATGGAAGTGGATGGCATCCGTTGGCTATGCCTGGGCCGGCTTCGACGGCGACCTGCGCTGGAGACATATCGACAAGATGACCGACTTCTCCTTCCCCACGTTCGAACTGGATTCAGTCGATTACCTGGATCTCACGTTCGGTTACAGCTTCACTGACGCATTGGAGGGATTGCGGTTGCGTGCGGGCATCACCAATCTGACGGACGAGGACCCCATCATCTATCCGTCGCAACAACAGTCCAATACCGATCCTGCGACCTACGATATCCTGGGGCGCCGCTACTTTGTTTCGGCAACCTATTCCACCCAGTAACGCAGGATAGCAGCAACTCCGACGGCGGGCCTTCAGCCCGCCGTTTTTTTTGCAAGGTGGAATGCTTGCTCGATTGAGCGGCCGGCGTAATACTGGTATGCCGCTCTTTCGCTCTGAGTGACATGACCGCCATTCCGCAACTGCCGACCTTGATATCCTCCGGGCATGCACAGGAATTGCGTGAGGCCAGGCAGGTTTTGCAGCATCCTTCGCTGGTCATCCGCCTGTCCTCGCTGATCGGCACGCGCGTTGAAAACCTGACGAAGGAACTCGGGAAGCGCCTCCCCGAGGATATGACGGAGGTGATATCCCGCTCGAGCAACAAGGCAATCGAATCCGCGTTCCACGCTGCCATCAGGACCATACAGCAGGGAGACACCTCCGCTCCCCGCAACCGCCTGCACCAGGCGGCCGTCGTCACCACAGGCGGTGTGGCCGGTTTCCTGGGCCTCCACGCGCTGCTTGTTGAACTTCCGATCACCACGTTGATCATGTTTCGCTCCATTGCCGATATAGCAAGAGCGAACGGCGAATCCTTGGCCGACCCGGAAACCCAGCTCAATTGCCTGACCGTCTTCGCTCTCGGAAGCCCGAGATCCGATGCAGACGAAGGTGCGGAAACCAGCTACTACGGCGTACGCTATGCCCTCTCCAGGCTCACCACCGACGCGCTCCAGTACATCACGGCGCACGGAACGACCGGCCGCTCTGCTCCTGTCATGGTTCGTTTCGTTTCAGCGATCGCCTCCCGGTTCGGCGTAGTCGTTTCGCAGAAGGCCGCGGCGCAGGCAGTGCCGGCGATAGGCGCAATTGGCGGCGCTGTAACCAATGCCGTTTTCATGTCTCATTTCCAGGATATGGCCAGGGCGCATTTCACGATCAGGCGCCTGGAAAGAATCTATGGCAAGGACGCGGTAGAAGAACTTTATGTCGCGCTGGCGGATGAAATCGCGGAATAGCGAACGATTATCCGGTTCGGCAGCGTAGCCGGCAGCAGCACCTGCAACAGCGGCGCAGCGCTGTGCTGCTGCAATAAGCGCGCCGGGCGCGCGCACTCCAGATATCGGAACAGACGACACCGAATCAAGTCGATATAATAGGGACCGTCGCGAGCAAGAAATCACTTGCTGGCGAGTTGCACCGCGCGCGTCAACGCCCTCTCGCGATTTCACCGGCGCCACTCTTACACCTCTTTTCACAAGAACTTCGAGGAAACGGAACTATGGCCCGTAGCTCACCCGTATCGAACGAACAAAAGCACGCGAGAAGCAACGGCCGCGAACAAGCGGCTGCGGCGAGGCACGAGTCCGGGAGCGAGCGCGCGGAACTCCTGAAGCGCGTGGACGCATACTGGCGCGCTGCGAATTACCTCGCGGTCGGCCAGATCTACCTCATGGACAACCCCCTGCTCAAGGAGCCGCTTTCGCTCGAGCACGTAAAACCACGCTTGCTCGGGCACTGGGGTACTACACCGGGCCTCAACTTCATCTATGCGCACCTGAATCGGGTGATCAACGACCGCGACCTGAACATGATCTTCCTCACAGGGCCGGGCCACGGCGGTCCGGCACTGGCAGCCAATACCTGGCTCGAAGGCACGTACAGCGAGATGTACCCGGAAGTGGCGATGGATGCAGATGGTATGCGTCGCCTGTTCAAGCAGTTTTCGTTTCCCGGCGGCATTCCCAGCCACTGTGCGCCGGAAATCCCCGGATCCATTCACGAAGGTGGTGAATTAGGCTACGTGATCGCGCACTCCTATGGTGCGGCATTCGACAACCCGGATCTCGTGGTTGCCTGCGTCATCGGTGACGGCGAGGCGGAAACAGGACCGCTCGCCGCAAGCTGGCATTCGAACAAGTTTCTCAACCCGGCGACGGACGGCGCGGTGCTGCCCATCCTGCACTTGAATGGCTGGAAGATCGCCAACCCGAGTTTCTTCGCCCGCCTCTCGCACGAAGAACTGGAGCATCTCATCCGTGGTTACGGCTATGAGCCGACATTCGTAGAGGGCGACGACCCGGCTGTACTGCACCAGGAAATGGCTACAGCGCTCGATCGCATGCTCGATCATATCCATTCAATTCAGCAGGAAGCGCGCAATGGCGGTGGCAACAGCCGGCCGGTATGGCCAATGCTGGTAATGCGAACGCCGAAAGGCTGGACCGGACCGGAGGAAGTCGACGGCAAGCCAATCGAAGGCACGTGGCGCTCGCACCAGGTGCCGCTATCCGGCCTCAAGGACAACCCGGATCACCTTCAACAGCTTGAAGCGTGGTTGCGCAGCTACGGACCCGACAAGCTGTTTACCGAAGAAGGTTGCCTCATTCCCGAGCTGCAGGAGCTCGCGCCAAGGGGGCCACGCCGCATGGGTGCGAACCCGCACGCGAATGGAGGCGCACTGCTCAAGGACCTGCGGCTGCCGGACTTTCGCGACTACGCGATCGAGGTGAAGTCGCCCGGAGGGGTAAAAGCGGAGTCAACCCAGGTTCTCGGCGGTTTTCTCCGGGATGTGATGAAGAAGAACCTGAAAAAGTCGAACTTCCTGGTGTTCGGACCGGACGAAAACGCTTCGAACAGGCTCTCTGCGCTCTACGAGGTAACGGGCAAACGCTTCCTCGGTCCTTACCTGCCGGTGGATGAAAATCTTGCCGCCGATGGTCGCGTAATCGAGGTGCTCTCGGAGCACTTGTGCCAGGGATGGCTGGAAGGATACCTGCTGACCGGCCGGCATGGATTGTTCTCCTGCTACGAAGCGTTCATTCACATCATCGACTCGATGTTCAACCAGCATGCCAAGTGGCTCAAGGTGAGCAAGGAGATAGCCTGGCGCCGCCCGATAGCATCGCTGAACTACCTCCTGACCTCGCACGTCTGGCGACAGGACCACAATGGCTTCAGCCACCAGGATCCTGGTTTCATCGATCACGCAGTGAACAAGAAGGCGGACATCATCCGGGTCTACCTGCCGCCCGACGCCAACACGCTCCTGTGTGTCGCGGACCAGTGCCTGCGCTCCCGTGACTTCGTCAACGTGATCGTCGCCGGCAAGCAGATGCAGCCCCAGTACCTCGATATGGATTCCGCGATCAAGCATTGCGCCGCTGGAATCGGCATCTGGTCGTGGGCGAGCAGCGACCACGATTTTGAGCCGGATGTGGTCATGGCATGCTGCGGGGACGTTCCCACCATGGAAACGCTTGCGGCCGTGTCCATCCTCCGCGAGCAATTGCCGGAGCTGAAGGTGCGGGTAGTCAACGTCGTCGACCTGATGACGCTGCAAACGGAAACAGAGCATCCTCACGGACTGCCGGATCGCGACTTCGACGCGATCTTTACGCGCGATAAACCGATTATCTTCGCCTATCACGGCTACCCATGGCTGATTCACCGGCTGACGTACCGGCGCACGAATCATGACAACCTGCATGTCCGCGGCTACAAGGAAGAGGGAACAACGACCACGCCGTTCGATATGGCGGTGCTCAACGACATCGATCGCTTCCACCTGGTTGGCGACGTTATCGATCGGGTGCCGAAACTGGGGCCCGGCGCGGCCTACGGAAAGCAGTACGTTCGCGACAAGCTGATCGAGCACAAGCAGTATATTTACAAGCACGGCGAGGACATGCCGGAAGTGCAGCAGTGGGCGTGGCGGAGTGAACAGGAGGACTGAGATGGCTAGCGAGGACGATGCCAGGCGCACAAGCCCGGTTAGGGCACTGCTGGATTTCGGCCAGAGTCCCTGGCTCGACTTCATCCAGCGTGGGCTGCTCACCGGAGGCGAACTGGAACGCATGATCACCGCGTGGGGATTGCGAGGTCTCACCTCGAACCCGGTCATCTTCGAGAAAGCCATCGCTCACACTGACGACTACGACAAGGACATCGAAGCACTGGCAAGGGAAGGCTCCAGCGCGGAGGAAATTTACGAAATACTGGCGGTGCAGGACGTGCAGCAGGCGGCAGACCTGCTGCTGCCGGTCTACGAAGAGAGCGACAGGTCAGATGGGTTTGCCAGCCTGGAAGTGTCTCCTCACAAGGCGAACGATGCCGAGGCGACGGTGGCGGAGGCAAAGCGACTGTGGGCGTCGCTGGGGCGCCGCAACGTGATGATCAAGGTGCCTGCCACGGTGGAAGGGCTGATCGCGCTGCGCGCGCTGCTGGCCGACGGGATAAACGTGAATGTGACACTGTTGTTCTCGGTCGAACGCTACCGCGAGGTACTGCAGTCGCATCTCGAGGGTATCGAGGACGCAATCGCCGCCGGCAAGGATCCGGGGCGAATCGCCTCTGTCGCCAGCTTTTTCCTGAGCCGCGTGGACACATTGGTCGATGCGCGGCTGGACAGGCTCGCGGCGGACGATGGCGCGCATAGCAGCGATGTAGCCGCTCTGCGCGGCGAGACGGCCATTGCAAGCGCGCGACAGGCGTACGCAATATTCGAGGAGTTCATCGCAACCTCCCGGTTCCGCAAGATCAAGAGCCAGGGCGCGCGCCCGCAACGGCTGCTGTGGGCGAGCACTGGCACAAAGGATCCTGCATACAGCGACGTCAAGTACGTGGAAGCACTGATCGGGCCGCTGACCGTCAACACAATGCCGCTCGAAACCATCAAGGCTTATGACGACCACGGCCAGCCCGAGCTGCGCCTGACGGGCCACGCAGACGACGCCGCGGCGAAGCTCCGGCGGCTTGCAGCGCTTGGTATCGACCTTCACGAGGTCACGGACGAGTTGCTGCAGCAGGGCATCGACAAGTTCGTAAAGCCATACGATTCACTGATCGAATGCCTGGAAAGCGCACGGCGTTCAGCCCTCGCGGCTCCTTTCGCAGGCATGGACCGCGGCCTGGAACGCGGCGTCTGATCCGCTGCGTCGAGATGGGAGAGGCCAGCTGGCTGTTGACCTTTAACGCGGGCAGCTCATCGCTCAAGGTCGGCGTATTCGAGTACCGCGACGGCGTTCGTTCGCGCCTTCGTGTCACGGTTCGCGACATCGGCCGC
>Ga0079224_100011331_pt1 | contig 12274 bp, 14 predicted proteins | sample Stecom2015_FD_80414 | JGI IMG/M metagenome (GOLD analysis project Ga0079224, IMG submission 80414) | Agricultural soil microbial communities from Utah to study Nitrogen management - Steer compost 2015 | ecosystem: Environmental > Terrestrial > Soil > Agricultural land | place: USA: Utah... | reverse complement strand
TTGCTCATGGTCCTGTCTCCTGTCTGTTCGGATTCTGCCTGCCAGCGCGTGCCACGCGACGTCGTGCCGCGTGGCCACGCTGACTGTCAGACTGCGTCGACGTTCGTCCTGGTCAAGTAGCGAAGCATGGACACTCCGGTAATGAAGTTGCCGCGCGTGGTGCGCGGTTCGCGGTTCGGCGTGAACGTGGCGAAGCCGTAGACCTTGCCTGCCGGGTTCGGCCGCACTGCGTGACGTGCGTTGCTCAGCGTCCACACATACGCACCAACTTCGCATCCCTTCTCGCGCTCACTCCACGTAACAACCGTGACGCCGTACGTGCTCGGTGTCGGCATGCGCTGACCATCGCGCCACATGTCACGCGCGATGTTCGCTACGTCCTCCGCTTCGATCTCTCGCGTCACTGTCTGCTCGGACTTGACCGCCACGTGCTTTCCCATCGTCCTGCCTCCTGTCCGTCCCGGATCCTGCCTACGACCATCACATTACACATTACGGCGTATGCATGGTGCCATGTTGTATGTGATCTACGTCACACTGTCTATGCCTCTATATATACGCGTATGTCTTTGCTGACGCGGACCCCATCGTCTGTCATCTCACTATGTGGATCTTTACGCGTCTATGTGTCCCCTGGGGGTCGACCCCCTCGCCTCCGACGCCCGCCTACCGGTCCGCATAGCAGATAAAATTGCTCCCAGGTTTTGTTAGCTAAAGCCGTCAGACTTGATCCGAGCTGTCCTACGCCTTAGGACCCCCCTTGCTGCCTCACTGCCGTCACACTTCTGTCACACCGACTTTTCCTTGCTATCTAGCCATTATCTCTCTCTCTGTGACACTGTGACAGCAGTGACAGTAGCTCTATACACATAAGAAGAGAGAGCTATATATAAGAAGAGGCTCTATGTATATATACGTAAGAGGCCCTCATGTGTATATAGAGGCTCTAGACCCCCTGCTGTCACTGCCTCCGCTGTCACACGGAGGCCGAAAACGGCTAGATAGCAACGAAAAGTGCCTGTGACAGCACTGCCACGAGGCTTGGAACGCGTGACAGGGGCCGCAACGCCGTCACGCGGAGCTGTTCTCACCACCGAGGAGCTGGTATGGTCCCCCTACGAGCTGGACGAACGAATCCGGCCAGAGACCAGGAGACCTCACATGCAGATCGCAATTCAACTGACTCCCGCTGAGCCCGGCTGGGTCGTCGACATCGGAGACGCGAGCTCATCCGTCGTCCTGTCGTGGGCGCTCGTGCGCTTCATGCAGGATCGCGAGCGGGCGAACGATGTAGTGCCGGTGATCTACTCGATCTTCGGGCCGACGATCCTCGACGCGGACGCCGACAACTGGCATCTGCGGTTCGACGAGGCAGGCTACGAAGACCTCCTCCGGAATGGTGGCGACACGACCGACGGGGAAGGCGAGTGAGCCTGAATCGCCTCCAGCAGGAGGCTCTCGACCTGATCGGGCGCGGCCTGATCATCCAGGCGGCACACCGTCCCGACCACGCGAGCGGCGGTAAGCAGCCGATCGCGTCCGGGTGGCAGAACGCGGAACGGATGGACGAGGCCGGGGCGCTCGCGCTCTGGGCGGGCGAGGACCCGCCGAACCTCTCGGTACTGACCGGCGAACGCGGTGGCGTCTTCGTGATCGACATCGACGGCCGGAAGGGCGCCGAGGCGTTCTCGGAGGTGCTGAACGGTCGTCGCATGCCGAAGACGTTGACGGTCAAGACGCCGAACGGTGGCTGGCACTTCTACTTCCGCCACCCGCTCGGCGTGCACGTGCCGACGAACAAGTCCCGGCTGGCCCCGAACGTCGACCTGCGCGGGGATGGTGGCCAGGTCATCGGTCCGGGCTCGCAGGCCCGGAAGAAGGACGGCTCGCTCGGCGTCTACAAGATCATCGAGCACGCGAAGATCGCTGAGGCGCCGGACTGGCTGCTCGATCTGTGCACGTCGACCGCGCTGGTGCGCCAGGTGGTGCGCTCCGTCGAGTCCGACGTGGCCTTCACCTCGATGTCGCCGCAGCTTCAGCAGGCGGCGCGCGCCTACGTCGACCGGGCCGTCCAGGGCATCACCGACGAGCTCCGGGCGACGGCGGACTGGGATGAGGGCGTGGCCGATGACTGGGGGCGCGGCTGGGAGAAGACTCAGGCGGATGCGGCATACCGCCTGGCGGGCCTGGCGCTGGCTGGCTGGACGCCGCTGAGCCTGGAGGATGCCCACGAGGCGTTCGTTGCTGCCGCACCGACGGATGTCGGCTGGACCGACCGTGACGTCGAGACGAAGTGGGCCAGTCAGGTCACCAGGGCGAACCCGGCGCCGATGCCGCCCAACCTCGGCAACCGGGGGTCGATCTTCGACGAGGACCCTTCTGACGCCCCGGTCACGCCGGGGCGCGAGTGGCGGATGCACACCTGGGACGACATCGGCAACGGTGAGCGGTTGGTGGCGTTCGCCGGGGAGCGGCTCCGCTGGGTCGCGAACCGTGAGAAGTGGGCGCGCTACGAGCACGGCACCTGGCACCTGAGCAAGGATGCTGGCGAGCACGAGGCGCAGAAGATGATCGTTCGCCTGAAGGATCTGGAGGCGGGCCTCTACGCCGACTCCAAGACACGCGAGGCGTTCGAGAAGTGGGTCAAGACGCAGGCGAACATGGCCAGGGTGCAGGCGGCGGCGAGGTCGGCGCGCTACTCGGGGCACCTGAACGTGGAGACGAGCGACTTCGACAAGCACACGATGCTGCTGAACGTCTCGAACGGCGTCATCGACCTGGCCACCGGGCAGCTCCTGCCGCACAGCCCGGACTACATGTTCCGCGAGCAGTCCGCCGCGACCTACGATCCCGACGCGAAGGCACCGCGCTGGGAGGCGTTCCTGGACCGGATGATGCCGGATCCGGAGATGCGCAGCTACCTCCAGCGTGCCGTCGGCTACACCTTGACGGCGCGTACGGACGAGCAGGCGTTCTTCATCCACCACGGCGTGACGAAGAATGGCAAGTCGCTGTTCCTGAGCGTGCTCGAAGCGATGCTGGGGTCCTATGCCCAGACGGTCCCGTCGAACACGTTCTTGACGAAGAAGTACGAGCAGCACCCTGCCGACGTGGCCCGCATGGAGGGGCGGCGGCTCTTGATGCTCTCGGAGACTCCGCAGGGGTCCCGCCTCGACGAGGCGCTCGTGAAGCGCTTGTCCGGGTCCGACACGGTGACGGCGCGCGGGATGGGGGAGGAGTTCCGGGAGATCGAGATCATCGGCAAGGTGCATCTGGTCACGAACCACCTGCCGCACATCAATCACGACCCGGCAACCATGCGACGGGTGCACATGATCCACTGGTCGCAGACGATCTCGGACGAGGAGCGCGATCCGCTGCTCGGGGAGAAGATCATCACGCAGGAGCTGGCGGGCGTACTCGCCTGGGCGGTGCGTGGCTGCCTGGAGTGGCAGCGGCAGCACCTCAGCCCGCCGCTGGTCGCCCAGATGGACGCCTCGACGTACTTCGAGGAGGAGGACCAGCTCGGACAGTGGATCGCCGAGCGGGTCATCCAGTCGAACGTGGTGACGCCGTCGCACATGATGTACCAGAACTACAAGCTCTGGTGCGAGGTCATGGGGATCCCGCCGATGCAGGGGCAGTCGTTCTTCCGTGAGTTCAAGAAGCGCGATCTGTTCGAGCACGTCCGGGGGCGCAACGGCAGCGGGTACCGCGCGGCGCTGCTCTCCACCGAGGGGACTCAGATCCACTGGTGATGTGACCTAGATCACCTACACCGTAATAAGATGTAGTAGGATCTTGCACATCGGAACCAACCAAGGAGGAGACATGATCGAGGACTACCAGGGCATCGAGCGTTTCGAGGCCCCGCTCTCGTCGACCGGCCAGCCCATGCCGGAGAACCACTACCAGGACATCGAGTACTTCGAGGTGAAGCCATGGAGGCGCTGATCTGGGTCTTCCGGATCGTGATGTTCGTGGCCTTCGAGCTCGTCGCCATCGCTGCCGCCGCGCTGGGCCTCGTCGGCCTGGCGACGGCATGGCCGCTGGGGATCATCCTGCTCGGCTTCGCACTGCTGGTCTGCCTCGGCGGCTTCTCGTTCCTCGGCAGCGGCCTGCGGTAGGCTATTAGCGACCAGGAGGTGATCGTGGGATCTCGCGGACCCGTACCGAAGCGCTCGGAGGAGCGCCTCGGGCATCGTACGAAGGCTGAAATGCCTCAGCGTGAGGCGCCGACGACGAAGCGCAAGGTCGTCAAGCAGCCTGCTCCGGCGGAGCACTGGCACCCGATCGCGATGTCCTGGTACAAGTCGCTGGCGGCGTCCGGTCAGGCGCAGTTCTACGAGCCCTCGGACTGGATGATGGCCTACACGCTGGCCGAGCAGATCCATCACGAGTTCTCGGAGAAGGTCATCTCGGTGACCCCGACCGGCGAGAAGATCTGGGGTTACGCTCCGATGTCCGGTGCGTCGCTGAACGCGGTCCTGAAGGGCATGTCGAACCTGCTGGTCTCCGAGGGGGACCGGCGCCGGGCGGCTCTGGAGCTCTCGCGCCGCGAGCAGGACGAGGAGCAGGACGCTCAGATCCTCACGCTCGTGCGGGATGAGGAGGAGCGCGCCTTCGGCTAGCCTCGGGGTGAGGTGATCTCGATGGCGAAGCTGACGTCCAGGGGCCGGAAGCGGATCAAGCGCTCGAACTTCGCGATCCCGGAGAAGCGGGCGTATCCGGTGCACGACAAGGCTCACGCCCGAGCGGCGCTCTCTCGGGTGAGCCAGCACGGCTCGCCGAGTCAGAAGAAGCGCGTCAGGGCGAAGGTTTACCGGCGGTATCCTTCGCTGAGGAAGATGAAGTCTCGCAGAGGGAGACGCAGGAGGCGGTAGTGACCATCGAGGCGCCGGGCCGGGTCGAGAAGAAGGACCGGGAGGTCGGCGACTCGCCGTGCCATCCCGGCGCCAAGCTTCGCTGGTCTGAGCCCTGCCACGCCGCCTACTGCGAGGAGTGCGACGAGTGGGAGGGCGAGCCGTGGGTCGAGCCGATCGCGCACGGTCCGACCTGGCAGCGCGGCGTCGACGGGAAGTTCATCGCGCCGAAGTACAGTCTCGGGCCGGTCATCGTCGCCTGGGTGAAGAAGTACGTGAAGGGGCCGGACGGCTCGGATCACTGGACCTTCACCCCTGAGCAGCTCCGGATGATCTACTGGATCTACGCCGTCGACGAGCGCGGCCGCTGGATCTACCGCGAGCTCAACATTCAGCGCTTGAAGGGCTGGGGGAAGGACCCGTTTGCTGCCCTGCTGGCGCTGATCGAGATGGTCGGCCCCTGCCGCCCGCTGATCCGCGACGGTTCGATCTGCCTCGACAAGGAGGGGCGCGTCGTCGGGCGTCGCGAGCACGCAGCCTGGGTCGTCGTCGCCGCTGTGTCGAAGAAGCAGACCCGCAACACGATGCTCATGTTCTCGACGCTGGTCTCGAAGGCGATGAAGCGCGACTACGGCGTCGTCGTCGGCAAGGAGCAGGTCGTCGCGCTCTCCGGGGAGTCCTTCATCGAGTCGGTGACGTCCTCGCCGGAGACCATGGAGGGCAACCGGCCCACTTTCCAGATCGGCAACGAGCCGCACCACTGGAAGGAGAACAACCGGGGCCACGACATGCGCTCGGTCATGGACCGTAACCTGAAGATGCCCGGCTCGCGGCTGCTATGGATCACGAACGCCTACAACCCGTCCGAGATGTCCGTCGGCCAGTCGAACCGCGAGGCGTGGGAAGCCACTCAGGGCAGCGACGCGACGCACGTCGACACCGGCGTGCTCTACGACTCGCTGGAGGCGCCGCCGGACGCGCGGATCGTGCCGCGCGAGATCCCGGTGGTGCTGAGGGCCGTCAGGGGTGATGCGCACTGGTTCCAGGTCCAGGCGACCATGGACCGGATGCTCGACGCCCGCTCGTCGGTCTCGGAGTCGCGGCGCTTCTACTACAACCAGATCGGCGCCGACGAGGAAGCGTGGCTGGACCCGCAGGACATCGACGCGACGATCCACCCGCAGGTGCGCGCCTGGCGGAAGGACCCGGAGATCGAGTCGGACGCGATCCGGCTGGGCTGGGCGCCGGTGGCCGAGAACGAGGACATCGTCGTCTTCTTCGACGGCGGCAAGACCGACGACCACACGGTGCTCTCCGGCTGCCGGGTCTCCGATGGCTACACGTTCGCGATCGGCTTCTGGGGCCGTCCAGCGTCGCTGGATGCGAAGACGCCGTGGTTCGCCCCCCGGCATGAGGTGGATGAGCGCTTCCATGAGGCGCTCACCCGGTTCAACGTCGTCGCGGTCTGGGGTGACCCGTCGCACGCGAAGGACGACGAGGACGACACGCCGTACTGGGACGGTCTGCTCGACGGCTGGCACCGCGAGCTGCGCGACGTGATCCCGAAGGAGAACTGGGCGGTCAAGTCCGGCGACGGCCAGCACGTCTGCAAGTGGGATATGACCTCCCCGGCGCGGCAGGCCCAGTTCGTCAATGACGGCGCGATGGCGTTCGTGCGGGACATGGAGGAGCGCACGATCGTTCACGACGGGCATCCGATGTTCGTGCGATACATGAAGAATGCGAAGGGCTACATGACGCGCTTCGGCGAGTCGCTCTGGAAGGGGGCGCGTGGCTCGAAGCGCAAGATCGACGGCGCGGTCAGCCACGCCGGTGCGCGGATGCTCCGTACCGTGGTGCTCAACCGTGAGCGCACGGACACGAGCAGCAAGCAGCCGGGCTCGTTGTGGTGGTGACGAAAGACCACACCGCCTGGGCCGATAAGATGACCGAGATGTCGTGGACAGGAGTTGGATGATGGTCATGTCGCAGCGGGCGGTTCGCGCCCTTGCCAGTGACCACTTCCAGGCATGGCAGAACTCCACGAACAAGGCGAAGATGCTCGATCGCATCATCCGGGGCATCGAACATGACCCGCTGATGCCGAACAAGGCTGAGCATTCCGTCGAGTACAAGAATCTCGGCGAGATTAGCTCGACGCCACACGCGCATCTCATCATCTCCTCGGTGGCTCAGGCCCTCTCGGTGACCGACCACCGGAAGGCGGATTCAGGGGACTCGACGAAGGTCTTCGAGCAGACCTGGAAGCCGAACAGCCTCCTGTCCCGCCAGAACGCGATCTACCGGGGGTCGCTGGGGCAGAATCTCTCCTACGTGACGACCCTGCCTGGTAGGCGCCCCCACACCGGTCAGCCGATGCCGCTGGTGCGAGGCGTGTCGGCGACGAAGATGGCGGCGTTCTACGCGGATGACGCCGAGGATGACTTCGCGATCTTCGCGATCCGGGGCGACGTCCAGAAGAGTCCCGAGGGGGAGGCGGACAAGATCGCCCTGCGGGTCTACGACGAGGACGCGACGTACTACCTCTCGTGCGACATCGACGGCTCGAAGATGCAGTTCCTCAGCTACGAAGTGCATGACGTCGGCGTCACCCCGGTTCACCGGTTCACGCCACGCCTCGATCTGGAGGGGCGCGCGGTTGGCGAGGTCGAGCCGTTCATCCCGATGCTGCGCCGCCTCGACCAGGACGTCTTCGACCGGGTCATCGTCCAGCGCTTCAACTCCTGGCGTGTCCGGTACGCGACGGGACTGAAGAAGCCGGAGAGCGACGCTGAGCGCGCCGCTGCGGCGATGGCGCTCCGAGTCGAAGATCTGCTGGTCAACGAGTCGACGGATGCGAAGTTCGGCACGCTCGACCCGACGGACATCAAGCCGTACATCGAGGCTCACGAGTCGGACGTGCGCAACCTGGCGGCGGTGACGCAGACTCCGCCGCACCACCTCCTCGGCCAGATGGCGAACCTCTCCGCAGAGGCCCTCGCCGCCGCCGAGGCGTCGCTCATGCGCAAGGTGGAGTCGATCAAGGAGTCCTACGGCCAGAGCTGGGACATGGTCCTGCGCTCCTGCGCGTTCATCCTCGCCAAGAGTGGCATCGACGAGGCTGCCGCCTACGAGCAGGAGGCGGTCAACTACGAGCTGGAGGTCCAGTGGCGGGACACCGCCTCCCGGTCCCTGGCTCAGGCGGTCGACGCGCTCGGCAAGGCGGCGGAGATGCTCGACATCCCGGTCGAGATGCTCTGGGAGGAGCTCCCCTTCTGGAAGAAGGGCGACACCGAGCGGGCCAAGGAGATCCTGGCGCAGAAGGGCGCCGACGCGATGATGATGCAGTTCCTGGAGTCGTCGGCGGGCCAGATGGAGCGTGCGGAGGCCGTAGCCAATGGCCGACCCGCAGACTGAGGAATACCGCCGGGCGAGCATCGCGGCGACGTCGGCGGCAGCTCTGTACGCCACGCAGCAGTTCAGCGATACCGTCAGCCCGTCGTCGCTGTACGAGACGTTCGAGTCGTTCGTCGAGGCAGTGGTCGGCCCCGTTGACTCGTCGACCAACCAGGTCATCAATCTGGCTCGCCAGAACTACTACGCTTCCCGGCGGATGCAGGGGGTCGCCGGGGACGTCGAGTGGGTGCCGAAGCCGCTGGAGGTCCAGGCGATCCGTTCCTCGCTCTGGGCGACGGCTGGGCAGACCCTCCAGGGGGTCGAGAAGTTCAACATCCCGGTCCGCTCGGCCATGAAGCGAGCTCGCGTGCAGGTCGGCGGTGTCGTCACCCGGCAGGTGATGAACGGGGCGCGCAACTCGACGATCGCGACGACGAAGCGGGACCGCCGCGCACTCGGCGCGCTCTACATCACGCGCGGCGACACGAAGGTCTGCTACTGGTGCGCCATGCTCGCCAGCCGTGGCCCGGTCTTCGGCTCCAACTCCTTCGTCGACTCGGACCGGCAGTTCGTCGGCACGGGGACAGCGAAGTCGCACGACCATTGCCGGTGCATTCTCGTGCAGGTCTACAGCGACGACACGCCACTGCTGGATGAGTCTCATCGGCTCGAAGCCATGTGGCGCGACGTCAACTGGCGAGAGGGCTGGCGCGATGACCCGACGCGGGGCCGAGTGAAGAATAGCGGCCAGAAAGCGCTACGGGAATGGCGACGTGTTTGGGAAGGGCGCCACAGCACCATTAGCATCTGAAAAAGTACGGTACTCTTGACGCCATGGAGAATGGAAAAGTTTGCCCCCGATGCGGGGAGCAGAAGGTGTTCGCTGAGTTTCGCGATCCGGGCGTCTCTCGCGGCAGGGTCCCGATTTCGTGCTGGCAATGTCGCTCCGAGAATCCTGACCATCCCTGGTGCGGCGCCCATGGGCGCCCTCATCCGCGAGTCGAGTTCGAGACCACGCCAGCCGGGCGCCCCGCGAGCGACTGTCGCCAGGTCAAGCGCGAGTACCTCGTCCAGTACCGATCGGCGCGACTGGTCCGGTGTGTGAGCTGTTGTCGCGACGTTCCTGCGGGCAAGTTCCGCAAGAGCGGGAGCTGGCAGAACGTCTGTGATGGATGCAAGGCGTCCCACCCGGAAGAGCGCTGGTGCCGAGATTGCGGCTGGGTAGCCATCGAGAGCTTCACGCCGAACGGTGTCGGGTACTACCGGACTCGATGCCGAGCCTGCGCCAGTGCAGCCCTTCACGGCATGACGGTTCGGCAGATCCTCGAACGGCAGGGGAGTGCCCGTCGAGAGTGCGCAGCCTGCGGCTCTACGGATCGTCTCACGGTGGACCACGGCCATTGGCACTGTCCAGGCGAGCAGGGGTGCCCTACTTGTGTGAACGGATATCTTTGTCATGGATGCAATACCGCCGAGGGTCTTCTTGGAACCGCAGAGCGCGCAGAGGCACTAGCACGTTATATGCACTGGTTGGAGGAGCGCCGTCAGGCCATTAGCATCTGATACGTCGGGAGCGAGAGGCTCTTGATAGAGGCACCCTGACCGAGATGGCGGGGTCGATGTCCGGGAGGGCAACAAGGTGGAGTCGTTTGAGACGTGGAAAGCTCCCTGGGAGCGTAAGGGCGAGGACTTCGACGCCGAGACGGCGAAGAAGTACGTCTACAACGTTCTGTCGGAGCGTGAACAGCTCGAAGCGCAGAAGGCTCAGGTCGCTCAGGAGCGAGACGCTCTGAAGACCAAGGTCGACGAGTTCGAGACGAAGGACTTGTCCGAGGTCGAACGCTTGAAGCGGGAGAACGAGGCGCTGAAGTCCAAGCCCGTCGAGGACGAGGAGGCGAAGCTGGAGAACCACCGGCTCCGCCTGGCCATCGAGCACGGCCTGACTCTGAAGCAGGCGGATCGGCTCCGGGGCAAGACGCCCGAGGAGCTGGAGTCCGACGTTCAGGAGCTGAAGGAGCTGCTCGGCGAGCAGAAGAAGGCACCGAAGGAGGCCCCTCCCTCGGGCAACTTCTCCACCGGCAACGAACCGGACGATCTGGAAGATGATCTGGACCCGGAGAAGGCAGCGTCCTTCTTCGCATGACCCCGTTACTAGGCTCGAAGGAGGGCCTCTCACATGGCTGAGCACACTTTCATCAAGTCCGAGAAGTACGTCTCTCTCGGACTCGCGGCGCTGGACCAGTTCGCGCTGCTCCCGAACATCTTCAAGCGGATCTCGGGTGACTCGTTCCGCTACGCGAAGGACGACACGGTCACCTGGACCACCGGTCGAGTGACCACGGCGCGCGACTACGAGTGGCGTACCCGCACGGCTCCGATCGTGCTCGACAAGATCGGTCAGACGAAGGTCAGCATCTCGCTCGACACGCACATCTACCAGGGTGTCGCGGTCACGAACGAGCAGCGGACCCTCGACGTCCGGTCCTACGCGACTGAGATCGTCCAGCCGCAGGTCGAGGCGCTGGTCAACCGCGCCGAGGGCAAGGTCGTCGTCGGCCTGCGCAGCGCGGACTTCAAGTCCCCGCTGCCCACCGTCTACGAGGACTCCGACCCGTTCACCTGGGCGCTCGCCGTGCGCAAGCTGCTCAACGCGAACGGCGCTCCGAAGACCGGCCGCTACCTGCTGGTCGGCGCCGCCGTGGAGAACTGGCTGCTCAGCTCGCAGCGGATCGTTCCCGACGGTTCGACCCCGGAGAACAACCGCGCGGTGCGGGAAGCCAGCCTGGGCCGGATCGCCGACATGACGATCGTCCCTGTCCCGGCGCTGGAGGACTACGAGATCTTCGCGGTCACCTCCGACGCTCTGGCCATCGCCAACGTCGCCCCGGTCGTCCCCGAGGGTGTCGTCGACGGTGCGGTTCGCCGGTACCGGAACTGGAGCCTGCTCCACACCTACAACTACGACCCGAGCTACCAGCAGAACACCTCGGTGCTCTCCACTTTCATGGGCGTCTCGTCCGTGAACGACGAGCTCCAGGTGCAGCGCAACGCCACGACCAAGCTCCCTGAGCTGGTCCTGGACGAGAACGGCGACCCGGTTCCCACCGGGAAGAATGTCCGTGGCGCCAAGGGCACCCTCACCGAGGGTCCTGCCCCGACGGACTGACGTCCTGCTCGTAGGTGACGCCCCCAGGCTCTAGTAGTCTGGGGGCGTCGTCATACCCGGAGGAGAGTCATGGCAACCGTCGAAGAGTGGCTGGAGCGTCGGCGTCGGATCGCCACCGACGGTCAGGCTGATGTTCAGACCGATGACCCACTGAACCCCGGCACGGTCTCCGGGCAGGCCATCCGCGAGGAGCTCACCGAGACGTTCGGTGAAGGGGGCGGCGTCAGTGAGGTGACGTCCGCACAGATCAGTGACGCCACCGACGTCGGTCGCGACGTCCTGACCGCCGAGGATGCCGCAACGGCTCGGTCTGCGATCGGCGCAGGGACTTCCGACCTGACCATCGGCACCACCGCCTCGACGGCCAAGGCAGGCAACTACCAGCCCACGGTGGCACAGGTCCAGGGACTCCAGGCGATTATCGACGACCTGACCGCACGGATTGAGGCGCTAGAGACGCCGGAGGCGTAAACCATGCCGATCTTCACCACCGAGGATGTCGCACCGTGGGTCCAGGCGACGGCCGCTGAGCTGGACGAGGATCCGCTGGCCATGAAGCTGGTGAGCGCCGTCTCGCTGCTGGTCAACCAGACGGTCTTCGGCCTGTCGAACAACTCGGCGTACTGGGCCAACCCGGACGCGGCACACCCGGCGGCGAAGCTGATCGCCGAACAGCTCTTCGCGCGGCTCTACCAGAACCCGCAGCAGCTCGCGTCCTACACGATCGGCCCGATCACCGACCGGCACAGCGAGGTGACGCTGACCGGCATGGCGTTCCGGCCGAACGAGCTGGAGACGCTCAACTCGATCCGGGGGGCGGTGAGCGGTCAGGGGTCCGGCGGCTTCTGGA
>Ga0079224_100011330_pt1 | contig 12275 bp, 9 predicted proteins | sample Stecom2015_FD_80414 | JGI IMG/M metagenome (GOLD analysis project Ga0079224, IMG submission 80414) | Agricultural soil microbial communities from Utah to study Nitrogen management - Steer compost 2015 | ecosystem: Environmental > Terrestrial > Soil > Agricultural land | place: USA: Utah... | reverse complement strand
GGAGTCGGGCTGCCGGGGCGCCGCCGCAGCGTCGACCATGTCGCGGCCGAGCCGCTCGGCGTATGAGGGTGTCCACGCCGCAGAGGCGGTCTCCACGCCGGCCTTGATCTGATCGACCACCTTCTGAGCGGTGTCGATGTCGCCACCCCCCCAGGTGTAGTAACCCATCTCGGTGGTCAGGAACACCGTGCCGTTCGGTCCGAGGGACGAGAAGAATGCCGTCATCACGTCGTCGTTGGACGACCACTGCTCGAGCTGGGTCGCGAGCAGCTCGACCTGCCAATCCTCCGCCGTGCCGTCGCCGTCGATGATCGACTCGCTCAGGGTCGCGAGTTCCTCACCGAGGAGCTGCCGAGCGAGCTCGCCGGTGTCGCTCCGGCCGGCCGGGAGTTCATAAGTGAGCGGGGCATCGAACGAGGGTGGGCCGCTGCCATTGGTATTCAGCAGGATGGCCAGCTCGATACGGGCATCGAGGTCGTCGGCGATGTCGGAGATGGCGTCGAGATGGGACAGCAGCCCGCTCAGCGCCGGAGCGCTCGCGCAGGCGCGGCCGGCCGAGTTGACGACGGCGGATCGCTCGGTGCCGGCTTCGGTCACAAAGTCGTTCAGATCGGAGACGACGCCTCGAAGGACTGGAACGTCGATGGATACGAGCCTTGGCATCAGAACGGCCCGTACCCGGGGTACGAAGCCCCCGAGCGTCCCTCAATCGCGCTGGTGCTGGTCTTCCAGGCATTGGCCTGGTCGTTGATCACGTCGATCTGGTCGGGTTCGCCGTCGCGCAACGCGCTCAACTCGGCGGCAGCGCCGTCGAATGCCGACTTGACCGCGCTGCCCGCACCATCGAGATCGCTGATCACCTGGGTCCGTTGGTATGACGGTGACTGCCAGGCGCCGTCTTCGATCAGCCCGAGCGGGCCCTCCAGCGGGTTGCCACTGCGAGCACCGAGGTTGTCGAGTGCGGTCTCGGCCCTCCGCACGGCCGTGCCCAGCCGAAGCTTCACGAGGTTGGTGCGCCAGTCCTCAGTCGGTTCGTCTTCGTCGGACACGCCTATCCCTCCGTGCACCACCATCGTCAACTGCCTGACCCGCACGGTGGGCCGCCGGGCCGGGGATCAAGATATCCAACTGATCCCGTGGCGACTAGTCGCCGTCCCGGGTGATCCGTACACTGTCGCGCGAACTCGAAGTCGATCAGCTGCAAAGGAGAATCTCCCGATGCCACTGACTGCAGATCTGCAGACTCTGGAAGTCCTGTACAACACGCTGAAGAACAACGTCACCCTCGCCTACGAAATCCGCACGTCGATCGAGCGCGATCTCGGCGCCGCGGTGTGGGACACCCCGAACGCTGCCGACTTCCGGGCCGCGTGGGACCAGTTCCGGCCCCTGCTGCAGAACTTCGAGTCCACTCTCGCCACCGCGGCCACCGACGTGGCGAACAACCACAACAACAACGCTGCGGTCAATGGCGTTACCGACGCTCCGCAGCTCGCCCCGGTCGCCCCGGTCGGCTAGTGACGTCGTGCTGGTCGGGGCTGTCCTGAATCTCTGGATAGCCCCGGCCGTCACGAGCGCAGCCGGCCCAGGCCCGCCGACGTCGGTTCGGGCGGACTCGGCACCTGAACCCACTCCCACCCGGTGGCGGTCACCAAGACTCCGCGGCCAACCGGCGTAACCCCGCCGACCGAGCGGGGTAGCCGGGCAGACAGGACGTCTCCATCGGTCGATGCCCGCGGCGCGAGGATCAGCCCCGTTCGCGCCTTGCGCATGGTGGCCGTCAGTCCGCGGTACATCCCGCTGACCTCGTCTATGCCGCACGCGACGACGATGCCGTCCACGGAGTCTCTGACCTCACGCAGGTACTCCTCGGCGAGACCGGCGATCGCGTGGTCAGCACCGAGCACCTCGAAATCGTCGATGACCAGCAGGCGGCGGCCGCCCACCTCGAGGGCCGACCGGACCTCGCCCGGATCGCTTGCCGAATCGAAGATGCCGAGCACGCCGCGCCGGCGGTCGAGGTCTCGTAACGGGCTCCTGCGCGGGGCCACGACAACCACCCGGTGGCCCTGGCTTAGGGCGACCTCGATCGTGCACTGCAGGGCGCTGCTGCGGCCCGACCGGGGCGGGCCGAGTACAAGGAAGCCCTGGCCGTCGGACGGCACATCCACTGTCCGCAATCCGAGCGTGTCGCCGCCAACGCCCACCACGAGGGCACCGGCGGCGGGCGGCTTCTCGGCGAGCTTGACGGCATCGATAAGCGAGATGGCAACGGGCAGTTCGTCGACACGTGCGGGGCGACGCTCCGGGGGCGGGGTGCCGTAGCGCTCCTTGGCCTCCGCGGCGATCCGGTGCAGCGCAGCGACCTGGGCCGGCCCGGCCTGGTCCGCTGACAGCAGCGCCAGCTGGACCTCCTGGGGGGACTCGCCGCTGCGAAAGGCACGTCCGGCCGGGATCCGGGTGGGCACCTCCTTGCTGCGCATGCCGATCAGGCTGTAGTCCTCCGGGGCGGCCATTCGCAGCAGCAGGCGATCCTCGATGTAGGCGCCCATCCGTGTACTCACGAGCGTCTTGTCGCCCGTGAACACGGCACGCAGCCCTACCCCGGATCCCTCCCGGAGCAGCTGCAAGAGCTGGTCGACCAGTATCCCGCCGTCCGCGGATTCGAACTGCGCGACGTAGCTCTCCCATCGGTCCAGCAGCACCACCAGGTACGGCAGCCGCTGGTCCGGCGGGACGGCGTCACGTTGTTCAGCGATGTCGGCGAAGCCCTGGGTCGCCAGCGCCTGTTGTCGACGCCCAACCTCGCCACCGAGAAGGCTCAGTAACCGCCGGATCCGGTCCGGTTGATCGCGGGTGACCACCGCGCCGGTGTGGGGCATCGCCACCAGCGGCAGCAAGGCATTGTTGCCGCAGTCGATGCCGTAGATGTGGACGTCGGACGGCGCCGCGATCGAGGCGATCTCCGCCGCAACCAGCCGGAGCACGCTGGACCGTCCGGATCGGCTCTGCCCGGCGATCGCCAGGTGTGACCCGCGGGCCAGGTCCCACGTCATCGGCCGTTGGAGCTGCTCAGCGGGCAGATCGGCCAGCCCGAGGCGGACTGGCCGGATGTCGCCAGGCCCCCGCAGCTCTGCCGCCGTGCCGTCGATCCGGAGGTCGTCGACAGCGAGAACCTCGGGCAGCGGCGGCAACCACGGGCTTGGCTGCGGCCCGATGCCGACCACCCGGCCGGCCTCGTTGATCGCGGTGACCAGAGCCGCCAGGTCAGTCGGGGTCGAGACGTCGTCTTCGTCGCCGACCGGGACCGAGGCAGGGGACGCCGAACCCAACGACGGCCAGTCGAGGTTGCGGACGCCGATCGCCGGGGCCTCGTCCGCACCTCTCGGCCGGCCACCGACCCGGGACGACTGGAACGGAATGAGCGCCGAATGCCCCAGCCGCGCGAAGGCCCGGCCCGGCGTTGACTGGGCGATGTGTGCGGCCAGCTCTGAATCGACGACGTCCTGGCTGTCGCCGGGGTCGGTGACCCGCAGGGCGATCCGCAGGTTCGTGTTCGACTTGATCTCGGCGCTCACGACGCCGGCCGGGCGCTGGGTGGCGAGGATGAGGTGGACGCCGAGAGAGCGGCCCCGCCGGGCGATGTCGACCAGACCGGTCACGAAGTCAGGGAGCTCAGCCACCAGCGCAGCGAACTCATCGATGACGATCAGCAAGCGGGGCATCGGCTCGTCGCCCGGCTGCCTGCCGGCCAGATAATCCTCGATGTCCTTGGCACCGGCCCGAGCCAGCAAGTGCTCGCGGCGGCGTAGTTCGGCACCCAGCGATACCAGTGCCCGGGTGGTGAGATGGCCGTCGAGGTCGGTGACCATGCCCGAGGTGTGCAGCAGGTTCGCGCAGTCCTTGAACGCCGCTCCGCCCTTGTAGTCGACCAGCACGAAGGTCATCTCGTCCGGACGATTGCCCACCGCGAGCGAAGCGATGATGGTCTGGAGCAGCTCGGACTTGCCCGACCCGGTGGTGCCGGCGACCAGCCCGTGCGGTCCGTCGCGCCGGACGTCGATCTCGAACGGGCCATCCGCCGACTCGCCTATCACGGCGGCGGTCGTCCGCCCGCCGCGTGCCCACAGCTGGGCGATCCGCTCGCCGGACGGTGGATCCAGCCGCAGGACGGTGAGGAGCCGGCTGGACGCCGGGAGCGTCGATGCGGCGTCGGCCTGGCTGACGTCCTTCACTGGTGAAAGCGAACGCCCGAGCCGCTCGGCCCACGTGGTGCCGACCAGGTCGGGCCGGACCGCCTCGACGGTAGGCTCGCCGCTGACCTCCACCCGCACGGCGCGCGTATCGCCAGAGACCACGGCGCGGCACTCTTCGGGCAGCAGGGTCACGTCGGCGTCGAGGCACAGGAACGTCATGCCGTACATCGGACCGGTGCGCAGCAGCGGCACCATGCCGCCGAGCAGCCGGAGGCTTCGGGCTCCGTCCAGGACGACCAGGATCGGGTCGAACCGGACGCCTTGCTTGCTGGCCGCGGCCTGCTGTCGCGCCTCGAGCTCGCGAACCAGTTCGGTGACCCGCCGCGCCGTGGTCTCCTCGTCGGTGCCGACGGCCGCCAGGACGGGCGAGTCAACATCTGGCCGCAAGTGTGGCAGCCATCGGACCCACGACCAGTCCTCAGCGTTGGACCGGGCCGCGAGCACGACGACGCGCAGGGCGGCCGGGCTGTGCAGGGCGGCGACCTGGCCGACGATCCACCGGCCGATGGTACGGGGCAGATCGCCCGGCGCAGCGATTCCCGTGACTCCCACCTTCTCCAGCGGCACCGGAACCGGAACGTCGGGTGCCGTCCAGGTCATGGGACCCTGATGCCGCTCCCGGGTCGGATCGTTGAGGATCACCTCGCTGGGCACGTCCGCGGTGCCGACGCGCACGGTGAGCCAGTCGGGATCGTTGCGCCGCCGCTCCCACAACCTGGCCCGGGGTCCGGTGGCGAACAGCAGTACCTGGGCCGGGTCGGGCAGGTCGATCCGGCGCTCGGCGCGCTCGTTCACCAGGGCCGAGAACGCGTCGTGTTCGATCCGCCGCGTCTTCTCCTCGAATTCCTGCATCGCCCGGACGTAGCGCCGCTTCTGGGTGCGCCGACCCTGGGTGAAATTGGCCATCAGCATCAGCGGTGACATCGCCATGAACAGCAGCGAGTAGGGCCGTTGGGTGATGAGAAACATCGTGCCGCCGAGCACGATAGGCGCCAGACAGATCAGGAACGGCAGCGGCATCTTGTCCGGTCGCTGCGGCTCCTTGGGCAGGCTGAACTCCGACATGCGGGTGGGCCGGAACAGCCGCGGCGGCCGGTTGTAGTCGAGCGTGGCGCCCGCGGGGCTGGGCGTGAGCGAGGCGTCGGCCGCGCCGACCGGCGCGAGCTCGAGCATCGTCGTTCCTACGGTGAGAGCCATGCCTGGCTGCCAGGCCTGCCGGTCGCGGAGCTCCACCCGGTCGAGTTCGACGAGTGCGCGATCGGCCTCCGGGTCGAGCGTGACGTGTGCCGGCCCCACCGATCCCAGCGGGTCTGCGTTGCGTGACCGGCGGCGGAACCGACGTGGTCGGCTAGGGGGCGCCGGGGCGGGTTCGTCATCGCGGCCGGCCACCACGATCGGGCCATCGAGGGCGGCCCGCCTCGGCGCTGCCGGTACGGTCTGACCCGCGAGGCCATCGACCGGCTCGACCGTGACCTGTCCGTCAGCGGTGACGTCGAGCCGGACGGCAACCTCGGGGGCTTCCGGATCGGAGAGCCGAACGGTGCACATTGAAGCGGAGCCCAGCTCGTAGTGGCCAGGACCCAGCCGGTGGACTGACCCCGCGCCCGGACCGGAGACCAACCGGACTTCGACCAGGCCATCGGGCTCGGCGAGCAGGTCCGGCAGCGGGGTGCCCAGCCCCACGATGGCGCCATGCCGCAACGGTGAGTCAGCGACCCGCTGGCCCGCCGGCAGCGGCATGCCCCGCAGCCACAGCGTCGGAACGGTGCCCGCGAGCAACGGCTCATTGCTGACGACGCCCAGCCGGCGGCCGGTGTCGCGCACGACCGCACCGACCGGTACCGACACGTGCCGGGCCAGTTCGGCCGCGAGCTCGCCAACGGTGGCGTCGTCGTCACAGTCCACCGCGAGGTCAAGAAGCGGTGCGTCGGCCTCGGCGGCCACGCTGAGCAGCAGCCGCATCTCTCACCTCACCTTCCGTCGAGCGGTCTCGGCTCGGTCCGGGCTAGCCGGTCCATGGAACGTCGCGGCGCTGGTCGGGGGCGTTCTCGCCCGGCAGCAACTCCTCGAGCAGCGCCATCGTCTCGGGCTCGAGATCGGCGATACCGATCGAACCAAGTTCGACGGTGAGGGCCTCGGCTACCTCGAGCACGCCGTCCCTTCCGTGTCGGCTGTGTTCGATTCGCAGCAGGTCTCGCCACAGCAATTGCTCGCCGGGGCGGACGCGGATACCCGCCCGGGCGGCGGCGGCGGCCGTGCTGGGGTCGCCGCCGTCGAAGCACAGGATGGCGAGGCGGTGTGCTGCGTCGACCAGGAGGTCCGAGGCCTTGCGTTCGAGCCGGACGCGGGCGAGCCAGGCGTACCGGCCGCGTGGGCGTTCTGACAGCACCGGACCGCGCGCTACCCGTAGCGCCCGCCGCAGCAGATCGATCTCCTCATCGACCCGGGTGGCGGTGCGCGAGCGGGCGAGCAACGTTTGTACGACCTCCCAGTCGACGGCCACGTCCTCGGACAGCCGAAGTCGACCATCGGGGGTGGCCAGGATGTACGGGGAGCCCTCCGGGTTGCTGCCCAGCCAGTCGCGCACCCGGGCGATGGCGGCCTCGCGTACCTCGGCCGTGACGCCCCGGGGCCAGATGGCGGCGGCGAGCACCGTCGGGTGCACTCCCTCGCGGTGCAATGCCAGGTGGACGACGATCTCGGTCGCGAGCTCGCGCCGGGCCTCGTCGATCGCCCCGGGTGCCTGTACCTCGGCCGGGCCGAGGAGGAACACCCGGACCGGCGCGGTGGCCAGCCGGGCGGTATCGCTGTCGACCACGGGCAGGTCGATGTCTGGCCGAACGTCCGGCAGCCACGCCTCGTGCAGCGTGGGCCGGTCGCCGCCGGGTGGTGGCGGGTTCACCAGAGCGGCGACGGCCGCCGCCGTCGGGCGGGCCAGCCGGTTGGCGGTGACCCGCAGGCCGAGCACCGATACCTCGAGATTACCGGCGGCGTCGACCTCGAACCGCCATCGCGCCCCGGGCAGCTCGCCGGCACACACCACACCGATCGGAGACCGTCCGGCCGCCGCGGTGATGGTGCCCAGGACGCGGGCGACGTCGTCCGACGGCGGCGATCCGAGCACGACGTACTCAGGGCTGAACTGTTCTTCGCCGGACGGCCCGGTCCGCCCGGTCAGCACGTCGAGGCCGAGCCGGTCCGCCCGCTTGCTCTCAAGTTCGCGCAGCACGCTGCCCAGCTCGTCCAGCTGGCGGAACCGGGCCGGCTCCAGCTCGGACAGCTCACCGGGCAGGCCGCTTGCGGTGACGAGCAGGCGGTCGGACCATCGGTTGGTGGCGAGATCGGCGGCGACCGCCGTGACAACCTCGTATGCCGCGCCGGGATCACCGGTGACCGCGATCGGGCCGCTCGCGGCCTCGAGATCTACCAGCACGTCCCGTCCGTCGGCGTCTCGGCCGAGCGACACCAGCCCCGGGTACGGCGCCACACCGGTCGCCGCGCCCTCGTCGTGGCCAGGCTGATCCACCCGCCAACGCCGGCCCTCGTCGAGCACCCGCCACGGCGACGGTGCCTCCGTGGCAGCGGGCGCCACCAGCAGCTCGATGCCCGCATCGTCAATCGTCGCCGCATATACGGGTGGTAACGGCAGCCCGCGCTCCTGGCACGCCGCCGCAAGCGCCCGCAGGGAGCGGTCGAGGAACGCGGCACGCTCCGGGTCGGCGCCGATCCTCAGAACAACCTCGGCCTCCACCGAATCGTCGTCCGGCTCGGGCATCCGCCGGCGGCGCCGCGCCGTCTCGACCGCCGCCAGCAGGCCCGCAGCAAGCAGCCCGGCGGTCAGCAGCTCGACCGGGCTCCGTCCGGTCGCTACCGGGTCGGCAGGCGGCCCGATCGCCGGGCCGACGACGCCGTCCACGTCGGGCTGCCCGGCCGTCCCCGCGTCCTGTCCCGCACCGGCCGCGCCCGACCGGTCTGTGGGCGGCTCCTGGGCCGGTTCCTCGGGCGGAGGTGGCGTCACGGCGACGACCTCGTCCAGCCCGGCGGCGTCCTCCGGCATGATTAGCAGCCAGTTCGGGTAGATCAGCCGGGCGAGGGACAGCTCGTGCCCGTCCGGCTGGGTGCGGCCGCGATTGAGTTCGAAGATCTCCTTGTAGCGGCGGCCGTCACCGAGATGCCGTTCGGCGATGTCCCAGAGGTTGTCGTGGTACCGACCCTGCGGCGGTTGCACCCGGTACACCTTGTGGCCGAGCAGCGGTGCGGCCTCGTCGGGATCCAGAACGACATCGCCGAGCAGGTACACCGCATCGCCGTCCGGAACGGTCGAGGCGTCGACCGATGCCTCGGCGACGAGCGCGTGCGCGGCCCGGGCCATGTTCGGGTCGGCCGGCGCCTCGGCCGAGGTGGTCGCCACGGCCGCCGGCCCCGGCTGCGGGAGATCCGCCGCTGCCGGTGCGCCGGCACTGGCCGGACCCGCAGCGGTCACCGCCAGCAGCACCGCCCCCACCAGCGCACGGGCGAACCGCTGCGACGGGCCGGACAGCGGCACCCGGGCCGGCAGCCCGATGCCCGACAGCGCGCTGCGCAACTCGACCGCCACGCAGATCGTGAACTGCAGCCAGGCCAGCCACGCGACACCGACCAGCACGGTCACCAGCTGCTCCGGCCCGATGGCGGCGGTGAGGTCGGCCCGGCTCGGCAGCGACGTCGGGATCGGAGGGGCTCCATCGAGCCACACCAGCAACGCGGGGAGGCCCGCGACCAGGACGACCAGTACGACGCTGGCACCGACCGCCCGCCAGCCGTGCCGTTCACGTGCCGGCCCGGCCTGTCGCTGGAACCTGGCGGGGCCGAGTTCACGAGCTGTCCCGGCCGGCGTCCTGTTGGTCGTCGTCATCGTTAGATCTCCTGGTCGATGCCGACCGTGGGCCGCGCGGTTGCCCGCCCGGTCACGGTGAAACTGGGAATGAAGGCCAGCGATAGCAACTGGGTGCTCACGGTGGACTCGACCGTGACCGTGACCCCGCCGTCGGCCGCGGGGAAGACCTGGACGTTCCCGGGCTGGTACCCACGCTGGCCGAGATACGCGCGAGCCGCGGTGTCGGCGTCCGGCCACACGATCGTGACCTGGCCGTTGGCCCGCAACTGCGTCATGTCGATCTGGTTGGCGGCCACCCTGGCGGCCTGCTCGGCGTCATCGATGGCACGCTGCCGGGCGTTGATCGCGTTGCCGCCGTCGACGACGAGCCCGGCCAGGATCATCAGGAACACGAACAGGACGACCACGAGCGCACTCATCGACCCGCGCTCCGAATCGGCTCGTAGCCGTCTCATTCGGTCCTCCGCAGGTGGTCCAGCGGCGCCGAGCTCATCCCGCTGACCGGCAGGCTGCCCGGAAGCCCGATCCCGCCGAGGCCGCGGAACGACACCTCGCAGGTGAGCGTCACCGTGATGATCTCGCCCGGTGCGAACAGCAGCGGCCCGGCTTGGCCCTGCAACTGAACCGGCTGGCAGGCTGTCGAGTCGGGCACGGTGGCGTCGGCGATGGCCTGGGCGACCAGTGTGGCGCTGGCTGCGTCGCGCTCGAGCGATGCCGCGCGCACGGCGTCGCGCGCGACCGCTTCGACCTGGCCACGGATGTCGACGTACCGGCCGAACGCCACCACCATCATCATCACAGCGAGCAGGACGGGCACCAGGATGACGACCTCGACTGCCATCGAGCCACGGTCGCTGTGTGGACCAGCGCGGTTCATAGGTCGGGCCGGAACTGTTCGAGCGGCCCTTGGACGGTCTGGCTGACCGTCGGCGCAAGGCCGCGGACGACCTCGAGTGAACGCCCCGCAACCGTGACCCGGACCTGGTCGTCGCCGATCAGCTGGATAGCGATGTCGACGTCGGTGAACGCACTGCCGCCGACCTGCGCGGCATAGGCCTGGCCGTGCTGGGTGGCCGGCCCGACCGCATCGAGGCCACCGCCGGCAATCCGGACGACTCGGGCCGTCTCCCTGGCCGTCGCCGACGCGATCTGGTTGGCATGCCAGCTGAGCGCGAACTGCACGATGCCGAAGATGACGAGGAACAGGATGGGCGTATAGAGCGCGAGCTCGATCGAGCTCGCCCCCTTGGACCGGTCCGTGATTCTCGCCCTCTGCACGACCGTCAGATTCCGTCGCCGCCCGGGAGCTCCGGCACGTCGATCTGGTCCATGCGATCGGTCACGAGGTTGTAGATGAACCACCCGACGGCGGCGGCCAGCGCGACCAGGACGGCGGTGATGATCACCCACTCGATCGCGGACGCACCGCGCTCACCTGCCCTGCGAAGCCGGTCCAGCCGGGCCCGGACAGTGAGCAGCGTCCAGCCGGGGACACTGGTCGGCGACAGTCTCATGTGGCGGTGCCTTTCTCGTTTCGAACTCGACATCACGTGCCCAGCATTTGCGCAAGTGCCGGGTAGACCAGGAAGATCAGGAATCCGACGCACAGCACCAGCTGGGCGACGAGCATGGATTGCGACCGCTCACCGGCCTTGCCCTCGGCTTCGGCGAGCTCTCGCTTGCGCATCGACATCGCCCGGGCGGCCAGCGACTCGCGCACCTTGGCGCCATCCTCGGCGACCAGGGTCAGGGCGGCCGCCAGGTCGACCAGCTCATCGACCTTGACCTCGCGGCCCAGCTCGCCCAGCGCCGACCATGGGGTGACGCCGTGCAGCCGAGCGGAAAGCAGCGTGTCGCGGATGCGCACCATCGCCCAGCCGTCGCTGACCTCCGAGGCGGTTTGCAGGGCTTCGGGTACGCCGCGCCCGCCCGCCAGGTTCATCGCGACCAGATCGAGGAACGAGCCGACGACGTGCCGGAAGTCCTGGCGACGCTGCGCCGCCTGGGGCCGGATCAGCAGGCTGGGCAGCAGGCCGGCGGCCGTGGCGGTGACCAGGCCAACCATGCCGGACATCCCGCCGAACGACGTACCGGCGCCGGCGATGGTCAGCAGCACACCCAGCAGCACGGGTGCGATGAAGCCCCCCACCGCGGCCAGCACGGTGATGGCCAGGTGGGTCTCCAGCGACCGGCCGAGTATGGACAGGTCCGCACGCAGCCCGCCCAGCTCGAACCCCACCCTGGCCAGCAGGTCGTGTACCCGGCCGCCCAGGTCGCGTAGCGCCCGCGGCGCGAGGGTCTGACCAGCGTCAAGTCGCGCCGCGGCGACCCGCTCGGCGGTGGCACGCCCGCGCGCGGCGTCCAGCCGTACGAGGGCCACCGCCGGGTTGGTACGGGGCGGGGCCAGCAGCAGCCCGAGCAACAGCAGCCCGAGCCCGGCTAGCGCACCGCCCAGCAGGATCAGCGTCATCGGCCACCCCCGACCGCGACCACGCCCTGGCCGCCCCGGTCACGCGTGGCCACGAGGAACCGTCCCGGCTTCTCCACGCCGGACAGCCGGCGCATCCACAGGAAGCCAAGCGCGAAGATTCCGGCTACCACCGCCAGCACCACCTGCCCCTGGGGAGTGCCGTACGGCTCGACGTACGAGCGGTTGAACACCGCCAGCCCCACCACGACCAGCAGGCTGAAACCGGCCACGATCTGCACCGACCGGCGGGTGCTGCTCCGGCCGGCGAACACGCGCTGGCGCATGTCGAGCTCGGCCCGGGCGGCGTCGGCTAGCGACGACAGCACCTGGCGCAAGCCTGGTCCGCGCAGCCGCGCGTTGAGGATCAGCGCAGCCACCACCAGGTCGGCGCTCGGGTCGTCGAGCTCGTCGGCGAACCGTTGGAGGGCCACCGGCATCGGCACCCGAACCCGCAGCCGGTCGACCAGCACCCGAAGTTGCGGCCGGATGGCCGGCGACGCGGCGTACACGGTGGCCGGGATCGCCTGCTCGAGTCCCACCGCCCCAGCGATGGTGTCACGCAGTGACTCAGTCCACGCGGCCAGGCCCTCGAGCCGGTCGATGGCCTGCCGCTCCGCCCGCGCGCCGCCGAACAGCGCGGGCCAGAACATGATCAGCGCTCCGGCGGCCAGCG
>Ga0079224_100011329_pt1 | contig 12275 bp, 13 predicted proteins | sample Stecom2015_FD_80414 | JGI IMG/M metagenome (GOLD analysis project Ga0079224, IMG submission 80414) | Agricultural soil microbial communities from Utah to study Nitrogen management - Steer compost 2015 | ecosystem: Environmental > Terrestrial > Soil > Agricultural land | place: USA: Utah... | reverse complement strand
TCGTGCCGCGGACACCGACGGGGAGGGCTACGCGGTGGAGGTCTAGGGCTGCCGGCCGGTCGAGTATTTCGAACGGGTCGGCTGGGCGGGTCCGCGGACCTGGGTGGCGCACTATGTCTACGGCTCGGACGAGGAGAATCGTCGGCTGGCCGCCGCGGGCGTGAGTGTCACGCAGTGTCCGAGTTCGAACATGATCCTTGCCGGTGGCAGTGCCGACACTGTACGGCTGCGTTCACTCGGCATGGCGGTCGGTATCGGGTGTGACGGCTCGGCCTCGGCCGACTCGGCCGACCTGTGGCAGGAGACCCGTAACGCGATGCTTCTCGGCAAGTATCGGCACGGACCGGCGGCGATGACAGCCCGCGACGCGCTCGACATGGCAACCCGCGGCAGCGCCCACGCCCTCGGTTGGGCGGACGAGCTCGGCCACCTGAGGCCAGGAGCCTGCGCCGACCTTGTGATCTGGGACAGCTCCCCGGTGGCTCAGGCGGGCGCCCTGACCGACCCGGTCGAGGCATGGCTGCGATCCGGACCGTCTCGGGCCTGGCGCACTTACGTGGCCGGCCGTGCGCTGGTGGCCGACGGTGAGCTCCAGCTGCCCGATCTGGAGGACGTGCTGCACCGGCATCGCGCCGCGGCGGCACGAATCCAGGGCGTATAACGGGACACATGACAGCCGCGAGCCGGCCGGGCGCCGACGTCGTCGGGATCGTCCTGGCCGCCGGGGCCGGCCGGCGGATGGGCCGGCCGAAGGCGCTCGTCCGTGGCGACGACGGGGTCCCGTGGCTGCGCCGGGCCGTCACCGTTTTGAAGGAAGCCGGTGCCTGGCCGGTCCTGGTCACGCTCGGCGCCGGTGCGGACGAGGCCTCGGCGCTGCTTCCGGCGGGGGCGCAGGAGGTCCGGGTTCCCGACTGGGCCGAGGGTATCGGCGCCTCGCTACGTGCCGGCCTCGCCGCGGCCGGGTCTACCGACGCCGTTGCTGCGCTTATTACCCTGGTGGACCTGCCCGCGCTGCGCGTCGACGCCGTGCGCCGCGTGCTGGGAGCCGCGCCGGAACCGGGGGAGTCCTCAGGACCGGGTGCGTCGGCGTGGCCGGCTGCGTCGGTGGGGCCGGGCGACGGACTCGGACCGGCGGACCGGCTCGGCTCGGCGGTCTTGCGCCAGGCCGTCTACGCGGGGCGCCCGGGACATCCGGTGCTCATCGGCCGCGACCACTGGGCCGATCTGCGCGCCCAGCTCGACGGCGACGTCGGCGCCCGGCCCTACCTGCGCAGCCACGGCGTCGTCGAGGTGGACTGCACCGACCTCGGCGGCGGGGACGACGTCGATACCCCGGCGTGATCTCCGGCACGCCGTGAGGTGCAGCACTCACCACGACGTACCGCGGACCTCTCGCGCATACTGAGGACGTTGCGTCCCGGCTGCGGCGACCAGGCCGCGCCCCCGGCGAGCGGTCCGGGCACTCCTCAAGCCGCACATTCGTTCCAGACGGGTGTCCGGCACCGTGAAAGGTTGAGAATCGCGTGGCACGCACACCAGCACATCACCGACCCCGCAACGCGGGGTCCGGCGGGCGCCGCTCGGGCTCGACGTCGAAGCGGCGCGTCCTCAACTATCCCCGCCGCGGCAAGGGACCCGTCATGCGATGGCTGCCCGGGTGGCGGTTCGTCCTCGGCGCTTTCCTCACCGTGGTCGCGCTCGGCGCCGGCGCGTTCGCGCTCGCGTACGCGACGATCGATGTGCCTGAGCCCGACGACTTCGCGCTGGCCGAGTCGACCACCGTCTACTACGCCGACGGCGAGACCGAGATGGGCAGCTTCGCCGAGGTCGACCGCCAGGCGGTGGCGCTCGACAGTCTGCCGGAGCACGTGGCGCATGCCGTCGTCGCCTCCGAGGACGGCAGCTTCTACGAGAACCCGGGTGTGGACGCCCGGGGCCTGGTGCGTGCCCTGTGGAACAACGTGCGTGGTCTGCCCACGCAGGGCGGCTCGACCCTGACCCAGCAATACGTGGAGCGCTACTACGTCGGCGAGACCACGACGAGCTACATCGGCAAGTTCCGCGAGACGATCCTCGCGCTCAAGACCGACCAGTCGCAGACCAAGGAGGAGATCCTCCAGAACTACCTCAACACCATCTACTTCGGCCGCGGCGCCTACGGCATCGAGGTCGCCGCGCAGGAGTACTTCGGCAAGTCGGCGTCCGAGCTCAACGTCTCGGAGTCGGCGCTGCTGGCCGCTGTCATTCCGGCGCCGTCGGCCTGGGATCCGGCCAACGACCGCGAGGCCGCCGAGCAGCGGTGGAACCGGGTGCTCAACCTCATGGTCGAGGACGGCTGGCTCAGCCAGGCAGACCGCGAGGCCGCCGAGTTCCCCGAGACGATCGCGCCCAATGAGGAGAACATCTACGGCGGCCCCAACGGCTATCTGCTGCAGATGGTGCGCAACGAGCTCGTCAACGAGGCCGGGATGAGCGAGGAGGAGATCGACACCCGCGGCCTCGACATCGTCACCACGATCGACGAGCGCAGCCAGGAGGCCGCGGTCCAAGCCGTGGACAACCTCCCGGAGGACCGGCCGGAGAACAACCACGTCGCGCTCGTCTCGATCGATCCGCGCAACGGCGGGGTGGTCGCGCTCTACGGCGGTCCGGACTTCGTCGAGCAGGGGCAGAACGACGCGACGCAGTCGCGCGCCCAGGGTGGGTCGACGTTCAAGCCGTTCACCCTCGTGGCGGCGCTGGAGAACGGCCTGACGCTGGACTCGACGTTCCCGAGCTATTCGCCGATGGAGATCGAAGGCTACGACTTCGCGGTCGAGAACTTCGACTCCCCGGTCAACCGCGGCTACATCGACGTCACCGAAGCCACGGTCAACTCGGTCAACACCGTGTACGCGCAGATGAACGTCGAGGTCGGGCCGGAGAACACGGTCGACGTCGCCACCCGTGCCGGCCTGCCCGAGGACACGCCGGGTCTGGTCGCGACGCCGTCGAACGTGCTCGGGCCGGCCTCACCCCGCCCGATCGACCTGGCGACCGCCTACGCGACCTTCGCCTCCCAGGGGGTGCGCCACGACACGCACATCCTCGGCGAGGTGCGCGACGCGGACGGCAACACGATCTATCAGCCGGACACCGACGGCGAACGAGTCTTCGACCAGGACGTCATGGCCGACGCCACCTATGCCATGCAGCAGGTGGTCGAGCGAGGCACCGGCGTCACTGCGAGCGAGATCGGTCGCCCGGCCGCCGGGAAGACCGGCTCGTCCAACGCCTACCGATCGGCCTGGTTCTCGGGCTTCGTCCCGCAGTTGTCGACGACGGTCGCGATGTTCCAGACCGGCGAGGACGGTTCGGAGGAGGTGCTCTCCGGGTTCGGCGGCCAGTCGATCATCTCCGGCAGCACCTTCCCGACCCAGGTGTGGCGCGACTACATGGCGGTGGCCACCGAGGGCATGCCGATCGAGGAGTTCCCGCCGCGCTCGGAGCCGGTCTACACGCCGCCGCCGGTGACCGAGCAGCCGGAGGCGCCGGAGGAGCCCACCGAGGAGGAGACGACGGAGGAACCCACCCTGGAGGAGGAGACCTCCGAGGAGCCGACGACGGAGGAGCCGACCACCGAGGAGCCCACCGAGGAGCCGAGCGAGCCCACCGACGAACCCACGGACACGCCGACGGAGTCGCCGACGACCCCGGAGCCCGAGCCCACGCAGGAGCCGACCCAAGGCCCGACCGACTCGGGAACCGGTCGCGGTGGTTCTCGAGGCCCGTTCGACGATCTCCTCGGCGGTGACGACTCCGACGGCGGCTGACTGACGCCCTCATCGACGGCGGCAGTTCCTACGGCGAGCGCCAGGAGGAACAGGCGCGGCGCGTAGGACGTGCCGCGGTCGGCGGTCCGGAGCTTCGCCTGTGTCCACAGATGTGTGACGAGGCTCGCTCGCCGTGGGCGGGCGGGCCTACGGTAGGCTTGTCCGCTGGCCCCCTCGCCCGGCGTGTGGGCCGCAGCACGCTGCAACCCTCCTGTCACGGAGAGACCGTGACCGCACAGTCCAGAGGAGGTGGGGTACAAGCATGCGTCAGTACGAACTGATGATCATCCTCGACCCGGAGGTCGACGAGCGGACGGTCGCCCCGTCGCTCGACAAGCTTCTCTCGGTGGTCAAGAACAACGACGGCACCGTCGACAACGTCGACATCTGGGGCAAGCGTCGGCTGGCCTACGACATCAACAAGCGCTCCGAGGGCATCTACGCGGTCATCGACATGACGACGACGCCGGATGTCGCCAAGGAGCTCGACCGCCAGCTCGGTCTGAACGAGGCCGTCCTGCGCACCAAGCTCATCCGCCCGGACGCTCGCTGAGCCGAGCGCTCGCCGAGCAACCTTCAACCCAGGGAGCACACGCATGGCAGGCGAGACCGTCATCACCGTCGTCGGGAACCTGACGGCGGACCCGGAGCTGCGTTTCACCCCGTCGGGTGCGGCCGTGGCCAGCTTCACCGTGGCGTCGACGCCGCGCACCTTCGACCGCCAGGCGAACGAGTGGAAGGACGGGGAGACCCTGTTCCTGCGCTGCTCGGTCTGGCGTGAGGCCGCGGAGAACGTCGCGGAGTCGCTGACCAAGGGCACGCGCGTCATCGTCCAGGGCCGGCTCGTCCAGCGCTCGTTCGAGACCCGCGAGGGTGAGCGCCGCACGGTGGTCGAGATGCAGGTCGACGAGGTCGGTCCCTCCATGCGCTACGCGACCGCCAAGGTCACCAAGTCCCAGCGGGGCGGTGGCGGCTTCGGCGGCGGCAACCAGGGTGGTTTCGGCGGCCAGCAGGGCGGCGGATACGGCGGCCAGCAGCCGCAGCAGGCCGGGGGCTACAACGCCCCGGGCGGCGGCCAGGCCGACGACCCGTGGGCCACGGGCGGCTCGAGCGCGTTCAACGACGAGCCCCCCTTCTAACGACCAACAGGACCTGAGTGGCGGCCTCGCCGTCACCTGCACATCGAGGAGCATCAACCATGGCGAAGCCCGTTCTTCGCAAGCCCAAGAAGAAGGCAAACCCGCTGAAGTCGGCCAAGATCGACCGGGTTGACTACAAGGACACCGCGCTGCTTCGGAAGTTCATCTCCGACCGCGGCAAGATCCGCGCGCGTCGCGTGACCGGTGTCTCCGTCCAGGAGCAGCGCCTCATCGCCAAGGCCGTCAAGAACGCCCGCGAGATGGCTCTGCTGCCGTACTCGAGCTCGGCTCGCTGAGGGAGGGGAGTTTCGCGATGGCAAAGCTGATCCTCACCCAGGAGGTCTCGGGTCTCGGTGCCGCCGGTGACGTGGTCGAGGTCAAGGACGGGTACGCCCGGAACTACCTCGTGCCGCGTGGCCTGGCCACGAAGTGGACCAAGGGCGGGCAGAAGCAGGTCGACGAGATCCAGGCGGCCCGCCGCTCGCGCGAGATCGCGACGCTCGAGGAGGCCCAGCACGTCCGTGACCGGCTGCAGGCCGCGCCGGTCACGGTGAGCGAGCGCGCCGGCGAGTCCGGCCGTCTCTTCGGTGCCGTGACGGCCAAGGAGATCGCCGAGGCCGTCAAGGCGGGCGGTGGGCCGGTGATCGACCGGCGCCGGATCGAGGTGCCGGACCCGATCAAGTCGGTCGGCGAGCACCGGGCGTACGTGCGCCTGCACGCCGACGTCCGCGCCACGGTCGACATCCACGTCGTCCCGGCCAAGGCCTGACGCCTGGTCAGCGCCGGCTGACGGCCGGACACGCGAGCCGCGGGTCGGCGCCTGGCGCCGGCCGCAGCAGCAAGCACGGCCCGGTCCCTGCGGGGACCGGGCCGTTTCGCTCGTCCGGGCACGGTGGGAGGGCGCTCGCGGCCCCGTCGCGATCGAGGTTGCAGGATCCGCGCGTTTTTCGACGATTTCCGCAACTTCGTTCGGCTCGTGCGCGGAATCTCCGACGCAGCGCCGCTCAACGCTCCGCGCCGAGCACCATCCACCTCGTGCCGCGGGCGCGGACGCCGGTGGTGACCGCCCGCGCGAGCATGAATCCGCCGCCGAAGGCCGCCCACAGCCACGCCAGACCGGCTGCGCCGTCGCCGGCGAGGGCGTGCACCGCCCACGCCATGGGCAGGTAGGCCACGAGGGTGATGACGCCCGCCCAGGCCAGATAAGTCCCGTCGCCGGCACCGATGAGGACGCCGTCGAGCACGAAGACCCACCCGGCGATCGGCATGCAGGCGCCGATCACGGCCAGGCCGACGGCGGCCGCGAGCCGGACCTCGGGGTCACCGGTGAACAGCGGCGCGAGCCACCACCCGGCGGCGGCGAAGACGACGCCGATGAGTACCCCGGCTGCGACGCCCCACTGTAGGCAGCGCCGCAGCAGGGCCCGGACGGCGCCGGGGTCACCTGCGCCGAGCGACTGGCCGACCATGGCCTGCGCGGCGATGGCCAAGGCATCGAGCGCGAACGCCGACAGGCCCCACATGGCGTTGACCACCTGGTGCGAGGCGAGAGTGACGGCGCCGAGCGAGGTGGCCACCGCGATGGTGACCACGATCGCGGCGCGCAGCGTGAGCGTGCGGATCAGCAGCGGGAGGCCGGCGCGAGCGGAGGCCCAGATGCCGGCACCATGCGGCGCGAAGGCCACGTCCATGCCTCGGGCACGGCGCAGGATCACCGCGACGAGCACCACGGCCATCGCCGTCTGGGTGAGTGCCGTGCCCAGGCCGGAGCCGGCCACGCCCATCCCGACGCCGTAGATGAACAGGGCGTTGAGGCCCACGTTGCCGAGCGCACCGGCTACGGCGACGACGAACGGTGTGCGGGTGTCCAGCAGCCCGCGGAGCGTCCCGGTGGCCGCCAGGACGAGCAGCATGCCCGGCAGGCCCGCGGCCGACCAGCGCAGATACGCGACGGCGTGGGGAACGACGTCGGCAGGGGCGCCGGAGACCAGGGACGGGGCCGCCACCATGAGGACGGCGGCGGTGCCGACGCCGAGCAGCAGGGCCAGCCACATCCCGTCGATGCCGGCGGAGACGGCGCCCGAGCGGTCTCCGGCGCCGACGCGGCGGGCGGTGGCGGCTGTGGTGGCGTAGGCGAGGAAGATGAAGACCCCGACGGCGGTGGTCAGGATCGTCGAGGACAGCGAGAGCCCGGCGAGCTGGGCGGTGCCGAGGTGGCCGACCATGGCGGAGTCGGCGAGAACGAAGAGCGGTTCGGCGACGAGGGCGCCGAGGGCCGGGATCGCGAGAGCGAGGATCTGCCGATCCAGGGCGCGTCCGCGGAGCCGGTGAACCTCAGGTTCAGGGTTGTCACTGGTGCCGGGCGTGTCGTCCACCGATGTGCGTTCCTCTTTCCTTCCACAGTCTGTGCACAGGGTTGGGGACGCCGTTTCGCGGGGTCAGGCGGAATCCCACCCGTCGTACCCACAAGGTTGTCCCCAGCCTGTGCACATCAGGGTGGGCAGGGTCCACAGGGCGTCCACAGGATAGGGGTGCTGCGTGCACATCCCCAGTTCGATCTCGGGAGCTCGACAACCTAGTCTCGCGAGGTCGCACGATGGGGCAGCCGGAGCTCGGTGTGGGTGGCGACCGATAGATCTGGGTGGACGTTGTGGGCTGACAGGGGGTGCGGAGCAGTTGACGATCGCTGAGGAGCGCACCGCGACCGACGGCCGCGAGGGGTTCGACCGGACCCCGCCGCAGGACGTCGCGGCGGAGCAGAGCGTGCTGGGCGGCATGCTGCTCTCGAAGGACGCCATCGCCGACGTGGTCGAGGAACTGCGGGCGAACGACTTCTACCGGCCCTCGCACGAACTGATCTACGAAGCAATCATCGACCTCTACGGTCGCGGCGAGCCTGCCGATGCGGTCACCGTGGCCGCCGAGCTGACCAAGCGCGGCGAGATGGGCCGCGTGGGCGGAGCGCCGTACCTGCACACCCTCATCTCCTCGGTGCCGACGGCGGCCAACGCCGGCTACTACGCGCGCATCGTTCGGGAACAGGCGGTGCTGCGGCGCCTGGTCGAGGCGGGTACGAGAATCGTCCAGCTCGGCTACTCCACCGAGGGCGGCGACGTCGACGACCTCGTGGACAACGCACAGGCCGAGGTGTATTCGGTCACCGAGCGCCGCACCTCCGAGGACTACGTCCCACTGCGGGACGCCATCAACCCCACCATGGAGGAGATCGAGGCGGCCGCCGATCGCGGTGAGGCGATGGTCGGCGTGCCCACCGGCTTCGCGGACCTCGACGGGTTGACCAACGGTCTGCACCCCGGGCAGATGATCATCGTGGCGGCGAGGCCGGCCATGGGGAAGTCAACGTTCGCCTTGGACGTGTGCCGCGCGGCGTCGATCAAGAACGGTTTGACATCGGTCATCTTCTCCCTCGAGATGGGGCGCACCGAGATCACGATGCGGCTGCTGTCCGCCGAGGCGCAGGTGCCCCTGCAAAACATGCGCAAGGGCACCATGCGCGAGGAGGACTGGACCCGCATGGCCACGGCCATGAGCAAGGTCTCCGACGCGCCGCTGTTCATCGACGACAGCCCGAACATGTCGCTGATGGAGATCCGGGCGAAGTGCCGCCGGCTCAAGCAGAAGCACGACCTCAAACTCGTCGTCGTCGACTACCTGCAGCTCATGACGTCAGGGAAGAGGGTCGAGTCCCGGCAGCAGGAGGTCTCCGAGTTCTCGCGTGCGCTGAAGCTGCTTGCGAAGGAGATCGAGGTCCCGGTCATCGCTGTCGCCCAGCTCAACCGTGGTCCGGAGACGCGCACGGACAAGAAGCCGATGATGAGCGACCTTCGCGAAAGCGGCAGCCTGGAGCAGGATGCCGACGTCGTGATGCTGCTGCACCGCGAGGATGCCTACGAGCGCGAGTCACCGCGCGCAGGTGAGGCTGACGTCATCGTCGCCAAGCACCGCAACGGCCCGACCGACACGATCGTCGTGGCGTTCCAGGGCCACTACTCACGGTTCGTCGACATGGCGCGGTAGCCGCGCTCTAGTTGATGCACCGCGAACCGGTCGGAAGCCGACTCCGTACCTGATGTAGGTTTCCGCGCTCTGGACAGGCCGTATGGTGTTGATCGCTGGACCAGGGTTGGCCGCAAGCGTCGAAGGGGTCCAGCCGATGTCGGGCGACACCAGTATGTCGGGCGGGCGCGGTGTCGATCTTCCCCGTCCGCGTTTCAGTCGGTTCTACGCCCGGATCAGCGAGGCGCTCGAGGCCGAGGGGTTGGCCGAGTTGCGCCGCGAGATGCTCGCCGAGCTCACCGGCACGGTGCTGGAGGTGGGCGCGGGGAACGGGATGAACTTCCGGCACTACCCCGGCGGCGTGACCGATGTGATCGCGGTCGAGCCCGAACCGCACCTTCGCTCGTTGGCCGAGCGTGCGGCGAAGTCCGCGCCTGTCGCGGTGGTCGTTCGCCCGGGTACTGCGGGGCATTTGCCGCTGCCCGACGCCAGTGTCGACGCAGCTGTACTGTGTCTCGTCCTGTGTTCGGTCGATGACCGCCCGGGGGCGCTCGCCGAGATCCGTCGCGTCGTGCGCCCTGGCGGCACGCTGCGCTTTCTCGAGCACACGATCGCCGATTCGGCGGCCTTGCGAATCGTCCAGCGCATCGCGGACGCCACCGTCTGGCCTCTACTCGCCGGCGGCTGCCACACCGCCACCGATCCGGTCGCGGAGCTCACAGCAGCGGGCTACGACATCACCACGTCTCGTCGCCTGCGGTTCCCCGACAGGCGATTCACCCAGCCCTCGAGCCCACACGTCCTGGGCATCGCCAGCCGGTGATCCCGGACGGGGACGATTCCTGCGAAGCCGACCTCATGCGGCACACTCACGTGATGATCTGCGCCAACGTCGGGGCGGGCCTGGAACACGGCGGTCGCCCCGGCCTGTGCGACCGAGCGCTCTGGGTTCCAGGTTCACTCACCGGCCGCAAGTAAGGCACCGGCAGTTCCCGCGGCAAGGACATACCGTGCGGCGTAAGCACTCACCGTGGGATCAGGTGCGCAGACCTGGCCGAACAGCAGGCCGTCGATCGTCGCACTGACAAATCGCGCGCCGGCCTCGGACTGGGCGCCGGGGAGCGAAGCCGCGATCCGGGTGACGAACGCGTCGCGGGCGACGCGGATGCGAGCTTGCAGATCGGGATCGCCGGCCGCGTGCAGATACAGGTGGAACCGGGCTCGGACGCGGTGAGGGTCCTGAAGCGCGGCGTCGACGGCCCGTTGGGCGCGATCCAGCAGGTCGCGGGAGTCAGTGGGCTCATCGCGCTCGTCAGGGTCAACCTCGAGCACCAACGGCAGCTCGAGGTCGATGAGATGCGCGAGTACGGCGTCGACCAGCGCGGCATGGGTTCCGAAGTAGTACTTCGCCGAGCCCTGGGCCAGCCCGGCCCTTTGCTCCACCTTGCGGTGGGTCAGCGCCCGCATCCCACCGTCGGCAAGCTGCGTGATGGCCGCCTCGATGAGTCGCGAGCGGGCTTCGCGCCCCCGGTCGGTGCGGCTCGCCTCGGCACGTGCGGTATCTTCCACAGTTGTGGAAGATACGCGATTGGTGTCCTCGCTGCTAGGCGACTGGTTGGTCCGGCGGGCGCAGCGTCCGGTACCGGTCGTCCGGGCGCGGGTAGGTCGGCAACGGCTTGTGTATCTGCTCGGGCCGGAGGCGAACAAGATGATCTTCGGCCACGACGAGCTCTGCCGGGTCCGGGAGGCGTTCGCTTCGCTCGAGGTCGTCGACGGCCCGACGTCGGTGGTGCTCTCGGACGGGCCGGACCACGCGCGGCGGCGCGGGCTGATCCGGCCATCCCTGGCGCCGCGGCGGATCGACGGCTACTTCGATGCCATGGCGTCCTCGGCGGACGAGGCACTGGACGCGGTTGAGCCCGGCGCCGTCGTCGACGCCTACGCCCTCTTTCGGCGAGCGATCCGGCGCTCCACTCTGCGGGCACTGTTCGGCGAGCGGCTTGCCGGCCATGCCGAAACCTTGGGCGACGTTCTGCAACCGCTGATCGACCTGTCGGACACGCTGCTGCCGGTGCTCACCGCGAAACGGCGACTGAACACTCCAGCCTGGCGCCGAGCGATGCGCGCCCGGGACACGCTCGATGCGTTCATCGATGAGCAGATCGACGGCGAACGCCGACGAGGCGACAGTACGTTCCATGACCGCGGGCGCAGCGCGTTGTCGACGCTTGTGCACGGTCGCGACGGCGCCGGCTCCGGCCTGAGCAACCCCGAGATCCGGGACCAGGTCGTGACGATGATCGCCGCCGGGTACGAAACCACCAGCGCCGCGATGGGTTGGATCGTCTACCTCCTGGCGACGCACCCGGACTGGCAGCATGACGCGCGTGCCGAGGCCGCCGACGTGTTGGGTGGCCGGCGCCCGGAGCCGGGTGATCTCGAGCGGCTCCCGCTTCTGCGCGCGATCGTCGACGAGACGTTACGGATGTACCCACCGGCGATGATCTCCGCGCGATATGTGGTCACCGGGTTCGGCTTCGCGGGACGAACCGTCCGACCAGGCGACGTGGTGCTTTTCAGCCCGTACGCCACCCATCGCGATCCGCGGGTGTACGAGGGTCCGCGTGACTTCCGACCCGACCGGTGGCTCGAAGGCGACCGGCGTTCGTCGCACGAGTATCTGCCGTGGGGTGGCGGCAAGCATCGCTGTCTCGGATCCGGTCTGGCGACCACCGAGCTCACGGTGATGCTCGCGCGGCTCCTGGCTCGAGGCGCGTTCGAACTGCGCGGCGGGCCGCGAACCACCCGCAGCTTCGCCGCCATGCGGCCCCATCCAGGTGTCCGGATCGCCTTCATCGAACGGGGCCGAGCGTGACGTCCTGCGCGGCACGCTCGGAACCTTGGTGCCTCAGCTCCGAGCGGTGGAAGGACAGACCGTGACCGTCATCTCGGCCGCGATGCGACTTAAAGCCTGAACGCCATCCGAGCTAGCGTCCGGCCTGGGATCGACCCACTTGGGGATCTCCCCACGGTGACGGCACCGAACCGGGCGTAGAACGCCTCCGCCCCCGGGTCGGCGTCGAGACCGACCTCCCGCACGCCTTGTGCCCGGGCACCGCCGAGCGCGGATCTCAGCAGGGCGGCGCCGACGCCCGTACCGATCCACGGCAGGGCCACGAACAACGAGTGGAGTGCGCCCCGCTCGCCGCGCAGTCCCAGCAGGCTGAACCCCGCGGCATCGCCCTGGACTTCGGCCACGGTCACCTCGCGCAACTGCTACTCGCTCAAGGCCACCGCCTCACGGCAG
>Ga0079224_100011328_pt1 | contig 12276 bp, 8 predicted proteins | sample Stecom2015_FD_80414 | JGI IMG/M metagenome (GOLD analysis project Ga0079224, IMG submission 80414) | Agricultural soil microbial communities from Utah to study Nitrogen management - Steer compost 2015 | ecosystem: Environmental > Terrestrial > Soil > Agricultural land | place: USA: Utah... | reverse complement strand
TGGTATGTGGCGGAGAGGGTTGTGTGAATGAACCCATCGGTTCAACAAATCGGCAGGATTGCCGATTTGGACGCGCGAAGCGCGCCCCGAAGGGGTGGCGCACAGGGATGTGCGCCTTTTTGGCGGAAGCACAGGCAGGTATCGGTTGCACTCGCTTCTGTTCCAACTTGCGGATGCTCATTTTTTGCGCAGTTCGCGACAGTTGCTTCCTTTGCGTGTCACCAGCTTGCAACAGAATCCTGATACCGTTACCAGAAACGCGGCTGAATCAAGATAGACTTGGTAGGGCGAAAACGTTTGATTGCCAAATGGTTATAGTTCTTACCTCATGACGTTTAGAAGAAGATAACAATGCGTTCACGTGGTGGCGCGATCAGCGTGAAGATATTTACAACGTCTCGAGCAGACGACGCTAGGATTTTCAAAATGACAGTGTTAAAAATATCGACCCTCGATAAAAAACGAGAAAGGAGCGATTAGTGCCAAAGAGGCGGGTGCTCCGCAAGCTTATGGACCAGGTCGCCAGCGCGACGTCCCTGCAGGACGTGTACGACGGCGCCCTCACCTCTCTGCACGAAACTCTCCACTTGAAGGGCGCGGCGGTACTGGTTTGCGACCGCGATCATGCGATGCGCTTCGTTGCCGCAAGCGGGCTCTCCGACAGCTACCGCGCGGCCGTGGAAGAACATTCACCGTGGTCTCCCGATGACACCGCTCCGCAACCCGTCCTCGTCAGCGACGTACGGAACGCTCCGGAGTTCGTATCCTTCCTGCCGCTCTTCGAACAGGAGCAGATCGCGGCGGTTGCTTTCATCCCACTCCGCTTCGGCAACAAGCTGCTCGGCAAGTTCATGCTTTACTACCGGCGACCCCACGAGTTCACTGACGATGAACTGCTGGTCGCAGAGACTATCGCTGGTCATGTTGCTTTCGCCGTGGAACATCACCGCATGGCTGCGCAGCTCGGGTCACGGCTGGCGACGGAGCACCGGCTGCTTTCCGAAGCGGAACTGGACGTAGCGGCGAGGCAGCAAAACGAGCAACGCCTGCAGATGGCCCTGGCAGCGGGCAGCATGTGCGCCTGGGAATGGGATATCGCAACGGGCGAGATCCAGTGGTCCGAGGAACTCCATGAAATGTTCGGGCTCGGCGCCGAGGCGTTCTCCGGATCATTAGAGGCTTATCAGCAGCATATCCATCCCGCGGATCGTCCTCGCGTCGAGGCGGACATCGCCCGGATGATCCGCGACCGCCATTCCGCGTACGAGCTCGAATACCGGCTCGTTCCTCCGGATGGAGCATTGCGTTGGGTGGCGTCGCGCGGTCGCGCAGTTTCGGACAATGACGGCAATACCGTCCGGATGGTCGGAGTCTGCACCGATATCACGGAGCGAAAGCGCCTGGAACTCTCCAAGGAATTTGTCGCCGAAGCCAGCCGGATCCTCGCCACCACGTTAAAGCCCGAGGACACTATCAGGAAACTGGCGCAGCTGGTGGTACCGCGTCTCGCGGACTGGTGCATCATCCAGGTCGTCGACGAGCATGGGGAAATCCAGCCCGTCGAACTCGCCCACAGCGATCCGGAAAAGGTCGAGCTGGCATGGCAGGTGGCGCGGCGCTGGCAGGTTCCATCGCAGGACGGCTCCGCCTCGGCTGCTATCAGGGCCGGAGAGTCGACGCTGGTGGCTCATATCAAGCCCCACATGATCGCAGCCCGCGCTGTCGATGCCGAGCATTTGAGTTTGCTCGAGTCGCTGGAGCTACGGTCCGCCATCACCGTCCCTCTGAAAGCGCGCGGACGAAAGCTCGGCGCGCTGACGCTATTGACGGCCGAGTCGCAGCGGACCTACGACGCGACGGACCTGCGGTTCGCGGAGGAAATCGGCAGTTGGGCTGCGCTTGCCATTGATACCGCACAGCTGAATCGCGAAACGGAGAACGCGCGCGGCATTGCGGAGCGATCGCGTGAGTACCTGCAGATTCTCGCCCGTGTCAGTGACGACCTTGCGTCTTCGCTGGACCCGGATGCGGCGCTGCAACAGCTCGCGAGCCGGCTTGTGGGTAACCTCGCCGACTACTGTGTTACTTACGCGAGCGAGGAGGCGACCATCCGGAGGCTGGGACTGGCGCATCGCGACCCGTCAAAGCTCGCCAGTGTCGAAGCTTTGTGCGAGTCGGGCCCGCCGACGTTGGAGGACAAGTGGGGTGCAGGCGCCGTCATCCGCACCGGCGAGGCCATCCTCATTGAAGATATTCCCGACAGGCTGCTGGATGACAGCGGCCAGAACGAAAAGTACAGGCAGGCGGTCCGGCAGCTTGCTCCGGTTTCTGCCATTATCGTGCCCCTGCGCGCACGCGGCCGGACACTCGGTGCGATTGCGCTGGTCACCGACGCAACTTCGCACCGTCGCTACGACCATGACGATTTGAAGCTTGCGCGGGAGCTCGCGAGCCGCGCGGCTCTGCTGGTCGACAACGCCCGGCTTTATGCCCAGGCGCGGGCGGCAGTTCGCGCACGAGACGATATGATTGCCGTGGTTTCGCACGACTTGAGGAGCCCGTTACAGTCCATCTCCAGCGCGTCAACACTGCTGGAGTTCGAAAGCCATGGCGGCTCGGCCAACCGCAGCCTGCAGGCAATAAAACTCGCCACATCCCAAATGGACAGGCTGTTGCAGGACCTGCTCGACCTGTCGCTGATCGACGCCGGTCAGCTTACGGTAACGCGGGAACTCACGGATGCTGCCACCCTGGTCGACGAGGCACGGACGATGTTCGAGCCGCTCGCCGGTGACAAATCGGTTCGGCTGGAATGCAGAATCGAACCAGGCCTGCCGCAGATACGTATCGATCGTAATCGAATGCAGCAGGTGCTCGCGAACCTGCTCGGTAACGCGCTCAAGTTCGTCCCGGCAGGCGGCCTGATCACCCTCACTGCGGGCGTGCAGGGAGACCAGCTGCGTATTGCTGTCTCGGATACCGGTCCGGGGATATCTGAGGACGATCTGTCGAAAGTCTTCGACCGCTTCTGGAGAGCCGACCGGCGCAGGGAGCGCGGTGTCGGCCTCGGGCTGACCGTCGCACAGGGGATCGTGCAGGCGCACGGCGGGACCATTGGTGTCGAAAGTGACAAGGGCGAGGGAAGCACGTTCTACATCCTGCTGGACGCCGTCCAACCCGTACGAGAGAGCGCGATGCACTTAGGACAGAAGGAAGGGCCGGTGCTGGTGGTGGACGACGATGAGCCTTTCCGTACGGAAATCGTCGAGGCGCTGCAACGCTCGGGATACTCGGTCGTCAGCGCCGGTGACGGACGCGAAGCGCTTGAGTACCTGCGAGGGCAGAGTACGCCCGCCTTGGTCATCCTCGACATGATGATGCCTTTGAGGGACGGCTGGAGCCTGTTCGAAGCCGTCAAGGGCGACCCGCACCTGTCCTCGGTGCCGATCGTCCTGCTGACCTGCGTTGGAGAGAGCCAGGACATCGGTCCCGGGGACGTGACAGGTTATCTCCGCAAACCGGTGCGCATGAAAAAGCTACTGCGCATCGCAGAGCAGCACTGCCGCGGCTCGCACAGCAATACAGGCAACTACGCCTGACCCGTCGATTAGTCCCTGGCCAGTCCGACAGCGGCTGGACGCGCCCTCCCCCGTCCGACACAATCCGGTCCATTAAACCGGCTTCCGCGGGGTACGAATGAAAAGCAAAATCAGTCGACGCGACTTCGTCATCACCAGTGCAGCAGCGGGAATTGCGGCCGGCGCTCCGGTCGCAGCGAGCGCCCAGGCGCGGGCGCCGAAAATGAGCAACAAGGTGAAGCCGGTAGTGGTCGCTTCCAGCAACGGCTTCACGATGAAAAACGGCGGCCCACTCAACTGTGTGGAGACGGCGTTCCAGCGGATGCTTGATGGCGACGACGTGCTCGATGCCTTGATTGCCGGAGTCAACATCGTCGAACTGGATCCGGAGGACGCGAGCGTCGGGTACGGCGGTCGGCCGAACGCCGACGGCGTCGTGCAACTCGATTCATGCTGCATGCACGGGCCGAAGAAGCAGGCTGGCGGCGTCGCGGCGCTCGAGGGTATCAGGACACCGTCGCTGGTTGCGAAAGCCGTTATGGCCCATACAGACCATCACCTCCTGGTCGGCGAAGGCGCGCAGAGGTTCGCGCGCAACTTGGGCTTCGAGATCGAAGACGATCTCAACACCGAGAAATCCCGAAGGCAGTGGCTCGAATGGAAACGACGAATCGACCCCGATCATTACCTCGACCCGGAGAAGCGATTCGAGGCCGGCCGCCGCGCCGGGCTCGACATGCTGCACGACGGAGTCATCAGCGAACACGAGTACTACGGGACGATCAACTGCAACGGCGTCAATCCAAACGGTGAAATCTGTGGCGTGACCACTACCAGCGGTCTCTCGTGGAAGATTCCGGGACGCGTCGGCGATTCGCCTATTCTCGGAGCAGGTCTTTACGTCGACGGGGCTGTGGGCGCGGCGGGTTCGACCGGCCGTGGAGAGGCGAACCTGTACGGCCTCTGCTCCTTTCTCATCGTCGAGGAAATGCGTCGCGGCAAGCATCCCAGGGACGCAGGGATGGAAGCGTTGCGACGTATAAAAGCGAACACGATAGAGCCTCGGCTCCTGAACGAGCGTGGCGAGCCGAACTTCAACGTCAACTTCTACGTTCTCGATAAAATGGGCCGTTACGCGGGTGTGGCGATCTATGCCAACAGGGATGATTCACGATATGCCGTCTGCACCGAAAACGGGGCGGAGCATGCCATGCTCGAGCCGCTCCTCGAGGGCTCTGCCTGACGCAGAACGACACGTCGCAGGAAGAACCTTGTGCTGGCGGCAACAGAAATCACTGAAATAACAGGGGGAGATTTATGTCTGAAAGAATCAGCGCGCGCACAGTACTTGCGGTTGTGCTAATTGTTGGCGGCCCGGCGTTTACGTCCTTTGCCTCTGCGCAGAATCACGCACCCAATCCTTACACGACGATCGAAGGCTGGGCTAAATTGCCGGACGGCCGCGAGTGGGGAGCGACCAGCGCAGTGTACCCGGCGCGCGATGGCAGGCATATCTGGGTCGCCGAGCGTTGCGGGGCAAACCTTTGCGTGGAGAGTGACGCCGACCCTGTCCTGTTATTCGACGAGTCCGGCAGCGTAGTCAGGAGCTTTGGCGCTGGACTCATCGCGTGGCCACACGGAATTTTCGTCGATGCCGAGGGCAACGTATGGATAGCCGACGCCGTCGGATACGCACCGGTGCCCGAAGGCTGGGGACACGTGATCTACAAGTTCAGCGAGGACGGCGAATTGCTGATGACGCTCGGAAAGAAGGGAGTCGCAGGCAACGGCAAGGATACGTTCAACAAACCCTCCGCAGTGCTTGTTGCGCCTAACGGTGACATTTTCGTAGCCGACGGTCACGACGAGGGCGGCAACAACCGCATCGTCAAATTCTCGTCCGACGGAACCTACATAAAAGAATGGGGAACGGCAGGACAGGCCGACGGTGAGTTTATCGATCCGCATGCCCTCGCAATGGATTCCACGGGGCGACTGTTCGTTGGCGATCGTGGCAACAGCCGCATCCAGATCTTCGACCAGGAAGGCGAGCATCTTGCAACCTGGACGCAATTCGGCCGTCCCAGCGGGCTCTTCATCGACGCCAACGACATCCTCTACTCGGCCGATTCCGAATCCAACGCGCGCCGGAATCAAGGATGGAAACGCGGCATCAGGATCGGCAGCGCCGTCGACGGATTTGTGGACGCGTTCATTCCGGATCCCGAGCCGGACCAGGATAATTCCGGGACCAGCGCGGCAGAAGGCGTTGCCGTGGATGCCGCCGGGAACGTCTACGGCGCCGAGGTCGGCCCGAAGGCCATCCGGAAATATGCGAGGAAACAGGCGTCTGAATGATAGAATCGGCCAACTGACAATGCAGGAGCCAGCAGGATGAGCAATAACGTGAACTATCTTGGACCGGTGTCGGAGCTCGCCGTCGAGAACCGGGCCAACTTCATATGGAAATGCTATGCGCACGTGGTCGGCGCCATCCTGGCCTTCGCCCTGATCGAGGTATATCTCTTCCAGTCCGGGATAGCGGAATCCATAGCCGCGCCTATGCTCAACAACTGGCTGCTGGTCCTGGGCGCTTTCATGCTCACAGGCTGGGGAGCGTCTCACGTTGCCCACCGGGTGCAGTCGAAGAATGCCCAGTACGCCGCTTTAGGGGCGTTCGTTTTCATCGAGGCGATCATCTTTGCCCCCATGCTGTATATCGCGGCCACGATGCAGCCGGGCGTCATCGACAGCGCCGCAGGCGTGACGATGCTCGGTAGCGTGGGCCTGATCGCCACCGCCATGATTACCCGCAAGGACTTCTCGTTCCTGCGCGGCTTGCTCGTCTGGGCGTTCATCCTGGCGATGGTCGGCATCGTGGCGAGCCTGCTGTTCGGCTTCGAACTCGGGACCTGGTTCTCCGTCGCGATGATCGGCTTCGCTGGCGCGGCCGTGCTTTACGATACTTCCAACATCATCCACCACTACCCCGAAGACAAGTACGTCGCCGCGTCCCTCGCCCTGTTCGCCTCGATAGCGCTGATGTTCTGGTACGTACTGCGACTGTTCATGAGCCGCGACTGAGCCTGGTTCCCGCCCCGCGGGGCGGACGGTGGTGCAGGAGCTGGCCATGCGGGCGAGTTCGTGTGCATCGGCCAACTCTCCGATTCGCCGTCCACAAGGCAAACCCGGATTCGATTATCGTTGCCGGTCCCTGCCGACGTCGGCTCCCTACATGGGAGGCGTCAGTACCGTGGTGCCGCTCATGTAAGGCAGCAGAGCCGGCGGCACCCTGATGCTGCCATCCGCCTGCTGGAAGTTCTCCATCACCGCAACCAGCGCCCGTCCTGCCGCGACACCCGAACCATTGAGCGTATGCAGTAGCTCCGGTCGCCCGGTCTCCGGGTTGCGCCAGCGCGCCTGCATACGTCGCGCCTGGAAATCCGTGAAGTTGCTGCATGAGGAGATTTCGCGGTACGCGGACTGCCCCGGCAGCCATACCTCCAGGTCATAGGTCTTTGCCGCACCGAAGCCGATATCGCCGGAACACAACTCCACCACGCGATAAGGCAGTTCGAGGCGCTGCAGGATGACTTCAGCATGTCCGGTGAGAGCCTCCAGCGCTTCCCGGGATTCGGCGGCCGCCACGACCTGGACGAGCTCGACTTTTTCGAACTGGTGCTGCCGGATCATCCCGCGCGTATCGCGGCCGTAGGAGCCGGCCTCGGAGCGGAAACACGGAGTGTGAGCTACCAGTTTCCGGGGCAGGCTGTCGGCCCCGAGTATGCTTTCGCGGACGAGGTTGGTCAGCGGCACCTCGGCCGTCGGAATGAGGTAAAACGGAGGCTCGCCGTCCGTCCTGAAGAGGTCCTGCTCGAATTTCGGGAGCTGACCTGTGCCCGTTAATGCCTCCGCCTGCACGAGATAGGGTACGTAGGTTTCTTCGTACCCGTGTTCCCTCGTATGCACGTCCAGCATGAACTGGATCAGCGCACGCTGCATCTGTGCGAGGCCGCCGCGCAGAACCGCAAAGCGCGACCCCGATATGCGGCTGGCAACCTCGAGGTCCAGCATCGTCAGTCTCGCGCCAAGATCGACGTGATCCCGCACTTCGAAAGAAAACGACGTGGGGTCCCCCCAGCGGCGTACCTCGACGTTGTCGGCCTCGCTTTGGCCGAAGGGTACGTCATCTGCAAGCAGGTTTGGCAAACCCAGCTCGACTACTTCCAGTTCCTGCACCACCTTCTGCAGCTCCTGTTCCGCTGCGTCCAGCTGGTCGCCCTTGTCCTTCACCGACGTGAGCAGCGCCTGCACATCCTCGCCCCTGGCTTTTGCCTGCCCTATCGCCTTCGCGCTTACGTTCTTTTCATTGCGTAACGATTCGGTTTCGGTCTGCAGCACCTTGCGCCGGTCATCCAGCGCCCGGTACGCCGCAACGTCGAACTCGAAACCTCGCCTGGAAAGATTGGCGGCAACCTCCCCGGTGGATTGTCGTAACAGCTTCGGGTCAATCATCTTTGCTTTTTTCTTTTCCTGTGCGTTCGTTGTCCGCGTTACGCTCCGTCAGCTCGGCGTTCCTTGCCAGCTTCTCGCGGATCTTGAGTTCCAGTCCGCGGGGCACAGGATCATAATACCTGCGCGGCGGCATGTCGTCCGGAAAGTAGGTTTCTCCCGCCGCAAACGCATCCTGTTCGTCGTGCGCGTAGCGATAGCCCTTACCGTAACCGAGTTCCTTCATCAGGCGTGTCGGCGCATTTCGCAAATGCATGGGCACTTCGAGCGACCCTGATTCGCGGGCGTCGGCCATAGCTCTGTTCGCCGCCTTGTACACCGCGTTGCTTTTCGCCGCGCAGGCGAGGAATACCACGGCCTGCGCGAGCGCCAGTTCGCCTTCCGGGCTTCCGAGCCGCTCGAGCGCATCCCACGCGTCGAGGGTGATACGGAGCGCCCGTGGATCGGCATTGCCGATATCCTCGGAAGCGACCCGGACCATGCGGCGTGATATGTAAAGAGGATCGCAACCGCCATCGAGCATTCGCATGAGCCAGTACAGTGATGCGTCCGGATCGGAACCGCGAATCGACTTGTGCAACGCGGAAATCTGGTCGTAGAAGTATTCGCCTTTCTTGTCGAAGCGGCGGCGTCCACCGGTTGCGACAGCTTCCGCGATAGCAAGATCGACCCTCTGTTCGCCTGCATCCTCCGGCGCCAGGTCCGCCGCAAGCTCGACGAGATTCAGGGCCCGGCGGGCATCGCCGTCCGCCGCAGCCACGATGAGACGCAGCGCATCTTCGTCGGCTCGCACGATGCGCGAGTCGAATGCCTGGGAGGACCGCTCCAGTGCATGCCTGACGATCTGAAGTAACGCATCCTCGTCGAGGGCCTTCAACACGTACACCCGCGCGCGCGAGAGCAAGGCATTGTTGAGCTCGAATGAAGGATTCTCGGTGGTTGCACCGATAAACGTCAGGGTTCCATCTTCCACGAACGGGAGGAACGCGTCCTGTTGCGATTTACTGAAGCGGTGCACTTCGTCAAGGAAGAGGATGGTGGCGCGACCGCTCATCTCCCTGTGTTGCCGGGCTTCAGCCACCGCGGCGCGGATGTCCTTGACACCGGCCATGACAGCTGACAATCCAATGAAGTGAGAGTCCGTGGATGCAGCAATGATGCGCGCGAGAGTAGTCTTGCCGGTACCGGGAGGCCCCCAGAAGATCATGGAGTGTGCGCGGCCTTGCTCAATGGCCCTGCGCAGGGGTTTGCCCTCGTCCAACAGGTGATGCTGACCGAAAAAGTTATCGAGGGAGGCAGGCCTCATGCGATCTGCCAGCGGCCTGCCCGCCTGCTTGCGATGGTCCTCGTCGCTTGAAAAGAGATCGTTCACCTCAGGCACCTTGACGTGCGGGATCGATCGGCTTGGCCGACTCCCCCGTCACGATCTCGCAGCAATCCATTGCTCGACCCTCAGGCTCCAGCCGCCGACGCCAGCCCTTGCGATCAGCAGCCCTGCCAGGACCCCTATCGCATCCGCAACCAGGTCCATCAGCTCTGCGCTGCGCCAGGTGGTCAGCATCCGTTGGCAGACTTCAATGAACGCGCCGAATACCAGCATTCCGACGGCGATGCGCCAGTAGCTCTGTTTCGCATACTGCCCGCTGAACCAGATCGTCAGCAGCATGAACGTGATGGCGTGGAACCACTTGTCTGAATGTGCGATACGCGGATCGCGCATTTCATCTATGAAGCCGATCGCAGGCATGAGCGTCGCCGCCAGGACAATGACAAGCACTGCAATTCCGGCAAACTGCCAGCGCCTTGCATGGCGAAGTGGAAGCATCTGGTGGCCTTAACCGGGAAAGGGAAAGTGGGGTCAGTCTTCTAACGGCGTGCCGACCACATCGACTCCGCCCGGTGGAACGAAACGGAATCGTTCGGGATCGATAGGCTCGTTCAACACGACATCGTGCATCGCGACCAGAGTCGTCTGGTCCAGGTTATCGGCGAAGATCATGCGGGTAAGCGTACCATCGCTGAACCCGAGTTCGACGCTCTCGAAGTTGCTGTCCGTGTCTCGTGGCAGCAGCCGTACCCACTCTGTCCCGCGATCCTCGAAACTGCCGTCGTAAGTGAAATCCTCGAGCACGTCACGCGTCCCGCCCAGCAACAGCGCCGGGGTGCTGCTCAGCACTTCAGCCTGCGGTTTCACCGTTACCTGTGCGAGATCGACGTCATAGCTCCAGACGTTCCGCCCATCTGCGACGAGAAGTTGCTCATAAGGCTGTTCGTAGGACCAGCGCAGCTGGCCTGGACGCCTGATCTCGAACGTACCGCTGGACGATTCGACCACCGTGTCGCTCGCATCGACCAGCGACTGCTCAAAGCGTCCACGCATGGTGTGGACACTCTCGATAAAGTCCTCGATGAGCGCCTCGCCATTGACATCCGGCGGTGGAGCGCCAGCAGCGCTTGCGCCTGCCGCCAGTAAGGACGCGGCGATCAGGCCGCCGAGGGTGGTGTGCATGACAGGCATAGGTCAGGGTCCCTTGTCGTAGAACAACGGTAGTGCCAGGCGTCCACTCAGGCCTTCCGGCCAACAGGCTTCGAGCTGGGTCAGTCCTTGGCGACCGGGGGTACCAGGATCTCGCGCGCCCCGTTGGCCTGCAGTGGACCGACCAGCCCCGCCTGCTCCATGGTTTCCACCATTCGAGCTGCACGGTTGTAGCCAATCTTCAGCCTGCGCTGCACCCCGGATATCGATGCCTTGCGCGTTTCCACGACAATCTGCACGGCCTGGTCATAAAGTGGATCCTGCTCGGCATCTTCCGCATCACCCGGCATGGAATCCAGCCCGGTGAGCCCGGGGGTTGGACTCGTCGGGGACTGCAAAATTTCCTCGATGTACCTTGGAGCGCCGCTCTTGCGCAGATTCCTGACAACAGCGTGTACTTCGTGGTCCGCAACGAACGCGCCATGAACGCGCGTAGGCAGCGAAGTTCCGGGAGGCAGGTAGAGCATGTCCCCGTGGCCCAGCAGGTTCTCCGCCCCCATCTGGTCGAGAATGGTCCTGGAGTCCACTTTCGCCGAGACCTGGAACGCGATTCGCGTCGGGATATTCGCCTTGATGAGACCGGTGATAACGTCGACCGACGGTCGCTGTGTGGCAAGCAGCATGTGAATGCCTGACGCCCTGGCTTTCTGCGCCAGCCTCGCGATCAGCTCCTCCACTTTTTTGCCGACAATCATCATCATGTCGGCCAGCTCGTCGATGATTACCACGATGAACGGCAGGGGTGTCAGCGTCGGTCGTTCGATGGGCTTCTCGTCGTCCTCGAACGGCGGCGGCACGAACATTGGATCGGGGATCGGGGATCCTGCTTCGATCGCGTCCTTCACCTTGCGGTTGTAGCCGCCGATGTTACGGACGCCAAGAGAAGCCATCAGCCGGTAACGCCGGTCCATTTCCGCCACGCACCAACGCAGCGCATTGGCCGCTTCCTTCATATCCGTCACGACCGGAGTCAGGAGATGCGGGATACCTTCGTACACCGACAGCTCGAGCATCTTCGGGTCGACCATGATGAGCCGCACGTGCTCCGGCGTCGCCTTGTACAGCAGGCTCAATACCATGGCGTTGATCGCAACGGACTTTCCCGAACCGGTAGTGCCGGCAATCAACAGGTGCGGCATGCGTGCAAGGTCCGCGACAACCGAGTTACCACCGATGTCCTTGCCGAGCGCGAGCGTCAGCGGAGATGCAAGCTCATCGTAAGCCTTCGACTTCAGTATCTCCCCCAGCGTCACCAGTTCACGGTTCTCGTTCGGTATCTCGAGACCCACGTAAGACTTCCCGGGGATGACTTCGACCACGCGAACACTGACCACCGACAGCGAGCGCGCAAGGTCCTTCGCAAGGTTGGATATCTGGCTGACCTTCACACCCGGCGCCGGGTCGAGCTCGAACCGCGTGATGATGGGACCGGGCGATACCGACACCACTTCGACATCGATGTTGAAGTCCTTGAGCTTCAGCTCGACCAGCCGCGACATCGCCTCCAGCGAATCCTCGGAATAGCCCTTCTTCTGCGGCGGGGGATCATCGAGCAGCGACAAGGGCGGCAATTCACCCGCCGCGGGCGGCTCGAACAGAGGTACCTGGCGTTCCTTCTGTGCGCGCTCGCTGGGTTCGAGCGGGGCTATG
>Ga0079224_100011327_pt1 | contig 12277 bp, 11 predicted proteins | sample Stecom2015_FD_80414 | JGI IMG/M metagenome (GOLD analysis project Ga0079224, IMG submission 80414) | Agricultural soil microbial communities from Utah to study Nitrogen management - Steer compost 2015 | ecosystem: Environmental > Terrestrial > Soil > Agricultural land | place: USA: Utah... | reverse complement strand
GCAGGGCAAGCTGTCCCTGCGCCTGACCGGCCCCAACGCCCCCGGCGCCATCTGCGTGGACTTCGACAGTGGTGCCAATGCCTGGCGTCACCGTCATCACGCCCAGCCTGAGGCGCTGCTGCGCGCAGCGGGCATCAAGCGTGGACAATCCGTGCCGGTGCTCGATGCAACAGGTGGACTCGGCCAGGATGCTTTCGTGTTTGCCAGTGCCGGATCGCCGGTGACTGTTGTCGAACGTTCTCCGGTGCTGCATGCGATGCTGGCCGATGGCATCGCCAGGGCGCTGGCCAGTGCGGACCCACGCACAGCCGAGGCCGCTGCACGCCTGACTCTGCTGCATGGCGATTCTGCAACCCTGGATGTGGCCCTGCTGGGCGAACCGGATGTGGTCTATCTGGACCCGATGTTTCCCCCACGACAGAAGTCGGCACAGGTGAAGAAGGAGATGGTGCTGCTGCAGGCGCTGCTGGGCGATGAACCTGCAGCCGAATTTCTGCCGAGGATGCTGCGCCTGGCGCGCAAGCGGGTGGTGGTGAAGCGGCCACGGCACGCGCCGTGGCTGGAAGAGCGCAAGCCGTCCTTTACCCTGGAAGGACGCTCAAGCCGCTTTGATGTCTACACGGCCTGAGCGTTGATTATCCCTGTCACTAGCCCAGCAACCGCTCCATGATGTTCTCGTAGATCTGCGAGAGCTCCTCCAGATCGCTGATTCTTGCCTGCTCGTTCACCTTGTGTATGGTGGCATTGCATGGCCCCAGTTCGATTAGCTGAGCCCCTGTGGGCGCGATAAAGCGCCCATCAGAGGTGCCGCCGGAAGTCGAGAGCGTGGTCTCCACCCCGTTGATGGCGCGGATGCTGCTGGCAGCCACGTCGATCAGCGTGCCAGGCTGGGTCAGGAAGGGATTTCCCGACAGTTCCCAGTCGAGGGTGTATTCGAGCCCGAAGCCATCGAGGATCGCCTCTGTGCGTTCGGCGATATCGTCCTGGGTCAGGACGGTGGAGAAGCGGAAGTTGAACACCACATCGACATCGCCCGGAATGACATTGGTGACCCCGGTGCCGCCATGGATGTTGGAGATCTGGAAGCTGGTGGGCGGAAATGCCTCGTTGCCCTCGTCCCACACCTCTGCGCAGAGGGCCGCCGGCGGCTGTGCCGCCTGATGGATGGGGTTGCGCGCGAGCTGCGGATAGGCCACGTGGCCCTGGATGCCATGCACGCGCAGGCGGCCGTGCAGGGAACCTCGACGACCGATCTTGATCACATCGCCAACCCGCTGATCGCTGGAAGGCTCTCCGACGATGCAGTAGTCGATCTTCTCGTTGCGCGCTTCCAGCACCTCCACCACCTTGCGGGTGCCATTGATGGCGCTGCCTTCCTCGTCGCTGGTGATCAGCAGGGCAATGGAGCCACGTGGCACCTTGCCGTCAGCCAGATAGCGTTCGCAGGCGGTGATGAAGGCGGCGATGCTTCCCTTCATGTCTGCCGCGCCGCGGCCGTAGAGGAAGCCGTCGCGAATGGTCGGGGTGAAGGGCGGCGAGTCCCAGTGCTCTTCCGGGCCCGGTGGTACCACGTCGGTGTGACCCGCGAAGGCCAGCACGGGCCCTTCGCTGCCCAGCCGTGCCCAGAAGTTGCTCACCTCGCCAAAGGGCATGGATTCGATTGTGAAGCCCAGCGCCCGCACGCGAGTGAACAACAGTTCGTGACAGCCGCCATCGGTTGGTGTGATGGAGGCTTTCTCGATAAGTGCTGCGGCCAGCGCCAGGGTATCGGTCATTTCAGTCATGTGCCGGGTCTCAGTTGTGCGTGTGCAGTGCTTCGTTGAGCGCGATAGCGGTGGTGTTGGCCTTGCATTCCACAGCGCCGGTCACGGAGTTGCGGCGGAACAGCAGGTCGGACTGACCCACCAGTTCGCGCGCCTTGATGGTGCCGACCACCTGGCTGTCCTGGTCCAGCAGCAGCACCTTGGTGCCGCCTGTCACATACAGGCCCGCCTCGATGACGCAGCGGTCTCCCAACGGAATGCCGAGGCCGGCGTTGGCGCCGATCAGGCAGTCGCGGCCCAGGGAAATAATCTCGGTGCCACCACCCGACAGCGTTCCCATGGTGCTGCAGCCACCACCCAGGTCGCTGCCGGCGCCAATGGTCACGCCTGCGGAGATGCGACCTTCGATCATTGCCGGCCCTTCGGTGCCGGCGTTGAAGTTGACGAAGCCCTCGTGCATCACGGTGGTGCCTTCGCCCAGATACGCACCCAGGCGCACCCGTGCGGTATGCGCCACGCGCACGCCCCTGGGCACTACGTAGTTGGTCATTTTCGGAAACTTGTCCACTGACATCACTTCCAGCAGCTCACCTTTCAGGCGGGCCTGCAGCTGGCGCTCGGGCAGGTCATCCAGGTCGATGGCGCCTTGGTTGGTCCAGGCCAGGTTCTGCAGGATGCCGAACTGTCCGTCGAGGTTGAGCATATGCGGCTTGCACAGGCGGTGAGAGATCAGGTGCAGCTTGAGATAGACCTCGGCAATGGAAGTCGGCGCGATGTCCTGGGCAATGAAGGTGACCAGCACACACTGATCGCTGCCGGCCAGCTTCGGCAACAGCGCCAGCAACTGCTGCCGCAGCCCTGACTCCAGCAGCTCTGCCCGATCTGTAGCGTTTATGGCCCACTGCAGTTGTTCGGCGGACAGCGGCAGCCAGTTGTTGCCTCCTTCATAGCCGGTCGCCTCAGCCAGCAACTGATTCAGTGCGGGAGCAGGGTTGAGCTGCAGCAGCGGGTAGTACACCTCGATCAATTCGTTACGGGAATTGCGGGTGCCGATGCCTATGCCCAGGCTGTGGAGGTTGTTGTCAGTCATGCGGGTTGTTCCTCTGGTCTGTTAAAGCGGTCTTGCGTGATGGGTTAACTGCTGATCATGGCCTGCATGGCGGCAGTGTCGAATCCCACTACCCAGCCACCGGGTCCACGCAGCAACGGGCGTTTGATCATGGCAGGGTGGGCGACTAACAAAGTAACGACGCTGTCGATATCGTTGGTGTCAGCGGACAGCGCTGCCTTGCTGCTGTCGGGCAGCTGGCGCCAGGTGGTGCCACGTCGGTTGATGAGTCGGTCCGGATCGATGTGCTGCAGGAACTCACGGGCGAGTGACTCATCCAGGCCCTGCTTGCGGTAATCATGAAACTGATAGGTCGCCTGGTGCTGGTCCAGCCACTGGCGGGTCTTCTTCATCGTATCGCAGTTGGCGATACCATAGAGTGTGATCATGGGGTCTGCCTTATTCCGTTCTAGTTGCCGAGTTCCTGGCGAATGTGTTCCTGCAGTCTGGCGATGACCTCGGGGTCGGTGATCTTGCGCGAGTCCTCATCCAGGATGAAGAAAAGGTCTTCCACTCGCTCGCCCAGCGTGGCGATGCGCGCGTTCTGCAGCTGGATGCCGTGATCGACAAAGATCTTGCCGATGGAGGCGAGGATGCCCGGCTGGTCCGGACAGTTGATCTCCAGCGTGGTATAGGGTTTGTCGTCGCTGTTGATGATCTCGGTCTCCACGTGTTGACTGAAGTGCTTCAGTTTGCGGGCGATGCGCCTGCCGGACACCTTCAGGTGCTTGCTGGGTTCGGCAAGATAGGTCTTCAGCAGCTCGATGATCTCCTTGCGCCGTCGCACATTGGCGCTGACCGGCGTGCCATCGTTCTCGAGCACGGTGAAGGTATTCATACAATAGTTGGTGACCGAGGTGAACAGGCGCGCATCCTGGATGTTGAGGCCGAGCTGCTCGATGGCCGCGGCGCTGCTGGCAAACAGATGGTCGCGGTTGGCGGTGTAGATGAAGATCTGGGTGGCACCATCGGCAAAGTTTTCGCTCAGGTCCTCCACCAGCACCAGCGTGTCCTGGCCCTGATGGCGGGAGATGGCCTCTGTGTGCCAGACGATGTTGACGGTGGATTCGCGCACAAAGTATTCGTCGTCGATGTTGGCCCAGATGGATTCGATCTGCTCCTGGCTCAGGCCGCGGTCGAGCAGTTTGAGCTGGGCGCTCTCCTGCTTGTCCTTGATGCGGTCCGCGCGATCCAGCGGATTTTCCAGGCCGCGGCGCAGCGCGCGCTTGGTACTCAGGTAGAGCTGGCTCAGCAGCGAAGCGCGCCAGGTGTTCCACAGTGTGGGATTGGTGGCGTTGATGTCGGCCACCGTCAGCGCATACAGATAGTCCAGGTGCAGCTTGTCGCCCATCTTCAGTGCGAACTGGTGGATGACCTCGGGGTCAGCGATGTCCATGCGCTGGGCCGTCATTGACATCAACAGATGGTTGCCGATGAGCCAGGAGACCAGCTTGGCATCCCAGGCGCTCAGGTGGTGGCGCTGACAGAACTCGGTGGCGTCGGTCATGCCCAGGGTGGAGTGGTCGCCCCCGCGACCCTTGGCGATGTCGTGGTACAGCCCGGCGATGAACAGCAGCTCGATCTTGGGCAGGCGTCGCACGATGTGCGCGGCAATCGGGAATTTCTCCGCCGCGTTCGGCAGGCGGAAGCGGCGCATGTTCTCCACCACCTGCAGCGTGTGAGCGTCCACGGTGTAGATGTGGAACAGGTCGTGCTGCATCTGGCCGGTGATGGCGCCGAACTCGGGCAGATAGCGGCCCAGGATGCCATAGCGGGACATCCGTCGCAGCTGCGCGCTGAAATCGTGCGGGGAGCGCAGCAGCTCCATGAACAGGGTGACGTTGCGCAGATCGTTGCGGAACTTATCGTCCACCAGATAGCGGTGTTCCCAGATCAGCCGGATGGTCGCTGCCCGCACGCCTTTTATCCGCGGGTTCTGCGCCATCAGCACAAACACTTCGAGCAGGGCGAAAGGGAAGCGCTTGAACACCCCTGGGTGAGTCACCTCCAGATAATCGTTGTGAATCTGGAAGCGCTTGTTGATCTGGGTGATGGTCTCCGCTTCATCGGCCCGCAGGATGGCCTCGTCAAAATGCTGCAGCAGCATGTCATTGAGTGCGCGCAGCGATGCCACCGCGCGATAGTATTCCTGCATCAGCTTTTCGACGGCCAGGCTCTTGTCGTCATCCTCATAACCGAACATCTTCGCCAGATCCTTCTGCTTGTCGAACAGCAGACGATCCTCCCGGCGTCCGGCCAGCAGGTGCAACCCGTAGCGAAGCTTCCACAGCAGCTTCTCGCCCGCGATCAGCTGGGTATATTCGGCGTGGGTCAGAAAGCCCAGTGTCTCCAGGTCCGCCAGGTTGGTCGCCCGGTAGTGACGCTTGGCGATCCAGGCGATGGTCTGGATGTCGCGCAGGCCGCCCGGCGAAGTCTTGACGTTGGGCTCCAGCGCGTAATCGATGTCGTAGTACTTGTGGTGACGGGCAATCTGCTCGTCACGCTTGGCCACATAGAAGGCCTTGGCGGGCCACACCTCGGCGTCCTGGGTCTGGCGGATCATCTCCTGCCGCAGCGACTCGCTGCCGCTGATGGTGCGCGATTCCATCAGGCTGGTGGCGACGGTGATGTCCTTCAGCGCCTCCTGGCGGCACTGTGCCACCGTGCGCACGCTGTGGCCTATCTCCAGGTTGGAATCCCACAGCAGGGTGAACAGCGCGGTCAGGGGCTGCTTGTAGTCATCGACATTGTCGTGGCGCACCAGCACCAGCAGGTCGATGTCCGAGTGGGGGTGCAGCTCGCCACGGCCATAGCCGCCCACCGCCAGCAGGTTGATCTCGTCGTCCGGCCAGTCAAAAAGCGACCAGGCGCAGCGCAGCAGCTGGTCCATGAACCACGCCCGGCCCAGTATCAGTCCGACGATGTCCGCGCCGGCGCTGTAGCGTGCGTTGAGCACCTCGCTCGCGTGTTGCAGCGCGTCGCGGAAGACAGTGAAGGCGGGGGTGTCGCCTTGCAGGCACAGCCTGAAGGCAGCCGCATCGAAGAGTTCATCATCGGGCTGGATGGTCTGGAGTTCGGTCATGATGGTCACGCCTGGGGCGGGTTAAGGGAATTCAGGTCAGGGCCGGAATGGTTTCATCGGAGCGCAGGGTGAGCACCTCGCAGCCGCTGGCGGTCACGGCCAGGGTGTGCTCCCACTGTGCGGAGAGGCGGCGGTCACGGGTAGTGACGGTCCAGCCGTCGGCCCTGGACAGCTTGGTGTGATGGGTGCCGGCGTTAAGCATGGGCTCGATGGTGAAGGTCATGCCTTCCTTGAGCTCGATGCCGGTGCCTGGCTTGCCGTAGTGCAGTACCTGAGGGTCTTCGTGGAAGACGCGGCCAATGCCGTGCCCGCAGTACTCACGCACTACCGAGTAGTTGTGCTTCTCGGCATGGGTCTGGATGACGTGGCCGATATCGCCCAGGCGCACACCCGGCTTCACCAGCGCGATGGCCATGTACAGGCTCTCCAGGGTCACGTCGATCAGGCGCAGGGCGTGGGAGGGCGCTTCTTCGACCACGAACATCTTGCTGGTATCGCCGTGGAAGTCATCCTTGATGACGGTGACGTCGATGTTGATGATGTCGCCCTTCTTCAGGACCTTGGTGTCGCTGGGGATGCCGTGGCAGATGACGTGGTTGATGGAGGTGCAGATGGACTTGGGAAAGCCGTTGTAGTTCAGGGGGGCGGGAATCGCTTGCTGTACGTTGACTATATAGTCGTGACAAAGTCGGTCCAGTTCTCCAGTGGTGACGCCCGCACGTACGTGCGGTCCGATCATTTCCAGCACCTCGGCGGCCAGGCGGCCGGCGACACGCATCTTTTCGATTTCGTCGGGTGTCTTGATGATGATGGGCATGGTGTCGGGTGCAGGCTCCTGTGCTGGTGGTCTCTCTATGCCGTAGGCCGTATCTCGTCCGCCCTGAGTCGGTCGGTGCCGGCTGGCAGGGGGCTATTGTAATGCAGCATCCGGTTGAATGACAGGCAGGGCGGCCACTGCGGTGCTTTATGTCCGGGGTGATTTGTGGTATAAAGCTGCGCGCTTTGCGGGAGCCTGCCCACGACAGTCTGTGAGAGGGGTTCCATGCAGGGTGTAAATCGACCCGCTCCGGATCAAAACGAATCGGGTCGCAACTGGCAGAAACATCAATTAACGTCGCACATACACCGTCACATGTGTTTTGGGTGCCCTGAGGCCTGGCCGGCGAGGGGTTAAACCATGGGGTGTGTGGAGGCCTAACCCGTTAAAGGAAAAATCATGGCTGCAGTATCAATGAAAGACATGCTCAAGGCCGGTGTCCACTTCGGTCACCAGTCCCGCTACTGGAACCCGAAAATGAAGAAGTTCATCTTCGGCGCCCGCAACAAGATTCATATCATCAACCTCGAACACACCGTACCGGCTATGGATGCCGCGCTGAACGAGATCCAGAATCTCGCCGCGCGCAAGAAGAAGGTACTGTTCGTAGGCACCAAGCGTGCTGCTGGCAAGATCATCAAGGAGCAGGCGCAGCGCGCTGGCATGCCTTATGTTGATCACCGCTGGCTCGGCGGCATGCTGACCAACTACAAAACCATCCGTGGCTCGATCAAGCGCCTGCGCGACCTGGAAACCCAGGAGCAGGACGGTACTTTCGACCGTCTGACCAAGAAAGAAGCACTGATGCTGCGTCGTACCAAAGAGAAGCTTGAGCGCAGCATCGGGGGTATCAAGGACATGGGCGGCCTGCCTGATGCGCTGTTCGTGATCGATGTGGACCACGAGCGTATTGCCATCACCGAAGCCAACAACCTGGGCATTCCGGTCATCGGTGTGGTCGACACCAACAGCAACCCCGACGGTATCGACTTCCCGATCCCCGGAAATGATGACGCCATTCGCGCCATCGAGCTGTACGCTACCGCTGTAGCCAATGCCTGCATCGAAGGGCGTGGCGACCTCAATGCGGTTGGCGGTGACAGCGAGTTCATCGAAGTCAGCGACACTGACGCTGCAGCTGCCAGCGAAGGTAGTGCTGCAACCGGCGCCTGAGTTGCCTGCAACGTGGCACAAAAAAAGAGGGGCTACGCCCCTTTTTTTTGAAATCGGATTCGTATAATTGAAATTCTTTTGCATTTGAAGGGGCAATAAAATGGCTAATATTACAGCTGGAATGGTCAAGGAGCTGCGTGAGCGCACCGGTCTGGGCATGATGGATTGCAAAAAGGCGTTGGTTGAAGCTGGCGGCGACATGGACAAGGCCATCGACGATCTGCGCAAGGCCAGTGGCCTGAAAGCCGCCAAAAAGGCTGGACGTATCGCGGCCGAGGGCACCGTACTGACCAAAATCGCAGAAGACGGCAACAGCGGCATCATCGTCGAAGTCAACAGCGAGACCGACTTCGTGGCCCGTGACGAGAACTTCCTCGACTTCGCCAACAAGGTTCTTGAGCAGGCTTTCAGCCGCCGTGAATCCGACGTTGCTACCCTGATGGCCGGTGACCTGGAAAATGCCCGTGAGGCCCTGGTACAGAAAATCGGCGAAAACATCAGCGTCCGTCGCATCCAGATCCTGGAATTCGCCAACGTCAACGAAGGCATCGTTGATTCCTACGTACACAGCAACAACCGCATCGCGGTGCTGGTGGCGCTGAAGGGCGGCGACGACTCCCTGGCTCGTGACATCGCCATGCACGTTGCGGCAGTCAACCCGGTGGTGGTGCGTTCCGAGGACGTATCCAAGGAGCTGCTGGCCAAGGAATCAGAGATCTACTCCGCCCAGGCGCGTGAGAGCGGCAAGCCAGAGGAGATCATCGAGAAGATGATCCAGGGCCGTCTGCGCAAGTTTGTGGCCGAAATCAGCCTGCTCGACCAGCCTTTCGTAAAAGACCCGGAAACCACTGTGGGTGCGCTGCTGAAGAAGGCAGGTGCGGACGTGGTGAGCTTCGTGCGTTATGAAGTAGGCGAAGGCATCGAGAAAGAAGAAGTGGATTTTGCTTCCGAAGTCGCGGCGGCTGCTGGTCTGTAACCAGGGACTCAACACAGGGGAAGGTGCTCATGCCAAAGCTCGATAAAAAGTACAAGCGCATTCTTCTGAAGCTGAGCGGCGAGGCGCTGACGGGAGACGCCGATTTCGGCATCGACCCCAAGGTCCTCGACCGCATGGCTGTCGAAGTCGGCCAACTGGTAGGCCTCGGCGTCCAGATCGGCATGGTGATCGGTGGCGGAAATCTGTTTCGGGGTGCTGCACTGCACGAAGCGGGCATGGAGCGGGTGACCGGCGACCACATGGGCATGCTGGCCACGCTGATGAACGCGCTGGCCATGCGTGACGCCCTGGAGCGTGCCAATATCGCCACCCGCGTAATGTCTGCCATTCCCATGAGCGGGGTAGTGGAGCACTACGATCGCCGCACGGCAATTCGCCACCTGCGCGCCGGCGACGTGGTGATCTTTGCTGCAGGCACGGGCAATCCGTTCTTCACCACCGATTCTGCGGCATGCCTGCGGGGAATCGAGATCAATGCGGAACTGGTGCTCAAAGCGACCAAGGTGGATGGGGTATACTCCGCTGATCCCAAGCTGGTGCCGGATGCTGTCAAGTACGACCGTCTGACTTTCGATGACGTGCTGGACATGAAACTCGGGGTCATGGACCTGACGGCGATCGCGCTGATCCGCGAACACGATATTCCGGTGCGGGTGTTCAACATGAACCGCCCGGGCGCGTTGCTGAACAACGTGATGAGTACCGGCGATGGCACCACCATAGAAAACACGCCGGCTGCCTGATAACAACAACCGCCCGCCGAACCACCTGATGCAAATGGGGATTGCAAGATGATCGAAGACATTATCAAAGACGCAGAGCAGCGCATGGAAAAAAGTGTGTCCGCTCTGGAAGTCGCTTTCAACAAGATCCGCACCGGACGGGCTCACCCCAGTCTGCTGGATACCGTGATGGTGTCCTATTATGGTGCGGACACGCCGCTGAGCCAGCTGGCCAACATCACGGTGGAAGACGGACGCTCGCTGGTGGTGGTGCCGTGGGAGCGCCCGCTGATTGGTGAAGTGGAACGCGCCATCATGAAATCGGACCTGGGTCTGAACCCGTCCAACAACGGTGAATCCATCCGCGTGCCGATGCCGGCGCTGACCGAGGAAACCCGTCGCGAATACACCAAGCAGGCCAAGGCCGAGGCAGAGAACGCCAGGGTTGCCATTCGCAACATCCGTCGCGATGCCAATGGTCATATCAAGGACCTGCTCAAGGACAAGGAGATCAGCGAGGACGAACAGCGCCGCGCCGAAGATCGCATCCAGAAGATTACCGACAAGAGCATCGCCGCTGTCGATGCCAGCTACGGCGTCAAAGAAACCGATCTGTTGTCAATCTAGTTCCATCAAGAGACATAGATGTCCGATGCCAAAGTCTAATTTTGCTCCCGTAGAGCAGGGTTCCCTGCCCACGCACGTCGCGGTCATCATGGATGGCAACAACCGCTGGGCGCGGGTCAAGGGTGAGTCAGGCTCCGCCGGTCACCGCGCCGGCGCTGAAGCCGCCCGCGAGATCGTCTTTTCCTGTGTCCGGCGCAATATCAAATACCTGACCCTGTTTGCCTTCAGCAGCGAGAACTGGCTGCGTCCCAACAAGGAAGTGAAGGGGCTGATGGCGCTGTTCCTGGCCGTGCTCAAGCGCAAGGAAATCACCCAGATGCACAACAAGAACGTGCGTCTGCAATTCATCGGCAATCGCGAGAGTTTTTCTCCCAAGCTGCAGCAGCACATGCGCGATGTCGAGGAACTGACCGCCAACAACACTGGCACGGTGGTCACGGTGGCGGCCGATTACGGCGGCCAGTGGGATATCGCCAATGCCGCCCGACAGATCGCTCTCAAGGTGGAGCAGGGCACGCTGCGTGCCGCCGATGTCGACGTCGAGCTGATGCAGCAGCACATCTGCCTGGGCGATGTGCCGATGCCCGACCTGTGTATCCGCACCGGCGGCGAGAGCCGCATCAGCAACTTCCTGCTGTGGCAGTTTGCCTACACGGAGCTGTACTTCAGCGATTGCTACTGGCCGGAGTTCGACGACGCCCAGTTCCAGCTGGCCATGGATGACTACGGTCGCCGGCAGCGGCGCTACGGCCATCTTGATACACCTTCCCACAGCGACGAGATTCCTGTCGCCCGGGGTGTGCGCAGTGCTTAGAACTCGGGTGATCACTGCTCTGGTCATGCTGGCAGTGCTCTACCTGGCGACGGCGTGGCTGTCTCCCCTGTACTTCTCCCTCATTATCAGCGCCCTGGTGCTGGTCGCCGCCTGGGAATGGACCACCCTGATGGGGTTGTCCTCCCCGGCACAGCGCGTGCTGTATCTGGTGGTGCTGGCCACCCTGATGCTGGATGTCGCCTGGCTCAGCGGCATGCTCGATGCGACAGCTCCCATGCTGTCACGCCCCGTTATCCTGGTGCTTACCGGCATTGGCACTCTGTTCTGGCTGCTGATGATGCCGCTGCTGCGCCGTTATCCCGCCGGTACCGAACTCTGGGCCACCGTACCGCGGATGTCGCTGATGGGGCTGCTGGTGCTGCTACCTGCCTGGATCGGCCTGCTGCAGCTCAAGTTCCTGGATCCGCGGGGCACGCTGGTGTTTACCTTGATCGGACTGGTGAGCATTGCCGACATCGGCGCCTATTTCGTGGGGCGGCGCTTCGGTCGTCGCCCGCTGGCGCCCGACCTGAGCCCCAAGAAGTCCTGGGAAGGCTTCTGGGGTGGCATGGCCTGTTCAGTGCTGCTGGCGGCAACGCTGGTGTGGGCGCTGGGGCAGACGGCGACGCTGGATGCGGTCACCGTCATCGGCCTGTTGCTGCTGGCGATTGTAGTGGGCGCGGTGAGCGTGGAGGGCGACCTGTTCGAGAGCATGCTCAAGCGCAACCGCGGCATCAAGGATAGCGGCCGTATACTCCCCGGTCACGGCGGCATGCTGGACCGCATCGACAGCCTGACCGCCGCGGCCCCGGTATTCGTGTTTTTCCTACTTATTCTGCTTGATGACGTGACATGGCAATAGATTCTTCCTCATCCGGACGCACGGCGCATACCTGCCCGAGCGCCTGCATTACCATCCTCGGCTCTACCGGGTCCATCGGCAAGAGCACGCTCGAGGTGATCGACCTGCATCCGCAATATCGTGTCTTCGCGCTCACGGCGCGCCATTCGGTCGCCGCGCTGCTGGAGCAGTGCCTGCGCTACCGTCCGCGTTATGCCGTGATGGTGGACGAGGTTGCTGCCACGCAGCTGGACGCGGCGCTGCGGGAGCAGGGTGCGGATACCGAGGTGCTGGCGGGAGAGGCGGGGCTGATTACCGTGGCCGGCCATCCCG
>Ga0079224_100011325_pt1 | contig 12277 bp, 12 predicted proteins | sample Stecom2015_FD_80414 | JGI IMG/M metagenome (GOLD analysis project Ga0079224, IMG submission 80414) | Agricultural soil microbial communities from Utah to study Nitrogen management - Steer compost 2015 | ecosystem: Environmental > Terrestrial > Soil > Agricultural land | place: USA: Utah... | reverse complement strand
TGAAAATCGTTTTTACTTCCGCAGGAAATCCTAAGACTTGGACCAGTTGGTTGAAAGACCGTGGTATTACCGTGGTGCATGTGGTAGGTAGTGTGAAATTTGCCTTGAAATGCCAAGAGGCTGGTGTGGATGCCGTGGTGGCTGAAGGTTTTGAAGCCGGCGGACACAATGGCCGAGAGGAATCTACGACACTCACTCTAATTCCAATGGTTCGGGAACAGATTGAGATTCCTTGGATTGCGGCTGGAGGTATTGCTACTGGCTCAGCCATGTTGGCAACAATGATTTTGGGTGCTGATGGTGTGCAGATCGGCAGCCGGTTTGTGGCAAGTGAGGAGGCATCATCACATCCTAATTTTAAGAATTTGGTAGTAAGCTCCAAAGAAGGTGACACACACTTGACACTAAAAGAATTGGCGCCCGTGCGAATGATAAAAAACAAATTCTACAACGAACTTCAGGATTTGTATCTCAAAGGCGCTACGGTAGATCAATTAAAAACACATCTTGGTCGTGCTCGTGCCAAACGGGGCATGTTTGAAGGTGATTTGGAAGATGGCGAACTGGAAATAGGTCAAATCTCTGGACTTATTCATGACATCAAACCTGTGGCGAAAATCGTTGAGGATTTATTGATTGAATTTGAACAGGCGAAAAAGGAAATTAAGGTTTTTTCTTGGTAAAAATGTCTTCCAAAGATACCTGATACAATCTGCTCAATCCATTTTCATAACTATTGAAATTTTGCAATAATTCCTGCAATTTTACTTGGGAATCAAACGTGGGTTTTAGGCCATTCCGTTTGCTTGTAAAATATAGGATGTTCGTATTGTCATCCACAAACGGGCAATAATCCATTTTATCAGAATTGATTTTATTTCCTAAATTCATCGCAGTGCTCCATTCCCCATTTTCCATTTTTTTGCTCAGATATAAATCCCCACTTCCAAAACCACCTTCTTTATTATAACATGTATAGATCAGAAACGATTCATCAGCAGCGACAAACGCATTGAATTCATAACCATCAGAATTCACAGCACTTCCCAACGCTTTTGGGTGCGTGTAAGCTTCATTGACAAATTCACTTACATAAATGTTGTCTTTTTGTTTTAAATCTGGATTGTCCAGTGTAAAATATAAGTTTTTGGAATCGGTGATTGCTGGGTAGAATTCATCCATAACCGTATTGATTGGAGAACCAATATTGAAAGGTTGGGACCAAGCTGCATCCAAATTTTCTCTTTCAACATACCAAATATCGAAATCCTTAATGGTGTCAGAAAGTTGATCTAAAGGTCGATTGGAAACAAAATAAAGTGTCAGGCCATCTTTGGAAAAAAAAGGTTCGAGATCATGATAGCGCCCCGAAAAAGGTAGCACTTCGGGTTCTTGCCATTGATTGCCCATCTTTTTTACTCCTACTAGTGCTGAAATATCTCCCATAAAACTCTGTGCTGAAAATATGATTTCGTCTGCGCTTGACGTCATCGCCACGTCCCGCACATTCGGAAATTGACTAACAATATCTGGAATAAAGGGTTTCACAGTTTGGGAAATAGAGAGGTTGTAAAAAACAAGGAATAAGAAAAGAAAGAAGTGTTTCATGGTGTATTTTTAGGCAATTTACAAACAAAGCAAATAGTGATTTTAAAAACTCTGGTAATTAAAACGATAATTGAGGGCAAAAGTTTAAAAAAAGCAATGAAGATGATTGAATAGGAAATCTAAAAACTACCTTTGCAACTTTATCTTCAAGAGTGAATTTAGCAATCTATACAAAAGAATTCAAACGCAACCTTCAGTTGGCAACACCAGTTATGCTGGGCATGCTCGGTCATACCTTTGTTGGACTGATAGACAATATCATGGTGGGGCAATTGGGTTCGGCCGAACTGGCGGCGGTGTCTCTTGGCAATAGTTTTATCTTCGTTGCGATGTCCATTGGGATTGGATTTTCCACTGCCATTACACCACTGGTAGCCGAAGCGGACTCTGAAGGCAATTTTGAAAAGGGTAAATCGTCTTTTAAACACGGACTGTTTTTGTGCTCGGTATTGAGCATTTTGTTGTTCTTGATATTGTTATTGGCCAAACCTTTGATGCACATCATGGACCAGCCTGAAGAGGTTGTTGATCTTGCCATTCCTTATTTGGATTTGGTAGGATTATCATTGATTCCGCTGATCGTGTTTCAAGCGTTTAAGCAGTTCAGCGATGGATTGGCCTTGGTAAAATATCCCATGTATGCCGTCCTTCTAGCCAACGTCCTCAATGTGTTTTGCAATTATGTTTTGATTTTCGGAAAATTTGGATTTCCAGAAATGGGAATCGTCGGTGCAGCTTTGGGCACCTTGATTTCCCGCTTTGCAATGTTGATTTTTTTATGGTGGTTATTAAAATTGCGACACAAATCCCAAGCGTATGTCACTCACATCAAATTATTCGATTTAAGTAAATCTATGCTGAGGAAAGTTCTAAACTTAGGATTTCCAAGTTCCATGCAAATGTTTTTCGAAGTCCTTATTTTCACGGCAGCCATTTGGCTGAGTGGTACCTTGGGCAAAAATCCTCAAGCGGCCAATCAGATTGCCTTAAATTTGTCATCGATGACCTTTATGGTGGCCACAGGTTTGAGCGTGGCGGCCATGGTACGTGTTGGCAATCAAAAAGGACTGAAGAATTTCAGGGAATTGCGCCGTATTGCACATTCCATATTTTTATTGGGCATCATTTTCGCAACGATCTTTGCATTGATGTTTTTGGTACTGCACAATGTGTTTCCTACGATCTATGTCAATTTGGATGATCCTATGAATGCCATTGACAATGCTGAGGTTGTCAGTATTGCCTCCACCCTGTTGATTGCTGCCGCCGTATTTCAGCTCAGTGATAGTTTGCAGGTCTTGGCTCTTGGCGCGTTGAGAGGTCTGCAAGATGTTAAAATTCCGACCATCATCACCTTCATATCCTATTGGGCAATCGGGTTTCCCATCAGTTATTTTTGTGGTAAGAAGGAGGTTTTGGGAAGTGTCGGTATCTGGCTCGGCCTTATAGCGGGCTTGACAAGTGCAGCAATATTATTGTATATTAGATTTAATTATTTGACGAAAAAATTAATAACGAATAATGAATAATGAATCACAATCCATGGACTTACCAAAATTCATATTAGGCGACAACACCGATTTTCCGGATGCCATTTACATTATCCATACCGATTTTCCTAGATTCATACTCAATTTGGAAACTGATGATGTGGAATGGTTGGAGGAGTTTGACGAGCACGACCAAAAGGAAATAGAATCAGAAACCGAAAATTTGGTTCAACAGGCCACCGATTTTTATGATAGGGAAATAGCAAGATACAACGAGTAATGATTGAACAAATACTACAGTTCGACACAGAACTTTTTATTTATCTGAACAGTCTGGGCACCAATACCTGGGATCCTTTCTGGCTGGCATACACGTCTAAATATAATTGGATCCCATTGTATGCGTTGCTCCTGTACTTGGTGTATCGACATATCGGATTAAAACCCATGCTGGTAACGGTTGTGATGGCCACACTGATGATATTGGTTACTGATCAAGTTACCAATCTCTTTAAGGATGGTTTCCAAAGAATGCGACCTTGCCATTTGGCTGAGATCGTAGAGAGTATGCGACTGGTTAGGACTGGCTGTGGTGGGCGCTATGGTTTCTTTTCGGGCCATGCCTCAAACACGATGGCGGCGGCTATTTTTATAGGGCTGATCCTAAAAAATCGTTTTGGATATTTACTGTATATCTTGATTGCTTGGTCACTGTTGATGGCGTACAGTCGTGTGTATATCGGAGTCCATTACCCATTGGACATTCTCTGCGGAATGACTTTTGGAGCCTTGAACGGATATGTATTTTATAAATTGAATTTATTTTTGATTGCAAAATTCATAAAACCTATCAAGATTTAGATATTTCAGCGTTAGGTTTTAGCAACGAAGTCACCAGCAAATCAACCAATTCATTCACTTTGTTTGGTGATTTTGTAATTGATATATTTCTTTTTCATCCATAGGTAAATGAAACAATCAAAGAATGGGCCCAACATTCGATTCCATATGCCAAAATTAGTATGCCCGGCAATCCTCGGAAAATGCTGCACAGGAATTTGAATAATTTTTCCTCCATTCAACATTACGAGTGCCGGTAAAAATCGGTGCATGCCATTAAACATCGGGATACGCTTGGCATAGGCGGTTTTTATGACTTTCAAAGGACAAGCAGAATCGTCCATTCCATCATTGGTAAAGGCTTTTCGAATAATATTGGCAATTTTGGAGGACATTTTTTTGACAAAGTTGTCTTGTCTGTGAACTCTTATTCCGTTAACCAAATCATAAGAGTCAATATGTTCAAGCAATAAATTAAAATCCTCTGGAGATGTTTGCAAATCACCATCAATATAACCTATCAATTCCGTTTTTGTATAATCAATACCCGCTTTTATCGCTGCGCTCAGCCCAACATTGCTTTTTAAACAAATGTAACGGAAAGCCTCATTTCTATGGCAAATGGCTTCAATCAATTCTTGGCTTTTATCTGTAGAACCGTCGTTCACAAATAATATGGTTGTGGGAAATTTTGTTATGCTCGTGAAATTAGTGAGGGCTTTTTCCACACGTTCCAAATTGCCTTCTTCATTATAAATCGGCACTATCACAGTGAACCTGTATTGCATTTGGAAAGGGTTAGTATACAAAAATATTGATTTTTAGATGAAAGGAATAAAATACCCGATTTTATCTGTAAAAAAGATGCTAAATTGCGTCATGTTTTTGAAAACCACCAATCAATGAAGATATTAGTCACCGGAGCAGCAGGTTTTATAGGGTCTCACACAGCCGAACGTTTGCAAGAAATAGGGCATGAAGTAATTGGTGTTGATAATTTTTCACCCTATTACAATGTCGAATTGAAGCAACTCAATGCAAAGGCGCTTTCAGATAAAGGGATATCCATTATCAATCGTGATTTGCGAGTTGAAGATTTGTATAAGGATTTGCCTTTAGATGTGGATTATATCTTCCACTTCGCAGCTCAACCTGGAATTTCCACGACATCCACTTTTGAGGATTATTTCAGTAATAATATTATTGCCACAAAAAATTTGGTGGATTATGCCTTGGAATGTAAACAGTTGAAATTGTTCGTGAATATTGCAACTTCTTCCATCTACGGATTGGAAGCGACGTTTCCAGAAGATGTAGCCGCTAAACCTGCCTCACATTATGGAGTTACAAAATTGGCTGCGGAACAAATGGTACTTCAAAAGAGTAGGGAAGAGCAGTTCAAATCTTGTTCTTTACGCCTGTATTCCGTAATTGGTCCAAGAGAACGACCAGAAAAAATGTACACCAAATTAATAGCTTTGGGACTAAAGGATGAAGCCTTTCCCTTGTTCGAAGGAAGTGACAGCCATCTAAGAAGCTTTACCTATGTTGGCGATATTGTAGATGGTGTGGTGAGTGTCATCGGCAACGAATCAAAGGTGGATGGCGAAATCATCAACCTGGGAACCGAAGTAGAGCATACCACCAAAGAGGGAATTGAAGCTGTTGAGCAAGTGCTTGGCAAAAAGATAAAATTGAATGTCATCGCCAAACGTGCCGGTGACCAATTGCGTACGAAAGCCAATATTGACAAGGCTAGAAAATTATTGAATTACAATCCGAAGACTACTTTATTGGAAGGTGTAAAAGCTCAAGTGGCGTGGTATAAAGCCAATTTCTAAACAAACGCACTATAACCCGTAATTGCCCTGCCAACAATCAATGTATTGATTTCCTTGGTGCCTTCATAGGAATAGATCGCTTCAGCATCAGCCACAAAACGGGCCACGTTATATTCCAATAAGATACCATTGCCGCCCATGACTTCCCGTGCTTGACTCACAACATCGCGAGTACGCAATGAGCAAAATACCTTTGCCAAAGAGGCATGTTCATCTGTCAATAATCCTTGGTCTTGTAGTTCAGAAAGGCGATAGACCATTGTTTTCATGGCGGTCAAATTGGAAAGCATTTCCACCAAATGGTTTTGGATCAATTGATAGGATGCAATGGGCTTCCCGAATTGTTCTCGCTTTTTGGTATATTTTAATGCGTTTTCATAAGCACCTCTCGCACAACCGACGGCTTGCCAAGCCACACCGGCACGGGTCATCCGCAATACTTTGGCGGTATCTTTAAACGAATTGGCATTCTGCAATCGGTCTTTTTCAGAAATTCTACAGTTTTTCATGGTGATAATTGCGTTCTGAACAGTTCGCAGTGCCATTTTATCCTCAATTTTTTCGGTGGAAAATCCTGGAGTGTCTTTTTTGACGATAAATCCTTTTACTTTATTTGTGATTTCTTCACGTGCCCAAATGATGGTAATATCCGAATAAGTGGCATTGCCAATCCATTTTTTTTGACCATTCAGCACCCATTCAGCACCTTCCATTCTACAGGTGGTTTCCATACCGCCTGCAACACCGCTTCCCACATTCGGCTCTGTCAATCCAAAGGCGCCAATCACTTCCAATTTCTGCATTTTGGGAAGCCATTCCTCTTTTTGTTCTTCACTGCCGCATAAATAAATGGAACCCATTGCCAATCCGCTGTGTGCACCAAAAAAAGTGGAAATGGACACATCCACTCGCGCCATTTCCTCTGCAATGATGCCTTCCATAATGAATGGTAAATTCGGGCAGCCATAGCCTTTGTAAGCAATTCCACAAACATCGAGTGCTGCTAATTTTGGTATGATCTCCATAGGGAACTGTGCCTTTTTCCAATAGTCATTCGCAATGGGATCTACTTCTTTTTCCATGAAATTCCGCACTTTCATTTGGATGGCACGTTGTTCCAGTGTCAATTTCAAATCCAAATCGTAAAAATCGCCATCGATTGGAGGCAATTGGTGCTGGCCTTTCTTGCTTTTTTCGGTCAACATTTTCATGAGCCCATTGAGCTGGGTTTCGTCCAGTTCACCAACAGTTTTCATAATGGTTGGCAAATCGATTTTTTCCGATATTTCAGACAGCTCATTGAAATCCACATCTTTCATCAATTGGATGATGGATTTTATTTTATGAAATAACTTCATGTTATTTTGATTTTAGATTAAGTAATATTTCTGCGGCGGAAAAAGGCGTTGTTTCACCATTCTCGATGCGTTCCAATTGCTCTTTCAATTCCTTTTTTATTGTAGGATTATTATAAAAGTCAGACTTCAGTCGGTCTTCGATAGTTTGCAGCATCCAAAACTTATTCTGTTCTTTCCTGTTGTGTGAGAAGTAGTTATTCTCCTTTGAATGTTCCAAATAAGAGGCAACCAATTTCCAAATTTCAGCAATTCCTTCATTGTGCAGGGCACTTGCCAAGAGTACTTTGGGTTGCCAACCCGATTCTTTTACAGGATATAAATGCAGGGCGCGATTGAATTCCACTTTAGCGGATTTGGCAGGTTTTAGATTGTCACCATCAGCTTTGTTGATGACGATGGCATCGGCCATTTCCATAATGCCTCTTTTTATGCCTTGCAATTCATCGCCAGCGCCTGCCAATTTCAACAGCAAAAAGAAATCAACCATACTATGAACGGCCGTTTCGCTTTGGCCGACGCCAACGGTTTCAATTAAAATTGTGTCAAATCCTGCGGCTTCACAAAGAATGATTGTTTCTCGGCTTTTACGTGCCACACCACCAAGTGAGGTGCCAGAAGGTGAAGGACGGATAAACGCATTTTCATTCTTCACCAAATCTTCCATACGGGTTTTGTCCCCCAAAATGGAACCCTTGCTCAACGTGCTGCTCGGGTCTACAGCCAAGACAGCAACTTTTTTCCCTTGATTGGTTAAATATGTTCCAAAGGCTTCAATAAAGGTACTTTTTCCAACCCCGGGTACGCCTGTAATTCCTATTCTCACAGAATTGTTGGCATGAGGAAGGCATTTCTGGATGATGTCATTTGCCTTTTGAAGATGTAGTACATTTGTGCTTTCCACCAAGGTAATGGCACGACTTAAAGCCGTCATGTTTCCTTTGAGGATGTCGCTTACCAATTCATCAATTGAGGGTTGTGACTGACGCTTGTTTTTTATGTTTTGGATGGCATTCCTATTGGTGGTTTCCGATTCAGAAACACCTTGTTGTTCTTTGAGTGCAGAATGTTTGGGTCTTTTAGTCAAAACATTGTAGTTAGCCTATTGTTGTGGAGGTTCGATGATTTCCAGTGGTACTTCCACCTTGGTTTTGTCCCACACCAAAGTCAATTTTAAATCGTCCGTAATGTTATCAAATGCGATTGTAAATTGCTCTACAGGTTTTTCCAAAGTCTGTACTGGCTCTGTAATGTTCATCAAATCAAACTGTGGCTCTCGCATTGGGCGCATCTGTTCATCGACACCCCAAGGATATTGCTTGGTGTTGAAAATGATATCCCAAGTGGAATCATGAGGAATGGTCCAAAGTGTATATTCACCTTTTGGCATCAATTTGCCATCAACCATCAAATCTTTATTGGTAATGAATTTTGTGGCCTCGTTAGCGCCCGTTCTCCAAACTTCATTAAAAGGTACCAAGGCTCCGAATACTTCACGTCCTTTTTTGTAAGGTCGGTTATAGAGCACCTCGAGCTTTGTGTCATTCCATTCAAACTTCACCGTATCTTTTGGGCTTAATCGTTTGCTGAAAATATCTTCAAAAAAATAAGCGTAGGCAAACAATCCTACAGCAACGACCGAGAGCGTAATGATGGTCCATTTTAAAAACTTACTCATAAAAATGTTACTATTTTAATCTGTTTGTGATTATAAAGATAAATGAAATAGACAGATGTATAAACTCCTTAACGTTGTTTTGTAATTTTTTGTACTATTTTCTGAAAAAATGATTAAATTCTGCAACATCTTATTTTTTGTCTCGTCCTTAAGAAGAACTAAACCATTAACCAAAGCACAACCAAAGCATGTTTCAAACGGATATCATTGAAAAATGCAAACAGAACAATCGGGTCGCGCAGTTGCAACTGTACAACCAGTATTGTGATGGTATGTATGTGGTTGCAAGCAGGTTTGTGAAGGATTCCATGGAAGCTGAAGATATCGTACAGGAAGCCTTTATAAAAGCCTTTAGCAAACTGCATCAATATAAGGCAGAAGTTACTTTTGGAGCGTGGTTGAAACGTATCGTCATCAATAAAAGTATCGATTTACTGAAGTCCAAGAAAAAGCATTTGCAGGAATTGGATGAGGTGCATCTCAAAGTGGTCGATGACACAGATGGCGAATGGTTGGTAGAAGACACTATAACAATTGAAGACGTAAAACAAGCGATTGAACAGTTGCCCGAAAAGTACAAATATGTGGTAATGCTCTATTTGGTCGAAGGATATGACCATCAGGAAATATCAGAGATTTTGGACATCACTGAGATTGCTTCACGGACTCAATTATCGAGAGGAAAAGTAAAATTACAAGAACTGTTAACACCAATGTACAATGGCACAAGATCTTAAAAAAATGTTCAATGAGGATCGATTAAAGATTCAAAATGGGATGCCAAAAGGCCATGAAGCCCGGTTTTTAAAGAAATTGGATGAGAAACGTCCTCAAACATCAATCAAAAAACGATTCAGTATTTGGAATATCGCAGCAAGCGTGGTGGTGCTCTTGGGCTTGAGTTATGGTGCCTATCAATTCTTTCAAGCGGAACCTGTGATTCCTGAGGATAAAGAAGAAGTGGTCACGTTGAAATCACTTGGTGATGTATCGCCCGATTTGAAAAAGGTGGAAGATTATTACGTTGCCAATATCAATCTGGAATTGGCAAATGTGGAATTGACATCGGAAAATAAGGAATTGTTCGATAGTTACATTGTCCGTTTGGAAGTGCTCAATAAAGAGTACCAGCGTCTTTCGATGGAATTGACCGAAAACGGACCGAACGAATGGACGGTGAATGCGTTGATCGATAATTTGAAATTGCGCCTCAATCTGTTGTATCGTCTTAAAGAACAATTGAATGAATTGAATTCGCCTGAACTCGATCAGAATTTAGGTTAAAAAACAACTATCCGCTAGACGGAATTAACAAAGAATAATCATGAAAAAAATACAAATTAAATTAGTAATTCTATTGCTTGTCAGTTGCTTGGGTGCTCATGCGCAGCAAAAGATCAAGAAGTTTACCAAAACCGTCAACGCCAGTAAGGATGTATCCATTAACTTGAATACGATGCATACCAATATTGAAGTGGAGACATGGAACAAAGACGAAGTAGAGGTGGAAGCCTATATTGAGGGCGAAAAGCTATCTAAGGAAGAACTGGAGAAAGAATTGGAAAACTGGAATATTTCTGTGAGCGGTTCTGGAGCCGAAGTGACCATTGAATCAAAAGGCTTGGAATCTAACTGGGCCATCGTGAATGGAGATTATGATTTTGACACGGATGTCATGCGTCATTTGGAATTTGAATTGGCCGATTTGCCCGAAATGCCAGAAATGCCCGAGCTGCCAGCGATGCCAGAATTGGCAGGAATACCAGCAATGCCAGAGATGCCGAGAATACCAGAACTTCCAGAATTGCCACACGGAATTGGTGCGGTTAATTTTGATTACGATGCCTATAAAAAGGATGGAGAAAAGTATTTGGACAAATGGAGCAAAGAGTATGAAGACAAATACGGTAAAGAATACAGGGAAAAAATGAAAGAATGGGGACGGAAATTTGGCAAATCCGATTTTGGAGCTTATTCAAAAGCTATGGAAGAATGGGGTGAAAAGTTTGGAAAGGAATATGGTGAGAAATTTGGCAAGGACTATGGACTAAAAATGGAAGCCTGGGGACAGAAAATGGAAGAAAATTGGGGGCCAGAATTTGAAAAGCGCATGGAAGCTTGGGGCGAACAGTTTGGAAAGCAAATGGAAGAGCGCGCTAGAGCAATGGACGCAAGACAGGAGGCTATGAGAGACCGTCAGGAGCATTTAAAAGATCGTCAAGAGCATGGCGAGCAACGCAGAGCGGAAATTGCCAAACGCATCGAGAGCAAGTCCAATACCAAAGTGAAGAAAACAATCAAGATTAAAATGCCAAAAAAGGCAAAGCTGAACATGAATGTACGCCACGGCGAACTTAAGTTTGCCTCGGCCATCTACAATCTACGGGGTGATATTTCACATTCGACGTTAACAGCAAACAGCATTGATGGAAGCAAAACTTCCATCAATGTTTCTTATTCACCAGTGCTGATAACCAACTGGAATCTTGGTGAATTGAAACTTAATTTCGTAGAGAAGGCTCAAATTGAGAATGTCAATAGGTTGGTATTGAGTTCCAACTCTTCCAATATTGGTATCAACAGCTTGATGGGCAATGCGGTGATTGATGGCAGTTTTGGCGAACTGGCAATCAACAACATTTTGCAATCCTTTAATAACCTGAATATTGTATTGGAAAACAGTGAGGCGATTGTGGTACTTCCGAAAACAGAGTATAATCTGCAATATAAAGGCAGTCGCTCTAAATTGAAACATCCGAAGAATAAAACCTTGAATACTTCCACCTTTTCTACTGGCGATTTGGCAAGTGGGAAAACCATTGTCATCAATGCAAAATTCAGCGAGGTGACGATGCAATAAATTTTACTTAAATTTGAGGAAATGATTTGCTCGTGGCCTCAACAGAATTTTCTTCTTTTTTCGTGAGCATCAGTAAATACCCACTAACTGTGTTGGATGTGACAATTCTCTTAAAATTGACTTTATTTAGAAAAAATTTTGGCAACCCCTTTTTGCAAAAGATAGCTCAAGCGCAACTGCAAATTGATGGGCTGTTCCGCCAAATGTTGCGTAAAAAACAAACATCCATGTTTTGGATTTCTAAATTCAGGTATGGGGTTTTTGCCAAAGGTTTTACGGGTTCGCAAATCTAAATCGTATGCTATAAGTCTCGACTTTGAAAGACCGATGTTATCTAAATGGGCAATAAGTTTTTGCCGATTCACGCTTGTTATTTTTACCGATGCAATATCTTTTGCTTCAGTAAGATTCTGCTTGCCATTGCCTAAACGGATATCTGTAATGAGAAAATAGTAATCCGTTTTTTTAGTTGTGTCAAGCAACCATCCAAGATTGATAGTGCCTTCTTTGTTGATATAGGACAACTCAAAGGTAAACGTTGGCAAATCGTGGTTGAGATAATGCAGTTGGGCTTTTTCGTCAATAAAAAATTCCTTGTTGTTGAT
>Ga0079224_100011324_pt1 | contig 12278 bp, 12 predicted proteins | sample Stecom2015_FD_80414 | JGI IMG/M metagenome (GOLD analysis project Ga0079224, IMG submission 80414) | Agricultural soil microbial communities from Utah to study Nitrogen management - Steer compost 2015 | ecosystem: Environmental > Terrestrial > Soil > Agricultural land | place: USA: Utah... | reverse complement strand
TTTACCTTTCCTTCCGCCATCAATAAAACAGACAAGAAGAAGTATAACATAGGTAATATACCAGTTGTTAACATTTGTAATTACGGAAAAAAATTTATCAAGAAATGGAGTTGATAGTGTATGATTAAAAAAATATAAAATGGAAACATCAATCGAGTATAAAAATTCAGCCATAAAAATTTATGATCTTTCTTAAAAAAATTAGAAAACTAAAATGGCTATTTAAATTCAAACGGGGAATAATTATCTCTTATATTCTGCAAAAGCAAAAGATTCTTAAATATTTTTTTCAATTTATTAAAAGAAATGAAGATATTGAAACCCATGGCAATTTGAATTGTAGTTAAAATTAAATGGACTTATTTTTCAAATAAAAATTCCGGGAAGTAATATGAAAATAAAAAGCTGGTTATTAATCATTTTATTAATGATTTCAATTGAAGATGTATTTCCGTGGGGGCGTAACGGGCATTTTTTTATCAACCTGAAAGCAATTCAATTTCTGCCGGGAGAGATGCAGGAATTTAAAAAATGGGCAGATTATATATCAGAACATGCATCAGAACCTGATGACAGGCGCGATGAAGATTCTTTGGAATTTCCCAAACATTTTATCGATATAGATTATTATAAAGAATTCCTGAATGGCAGTATGATTTTTAACCGCGCCGAGTTAGCTAAAATTTATAACGATAGTATTGTTACGGCAATGGGAATTCTGCCATGGGCAACAATTCAGACATTTAATAATCTTACAAATGCTTTTATGGAAAAAAACCGTGATAGAATTTTAATCTTTGCAACTGATCTCGGACATTACGTGGCAGATGGTCATCAGCCGATGCACACAATAATAAATTATGATGGACAATTCACCGATCAGAAGGGTATTCATTACAGGTATGAATCAGAGATGATTAAAAGAAATATTAATGAAATTGAAAATGTGATTGATTCAGTTAACGCAATTCACATCGGCGATCCTGAAAAATTTATATTCAATTATATAACGAGCGCAAATTCTGTTGCACCTGTTCTCTTTGCTGCGGATGAATTTGCATTCAAAGCTTCCGGTTCCAGAGGTAACGATGACTATTACAGGTTGTTATGGTTCAGAACAAAGTACATTACAGAAATACAATTTAAGAAAGCTGTAGAGAGTTTAGCATCCTTAATCTATACAGCCTGGGTAAATGCCGGAAGACCATCGCTCTCTGAACTAAATTAAAACTATCTTAAATGGTAGGAAATTTTACTGCTTAAGTTCTAAATTACTTCAAATGGGTAGTAGCATTCAGGCTGGTTGATTGATATTATTAATTTTTAATTAGCAGAACGGGAATGATTGGTGAATATGAAAAAATCCATTTTTACAGTTTTTATTTTTCTATGCAGTTATAATTTATTTGCACAGGTAACTTCTGAGCCGCCCTTCCCATCAGAAAATGATTCCATAAAAATTATTTTTAATGCTGCCGAAGGCGGAAAGGGAATGATAGGCTACACCGGCGTACTTTATACGCACACCGGTGTTAAAACAAATAAAAGCGGCGGCAACTGGGCTTATGTAATTGGCAATTGGGGAAATAATTCTGTTCAACCTGTCTTAACAAGAATTGGTACCGATCTTTATGAACTTGTTATTGGCAAACCGAGAATTTTTTATAACATAACAGATCCTACAGAAAAAATACTTCAGCTTTGTTTTGTATTCAGAAGTGAAAACGCACAGCAGCAGACAGAAGACCTGTTTGTTGATATCCACGAAAGCGGACTAAATGTTTCAATTATTGCACCTGTTAACCAGCCATATTTTGCGGAATTAAACGATACAATTAATATAGAAGCTGTTTCAACGGAATCAAATTCGCTGTCTCTCTTTTTAGATGATAGTTTGTTAGTTCAAACTTCCGGCAATTCTATAACTCACAGCATTGTAACATCAGGGTATGGTAAGAAATGGATAAAAGCAGTTGCTGCAGATGGAGAAAATTCCGTTGCTGATTCAATGTACTTTATTGTTAATTATCCCGTTGTTATTGAGGAGAAGCCTGATGGAATTATCAATGGCATAAACTACACAGGTGATAATTCAGTTGTTCTTAATTTGTATGCACCTGAAAAAAAATTCGTTTACGTTATTGGTGATTTTAATAACTGGGAAGCCGGGCCTGAATACTATATGAAGCTTGATCCTGATCAATCAAATTACTGGCTGGAAATTGTTGGTTTGGAAAAAGGGAAAGAATATATTTTCCAATATCTTGTTGATGGTGAAATAAGAATTGCTGATCCTTATACAGAAAAAACAAGTGATCCCGATGACAGGTTTATTAGTGCACAGACATATCCTAATTTAATATCTTATCCTTTCGGCAAAACCACATATACAGCTTCCGTGCTTCAAACAGCTAAAGAAAAATATCAGTGGGAAGTAACAGATTTTCAGCGGCCTGCACCAACCGATCTTGTTATTTATGAATTACTCATTCGTGATTTTGTATCAACACACAGTTACAAGACTTTGATAGATACTATTTCTTATTTGAAAAATCTTGGTGTTAACGCAATTGAACTTATGCCTGTAATGGAGTTTGAAGGTAATGAAAGCTGGGGATATAATTCGAGTTTTCATTTTGCGGTTGATAAATATTATGGACCCGCAGATGATTTAAAAAGATTTATTGATGAAGCCCATAAACAGGGGATAGCAGTAATTCTTGATATTGTTCTCAATCATGTTTACGGACAATCACCGCTCGTACGTTTGTACTGGAATTCATCTTTAAACAGACCTGCTGACAATAATCCATGGTTTAATGAAGTTTCACCAAACCAGGTTTTTTCTTTCGGATTTGATTTTAATCATGAGAGCGAACTAACAAAACAATACGTTGACAGAGTGAATCGTTACTGGCTTGAGGAATTTAATGTTGATGGTTTCCGTTTTGATTTTACAAAAGGATTCACAAACAAACCGGGAGACGGCGGATCGTATGACGCTTCAAGGATAAACCTTCTTATAAGAATGGCAGATGAACTCCGCAAAGTTGATTCAACCGCCTATATAATTTTAGAACATTTTGGACCGAATGATGAAGAGAAAGTTTTATCAAATAATGGAATGATGCTTTGGGGTAATCTGAACCATAGTTATAATGAAGCTACAATGGGATATATTCCGGGTTCAAATTTTTCCGGGATCTCCTACAAAGAAAGAGGCTGGCAGTATCCTTATCTTGTTGGATATATGGAAAGTCATGATGAAGAACGTTTGATGTATAAGAATCTTCAGTATGGAAATTCAAATCCGGATTATAGTGTAAAAAATCTTCAGACTGCTTTGCAGCGTATGAAACTTGCTGCGGCATTTTTCTTTACAGTCCCGGGTCCCAAAATGATATGGCAATTTGGTGAACTTGGTTATGATGTATCAATTGATTTTAATGGAAGACTTGGAAATAAACCAATCAGGTGGAATTATTTTTCTGATCCTGCAAGAAATAAATTGTACAAAACTTTTGCCGCACTTACAGCACTAAAACAGCACGATGCATTTGAAAGTAATGATTTTACATTGAGCGCTTCAGGCTGGATTAAACGGCTGCTGATAAGGCATGAATCAATGGATGTTTATATAATTGGTAATTTTGAAATTACACCGCGGACAACAAGTCATTCTTTTACAAAACCGGGAATATGGTATAATTATTTTACAGGTGACAGCATTGTTGTAATTGATACTGCATCCCAGGTTACATTGCAGCCGGGAGAATTTCAGCTTTATACAACACAAAAACTTCCAACTCCCGATCCGGATATACTTACAGATATCGGATCTGAACAGAATGAAATTACGCCGTCAACATTCAGTCTGGAACAGAATTTTCCTAATCCATTCAATCCAACAACTACAATAAGATATTCAATTCCGAATACTTCATTCGTTTCATTAAAAGTTTATGATGTACTTGGAAAAGAAATTGCCGTTCTTTCTGATGAAGTAAAATCTGCAGGAGTTTATGAAGCAGAATTTGATGCATCATCCGGATTATCAAGCGGGATTTATTTCTTTACACTTGATGCTGGTGAATTCAGAAGTACGCGTAAGATGATTCTGCTTAAGTAATTTATTTTACAAGATGTGCCAGTATAACCGCTGAAGCACTTGCAACATTGAGCGATTCTGCGTTTCCGTATTTCGGGATAGTAATTATTTCATCTGCCAGGTTTATTATTTCGGAAGAAGGACCTTTTGCTTCATTAGAAAAAATAATAATTGATTTTTCTTCTTGTTTATACTCAAAAAGATTTTTTCCCTTTAAATCCGCGCAAATAATTTTGCAGCCATCCTTTTTCAGTTTATTCAACAGGATTGTAAGATCAACTTCTTCAAAAATATTAAGATGGAAAATAGAACCCATGCTTCCGCGGATTGTTTTAGGATTGTAAACATCGGCAGAATTTTTTGATAGAAGGATTTCTGTAATTCCAAACCAATCACAATTGCGTAAAATTGTTCCCACATTTCCCGGATCTGAAATTTCATCAACAGCAGCCGCAATCTTACTTTTTAATTTTAAAGAATGGTTCTTCTCCGGTTTATGAAATACTGCCGCAATTCCCTGGGGAGTTACTGTATCTGAAATCTTTTTAAAATCATGATTGTTTATTAATTCAATCCTGATTTTTTTTGATTCTGCTTCTGATAGAAATAATTTATTTTCCGCAGCAAATTCATTCGTTGCAATTATCAATTCACAATTGAATTTGCTTTCAATTCCTTCAGAAACAATTTTCTTTCCCTCAGCAATAAATTTCTTTTCATCATCTCTGTGTTTCTTCTGAAGAAGGGAAGCGAAGTATTTTAATTCTGATTTTGTCATTTTAATGTTCGGTAATTTAGTTTATGGAAACTAAAGTCTGCCGCTCTTCATTTATTACAATGTACGGAGTGAGACAAATTTATCTGCGGGATATTAATCAAACAATATTATCATAATCAGAAGATTTACCCTCTGCCAGTTCCTTCAAGTACTGCCAGGTATAAATTCCCGTGTTATGCCCATCCTTCCAGCTTATCTGAATAGCATAGCCGCCAACCTGTTCAATATTTTTAATCTGGTACGCTTCCGGCGATTGTGCGGTTGGTTTTGCAGGTTTGTAAGTTTTGAGTAGAACCGTTTCACCTTTGCAGCTTGCGCATGGGCATTCATCCCGCAGAAATTTCAGATCGATTGAACTTTCGCTGTCATCATTCCATTTTATGAATAATTTTTTCTTATCAACTACTTTAATCTGTTTTGGCGCCATTTTAATCCTGTATTTAACATGTTCAATGATAAATAATTTTTCTTATAAAATTATATTCTTTTATTTTTGATTCAAAAAAATAAAGCCATAATGTTTACGCAGGGAGGATTTAAACCGTACAAATAATGTCATCTTTATTCTGGGAATTTGTTGCAGTTGTTATTTTAATTTTATCAGCCGGTTATTTTGCAGCTGCGGAAATAGCAATTGCAACTTTCGGTTCAACTAAAATTGAAGAGTTAAAAGAAAGGAAGGATAAAACTGTTCCTTTTTTTGAAGAGATTCAAAAAAACTCCGAAGTATTTTTTGGAAGCATACAAATTCTTACCAACTTATTACTGATTACTGCAGCTATACTTTCATATCACATTTCAATAAATATTGTTGCGCCTGCATTTGAAACTTTTAATGCAAATCTTCTTCATGATTATGCTGTAATTTTATCCGTTATTATTGCGCTTATTGTTGTTGCATTCTTTACGATGATATTTGCAGTTCTTATCCCGAAGGCTTTAGGATTTAAATATGCTGAAAGTATCGGCAAACGAAGTGTGAAACCACTTCTTCTTATTACAAGATTTTTAAAAATTCCCGTTAAAATTATTTCCTCATGCAGCAACTTTTTGTTGATACCATTTTCTGAACGAACAAGTTTTGCGCAGACGAGATTTTCAGAAGATGAAATACGGATTATTATTTCGGAAGGAGTAAAATCAGGAGCGATTGATGAGAGAGAGCAGGAGATAATTGAAAATCTCTTTGAGTTTAATGATCTCCGTGCAAATGAAGTTATGATTCCGCGGACAGATGTAATTGCAGTTGAATGGAATGAAAATGAAACGGAAATCACTTCTGAAATTATTAATAGCAGCCATTCATTAATTCCTGTTTACAAAGATTCACTTGATAATGTTATTGGTGTGCTTCATATAAAAGATTTGATGAAATCAATAATTGAAAATAAAAAACCCGGGCTTAATAATTTGATAAGACCTGCGTACTTCGTTCCTGAAACTAAATTGATTTCTGAAATTCTTAAAGAAATGCAGAAGCGCGGAGAGCGGCTGGCTGTAGTAAAAGATGAGTATGGCGGTACTGAAGGAATTATCACAATGGAAGATATTCTTGAGGAAATTGTTGGAGAACTGGGAGATAATGTTCAGCAGCAGCTTAAAGATTTCAGCAGGCTGCCTGATGGAAAATATTATGTGCTCGGATCAATGACAATTGATCATTTCAATCAAACTTTTAATCATGATTTGCCATATTCAGATGAGTATAATACCCTTGCAGGATTTGTTGCAGATAAGACAGGCAAGATACTTAACACCGGTGAGACTTTTGAATTTGAAAATTTATCCTTCCAGTTGATTAAAAAAATCAGGCAGAAGATGGTTCAATTTAAGGTGTCATCAAATGATGGCAGCTTTGCCGAAGCTGAATGAAATACCCTGGGAGAACTGGAGCAGCTCCGGTATTAGCTGCACAGATTTATCTTTGCACCAGATCAAGTCTTTCTTTTTTAGCAAGAAGTTCCTCTTCACTCTCAACATGATCCGGATCTTTAATGATGCAATCAACCGGGCAAACAGCCATACACTGCGGTTCATCATAAAATCCGATACACTCTGTACATTTATCAGGAACGATGTAAAAATAATCTTCCGCAATTGGCGGGGAAGTTTCACCGTTCAAACTCCACTTAATTCCGCCTTCGTAAATAGCAGTGTTCGGGCATTCAGGTTCACACGCTCCGCAGTTGATGCATTCATCAGTTATTAAAAGTGCCATAATCTTTTTTCCAGATATTAAATTTTACTGGTTCAAAATTATTACCGGTTATGGCGCTTAACATTGACTTAAGTCAGCGGGAGTTATTTCTTTTTAAGAGAAAAGATGAGATGAGAATTCTGATATTTGAAGGAATCCGGATCAGGAAAATCAACTTAACTTTTTTAATTCCTGGTAATCTTTTACAAAAACAGTTCTGCCGTGAGTTCTGATTATGTTGTTATCTTTTAATTTCTTAAAAGCTCTCGATATTGTTTCAGGAATTGTTCCAAGATACGCGGCAAGAGTAGGATTGGATAACGGAATTTTAAAAAATGGTTCAGGCAGATTTGCAGTACCTGATTCTTCAATTCCTTTTATGAGATAATCCGCAAGACGATTAACAACTTCCTTCAAAGAAAGATCTTCTGCTTTTACTGAAATTGATTTTAACCGTTTTGCAAATCCGCCCATTATCTTAAAACTTAATTTCGGATTCTCTTCAAGAAGTTTTAAGAATTCATTTTTTGGAATCAGCAGAAGTGTACTGTCTTCCAGAACCTGAACACTTGCCGGGCAGCTTCCACCTGTAAACAACGGAACATCTCCAAACAAATGAGGTTTTGTTAATAGATGAAGTATATACTCTTTTCCCTGCGGAGAAACTTTAAATATTTTCACAAGTCCTTTTAATACAATATAGATGCCCGGGAATTCATCTCCTTCATGAAAGATATATTCATCAGCTTTGTAATTTTTTAAGTGGCTGAGTTTTGTAATTTTCCTTAATTCTTCAACACTCAGTTCTGAAAATAACGGGATATCCTGTAAAATCATTTTGATCAGTTTTTAAAGACTACATAACAAAAATAAGCAAAACCTTCATAATTAATTTGATATTTGATGGGATAAAATCATAGCCGCAATTGTCCGGTTACAGTCCGGGATTTTTTTAATCAGAAAGTTTTTATCAAATTTGAAACTGAGTTTTGCATTCATTTAGGGGTTCAGGATACGTGGCCTTAACATCACGAAAGAGAATGTTTGAAGCAATGCACAACAGGATTCCTGACAGGGTTCCGGTTATGTGCCAGCTTTCCATAGGGCATTATTTCCTTCACTCAGGACTAAACCCAATCGATATTTGGTTCACATCAGAAGGCTTTGCTGAAGCTTTAATTGCAATGCAAAAGCATTACAGGTTTGATGGAATATTAATTAATCTTCCCGGAAGAGATCCCGGTTACCAAAAGTATATTAAGCATATTGAAACCGGTGAGATTGAAAGTAAGATAACCTGGAAGAACGATTGCTTCACCATTATTCCGCATGATGATAACCCGCATTATTATCAGCAGGATGGTACACGCTCTTTCCCATTGTTTGATGAAATTGATCCGGAAAAGCTATTTTATGTTGAGCCATGGGATATTACAGAAGTTTCCCATCCATACACCTGGGGATTTGAAGAACAGCCGCGTGATGAGAAATATTTCTTTCCTGAATATCATAACAGAACAATAAAACTTGTAAAAGAAAAAACCGGCGGAACTGTTTCTGTACATTCGGAAATTTATTCTCCGTGGTCCCAGTTTCTTGAACTATTGAATTATGAAAATGCGTTGATGGCAATAATGGATGATCCCGGAAAAGTTAAAGCTTGCCTTGACCGCTTAACGGAAGGCGGCACAGCTCTTGCAAAACTTCAGGCCGTAGAAGGAGTTGATGCAATTTTAATTTCATCCGCATTTGCCGGCGCTGGTTTAATAAGCAGGCAGCATTACATTGAGTTTGTTCTTCCTTACGAACAAAAAATAATTTCTGAAGTTCAGAAAGAATTTAATATACCGGTTTATACTCATACTTGCGGAAGTATTGGTGACAGGCTTGATTTAATGATGGAAACAGGAACGAACGGGATAGATACTCTCGATCCGCCCCCGCTTGGAACAGTTGAACTAAGTGAAGCAAAAAAAATATTGGGCGGCAAAGTTTTTATAAAAGGAAATATCGATCCTGTTAATACTCTCTTGCATGGTGATTTAAATTTAATAGTGAATGATGTGAAGCAAAGACTTCAGATTGGCAAAACAGGCGGGGGATATATTTTAAGTACAGCATGTTCGGTTGCTCCGGCAACACCGCCGGAAAAAATTAAGCAGCTCTTTTATCTTGCAGAAAAATATGGATCATACAATGAATAATATCCGGGAATTACTTGATCAGCTTTCAAATTCTGTAATTGAAGGAGACAGGGATAAAGCTGTAGAGCTTACGAATGAACTTTTAAGACTTGAACATCCACCTAAAAATATTCTGGATGATGGGCTGCTTCCGGGAATGAATGTAGTAGGGCAGCGATTCAGAGATAATGTAATTTTTGTTCCGCAGGTATTAATTTCTGCACGTGCAATGAAATCCTCACTCGCTGTACTTGAGCCACTTCTTTCTGATACGAAATATTCGGGACTTGGTACAATTGTGATTGGAACGGTAAAAGGAGATATACATGATATAGGGAAGAATATTGTGGCAATGATGATGAAGAGCAGCGGCTTCTCTGTAGTTGATCTTGGTATAAATGTTACCGCGGAAAAATTTATTGAAGCAGCACAAAAGGAAAATGCTTTGCTGATTGGAATGTCCGCTCTCTTAACTACAACAATGGGTTATATGAAAACCGTAATTGAAAAAGTTAAACAGGATAATATTCCGGTTAAGGTGATAATTGGCGGCGCACCAGTTTCCCAGGCATTTGCAGACCAGGTTGGTGCTGATGGCTTTGCTAACAATGCTTTTGAAGCTGTTATGCTTGCAAGAAAATTAACAGGAGTTACAGTATGAGTTCCGTACTTGAAAGATTAAAATCTGGAATTCTGCTGAGTGATGGTGCAATGGGCACAGAACTGCAAAAACGCGGAATGCCTGTTGGAGTATGTCCTGAAGAGTTTAACATTTCACATCCTGAAATTATTAAGAGCATATATAAAGATTATTATAGCGCCGGTTCTGATATTGTAACAACAAATACTTTTGGTGCTAACAGGTTAAGACTTAAATTTTATGAATATGAAAATCGTATTACAGAATTCAATCGTGCTGCGGTTCAAATTGCAAATGAAGTCCGTCCGTCCGGTAAATTTATCGCAGGATCAATCGGTCCGCTTGGTGAATTGATTGAACCGTTAGGAACAATCACCGAAGCTGAAACATATGAAGTTTTTGCTGAACAGGCTAAGATACTTGAAGAAGCCGGGGTGGATATAATTTTCATCGAAACAATGCTTGCTCTTGAAGAGATATTGATTGCAGTTAAAGCAGTGAAGGAAAATACAAGCCTTCCTGTTTCTGCAGCAATGAGTTTTGAACTTGGAAATGCCGGATTAAGAACACCCTGGGGTGTGGATATTCAATCAGCAGTAAATGCATTAACTGAAGCAAATGCCGATATTATTGGCGCTAATTGCGGCAAAGGTTTTGATGAAATGATAATGATTGTTAATGAAATGAAACCGCTGACACATAAACCAATTCTTGCCCAGGCAAATGCAGGCCTGCCTGAATGGATTGATGGTATTTCTGTTTATAAGCAGACTCCTGATGAAATTGCTCCAAAAGTGAAAAAGTTACTTAATGCCGGGGTAAATATCCTTGGCGGCTGCTGCGGAACTAATCCGCTCCACATAAAAAAAATGCGGGAACTGCTTGATGCTTTTCAACTCACTAAAGTGTATTAAAAAATTTCAATTTAGAACTTTCTTTTGATATGAAATCCTGTCTCTACTGACTTAAGTCAATGTCCGGAATAATTAAGCTGTTTATTTTTTCAACGTAAATTTCAATCAACAGGAGATACAATGTCAGAATTAAAACAGCTTGATGTAAGGCCGCTGGTTCCGCGGGAAAAACATCCAACAATTTTTTCAACATTTGATGCATTAAAACCTGGCGAAACTTTTCAGCTTGTGAATGATCATGATCCGATGCCCCTTTATTACCAGTTTAATGTTGAACGCCCTGGTGCGTTTGGCTGGGAATATGTTGAAAAAGGTCCTGAAGTCTGGCGCGTTAATATTTCTAAAAAATAATTTTGCTCAATGTAACTTCTGGGTTCCCGGAAAGATTTTCAATGGGAACCCGGGTTACATATATAAAAATGAATATGATTACTAAGGATTTAAAAATTTCTGATCTGCTGGAAAACTTTCCCGGATCTTTGGAAGTACTGCTGGGTGTGAGTCCGCACTTTAACAAACTGCAAAATAAATATTTGCGCAAAGCATTAGCAGGAAGAGTTACAATAGAACAGGCGGCTTCAATTGCAAAAGTTGATGTTGAATATCTTCTGGATCAACTGAATAAAAATGTAAATGGTTCTGCAGAAAAGATTGGCAATCATGAAAATGCTGTTCCTGAGAATAAGGGTGTGGAAGAGAGTGGTATAAACAATATTGAGAAATTAAAATCACTTGATGGCAAAGAAATCATTCAGCTTGATGTTCGCCCGGTTATTCAATCCGGAAATGATCCGCTGAAGGATATAATGAGAAAAGTAAAAGAACTTAAAGATGAACAGGTTCTTTTGATCATAAATTCCTTTGAGCCGATTCCGCTTTATACTGTGCTTGGTAAAAAAGGATTTGAACATATAACCGTGGAAGAGAGCGGAACCTTCAAAGTTTATTTTTATAAGGAAAGTAATACAGCAAATGAAAGCACTTCCTCTGCAGCTCAGGGGGATAATCAATCAGCAAATGTTTTGAATGAAGATGATTTCGAAAATATAATTGAACTTGATGTAAGCGAACTTCAGCCGCCGGAGCCGATGATGAAAATACTTGAAACAATTTCATCTGTTGATGAAAAATCTGTGCTGAGAGTTTTTCATCACCGTGAGCCTCATTTGTTGTATCCCAAACTTGAGGAGCGCGGTTACACGGCACACTGCACAAAATTGGGGGAAGATAATTTCAAAATATTAATTGCAAAGAAGAGAGAGTAATGCAGCCCACCGGATTAGTATCAACCGCATACGCACCACCTTTCAGAATTGTACTAAAGTATTTCTTAACGGCAATCTTTTCATACCTGCTGATTAACATACTGCTTGTTTTCAATTTTGATACTTTTCAAGGGCATCATTTTCAGCCGAAGATTTTATCCATCACGCACATTGCAACTTTAGGCTGGATTAC
>Ga0079224_100011323_pt1 | contig 12279 bp, 8 predicted proteins | sample Stecom2015_FD_80414 | JGI IMG/M metagenome (GOLD analysis project Ga0079224, IMG submission 80414) | Agricultural soil microbial communities from Utah to study Nitrogen management - Steer compost 2015 | ecosystem: Environmental > Terrestrial > Soil > Agricultural land | place: USA: Utah... | reverse complement strand
CTGTTGGAGTGGCTGAAGGAGGCCCGCGAGCGCGGGGAGGCCTTGAGCGAGGCTGAACGGGCCCTGCTCGAGCAGTTCGATCCCGAGACCCTGGAGGCCATGTTCCAGGAGCGGCTGCGGACCCAGACCGAGCGCCATGACGGTGGCAACCACTGGATCGGCACGGGCGGGACCTCCCCCTTCGGACATTCGGGCCGGGCTGCACGACCGGGGATCCGCGTGGGAGGACCGGGAGGCGGACGGCAGGCCATCCGCAGCGTCGGGGGAGGCGGCTGGGAGGCCTACCGCGATGACGTGGTGATCGGCGTGCGTCAGCTCTCGGTCGCGCTGCGCAAGCTGCGCGCCTTCTCCCGGGAGGGGGGCGAGCCGGAGCTCGACGTGGAGGAGACCATCCGCGCGACCGCCTCGAACGCCGGGGAGTTGGAGATCAAGACCCGTCCGCCGCGACGCCCCAACCTGCGTCTGGTGCTGTTGCTGGACGTGGGCGGCTCCATGGATCCGCACGCGCTGCTGCTCAGCCGGCTCTTCACGGCGGCCCGAAAGGCGACGCACCTGCGCGAGCTGAAGACCTACTACTTCCACAACTGCGTCTACGGGCGCGTCTACACCAACGCGGCATTCACCGAATCCCTGTCCCTCGACGAGCTCTTCCAGACCATGGACCGGCGCACCCGGCTGATGGTGGTGGGCGACGCGATGATGGCCCCTTACGAACTCACGGTCCGTGGAGGGGGGAGGGCCTGGAACGATCCCGACGCGGTCGATGGCCTCACCTGGCTCATGCGCCTCTCCCGGCACTTCGAGCGCGCGGCCTGGCTCAATCCCGAACCGGAGGCGAGCTGGGGACACCCCACCGTGGAGGCCATCCAGACCGCCTTCCCGCACATGTACCCCATGACGCTGCGGGGCCTGGGGGACGCGGTGGATCACCTCGTGCGCGGTGCGACCTCGGCCCGTTGAGCTGAGCGGGGATCGGCCGTTTGGCCATGGCGGAGTGCCCGGCGCCGTTCGGCCAACAGGGCGGCTTCGCGACCCGGGCCGGCGGAAGTCGGCGGATGGCCGCTGACCTCACCGCTCCGGTTGCAGCGACCGCAGGCCCCGGACACTCAGGCTGCTGGCTGGGCAGCTTCGGTCGTGGCGTCGGAGGGGGCCGCGGCCGGCGGTGACACGGGTTCGAGCTGACGCATGAGCCGCTCGGCCTCCCCTTCGTCAATCGGCACGAAGCGCCCCAGGTCCGGGTTCCAGTTGTGGACCTGTGCGGCCTGGATGTCGAACCACCAGCCATGCAGACGCAGCGTTCCGGCCTCGATGCGGGCGCGGACGGCCGGATAGGTCCGGAGGTGATGCAACTGCTGCAGGACGTTGAGGTGCGCCAGCCGGTCCTGTCGGCTCAGGGGAAGATCGGCGAGCTCTCCGCGCTCGAGCCGCTCACGTGCCGGGCGACCGATTTCGAGCCACCGCGCGAGGTTCGGCGCACCCTCCGGACAGGTTCCCGACTCGATCGCCGCCATCGCGCCACAGCTCGAATGACCACAGACGATGATCTCGGTGACCGGCAGCGCGACCAGCGCGTACTCAAGCGCCGCCGCCTCGGCCGCGTCCTCGGCGACGCGTCCCGCGGGATCCGCCGGCGGGATCATGTTCCCCACGTTCCGGGCGACGAAGAGATCTCCCGGATGGGTGGAGGCGAAGAGGTTGGGCACCACCCGGCTGTCACAGCAGGAGATGAACAGGGTGTCGGGCGCCTGCCCCCGGGAGAGGCGGGAGAAGGTCTCGCGATAGGCGGGAAAGCCGTGCCGCTGGAAATCGAGCAGTCCCTTGATCAGCTTCTTCATGCGGTGCTCCGGGTGTCGCGGACCGTGAGGCCCGGCTGAGGGGAAGGGGAGGGCGCTGCGGCCTCGGCAGGGGTGGGCGCGCCGAGGCGTCTCCAGAGCGCCTCGAGGTCCTCCATCTCCACCCGGCCGCCGACGCGTTGGTGCGTGCTGGCCCAGGTTTCGAGCGTCTCCAGGCCCGCGTGATCCAGCGCTTCGAGCTCGCAGCAGAGCTTCACGTGGGCTCCCGCCGGCAGCTTCTCGAGGGCCGCCGTGACGCGCGGGACGCCGAGGAACGTCAGCGCGCCGTTCACCTCGACCCGGTAGAGCCCGCCTTCCTGAAGGACGCGGACGTGGACCCGTCCCAGCCGCCACACCAGCTTGAGGAGCGCGAGGGCAAAGCCCAGCAGGATGCCGGCGAGGAGGTTGATGAAGACCACCCCGCCCAGGGTGACCAGGTACACGCTCAGCTCACCCCGCCGCGCGAGCTCGCGGATGTGCGCGGGTTGCACCAGCTTGAAGCCCACGTGCACCAGCAGGCCGGCGAGCGCTGCCAGCGGCACCCACTCGAGCGTCGCGCCCAGCATGCTCACGAAGACCAGCAGCCACACGCCGTGCAGGGTCGCGGACGCGCGGGTCTTCGCGCCGGCTGCGATGTTCGCGGCGCTGCGGACGATGACCCCGGTGATGGGCAGGCCGCCCACCAGGCCCGACAGGCTGTTGGCGGCACCCTGGGCGAAGAGCTCCCGGTCCAGACGGGCGCGCGGGCCGTCGTGGAGTCTGTCGGTCGCCACCGCAGAGAGCAGCGACTCGGCGCTCGCCACGAACGCGAGGGAGAGGGCGGCGATCACGAACGGGACCACGAGCTCGCCGTCCGGAAGCCGGGGAAGGCCGAGGCTCTGAAACAGGCTCTCGGTGAGCTCGACGCGCGGCGCACCGGTCGCCAGCACCGCCGCCACCGCGGTCGTTCCCAGGACCGCGACGAGGGGGGCGGGAAGGGTGCGCAGCCGTCTCAATGGGAGACGCGGCCAGGCGATGAGGATCGCCAGCACGCCCAAGCCCGTGATCAGCGCGCCGACGTTGACCTGCGCGAGGGCCGCCGGAAGCGCAGTCACGTTCTCGAGGGCGCTCGCATGCGAGGTCGCGCCCAGCACCACGTGGAGCTGGCTGAGCACGATGAGCACGCCGATGCCCGCCAACATGCCGTGGATGACCGCGGGCGAGATGCCGAGCGCGGCGCGGGCGATGCCCAGACGGCCGAACACCATCTGCAGCACCCCGGCCCCCACCACCGCCGCGCAGGCGACCGGGAAGCCCAGCTCCTGGATGAAGCCGTAGACCATGACGGCCAGGCCCGCCGCGGGACCGCTGACCAGCAGAGGGGCGCCGCCGAGGAGGCCCACCACCAGGCCCCCGATGATGCCGGCCACGAGGCCCGACATGATGGGCGCACCGGATGCCAGGGCGATCCCCATGCACAGGGGGAGGGCCACCAGGAACACGACGATGGAGGCGGGAAGATCCCGCCGGAGCAGGTCGCGGAAGCCCGGGGTGTCAGGGGGCTGCGTGTCGTTCATGCCGCGGGCGGATTGCCAGCGGTATGCCACGCACATCTGCCAGGAAATTCAGGCGTTTGGCGCGGAGGTGCGTCGCGCCGATGCAAGCGACTTGCATGCGCCCGCGGGTGCGCTTCAAGTTTCTTGAGTCCCCGCCCGTCAGGTGTCGCCGAGCTTGCGCAGGAAGGTCGGGTAGGAGATCTGCAGTGCCCGCGCGGCCTCCATGCGTCGCCCCTCGTGGCGTTCGAGCGCATGCCGCACGTAGGCGCGCTCCACCTCTTCCAGGGGACGGATGGGGTCGGGGAACACGAACGCGCCTGCGGGGGGCGTCGGCGCGGTGGTGTCCGTGCGGAGTCCCGCTTGAAGGCCCTCGAGCTCGAGCTCCGGACCACGTTCCAGGACCAGGGCCCGCTCGAGCACGTTGCGCAGCTCGCGCACGTTCCCCGGAAAGTCGTACGCCATCAGCCGCTGCAAGCCCTTGGGGGAGAGTTTGGCCGAGCGCCGGCCGAGCTCTGCGGAGAGCTCCCGAACGAGCGCATCGGCCAGGGCCGGCAGGTCCTCGCGCCGCTGCCGGAGGGGCGGGATGTCGATCCGGAAGACGCTGAGCCTGAAGTAGAGGTCTTCACGGAAGGTGCCCGCCTCGACCTCCTTGGCGAGATCCCGGTTGGTGGCCGCGACGACGCGCGCATCGCCCTGCAGGGCCGCGCTTCCGCCGAGCCGCCGGAAGCTTCCCTGGTCCAGGAAGGTGAGCAGCTTCGACTGCAGGGGCAGCGGCAGCTCACCGATTTCATCGAGGAAGAGGATGCCTCCGTCGGCGACCTCCACCAGGCCGCGCTTGGCGGTCTTCGCATCGGTGAAGGCGCCGCGCTCATGTCCGAAGAGCTCGCTTTCCACCATCGACTCCGGGAGCGCGCCGCAGTTGATGTGGACGAACGCCCCGTCGCCTCCGCGCACCGCATGCAGGTGGCGCGCGAGCACCTCCTTGCCCACCCCGGTCTCTCCCAGCAGCAGCACCGGGCTGCGTGGCGCCTGGGCCACCCGCTCGAGCAGCTCCAACGTGGCGCGCATGGTCGGCGAGCTCGGCGGGAACAGGCGTCGGCGACGATCGAGGACGCCCTCGGCCCGCTCGAGGCGCTCGCGCAGCCGCAGGGTATCGACCGCCCGGCGTGCCCTCAGGACCAGGTCATCCAGCTCCACCGGCTTGGTCAGATAGTCGCGCGCTCCCCGCTGCACCGCCTCGACCGCGCTGGCGATGTCCCCATGCGCGGTGACCAGCAGCACCACCGCGTGCGGGTGCTGCGCTTTGACCTCGGAGAGGAAGTCCAGTCCATCCCCATCGGGCAGACGGCGATCGAGCACCACCAGGTCGGGCGCCTCCTGATTGAGCGCGTCCCGGGCGCCGTGCAGGGAGCGCGCGAGCCGGACGCGGAACCCCTCCTGTTCGAGGACCTGGCCGGCGAGGGAGGAGAAGGTCCGGTCGTCGTCGATGAGCAGCAGAGAGATGGTCATGGTGTCTCGCCTCCTCCTGCGGAGGTGGTGGGCAACTCCAGCGCGAAGCGGCTCCCCATCGGGGTGCGGATGAACTCGAGCGTTCCGCCGTGGTCTTCGACGGCCTTGCGTGCGAGCGGGAGCCCCAGCCCGATGCCCTTGGCGCGCGCGGTCGCGAACGGTTCCCAGAGCCGCGGCTCGAGCTGGGGATCGACGCCCCCCGCATCATCCTCGACGGTGATGAGCGCGCGTCCACCCGTTGCCCGGAGGGTCACCCGGACCCAGGGGGACTCGCGCATGCCGGTGTCCCGCGCCACGGCCGCCGCCTCGACGGCGTTGCGGATGAGGTTGTCGATCGCACTCTCGAGCAGCGCGGGATCGGCGTGGACGTGGACGTCCTGCTGCAGGTCGATCTCCAAGGCGACGTCGCTGCTCTCCGGCAACAGCCTCACCGATTGAAGCGCTTCCTCCACCACGAGGTGCAGCTCCAGGATCCGGCGCCAGCTCGCCGCGCGCGGGGCGCCGAAGGACAGCAGGGAACGGGCGAGGTTGCTGAGCCGCACCACCTGCGCCCGCATGGCGGTGACCGGAAGCGCCTGTGCGGCCGGGCTGCCGCGCAACGCGGAGAGCGCCGCCTGGATGCCGTTCAGGGCGTTCTTCACCTCGTGGGCGATGAGCTGGGAGGCGGCGCCCAATGCGGCGACCGTCTCCTGGTGCCGCAGGCGCTGTTCCGCGGCGAGTAGGGCGCGATAGGCGCGCCGCAGGAAGAGCGCGAAGACGCCGAGGGCGGCGAGCAGGACCAGAGAGTGGAAGGCCAGCTGCACCAGGAAGCGGGTGCGCAGGTCTTCGAGCGCTCTGCCCTCGTCCACCACGAGGGCCAACTGGAGCCCATGGTCTGCCACCGGGGTGATCGCCGCGAGGAGGGACCGCCCCCGGACCGAAGCGCCATCGGGTTGCTGCAGCGCCGCAAAAAGTCCCTCTGCGCGCTCCAGATGCGCGAGCTCGTCGTCCTGCGCCCCCTCAGCGCTGACCGACCACAGCGGCTCTCCGTCGCGATCGAAGAGGATCACCCGGCCGTTGAGGCCCTGGGAGCCGGGCAGATCCCGGCGCATCGCACCGACCAGCGCCCCCCGCAGCGCGCCCTCACGCACCACCGGGACGACCACTGCGAGGCGACCCTCGTCTCCGTTGGCGAGGTGCTCCACGCTCGCGGACGGGGGCTGTGCCTGCTGCATCCTTTGAAACCAGGGACGGGTGGTGAGGGGCTCGGGCAGGGAGAGGGGCCGCGCCGGATCGGTCCAGAGGGAGGTCCCGGACGCATCGAGGACCACCACCCCACCCTCGAACAGGGGGGAGCCTCCCAGCGCCACCTCCAGCAGCGCCACCTCCTGTTCGGAGAGTCCCTCCAACGGATCCAGCCTTGCGACCTCGGCCACCCGCCGCAGCTCCGCTTCGAGGAGCGCCAGGTGCCAGGCGAGGGCGGAGGACTCGAGGCGGGCCTGCTGCCAGAGACGCTGGGACATCTCGGTCCGGACCAGCTCGATCTCCGCACGCCACGAGAACAGCGGGCCGAGCAGCGTCACGGTCGCCAGCAACAGCAGCCCGATGGCCGCCGCGCGCCCCGTCCTCTGGCGTTCGGCCAGTAGGGGCGGCGACTGGGGGAGGGGGGCCTGGTTCATGGGATGACGGGAGCGGGTTCTCTACCGCAGGTGACCGGCGGCGCACACCCGTTGCAGAAAAGTCAGGGGACGGATGCGCGTGAAGGTCGAGCCCACCGGTGCATTCGGGCGATGCTGGCGCGCATGTCGACCCGACCCGATCCGGATCCTTCGCTGCGTGCCGACGTCCGCCTGCTGGGCAGCCTCCTGGGGGAGGTGCTCTCCGAACAGGAGGGCGCTGACTTCCTCGAACTCGAAGAGCGCATCCGCCAGCTCGCGGTGGCGCGTCGCCGGGGACCGAAGCGGGGGCGGACCCAGGCTGCTGCCGAGCTGTCCAACGTGCTCTCGTCGCTCCCCATCGAGCGGGCCGAGCCCATCATCCGGGCGTTTGCGACCTACTTTCAGCTCGTCAATCTCGCCGAACAGCACCACCGGGTCCGCCGCATCCGCGGACGGGCGCGGGCGGGGGAGGTGGTGCGTGGCTCCATCGAGCAGGCCTTCGTCCACCTCCGGGATTCGGGACGGAGCGCGGCCGGGGTCCGGGAGGCGCTCCGCGGACTGCGCGTCACGCTGACCCTCACCGCGCATCCCACGCAGGCCGTTCGGCGCACCGTCCTCGAGTGGCTGGACACCCTGCAGCGGACGTTGTGGGTGCGCGACGAACATGCCCTCACGCCGCGGGAGGCACAGCTCGCCCTCCGGGATCTGCGCGAGGGGATCACCGCCCTGTGGCAGACCGACGAGCTGCGCCGCGAGCGCCCCGAGGTCGGCGACGAGGTGAAGACCGCGATGTTCTACGGCGAGGAGGTCCTGGTGGGGGCGCTGCCTCACCTGATGGATGAGGCGGAGCTCGCGTTCGAGCAGGTCTTCGGAGAGCCCCTCGGTCCGCTGCCTTCGCCGGTGCGGTTGCACAGCTGGGCGGGCGGGGACATGGACGGCAACCCCCGCGTCACGCCCGAGGTGCTGGCCGACACCCTCTTCGCCCACCGCATCCGCGGGCTCCAGTGGCTCATCCGCCAGGTACGCGCGCTGGGAGAGCAGCTCTCCCAATCCGAGCGACGGGTCCGGGTCAGCGAGGAGCTCGAGGCCTTCAATGCGCGTGAGGCGAAGAGCCTGCCGGGTGTGCATGCGGAGCACCGGGCGAAGACGCAGGGGGAGCCGTTCCGCCGGGCGCTGCGCTTCATCCAGGCGCGTCTGGAGCACACCCTGGCTGCGGCCGAGCTGCGGCGCAGGGATCCGGGCGCGCCCCTTCCGGAACATGCCTGGGCGGGACCTGCGGCGCTGGTCGAGGCGTTGGAGATCCTGGAGCGGGCATTGCGGGAAGCGGGCGCAGAGCGGGCCGGGCTGCGGCAGGTTTCGCGGTTGTTGGACCGGGTGCGGGAGAGTGGCTTCCAATTGCTCGAACTCGAGATGCGCGCGCCGGCCGAGGATGCCCGCGAGGCGCTGCGGCTGCTGGAGGCGGGGCAGGTGCCCGAGGAAGGCCCCGGTCGCATCACCGGCGGGTTGCGGGCGATCGCGCGGGCGCAGTCCGAAGGCGGCGAGGCGGCATGCCGCACCCTCATCCTCTCCATGGCGGAGACCGCGCAGGACGTGTTGGATGCGCTGGCGTTGGCGCGGACCTGCGGCCTGGCGAACGACACCGGGGCGTCGGTGGACGTGGTGCCGCTGCTCGAAACCGGGAGTGCGCTGGAGCGGGGACCGGAGCTCGTGCGCGAGCTCTTCGCACATCCCGTGTACCGCAAGCACGTGGAGGCCCGCGGCTGCCAGGAGGTGATGGTCGGCTACAGCGACTCGGGCAAGGAGGTGGGCCTGTTGGCGGCGAGCGCACTGCTGTACCGCGTCCAGGCGCGCCTCCCCGAGGTGGCGCGGGAAGCCGGCATCCCCATCCGCGTTTTTCACGGGCGCGGCGAGTCCGTGGCGCGCGGAGGTGGACCGGCCCAGGCGGCCATCCTGGCGCTTCCTCCCGGCAGCGTGGGCGGCAGCTACAAGGCGACCGAGCAGGGCGAGGCGATGGATCACAAGTACGCCAATCGGCCCCTCGCGCAGCGCACGTTGGAGCTGCTGTGGGGCGGGGCCCTGCTCCACACCCTGGACGCGCAGCAGAAGCCATCGCCGGAGGACGAAGCGCGCTTCCTCGAGGTCCTCACCGAGATGGGCGAGGTCGGCAAGCGGATCTATCGCTCGCTGGTGTGGGAGGACCCGGACTTCGTGACGTTCTTCCAGGCGACGACACCGGTGGAAGAACTCGGGGAGCTCAACATCGCCTCGCGTCCGGCCAAGCGCCGCGCCGGTGGGCTCGAGGCGCTGCGTGCCATCCCCTGGGTCTTCGGCTGGACGCAGAACCGCACCATCCTCCCGGGTTGGTATGGCGTGGGCGCGGCCCTGGTGGCGATGCGCCGCGACCCCGGGAAGAGCGCGCTGGTCGATCGCATGTACCGCGAGTGGCCCTACTTCCGCGCCATCATCGACAACGTGGAGATGGTGCTCGCCAAGGCGGACCTGCGCATCACCGCGGCCTACCTGTCCCTGGCGCCGGAGCACACGCTGCACATCTGGCGCAGCATCCAGCAGGCGTGGGCGCGGACGGAGCGCGAGGTGAAGCGTCTCACCGGCTCCCAGGAGCTGCTCGACCACAACCCCACGCTGCAGGGGAGCATCGCGCTGCGAAACCCCTACGTGGATCCCATGTCCTTCCTCCAGGTGGAGCTGCTGCGCCGTAAGCGGGCAGGGGAGGACGCCGGAGATCGCGCGCTCCTGCTGAGCATGGGCGGCATTGCGCAGGGGCTGCGGAACACCGGGTGAGGCCGGCGTCGCCTGCGGAATGTCGCTCAGCCGCGCTTGACCATCCCCTCGAAACGCTCGAGGTAGCGGACGAACGCGGGGCCCACCGCGCGTTCGGCGAATTGAGCTTCGGCGAGCGGTCCCCGCAGCGGCTTGAAGCCGGGCTCACGGGAGCGCAGGGGCCAGTCGGGATCGAGGATCGCCGACTTGCCCAACGCCACCAGGTCCGCGCCCAGCTCCAGGACCGCCTCGGCTTCCTCCCGGGTCCAGACGGCGCCTGCGGCCACCAGGGCGATCTCGGGAGGCAGGACCTTGCGGAAGAGGGCCAGGGGATGGACGCCGGGGTGCTTCGCGCTTGGCTTGCGGTGGTCCCACAGGGAGAGGTGGATCACGTCCACCCCATCCTCCACGAGCCATCCGGCGACGGTGCACATCTCATCCACGTCCATGCCGCGCGCGGCACCGAAGTCCTCCGGGGAGAGGCGCACGCCGATGAGCAGATCTTCCGGCGCGCGTCGGCGCAGGTCACGGGTGATCCGTCGCAGCAGCCGGGCGCGGTTCTCCAGGCTCCCGCCATGCGCGTCGTCGCGATCGTTGTCAGTGCTCAGCAACTGGTTGAGCAGGTAGCCATGCGCGCCGTGCAGCTCCACGCCGCCGAAGCCCGCCTTCGCGCACCGCAGCCCGGCCTCGATGAACGCGTCACCGATGTTCTCGAGCTCTGCTGTGGAAGGGACGTGGGGGGCGGGACGATCGCTGCCGTCCCGGACAAAGGCCGTCGGAGCCAGCGGCGGGCGTCCGGTGAGTTCGGGGAGCGCCCGTCCCCCTCCATGTTGAAGCTGGGCCACCGCGAGGGCGCCCAGAGCCTGGACGCCTTCGGCGATGCGGGTGAGCCCGGGCAGGTGCGCATCTGAATGGACCCCGAGCTGTCCCGGGAAGGACGCGCCTTCGGGGGAGACGAGCGCGGCGCAGGTCTCGATGATCCCGAACCCTCCCTTTGCCCGGCGGACATAGAAGGCGAGCTCGTCCTCGCCCAGGGTGCCGTCGGCGTGGCTCTGGGTGTTGGTGAGCGGCGCGAGCACCAGGCGGTTTCTGACCGCACGGCCGGAGCGGAAGGTGAAGGGCGTGTGCAGCGTCATGGAGAGGCTCTAGCGCCGCGGATCCGGGGGGACAAGCACCTCCGCCGTCCGGCTTTCTGTAGGGCGAAGTACGCGGATGTCCCCGCCCGAGCGGATCCGCAACCCGCCCCACTGGACCAATACCGTCAGAGCGGCCTGCGCCCCGAAAAACGGGCTCGGGGTGGGGATGATCCGTCCGCTTCTTTGCGCGAGGATGAGTCCTCATTGGCACCTGCCCCCCGGAGGACGTTGCACATGCCCGAGGCTGCCAGCCTGTTGATCGTGGACGACGACCGGTTCGTCCGGGAGTTCCTGAAGGACGCGATCGCCGGGGTCCCGGTGGAGATCCGCGAGGCCGGCAACGGCGCGGAGGCATTGGCACGGGTGGAGGAGGCGGCGCCGAAGGTGGTGCTGCTCGATCTGATGATGCCCGAGATGAGCGGGCTCGAGGTGCTGCGCGCGCTGCGGGAGAAGGCCCCCGGTTGCCGGGTGGTGGTGATCAGCTCGATGGACTCGGAGCTGCTCATCGCCGAGGCCCTGGCGAACGGCGCGCACGGCTTCATCGGCAAGCCCTTCCACCCGGATGAGATCGCCTCGGCGGTTCAGGAGGCCCTCTCCTCGTGACGTCCTCGACGGGTGACTACTGGATCCGCGACGTGGACGGTCGCGTGCTGGGGCCGGTGAGCTACCCGGTGCTACGCGATCTCTGCAGCGCGCGACGCCTGGTCGGAGTGACGCACGTCTCGCGGGATGGCAAGAGCTGGCGGACGCTGCAGGAGCTCCCTGAACTCGCGACCCTGCTCGAGACTCCCGAGACCGCGCAGCTTCAGCAGGAGCAGCAGGCCGAGGCCGTTCGGTTGCGCACGCAACTGAGGGCGGCCGCGAGTGCTCCGGCGCACCTCATCTTCAAGGTGGCGGAGAACGCGCCCCTGCAGACCTACCGGCAGGCCTACTTCGCGCTCGCGCGGCGCTTCCACCCCTCGCGGCTCGAGCCCACGACCCATCCGGATCTCGTCGCCGCCAGCCGCGAGGCCTTCGCCTTCTTCTCCAAGCGCATGTCCGAGGTGGAGGCGCGCATCGCACCGCCGACCTCACCCATTCCGCCGGTGGCACGGGTGGGGCCTCCTGCCGGTCCACCGCCCACGTTGACGCCGGCACCTCCCGTCGCGCCGGTGCTGACCCCGGTCCCTCCGGCTGCGGCCAGGAACCCGGTGCCCCCCCCGGCGACCCTCCGGACCCCGCCGCCTCCGCCCGCGGACGTCATCTCCCGCCCGGTCACCGGTGCCTCGACGCGGACACCTCCCCCTCCTGCGGATCCGGTCCTCAACCGGGTTCGCATCACTCCGGCGGGCACGCCGCCCCCCCCTGTACGAAGCAGCGCGTTCTCGACACCGCCCCCCGGAGGGAACGTCTATCGCCCCGAGGATTTCGTGGGGATCGAGCGGAGAAGCGCGGAGCGCCTCCACGCCAACATCCGTGTCACGCCGACCAGCTACCGCATGTTCACCGACCACGCGCTCGTGAACATCTCGAACTCAGGGCTCTTCATCAGCACCCCGGACCTCATCCCGGTGGGCTCCCTGCTCGACATGGAGCTCACCTTCGAAGGGGACAACCGCACCATCAGCGCGCGGGCCCGCGTGGTGTGGGAGTCCAACGGCGCCGACGGGAAGCACGAGCGCGGCATGGGCCTCAAGCTCACCCGGGTCGACAAGCAGGACCTGGCGTTCATCAAGGACTTTGTCCGCAAGGCCGCCATGGCCGGGACGCGCTGAAAAGCGTCTCCGGCGCCCGCGGATCCTGCCCGTCCATCACGAAGAAGGCGGCGTGCCGGAGAACTCCAGCGCGCCGCCTTCCGAGGGCTCGATGT
>Ga0079224_100011321_pt1 | contig 12279 bp, 11 predicted proteins | sample Stecom2015_FD_80414 | JGI IMG/M metagenome (GOLD analysis project Ga0079224, IMG submission 80414) | Agricultural soil microbial communities from Utah to study Nitrogen management - Steer compost 2015 | ecosystem: Environmental > Terrestrial > Soil > Agricultural land | place: USA: Utah... | reverse complement strand
TTCAGCGGTTTGTCTCTGTAGCTTACGGGTTCTGCAAATGATCGATGTAGGAGCAATTGTCGGCGGTGTGGTGATGTTCACCATCATTGTCATGATCTTCGTCGTGCTGATTCTGGCAGCGCGGGCCAGGCTGGTGAGCACCGGCAACGTGCGTATCGAGATCAACGGAGATCCCACCAAGGCCATCGAGGTGCCCGCGGGCGGCAAGTTGCTGAACACCTTGGCCGACGCTGGTATCTACCTGTCCTCTGCCTGTGGTGGCGGTGGCACCTGCGCACAGTGTCGCTGTCAGGTCATCGAGGGCGGCGGCTCCATGCTGCCGACCGAAGAGGGTCACTTCACCCTCGGAGAGGCAAAGTCGAACTGGCGCCTGTCCTGTCAGGTGGCCGTCAAGCAGGACATGAAGATCGAGATCGCACCTGAGTTCTTCGGGGTCAAGCAGTGGGAATGCACGGTTGTTTCCAACGACAACGTGGCCACCTTCATCAAGGAATTGGTGCTGGCCATTCCCGAGGGGGACAGTGTGGATTTTCGTGCCGGCGGCTATGTGCAGCTGGAAGTGCCTCCTCACGAAGTGCATTACAAGGATTTCGATATCGGTGAGCAGTATCGGGGCGACTGGGAAAAATTCGGCCTGTTCAATCTCGTGTCCAAGGCAACCGGGACGACCATCCGCGCCTACTCGATGGCCAACTATCCGGAAGAGAAGGGCATCATCAAGTTCAATATCCGCATCGCGACGCCGCCGCCCAAGACCGATCTGCCCCCTGGAATCATGTCTTCCTATGTCTTCAGCCTGAAGCCCGGGGACAAGATCAAGGTGTTCGGCCCCTTCGGCGAATTCTTCGCCAAGGATACCGACGCGGAAATGGTGTTCATCGGCGGGGGCGCCGGCATGGCGCCCATGCGCTCACACATTTTCGATCAATTGCGCCGCATCAAGACCAAGCGCAAGATCAGTTTCTGGTACGGTGCCCGCAGTCTCAAGGAGATGTTCTACGAGGAGGACTACAACGAGCTGGCCGCCGAGAACGATAATTTCGAGTGGCACATCGCGCTGTCCGATCCGCAGCCGGAAGACAACTGGACCGGCAAGACCGGCTTCATCCACAACGTGGTCTATGAACACTATCTGAAGGACCATCCGGCGCCGGAGGACTGCGAGTTTTACATGTGCGGTCCACCCATGATGAACGCCGCCGTCATCAAGATGCTCAAGGATCTGGGCGTCGAGGACGAGAACATCTCTCTGGACGAATTCTCGTGATCCCCGTCTGCCAGCTTGTCGGATGTCGACAAGCTGGCAGATCTCGTCAGGGGCAAACATCATCCGCGGACACCTGTTCATGCCATTGACAGAATTCTTGCGACGCCACGGACTTACCCTCGTGCTCATCGCTATTGTGGGAGCCGGGCTGCTGTTGCAGCGCCAGCCCGACCCCGTCATCGATGGCAGTATTCATGAACTGACCGGTCGCACCATGGGCACCACCTACAGTGTCAAGCTGGTGGATATGCCGCAGCAGGTGTCGGCACAGGAGCTGGCCGACGCCATCGGCGCTGCCCTCAACCGCCTCGATCGCGAGCTGATGTCGACGTATTCTCCGGATTCGGAGTTGTCCCGGCTCAATCGTGCCCCCATTAATACTGTGTTACCCCTGTCTGCGGAGATGGCAGACGTGCTGGCCCTGGCCCGACAGGTGAGCGAGCGCACAGACGGCGCATTTGATGTTACCGTAGGACCATTGGTCAACCGCTGGGGCTTCGGGCCTCAGGCGGTGGACGATACCCCGAGCCAGCTGGAGATCGACGCGCTGCTGGCGCGTGTGGGCTACCAGAAGCTGCAGCTGGACGTGCAGGCGGGCACGCTCACCAAGGCCGCCGACGTCTATATCGACCTGAGCGGCATCGCCAAGGGCTACGCCGTGGACCAGGTCGCCGGCTTGCTCGATGCACTGGACGTGGCGAGCTACTTCATCGAGGTGGGAGGGGAGCTGCGCATCAAGGGCTTCAAGCCGGGCAACGAGAGCTGGGTGCCGGCGATCGAAAAGCCGGTGGACGGTGCACCCGAGGTGTATGAGATCTTCTACGCCAGGGGTGAGGCCATCGCGGTAGCGGGGTCGGGAGACTACCGCAACTATTTCGAGATGGATGACGTGCGTTACTCGCACGAGATCGATCCGGTGACGGGGCGGCCGGTGCTGCATAACCTGGCAGCGGTCTACGTCATCGCACCGTCGGCAGCAGTCGCCGATGCCTGGGCCACGGCCTTCATGGTGATGGGGGCCGAGAAGGGCTACGAACTGGCAGAGCAGGAGCAGATGGCCGTCTATTTCATTACCCGCTCCGATGACGGCGATGGCTTCGATCAGCGCTACACTACCGGGTTCGAACACTATCTGAACCCGGTTCAATGATCACGTGACGACACTCGCCACGTGTGGCAGAGGAGATAATCATGGGTATAGCAATCGCAACATTCGTGCTTCTGGCGCTGGTGATGACCGCGATGGCCGTGGGCGTCATGTTCCGTCGTCCTCCACTCAAGGGCAGCTGCGGTGGCCTGAACAATGCCATGGGCACCAACGAAAGCTGTTCGTTCTGTGGCGGCAATCCGGACAAGTGTGAAGAGCAGGGCAGGTAGGTAGAACGTCCATCGAGGAGCGTAACAGTCAGCAGTGAAGCAGAAACAACAATACGACATCATCGTCATCGGCAGCGGTCCTGCGGGTGAATCGGCCGCCATGAACGCGGCCAAAAAAGGCAGGCGGGTTGCCGTCATTTCCGACCGGGAGCAGGTAGGAGGCAATTGTACCCATCTGGGCACCATCCCCTCCAAGGCGCTGCGGCACATGGTCAAGCAGGTCATGCAGTTCAGCAGCAATCCGCTGCTGCGCGAATGTGCCACGCTGCGCAAGCCAAACTTCCACCAGCTTGTCAAGCATGCCTCGCATGTTATTGATGAACAAGTATATTTGCGACGCGGTTACTACGAAAAAAACGGCATCGACATTCATTATGGCCTGGCCAGCTTCATCGACGCCCACACCATCCGCCTGGGCAGCAAAGGGCCGGTGCTGGGTGCGGATCACTTCATCATTGCCACCGGCTCCAGGCCCTACCGGCCGGAGAGCGTCGACTTCGGTCACCCGCGCATTTTCGACAGCGACACGATCCTCCAGCTCGACTTCTCACCGCGCAAGGTGACAGTCATCGGGGCGGGGGTCATCGGCTGTGAATACGCCTCGATCTTTGGCGGCCTGGGAGCCAAGGTGGAGCTGATCAATCCGGCCGACAGCCTGCTGTCCTTCCTGGACTGCGAGATCTCCGACGCGCTCGCCTATCACCTGCGCAACGTCGGCGTGCGCAGTCGCCACAACGAGCAGTATGAGAAGATCGAATACTTCGATACCCACGTCATCACCCACCTGAAATCGGGCAAGCGCATCAAGAGCGACATCGTGCTGTGGGCCAACGGTCGTACCGGCAATACCGATCTGCTCAACCTGGAGGCAATCGGTCTGACGCCGAATTCCCGTGGGCAGCTGGAGGTGGACGAACGCTATCGCACGGCGGTGGAGAACATCCATGCGGCGGGCGATGTCATCGGCTGGCCATCGCTGGCCAGTGCCTCCTACGACCAGGGGCGGGCGGCCTCGAACGCCATCGTCGATCCGGCGGCGTGCCGGGATATCGACCGCTTCGCCTCGGGCATCTACACCATTCCGGAGATCAGCACGCTGGGGCGCACAGAGCGCGAGTTGACGGCAGACAAGGTGCCCTATGAGGTGGGCAAGGCCTTCTTCAAGAACACCGCCCGTGGCCAGATCACCGGTGAGCAGGTGGGAATGCTGAAGATCCTCTTCCACTTCGACACCCTGGAGATTCTGGGCATTCACTGTTTTGGTGACCAGGCGTCGGAAATCGTCCATATTGGTCAGGCCATCATGCTGCAGGAAGGCAAGGCCAATACCATGAAGTACTTTCTCAACACGACATTCAACTATCCGACCATGGCGGAAGCCTACCGGATCGCCGCGCTGGATGGTCTCAATCGTGTGTTCTGATGGGAGGCACCTGCCATGACGCGTCCATCCGCTGCATCCCTGCCACGCCTCCTGCTCAGTGGACTGGTGCTGGTGGCCGTGCTGGCGGCCTGCACGCTGGCCTACCGGAGCATGGCGGGCGACGTGTTGCAGGCACGGCAGGAGTTCGATCGCCGCAACCTGTTCAAGGTGATCACCCCGGATCTATTCGACAATGATCTGGTGGTGGATACCTTCCTGCTGCGTGCCGGCGACAGCCAGGACAATGTGGTCAACATCGACCTGCTGGGGCTGCGGCGCGACCGCTTCGCCTATATCGCCCGACAGGACGGGCAGGCCACCGCAGTGCTGGTACCGGCCACCGTGCCCGATGGCTTCAACGGCTACGTCGATCTGTTGGTCGCGGTGAACATGATGGGTCGCATCGTGGCGGTCAGGGTGATCGAGGATATTGATTCGCCGGACATGTATGGTGTGGTCAACGTCATCAATTCGGAGTGGATCAAGAGCTTCAGTGGCAACGCCATGAGCGACATGCGCCGCCTGAGCTGGTCCACGGTCGATCCGGTGCCCGGAGAGTACGACCAGTTTGTCGGAGCGTCGCTGACACCGAAGAACGTCGCCAACAAGGTGTACGATGCGCTGATATTCTTCCAGTCCAATCGTATGGTACTGATGCAGGGGGGTTCCGCTTGAAGGATTTAACGGGGACGGTGACAGTCCTGGGGGGTGGCAGTTTCGGGACGGTGATGGCCAATATCATTGCCGAGAACGGCTATCGGGTGAAATTCTGGATGCGCAACGAGGAACTGGTCGCACAGGTGAACCAGAGCCACGAGAATCCGCACTATCTGCCCGGCTATCGGCTGCACAGCAACGTGGTGGCCTACCATGACATGGAGCAGGCGGTCAGCGACAGTGAGGTGATCTTCGTCGCGGTGCCCAGCGCCTATTTCCGCACGGTGGTCCGCAGCATGCTGGCGTGGAGCCGACCCGACGCCATCCTGGTCAGCTGCACCAAGGGCATCGAGGCGGGCACCTTCAAACTGATGAGCCAGGTTCTGCAGCAGGAGTGTCCGGAGGCGCGCATCGGCGTGCTCAGCGGCCCCAACCTGGCCAAGGAAATCGCCTCACGGGACCTGACCGGCACCGTCATCGCCAGCCCTCACGCCTCCGTACGCGAGGCTGTCCAGCGGGTGCTCAAATCCGAGTATTTCCGGGTCTACACCAACGACGACATGTTCGGGGTGGAACTGGGTGGTGCGCTGAAGAACATCTACGCCATCATTGCCGGCCTGGCCTCAGCTCTTGGGATGGGCCACAATACCAACAGCATGGTCGTGACCCGCAGCCTGACGGAGATGGCACGATTCGGCCGTCGTCTGGGTGCGGACCCGATGACATTTCTGGGTCTGTCCGGCGTGGGCGATCTGGTGGTGACCTGTTCGTCGCCGCTCAGTCGCAACTTCCGCATCGGGGTCGCGCTGGGGCAGGGCAAGAGTGTCGAGGAGGCCGCCGTGGAAGTCGGACAGGTTGCCGAGGGGGTCAACACCCTGCGCCAGGTCAAGGAGAAGGCCGACGAACTGGGGGTTTACATGCCCCTGGCCAGCGGGCTGTATCGCATCGTGTACGAGGGGTGTTCGATCGAGAGCATTGTCACCTCTCTCATGTTGGGCGAGCAGGCACTGGATGTGGAGTACGAGGCCAATCAGACCAAGACCTTGAAACCGGAACTTTGAGCGCAGGAACTTTGAATGCAGGATCAACAGGGAGCCGAGCCGATGTCTGATAGAAGGTCTGATAACAGGTCCGATCATCTCGCCGACGACATTGTGGACAACCTGTCGCGACCGGCTCACTGGATCCGCATCGCGTATATGGTCGCGTTGCTGGTGGCGGCCTACATCGCCAGCATCGTGATCGCGGTGGTGGTGCTGGCGCAGGCCCTGTTCACACTGCTCACCGGCAATGCCAACCCCAACCTGCGCAGTTTCGGCAGCTCGATGGGCATCTACGTCAAGCAGATTCTGGACTTCTTGACCTATAACACGGAAGAGAAGCCCTTTCCGTTCGCACCCTTCCCGGAACCGCAGATCACTCATTATCGCAGGGATGACGATGACGACATTGAGGAAGTGCTGGATATGGACATGGACATGCGCGACCCGGACTCCCCGGATCATCGACCCTGACGGAAGGCCCATGACTTGTCGTGTATTACTGACATTGCTGTTGCTCCTTTGCACCCCTGCTGCCTGGTCGCAGTTGCCTCCCAGCGATAACGCCCCGCGCGATCACGCCATCCTGTCACGCCTGCCCGGGTCCGAAATTGTCGACTACCGGGTGCTGGATCGCACCAACTACCGCCTGGCCCTGGGCCGCATGCAGCGCGTGAACGGACGCGTCAGTGCAGGCAGCGAAGAGCGGCTGCAGGGTCGTCTGGTGCGCATCACCTATCAGATTCCCCCTGGCTATCCCGGCAGTGATGTGTTCGAGCGTCTCTCCGGACAGCTGCTGGATGCGGCGGCTGGCGAGCTGTTCCGCTGTCAGGGACGGGGCTGTGGCAGCAGTAATTTCTGGGCCAATGACGTATTCGGCAACCGTATACTCTATGGTCCGGAGACAGACCAGTTCTACCTGGCGGTGAGTCTGTGCAGTGTCGACGCGGTCAGTGGCTATGCGGCTCTGTATGTCGTCACCCGTGGCAACCGTCGCGTCTACGCCCACCTGGATGTGCTGGAACTGCCCGGTGATGAACTGGATGCACCTGCGGCCACGGCCGAATCGCTGTTGCTGCGCCTGCAGCAGGAAGGCAGTGCCATGGTGAGGGGGCTGACGTTCACCGATGAGGATCAGCTCAGTGACGACAGTGGGCTGGCGCTGCTGTTGGAGACCCTCACCCGCGATCCGCTGCTGCAGGTGTACGTGGTGGCTCACCTGCGCGGAGAGGGATCCCTGGAGACCCTGCTGGAGCGCTCTGCAGCCCGGGCGCAACTGGTGGTGGGACGTCTGGTTGAAGACGGCATCAGTGCCAGCCGGCTCAATGCGCAGGGTGTGGGACCGCTGGCGCCGGTGTGCGCCCAGGCGCCGTGCTCCGAGCGCATCGAGGTGGTGGTGCAGCAATAGCCGCGCTGGCGGCTACTTGCTGATCAGCGCCAGGAACTCGTTGCGGGTGCTCTGGCTGTTGCGGAAGGCTCCCAGCATGCAGGACGTGGTCATAACCGAGTTCTGCTTCTCGACACCGCGCATCATCATGCACATGTGCTGCGCCTCGATGATCACCCCCGCTCCCGTCGCACCGGTTTTGCGCACGATGGTCTCCGCGATCTCCTTGGTCAGGTTCTCCTGGATCTGCAGGCGACGGGCGAACACATCCACGATACGGGCGATCTTCGACAGTCCGATCACCTTGCCGTTGGGAATGTAGGCGACGTGACACTTGCCGATGAAGGGCAGCAGGTGATGCTCGCACATGGAGTACAATTCGATGTTCTTGACGATGACCATCTCGTCCGAGTCGGAAGGGAAGAGGGCGTCGTTGATCACCTCGTCCACGTTCTGACGATAGCCGCGGGTGAGGAACTCCATGGCCTTGGCTGCGCGGCTGGGGGTTTCTGCCAGTCCCGGGCGGGAGAGATCCTCGCCGATGGCAGTGATGATGTCCTGATAGGATTTTTCCATGGGCGAGGTCATGACGGGGCGATCTCCGGACTGGGCAGCTACACGGGCACTCATGATACAGGCACGCGCGTGCCCGAACGAGGCGCTACCCTACGATATCGTAAAGATGTGGTAAAGCAGTTTTTTCCGCCGCAACACACGCAACAGACAGCGCCGCGCGCTGCAAGGCAGACAAGAGTGACAGATTCACACTGGCAACTGGGCCCCTGGCTGGATGCGCTGGCGCAGCGCTTCGACCAAGCCGACCTTTTCTTTGGACATGGCACAGGCGACCCCTGGGACGAGGCGGTTTATCTGACCTTCGCCGCGCTGGGAATAAGCTTCGATGAGGACGACAGCGTCATGGAGCGATGGCTGCAGTCGCAGGAGGTTGCCCACGTGGAGGCCCTGGCCCGGCGCCGGATCGAGGAGCGCATCCCGGTTGCCTATCTGGTGGGCGAGGCCTGGTTCTGTGGACTGCCCTTCAAGGTGGACGAGCGTGTGCTGATACCGCGCTCGCCAATCGCCGAGCTGATCAATAACCGTTTCGAGCCGCTGCTGGCCGCCGAGCCGCAGCGCATTCTCGACCTGTGTACCGGCAGCGGCTGTATCGGCATCGCTTGCGCACTGGCCTTCGAGGATGCCCGGGTAGACCTGAGCGACATTTCCAGGGATGCCCTGCAGCTGGCGCGGGAAAACGTGCTGCGCCACGGGCTGCAGGAGCGTGTGCGGGTGCTGGAATCCGACCTGCTGCGGTCCGTGCAGGGCCCCTACGATCTCATCGTCAGCAATCCACCCTACGTCAGCCGTCAGGAAATCGACGAACTCCCGGCCGAGTACCACCACGAGCCGGAGCTGGGGCTGCTCTCGCAGGATGACGGACTGGACATCCCCCTGCGCATTCTGCGCGAGGCGGCTGCGCACCTGAGCGAGGATGGACTGTTGGTGCTCGAGGTGGGTTATTCCCGTGCAGCCCTCACGGACCGTCTGCCCGGCGTACCACTGCTGTGGCTGGAGTTCGAGCAGGGCGGGGAGGGTGTCTGCGCCCTGACGGAACAGCAGCTGCGCCAGTATTTTTGAGCCCGCCCTGACGCCATTCGCTGAAGAATGCTGTGAAGATTCGTAACGGCCGCGGCATTGGTGTACAATTCGCCGTTTTTCACAGCTTTACGCTTTATCGAACCCGTATCGGCGAACCCACATCAGCAAAGGGGCGGCTCACAGATGTCCGGAAACTCCATCGGCAAACTCTTCACGGTGACCAGCTTCGGCGAAAGCCATGGCCCCGCCCTGGGTTGCATTGTAGATGGTTGCCCACCGGGGCTGGCCTTGAGCGAAGCTGACCTGCAGCGCGATCTGGACCGACGCAAGCCCGGCACCTCGCGCTTTACCACCCAGCGCCAGGAAGCCGATCAGGTGAAGATTCTCTCGGGCGTGTTCGAGGGTCGCACCACAGGGACCCCCATCGGCCTGCTGATCGAGAACACCGACCAGCGCTCCAAGGATTACAGCCGCATCATGGACCAGTTCCGACCGGCCCATGCGGACTACACCTATCATCAGAAATATGGCATCCGCGACTATCGCGGTGGCGGGCGCTCTTCTGCCCGCGAGACCGCCATGCGTGTGGCAGCAGGCGCCATTGCCAAAAAATACCTGGCCGAGAAGCACGGCGTGATGGTGCGTGGTTACATGAGCCAGCTGGGGCCTATCCGCATCGAGAATTTCGACTGGGAGGAAGTGCAGCGCAATGCATTCTTCTGTCCCGACGCCAGCAAGGTGCCGGAAATGGAGGCCTATATGGCCGCGCTGAACAAGGAGGGCAACTCCATCGGCGCCCGCATCAATGTCGTGGCATCCGGCGTGCCGGTGGGTCTGGGCGAGCCGGTCTTCGATCGCCTCGATGCCGACCTGGCCCATGCGCTGATGAGCATCAATGCAGTCAAGGGCGTGGAGATCGGGGCGGGCTTTGCCTCGGTGGAGCAGAAGGGCACCGAACACCGTGACGAGATCACCCCGGAAGGCTTCCTGTCCAACAACGCCGGTGGCGTGCTGGGCGGTATCTCCACTGGGCAGGATATCCTCGCCAGCATCGCACTCAAACCCACCTCGAGCCTGCGCCTGCCGGGCCGCTCGATAGATGTGAACGGACAACCGATTGAAGTCGTCACGACGGGTCGCCACGACCCCTGTGTCGGCATCCGCGCTACCCCCATCGCCGAGGCCATGATGGCGCTCGTGCTGATGGATCATCTGCTGCGTCATCGAGCGCAGAACATGGATGTCAAAACGAGCACCCCCATCCTCTGAGTGAGGGTGGGGCGACTTGTCATTCCCGATATTTATAAAAAAAATAAAATACTTTCATTTTAGTTATTAATGGCAGTCCGTTATAGTTTTTCCTATTCATTTTGTGTCAGCCAACATTGGTGTCAGTCAACAAACGGTAAACAGCTATGTCCAAAACCTTGTACGACAAACTTTGGGATTCCCATCTGGTCAAGCAGCGCGAAGACGGAACCGCACTGATCTATATCGACCGGCAACTGATTCATGAAGTCACCTCGCCACAGGCCTTCGAAGGGCTGCGGATGGCGGGGCGCAAGCCGTGGCGTGCTGATGCCAACCTGGCGACGCCGGACCACAATATTCCGACGACGAAGGAAGAGCGCATGCAGGGTCTGGAAGGTATCCGGGACCCGATCTCACGCATCCAGGTCACCACGCTGGGGGACAACTGCCGTGAATTCGGCATCTTCGAGCTGGACATGAATGACGAACGCCAGGGCATCGTGCACGTGGTAGGACCAGAGCAGGGGGCTACCCTGCCGGGGATGACCATCGTCTGTGGCGATTCGCACACCTCCACTCACGGGGCGCTGGGCGCGCTGGCTCACGGCATCGGGACCTCCGAGGTGGAGCACGTGATGGCCACCCAGTGCCTGCTGCAGACCAAGATGAAGAACATGCTGGTGCGCGTGGATGGCCGCCTGAATCCAGGCGTGACCGCCAAGGACATCGTGCTGGCCATCATCGGCGAGATCGGCACCGCCGGCGGTACCGGCTACACCATCGAGTTTGGGGGAGAGGCGATCCGGTCACTGAGCATGGAAGGGCGCATGACGGTATGCAACATGGCCATTGAAGCCGGTGCGCGTGCCGGCCTCATTGCCGTGGACGAGACCACCCTGGAGTACATCAAGGGCCGACCCTTCGCGCCACGCGGCGAGATGTGGGAGAAGGCCGCCGCTGCCTGGCGCAAGCTGGTCAGTGACGAGGGCGCACACTTCGACCGCGTGGTGGTGCTGGATGCCGCCGATATCGTTCCCCAGGTCACCTGGGGCACTTCTCCGGAGATGGTTGCCCCGGTCGACGGCGTCATTCCCGACCCGGACAAGGAGCCCAACCCCAGCCGTCGCGACAACATGAAGCAGGCGCTGAAGTACATGGGGCTGGAAGCCGGCACGCGCATCAAGGACATCAAGCTGGACTATCTCTTCATCGGTTCGTGTACCAACTCGCGAATCGAGGATCTGCGCGCCGCCGCAGATGTGGTGAAGGGTCACAAGGTGGCACCGAACATCGAAATGGCGATGGTCGTGCCGGGTTCCGGTCTGGTGAAGAAGCAGGCCGAGGCCGAGGGTCTGGATCGCATCTTCATCGAAGCCGGTCTGGAATGGCGCGAGCCGGGCTGCTCCATGTGCCTGGCAATGAACGCCGACCAGCTGCCCGCTGGCAAGCACTGTGCGTCGACCTCCAACCGCAACTTCGAGGGGCGACAGGGGTTCGGGGGACGTACCCACCTGGTGAGCCCGGCGATGGCCGCGGCTGCAGCGGTGCATGGGCATTTCGTCGACGTACGGGATGTGCTGCTGAGTCCTGATAGATAACATGCGGTTTTAATCATAACCTGCTGAATCGAATATATATTGAGAGTTTCAAATGAAAAAATTCACAGTACAGAGCGGCCTGGTCATGCCGCTGGACAGGGCCAATGTTGATACGGATTTCATCATTCCCAAGCAGTTCCTGAAATCCATCAAGCGCAGCGGCTTCGGCGTGAACCTGTTCGACGAGCATCGTTATCTGGACAAGGGCGAGCCGGGGCGTGACAACAGCAATCGTCCGCTGAACAAGGATTTCGTCATGAACCAGCCGCGCTACCAGGGTGCCTCGGTTCTGCTGGCGCGGGAGAATTTCGGGTGTGGCTCGAGCCGCGAACATGCGCCCTGGGCGCTGGATGACTACGGCTTCCGCGTCATCATTGCCCCCAGCTTTGCCGATATCTTCTTCAACAACTGCTTCAAGAACGGCATTCTGCCGATCGTGCTGGATGCGGAGACCGTTGACCGTCTGTTCCGCGAAACCGAGGCGCAGGAGGGCTACGCACTGACGGTGGACCTGGAGGCCCAGACCATCACCACCCCGAGCGGCGAGAGCATCGGCTTTCAGGTCGATGAGTTCCGCAAGTACTGCCTGCTCAACGGCCTGGATGACATCGGCATCACCCTGCAGGATGCCGACGAGATCCGTGCCTTCGAGACGCGCTGGAAGCAGAGCTCGCCCTGGTACT
>Ga0079224_100011320_pt1 | contig 12280 bp, 13 predicted proteins | sample Stecom2015_FD_80414 | JGI IMG/M metagenome (GOLD analysis project Ga0079224, IMG submission 80414) | Agricultural soil microbial communities from Utah to study Nitrogen management - Steer compost 2015 | ecosystem: Environmental > Terrestrial > Soil > Agricultural land | place: USA: Utah... | reverse complement strand
TCCCACGTACGGCACTTCGCGGCCGACCGCTCGCCCGATCTGCGCCGCGATTTCGATCTGGGTCGGGTCGTCCCCGGCCAGCACGTAGGACTCGTCGCGGTGGCGTTCGGGGTCGGCGAAGGCCAGAGCGGCGAACGCCGCGATGTCGGCCACCGCGATCAGCGGTTCGTGGGTCTCGGCCAGCAGTCCCGTGACCAGTCTGCCGTCCTGCAGCTCTCTGGGGGAGTCGAAGGCGTTCTCCATGAACGATCCGGGACGCAGGATGGTCAATGACAGGCCGGCCTCGCGCCAGGCGGCCTCGGCCGCGGCCTTGAGTTCGAGCATGGGCAACTTCGTCTCCAGCGGCGTGCCGGTGCCGATCACCGAGGAGTGCACCACGTGCGCGACGCCCGCGGCCTTGGAGGCGGCGCCGAGCTTGGCCGCGGTGCGGGCTTCGTGGCCGGCGTCGTAGCCGTACCGGTTGCCCTCGTAGCTGCCCGCGTGGACGGCGAAGACGCCCCAGGCCCCCGCGACGGCCCTGTCGAGCGAATCGCGGTCGTCGAGATCGCCGACGGTGATCTCGACGCCGGATTCGGCCAGGGCCTTCGCGGGCCCGCTCGCGGTGTCGCGGACGAGCGCGCGGACTTTCCAGCCCTCGGCGCGGAGCTTGGAGACGACGGCGCCGCCCTGAAGCCCGGTGGCGCCGGTGACGAGGACGGTTCGGTCGGTGGAGCGCATGAACGGTTCCTTCCCGGATAGAATCGGGTCTTATAACCCGGATATTTAAACGGAACATTACACCCGTTTATTTGTCATCTCCCCGAAGGAGGCGAAGTGTCGTCGGACACACGGAGAAGCGAGCGCGTCGACGCCCGGCGCAATCGGCAGAGGGTCCTGGAGGCCGCCGATCGGCTCCTCGGCGAGAGGGGCACCGGGGTGACGTTGGGGGAGATCGCCGCCGCCGCCGAGGTCGGAGCGGGCACGGTCTATCGGCATTTCCCCACCAAGGAGGCGCTCATGGCGATCGTGGTGGATCGGCGGGTGGCTCAACTCTCCGAGCGGGCCCGTCGGGCGGCCCGGGAGTCCGAGCCGGGCGAGGCATTCTTCACGTTCTTTCATTATGCCGCTGACCAGGCGTTGGAGAACCGTGCGCTGTGCGAGGCGCTGGAGGACCGGGGCGAGTGGTGGGAGCCGTCGAAGCCCGACGGCGGGGGGTGCGTGCTCGATGAGCCGTTCGCGGAGCTGCTCGGTCGCGCGCAGGAGGCCGGAGCCGTCCGAGGTGATGTCGGGCCCCGTGACGTCATGGCGCTGCTGCCGGCCCTCGTGACGATGGCGACCGCGCTGGGCTCTGCCGAACGAGCGCGGCAGGTGGGCGCGATGCTGTGGGAGAGCCTACGCCTCCCGGTGAAACGAAACGAAGATTTTCATAACGAAACAGAGTCGCTTGCGCAAGACCGTAACGAAACCCGGAGTCCTTCTGGTAATGAAACCGATCGGCCTTGCTCCGTCTGCGGGGGCCCGATCGTGCAGGCCGGCACCGGCCGCCCGCCCACCTACTGCTCCGCGGCTTGCCGTCAGAAGGCGTTCCGCAGGAAGCGGAAGGCCGCGGCCCTCGCGGCGCCCCCCGGAGGGGCGTGATCGCGAAGGGCCGCGGCCGGTGGCCGGTCGGCGTCTTCAGACCGACAGCGTGTAGTCGTTGACGCGGAAGTCGTGCCCGCCCGCCGCGGAGGTGATCTCCCAGCCGAACTGGATCTGGTCGATGCGCACCTCCGGCATGTGGCCGTTGCCGACCAGCCACTGGCACATGGCGGTGATGTCGACCCAGGAGCTGGTGGTGTGGCTCCGGGCCAGGAAGCTGTAGACGGCGTTGCTGCCGTTGCTGCCCTGGTAGTAGTCCCAGTTGCGCCCGCCCAGGTTCACACTGGTGACGTGGCCGCCGATGGGGCCGACGGGTCCGTGCCACTGCGTCCAGATCATGATCTCGTGGTCGTGGCCGTTGCCCCACACGTCGTAGGCCGAGTTGTAGGCCACCCCGGAGCCGCTGGGGACGGTGACGTCGTGGGAGCTGGAGACGGCGCCCATGTTCCAGACGTTCCGGCCCAGCGTGTAGGACACGTTCGGGTAGGACTTGATCCCGCCGGTGTTCGGGTGATCGGCCCACACGCCCCAGTTGCTCGGGGAGTTGGCCCAGATGGACTGGTATCCGTATCCCGACCCCCAGATGTTGTTGTAGAGGGTGTACGGCCCGCTCTGCCAGTTGCCCCATCTGTCGTCGGAGGACCAGGCGGCGGCCTGCGCGGCGGACTGGAGGCCGCCCACGGCGGCGGTGGTGGCGATCGGGGCGGCGAGGGCGGCGGTGAGGAGAGATCTGCGTCGCATGGAGGCGCTGCCTTTCTTGGGATGCGGAGGTGCCTGCCTTCGACAAGATTCACAAATGTCGATTCATTAATTAGAGCACATGACCAAATTAATGTCTACCACCGGCTTCCCTCCCGAAGGCCCGACCCCGCCGCCCCGCTCCGCGCCTCCCGCCCGTCCCGCTGAGCGGTCCCGGCGCGTATCGGCGTCGCGACCCACCGGGAGGGCACGTAGAATTCCCTGCCGTGAAGACCTTCGAGCAGCTCTACGCCGAACTCGCCGAGAAAGCACTCACTCGCCCTGAGGGCTCGGGAACCGTCGCCGCCCTCGACGCGGGCGTCCATGCCATCGGCAAGAAGATCGTGGAAGAGGCCGCCGAGGTCTGGATGGCAGCCGAGTACGAGTCGGACGAGGCCGCCGCGGAGGAGATCTCCCAGCTGCTCTACCACGTGCAGGTCATGATGATCGCCCGCGGCATCGGCCTCGACGACGTCTACAAGCACCTCTAGCAGCCCCCGTCTCCGAAAGGCCCATCACATGCTCCGCATCGCCGTGCCCAACAAGGGCTCGCTGTCCCAAGGCGCCATCGACATGCTCGCCGAGGCGGGCTACCGCCAGCGCCGCTCCAGCCGCGACCTCCAGGTCCTCGACGCCGAGAACGAGGTCGAATTCTTCTACCTGCGCCCCGGCGACATCGCCACCTATGTCGCCTCCGGTGACCTGGACCTGGGCATCACCGGGCGCGACCTCGCCATCGACTCCGAAGCCGAGGTCGAAGAGGTCCTCGCCCTCGGATTCGGCCGCTCCACGTTCCGCTACGCCGCCCGCCCCGGCGCCGTCGACTCGACCGCCGGGCTCGAGGGGCGGCGCATCGCCACGTCCTACCCGGGCGTGGTGCGCCGCGACCTCGAATCGCGCGGCGTCGAAGCCGAGATCATCAAACTCGCCGGCGCGGTCGAGAACGCCATCGCCCTGGGCGTGGCCGACGCGGTCGCCGACGTCGTCGAGACCGGCACCACCCTCAAGCAGGCGGGCCTGGCCGTCTTCGGCGAACCGATCATGCACTCCGAGGCCACCCTGGTCCGCAAGAGCGGCAACGGTTCCGCCGCCGCGGTCGAGCAGCTGCTGCGCCGCCTGCGCGGAGTGCTGGTGGCCCGCTCCTACGTCATGCTCGCCTACGACGTGCGCGCCGAGCTCCTGGAGCAGGCGGTCGAGCTGACCCCCGGCATCGAATCGCCCACGATCTCCCCGCTGCATCGGGAGGGCTGGGTGGCCGTCCAGTCCATGACCGAGCGCAGCGGCCTGCACCGGGTCATGGACGCCCTCTACGAACTGGGCGCCCGAGGCATCCTGGCCACCGACATCGACGCCTGCCGGCTCTGACCGGCCCGGCCCGCCGCTAGCTCAGCCGCGGCCTCTCCGCCGCGGCCGCCGCGTCGGCCCGCTCGCGCAGTTCGGCGGCCATCGCCACGGCTTCGGCGGCGTCCCGGTGGACCGCCACCGCGTCGTGCGAGACGCTCCCGGCGATCCGGGCGCGGACCGTCGCCAGGCGCTGCGCGCGCTGGATCGGCCCCTGGGTGACCTCGACCTGCTGGATGCGCGCGTACGGCACGGCCACCGTCACCGTCTTGACCAGCCCGTACCGGACCGCGAAGACCTCGTCGCCGAGCCCGGCGCCCCGCAGCCGCCACGTCAGCGGCGTGCGCCACCGCGCACGCCGCGGCGACCGCTCGAGCGTCGCCGTCACCGCGGGCCAGGCGATCCCCGGCAGAGCCGCGCGCGCCACGATTTCGGCCTCGGCGACGGTGCCGACCGGCAGCAGCGCGCTGCCGTGCACGAGCCCCTCCGCCCCCTGCTGCGCGATGGAGGCGGTGGAGACCTGGACGCGCCGCCAGCCCTTGAGACGCCACATGACCGGCGTCTGGACGCTGACGGCGGTGACCCGCCCGAGCGGCACGACGTTGCTGTGCTTCTCGGTCAGGCCGCGCTCGACGCGCAGGCGCCCGTCGACGCGCGAGAGCGTGAAACCCCAGTTGCGCAGGACGCCCGCTCCGGTCTGGATCACCGAGGTCAACAGGCCGAACACGAACGGCACGCCCGCGGCCTGCCAGACCTCGGACTCGACGCCCTGCGAGTTCAGCACCGCGTTCAAGAACGCACCGACGCCGACCAGCAGACCTACGGCGATGACCGTCGGCGGCAGCGACTCCAGGACCGTCCCGGCGATGAGCCGTGCCGCGCCGACTCGCGCGATCGGCGCGCCCTCCTCGGCCCCGACCGCCGTCTCGGCCTCCTCGCCGGTCGGCGGCTCGCTCTGCCCCGACAGCCGCAGGAGGTCTTCGCGCAGTTCCTGGGCCTCGCCGAGTTTGAGATAGGACAGCGGAGCCTCGGTCTCGGAGGCCCCTGCGACCTCGATGCGCAGTTGCGCGAGCCCGAAGACCCGAGCGCGGAGCGGCTGGGCGACCTCGATGCCCTGAAGCCGCTCCAGCGGCAGCGTGCGGCTCTTGCGGATGAGGACGCCCTCGGTGATCTGGAGTTCGCCGCCGATGACGCGGTAGCCGGTGAACCGCCACGACAGCAGCCCGCTGACCGCGCCGACGGCTCCCGCGAGCACCGCGATGACCACGCCGACCCTGAAGTTCTCTTGGAGGTACATCTGCCACGAGGAGGCCACGACGACGGCGATGAGCAGCCGGAAGCTCTCCAGCAGCGGTGTGAGCGGATGCAGCCGCCGCTTCGGGATCACCACCGGCGCCACCGAGGCCATGCCCGGGCCGATGGGCACCGAGGCGATGGTCGGCGCGGGCCACTGGTCGAGCGCGTCCTCTTCGGGCTCGCCCGGGCCGCTCACAGGCCCTCCCGGACTTCGGCGGCGCGGGCGGAGAGCCGGTCGCGCAGCTGCTCGGCGACCATCGGGTCGAGGCCGGGGATCTCGGTGACCGCGCCGAGCGCGGCGGTGCGGATCTGCACGGTCGTCAGGCTGAAGGCCCGCTCTATCGGGCCGGCCTTGAGGTCCACGAGTTGGATCCGGCCGTAGGGGACGATGCTGAGCTCGCGGAACAGGAGGCCGTGCTTGACCAGCAGGTCCTTCTCGCGTTCGGCGAAACCCCAGGCCCGCACGGCGCGGACGATGACCCACGCGCGCAGCGCCGCGAGCGCCGCCGCGGCCCCGAGCGCGTAGAGAAGCCCGATCGGCCCCGACCAGATCACCAGCGGGACGGCCAGGACCACCGCCAGGATCAGCATCCGGACACCCATGCCCAGGAGCCGGACCGTGCGCAGGTCGCCGGCCATGGGCTGCCAGTCCAGGTCGGTCGGCCAGTGGTCGAACGGGGGATGAGACCGGGCGCGCTCTCGTCGGCTCATGGCTCAGTCCTCCAATCTCACCGTCTCGCACGGGAATCCGCGCGAGGTGAGGAAACTCCGGAGGGTGTCGAGGTGCTCCTCGCAGGCCGCCCACCGCTTGACGCGGTCGGCGGTGTGCAGGCGGGGATTGCGCCACTGGAGCATCCACGCGGCGGGGGCGCGGCAGCCCCTCGAAGAGCAGACGGGCGTCTCGGCGTTCTGGATCACGCCCATGATTCTGCGGCAAGCGGCGTCTAACCGCGACGGGGCCACACCGCCGTGTCGATGAAGGTCTCAACGGCCTCCACGACCTCGGCCAGCGCGTGCGCCGACTCGACCAGCGGTCGGCCCGGCACGAACATGCCGTGGTCGGCGCCCGGGATCTCGCAGACCTCTCCGGGCAGCTCACGTGCGAGCGCGGAGTTCCACGCGGCGTCGGCGGTGCCGCCGATGAGCAGGTAGGGGGCGGTGGTGCGGCGGAGTGCCTGCACGATCGGGTAGTCCTGGAGCAGGGGGGTGAACCAGATCGCCGGGAGCCCGTGGCGGGCGGCCAGGACGGCGGCGGCGGTGCCCAGCGACTTGCCCACCAGCAGCGGCGGGTCGTCGTTGTGGACGCGGTCGAGTATGGACCCGACCTGGTCGCACACGCCGTCGATCATGGTCTGTCTGTCGGCGGCGAGCCGCTCGGGGCGCTCCCACTCCACCGGGTAGGTGTGGGCGCCGCGAGACTGCAGGGCTACGTGGGCGAACATCAGCAGCGGCCCCTGAACTCCGTAGTTGCGCCCGGGGAGGAGGAGGGCCTGTCGACGACGAGGCATGGAGAGAAGTCTAGTTCCGTGGCCGCGAGACTGGGAGAGCGAGAGCAGGCGTCCGATTCGGTAGGGGAGGAGCGGCCCGGCCGCGCTTCGGCGATGGGGCCCTCTGAGGCGACTCCCCGTGCGGGCGGGGGCTTCGCCGCGCCCCTGAAGCACGGGAAATGCGTAGGTGCCGCACGGCCACGGGGGAAGCCGTGCGGCCTGCACACAGCATACCGCCCCGACATATTGCAGCAACGGATTGAATCGGCACGGCGCGTCATTCTTGAGGGCAAATCACGTGCCCATTTTCGACGAGCCGGACACCTGTATGTTACGAGAGTCTGCGATCATGAAGCGGCCCAACGAGACACCCAAAAGTGTCGGATAACCGACTCAACACCGCCGGGTGTGTCGCGCCGAATCACCGCAGCCGAGGCCGCGACGCGATACTCCGCCGCGCTCACGATCCTCGTACGGGCGAATTAGTATCGACAGCACCAGTCCGACCAGCAGGGAGCAGGAGCCCATGGGATCAGCCGAGGCCGAACGTTCGACTGACCGTTTGACGCCGGCGGAGAACGCCGCCTTGCTCGAGAAGGCGCTGTTCGAGATCAAGAAGGTGATCGTCGGCCAGGACGCACTGGTCGAGCGGATGTTCGCCGCGCTCCTCGCCCGAGGCCACTGCCTCATCGAAGGCGTCCCCGGCGTGGCCAAGACCCTCGCTGTCGAGACCATGGCCAAGGTCGTCGGCGCCGAATTCCAGCGCATCCAGTTCACCCCCGACCTCGTCCCCGCCGACATCATCGGCACCCGCATCTACCGCCAGTCCTCCGAGAGCTTCGACGTCGAGCTCGGGCCGGTCTACACCAACTTCGTCCTCGCCGACGAGATCAACCGCGCCCCCGCCAAGGTCCAGTCCGCCATGCTCGAGGTGATGGCCGAGCAGCACATCTCCATCGGCGGCGAGACCCACCGCCTCCCCAAGCCGTTCCTGGTCATGGCCACCCAGAACCCCATCGAGCAGGAAGGCGTCTACCCCCTGCCCGAAGCCCAGCGCGACCGCTTCCTGTTCAAGATCAACGTCGGCTACCCCACCGACGCCGAGGAGCGCGAGATCGTCTTCCGCATGGGCGTGGACACCCCCGTCCCCGACCGGGTCCTCGACGCCGACGACATCCTCCGCCTCCAGCGGGCCGCCGACAGCGTGTTCATCCACAACGCCCTCGTCGACTACGCGGTGCGGATCGTCATGGCCACCCGCAACCCCACCGGCGCCGGCCTCGGATCACTCGCCCAGCACATCCAATACGGCGCCAGCCCTCGAGCCTCCCTCGGCCTCATCCGCGCCACCCGCGCCATCGCGCTGCTGCGCGGCCGCGACTACGCCCTCCCCCAGGACCTCGACGACATCGCGCCCGAAGTCCTGCGCCACCGCCTCGTGCTCTCCTACGACGCCATGGCGGACGGCATCGCCGCCGACCAGATCGTCGACCGCCTCCTCGCCGCCGTCCCCGCCCCCACCGTCACACCGAGACAGGACGCGACCCCGCGCCCCGCGCCCAGCCCGCAGCGGCCCGGAGCCTGGTAGCGCGGTGGCCTCCGTGAACGCCGTGGACCTGCGCACCCTCGACCGGCTGCAACTGCTCGTCACCCGCCGCCTCGACGGCCTGCTCCACGGCGACTACCTCGGTCTGCTCCCCGGGCCCGGCTCCGAACCCGGCGAGGCGCGCGAGTACCGCGCCGGCGACGACGTGCGCCACATCGACTGGCCCGTCACCGCCCGCACCACCGTCCCGCACGTCCGCACCACCGTCGCCGACCGCGAACTCGAGGCCTGGCTCGCCGTCGACCTCTCGCCCAGCCTCGATTTCGGCACCGTCAACATGCTCAAACGGGACCTGGCGATCAACGCCGTCGCCGCCTTCTCCTATCTCGCCGGACGCGGCGGCAACCGCGTCGGCGCCGTCGTCACCGAAGGCGGCCCGCCCCGGGCGATCCCGCCCCGGCCCGGACGCGCCGGATCCCGCTCCCTGCTGCGCGCGGTCGCACGGCTCCCCAGAGGCGAAGGCCCCGGCGACCTCGCCGGACTGCTCGACAAGACCCGCCGCCACACCCGGCGGCGCGGTCTGGTCGTGGTCGTCTCCGACTTCTTGGAGACCGAAGGCGACTGGACCCGCGAACTGCGCCGCCTGAGCGTGCGCCAGCAGGTCCTGTGCGTCGAGGTCGTCGACCCCGCCGAACTGCGACTGCCCGACGTCGGCGTCCTCGACCTCATCGACCCCGAGACCGGCGACCACGTCGAAGTCCAGACCGGCAACGCCCGCTTCCGCGCCCGCTACGAGTCCGCCGCCGCCGAGCAGCGCGCCGCCATCGCCGCCGGCATCCGCGGCGCCGGCGCCTCCCACCTGCGCCTGTCCACCGGCGCCGACTGGCTGCGCGACATCGCCGCGTTCGTCGCCGAGCGCCGCCACCTCGCCGCCTACCGATAGACATCAGAAGGAGACCCGTTGATCCGCCTGCTCGAACCGGCATGGCTGCTGGCGCTCATCCCGGTGGCCGCGCTCGCCGGCGTCTACGTCTGGGCGCAGCACTCGCGACAGCGCACCGCCGTGCGGTTCGCCAACACCGCGCTGCTGGCCAAGCTCGTCCCCAGGCTCCCCGGCTGGCGCCGCCACGTCCCCGCCGGGCTCATGGTCATCGCGCTGGCCGTCCTGGTCGGCGGCATGACCCGCCCGGCCGTGGACGTCGAGGAACCGCAGGAGCGGGCGACGATCATCCTGGCCATCGACGTCTCACTGTCCATGATGGCGACCGACGTGGACCCCAACCGCTTCGACGCGGCCAAGACCGCCGCCGTCGACTTCGTCGAGGACCTGCCGCCGCAGTACAACGTGGGCCTGGTCTCCTTCGCCGGCTACGCCTCCATCGTGGTCCCGCCCAGCAAAGACCGCTCCCAGCTCTCCAGCGCCATCCGGGGCCTGACACTGGCCGAGGCCACCGCCACCGGCGACGCCGTCTTCGCCTCGCTCCAGGCCGTCCAGCAGGTCCCCGCCGACGGCACCGGGGAGCTCGCCCCCGCCCATGTCCTGCTGCTCTCCGACGGATACCGCACCGCCGGGCGCAGCATCGGCGAGGCCGCCGAAGCCGCCGCGGCGGCCGACGTGCCCGTCTCCACGGTCGCCTTCGGCACCGACGAGGGCCTCATCGAACTCGAGGAGCAGCTCGTCGCCGTCCCCGTGGACCGCGAGGCCCTCTCCGGGCTCGCCGAGGAGACCGGCGGCGGCTACTACGAGGCCGCCTCCGTCGAGGAGCTGCGCGCCGTCTACGAGGACATGGGGTCCTCGCTCGGCTACCGCACCATCGCCGAGGACGTCTCGCAGTGGTTCATCGGCACCGCGCTCGTCCTGCTGTTCACCGCCGCGGGGCTCAGCCTCGCCTGGACCTCGCGCGTGCCCTGACCGAGCCGCCCGATTTCCGCCCGAACTGTGCCAACCGACACACGGTGCGTGAAGGCCGCTTCGCCGCCGATCGGCGCCGTCGCTACGATCGTCCGTGGCTTCAACCAAAGAACATGAGGGAGTTCGAACAATGGCGCGCACCGTCCTCGTCACCGGAGGCAACCGCGGGATCGGTCTCGCTATCGCCCAGGCGTTCGCGAAACTCGGCGACAACGTCGCCGTCACCCACCGCGGCACCGGCGCGCCCGAGGGCCTGTTCGGCGTCCAGTGCGACATCACCGACGCCGACTCGGTCGACGCCGCCTTCACCGCGATCGAGAACGAGTTCGGCCCCGTCGAAGTCCTCGTCGCCAACGCCGGCATCACCGACGACACCCTCATCCTGCGCATGAGCGAAGACCAGTTCGAGCGCGTGGTCGACACCAACCTCGCCGGCGCCTGGCGCGTCGCCAAGCGCGCCTCCTCCAAGATGCTCCGCGCCAAGGCCGGACGCATGATCTTCATCTCCTCGGTCACCGGCCTCTACGGCAACGCGGGCCAGACCAACTACGCCGCCTCCAAGGCCGGACTGGTCGGCCTCGCCCGGTCCATCACCCGCGAGCTCGGCAGCCGCGGCATCACCGCCAACGTCGTGGCCCCCGGCTTCGTCGAGACCGACATGACCGCGAAACTCGCCGAGAAGCAGCGCCAGACCTACCTCGACGCCATCCCCGCCCGGCGCTTCGCCGCCCCCGAGGAAGTCGCCGGGACGGTCACCTGGCTCGCCGGCGAGGACGCCGGCTACATCAACGGCGCGGTCATCCCCGTCGACGGCGGCCTGGGCATGGGCCATTAGATTCCGGCCACACCCACGCCTCGACGACTCGCCACACGCTCGAACAAGTGCAATAGTTTTTGACGGAGGAACTTGATGTCTGGAATCTTGGACGGCAAACGTCTGCTCATCACCGGTGTCATCACCGAGCAGTCCCTCGGGTTCGGGGTGGCCAAATACGCCCAGGAACAGGGGGCCGAGGTCGTCCTCACCGGCTTCGGACGCATGTCCCTGGTCGAGCGGATCGCCGGCAGGCTGCCGAAGCCCGCGCCCGTCATCGAACTCGACGTGACCGACGACGAGCAGCTCACCGCGCTCGAGGGCAAGGTCCGCGAGCACGTCGACGGCATCGACGGGGTCCTCCACTCCATCGCCTACGCGCCGCCCTCGGCGCTCGGCGGGAACTTCCTCAACACGCCCTGGGAGGACGTGGCCAAGGCCGTCGAGGTCTCCGCGTTCTCCTACAAGTCCCTGGCCGTCGCCTGCCTGCCGCTGATGGGGAGCGGAGGCTCCATCCTCGGCCTGACCTTCGACGCGAGCCAGGCCTGGCCCGTCTACGACTGGATGGGCGTCGCCAAGGCCGCGCTGGAGTCCGCCAACCGCTACCTCGCCCGCGACCTTGGTCCCAAGGGCATCCGCGTCAACCTCGTCTCGGCCGGGCCGCAGCGGACCATGGCCGCCAAGTCCATCCCCGGATTCGAGGCATTCGAAGAGGCCTGGACCAAGCGCGCCCCCCTCGGCTGGTCGCTGACCGACGCCGAACCGGTCGCCAAGGCCTGCGCGGCACTGCTGTCCGACCTCTTCCCCGCCACCTCGGGGGAGATCGTGCACGTCGACGGCGGCTTCCACGCCGTCGGGGTCGAGCGGACTGAGAGCTGACGGGCCGAGCGATGCCTGAATACGACGCAGTCATCCTGGTCTCCTTCGGCGGACCCGAAGGACCTGCCGACGTCCTGCCGTTCCTGCGCAACGTGACCCGCGGTCGAGGCATCCCCGAGGAGCGCCTCGAGGAGGTCGCCGAGCACTACCACCACTTCGGCGGCGTCTCGCCGATCAACCAGTGGTGCCGCGAGGTCCTCGACGCCATGCGCGCCGAATTCCGCTCCGCCGGCATCGACCTGCCGATCTACTGGGGCAACCGCAACTGGCCCCCGATGCTGGTCGACGCCGTCACCCAGATGACCGCCGACGGCGTCCGCCGCGCGCTGGCCATCTGCACCAGCGCCTACGGCTCGTACTCCTCGTGCCGCCAGTACGTCGAGGACATCAACGCCGCCCGCGCCGCCGTCGGCGACGCGGCCCCGGTCATCGACAAGGTCCGCCACTTCTTCGACCACCCCGGCTTCATCGGCGGGTTCGCGAAGCAGCTGCGAAGCAGCCTCGACCAGATCGCCGACCAGTCCCGCACCCGAGTGGTCTTCACCGCCCACTCGATCCCGACCACCATGGAGGAGTGCTCCGGCCCCGCCGGCGCCCGCTACTCCGACCAGGTCGCCGAGGCCTCGGCGCTCGTCGCCGAGCACGCCGGG
>Ga0079224_100011318_pt1 | contig 12282 bp, 10 predicted proteins | sample Stecom2015_FD_80414 | JGI IMG/M metagenome (GOLD analysis project Ga0079224, IMG submission 80414) | Agricultural soil microbial communities from Utah to study Nitrogen management - Steer compost 2015 | ecosystem: Environmental > Terrestrial > Soil > Agricultural land | place: USA: Utah... | reverse complement strand
TCGACGGAGTCGACGCGGGCGGCGGGGGGGCCTTTGTGGCACCAGGCGACGAAGTCCTCGAGGGCGGAGCGGGGGCCCTCGGCGACGGCCTGGACGGAGCCGTCGTCGCAGTTGCGCACCCAACCGACGATGCCGCGCTCCTCGGCGGCGGCGCGGGCGCTGGCGCGGTACCACACGCCCTGGACGCGGCCACGGATGGTGAGTTCCACGCGCATGATCTCGTCGCTCATTCGCTGACCTCCTCTCCCTCGGCGAGCATCCGCAGGAAGGTCTCCTCGTCGATGACGGGGACGCCGTGCTTCTGGGCGCCGGCCATCTTGTTGGCGCCGGGCTTGGCGCCGGCCACGACGTAGTCGGTCTTCCCGCTCACGCTGCCGGTCACTTTTCCGCCTCTGCGTTCGATCTCGGCCTTCGCCTGCTCACGGGTGTAGGCCGCGAGGTCGCCGGTGAGGACGACCGTCTTTCCGGCGAAGGGGCTGCCTTCGACGCGCGGTGCGGTCGTCGTATTCAACGCGGGGCGGACGCCGGCCTCGAGGAGGCGATCGATGACGCGCCGGTTCTCCTCCGTGCGGAAGAAATCGCAAACGGCCTTGGCGCGAACGGCGCCGAAGCCGGGGATCTTCTCGATCTCCTCGGGCGGCGTTTCGTAGAGGGCGCGCACGTCGGGGAAGCGATCGGCGAGCTCGCGCGCCATGGTCTCGCTGACCATGCGAATGCCCAGCGCGGTGTAGAAGCGGTGGAGGGGGCGGGTCTTGCTCGCCTCGATCTGGTCGACGAGGTTCTTCGCGGAGACCTGGGCCACGCCTTCGAGTTTGGCGTCGAGGAGCTTCTGCACGGTCAGCGTGTAGAGGTCGGCGAAGTCGGTCACCAGACCGCTTTCGACGAGCTGGTCGACGAACACGCGGCCGAGACCACGGATGTCCATGGCGCTGCGCGAGCCGAAGTGGAACAACCGCTCCTTGATCTGCTGAGGGCACGAGGCGTTCTGGCAGACCCAGGCGGCCTTGCCGGGCTCGCGGAAGATCTCGCTTCCGCACGAGGGACAGTGTTTCGGAAACACGAACTCCCGCTCGGTGCCCTTGCGCGCATGGGTGACGACGGAGACCACCTCGGGGATGACGTCGCCGGCGCGGCGGACGACCACGGTGTCTCCAATGCGCACGTCCTTGCGGCGCAGCTCGTCTTCGTTGTGCAGCGTCGCGCGCTCGACGGTGACGCCGCCGACCTTCACCGGCTCGAGGATCGCGACCGGGGTGATGACCCCCGTGCGTCCCACCTGGACCTGGATGTCGCGAACGGTGGTGAACTCCTCCTCGGGCGGGAACTTGCACGCGACGGCCCAGCGCGGGCTGCGCGCGACCTGGCCGAGGGCGGCGCGCATGCGGTCGTCGTCGACCTTCACCACGATGCCGTCGATGAGGTAGGGCAGCTCGTCGCGCGCTTCGAGCATCCGCTTCCAGTAGGCGAAGACCTCGTCGAGCGTGCTCGCGGCGAGTCGGTGGGGGCTGATGCGAACGCCCGCCTGGCGCAGCCACTCGATGCGGGCGCTGTGCCGATCGAGCCACTCGGGCGCCCCGAGCACCTCGTAGGCGTAGAAGACGACGGGGCGGGAAGCGGTGACGCGCGGGTCGGGCTGGCGGAGCGAGCCCGCCGCGGCGTTGCGGGGATTCGCGAACTCGTCGAGCAGGGGGCGGCCCTCCTGCTTCCGCTTCTCGTTCTCGATGCGCCGCTGCTCGTTGAGCGCCTCGAAATCCTCCTTGTGCATCACGATTTCGCCGCGCACCTCCACGCGCCCCGGGGCCTCGATGGCCAGCCGCAGGGGGACGGAGCGGACGGTGCGGAGGTTGGCGGTGACCTCCTCGCCGACCTCGCCGTCGCCGCGGGTCGAGCCCTCCACGAAGAGCCCGTCCTGGTAGACGAGCTCCACCGCCAGGCCGTCGAACTTGGGTTCGCAGTAGAGGGGGATGGCTTCGCCCTCGCGGAGGAGCTCGTCCTCCTCGAGCCGGCGCACGATGCCCCGATACCAGCTCTCCGCCTCCTCTTCATTGAAGACGTTGGCGAGCGAGAGCATGGGCACGCGGTGGGGGACGCGGCGGAAGGCTTCGGAGGGAGGTGCGCCCACGCGCTGGGTGGGGGAGTCGGGGGTCACCAGCTCGGGGTGCTGGGCCTCGAGCTCCTGGAGCTCGCGCATGAGCTGGTCGTACTGCGCATCGGAGATGACGGGCGCGTCGAGCACGTAATAGCGGTGGTCGTGCTCGCGAATCTCCGCGCGGAGGGCCTCGATGCGCCGGGCGACGTCGCTGCGGTTCGGCATGGCGGAGGGAACCTACACGAAAGAGCGCGGCCGGTGCGAGGGTGCGCGCGGGCCGAGGCGAGCGCGCGAGCGCGCGGCTCCCACCTTGACAGCACCTTCGCGCTGCTTATAGCTTTTTCGTAACTTTCCTCCCCTTGTAGGTTTCCAGCCCTCGCCACGTCGGGCGAGGAGTCCCAAACTGCACGTCCACACCGATCGCCGATTCGGCAAACGTTCCAGGAGGTCCCGAGGAGGGGGCTCCTGCATCGCTTCGAGATCATCGTGCCTGACCGTACTTCCGAGATTTCTGCGAGCAGCGAAGCGGCTGCCGAGCGTGAGACCGAAACCCAGGCCGTCGAGCGGGAGGACGCGCCGCGCAAGGGGCGCCGCTCCTCCCGTGCGAGCGAGGCGCGGGCCGCGGGCGAGCCCGACGGCGCCGCCGCGCCGGAGGCCGAGGCCCCGCGGATGCCCGATCCCACTGAGACCATGAGCGCACGCGACGGGCGCAAGGGCCGACGCGGGGGGCGGCGCAAGAAGGAGGCGCCGAGGGTCCCCTACGACATCGAGGAGGACGAGGAGAGCCTGGCGCTGGCGGAGTCCACGGCCGAGCCGCAGATCATCGTCAACCTGACCGAGCTCAAGCGGCTCAAGACGCACCAGCTCGCCAAGATGGCCGCCGACCTGGGGGTGGAGGCGCCTGGCGGCCTACGCAAGCAGGACCTGATCTTCGCCATCCTGCAGACCGACGCGGTGCGGGCGGGCCGGGTCTACGGCGAGGGCGTGCTCGAGGTGCTGCCCGACGGCTTCGGCTTCCTCCGCTCTCCCGACTTCTCCTATCTGCCGGGGCCGGACGACATCTACGTCTCGCCCTCGCAGATCCGCCGTTTCAACCTGCGCACCGGCGACACCATCTCCGGCCAGGTGCGCCAGCCGAAGGACGGCGAGCGCTACTACGCGCTCTTGAAGGTCGAGTCGGTCAACGGCGAGGTCCCGGACGAGAACGCGACCAAGGTCCTCTTCGACAACCTCACGCCGCTCTACCCGCAGGAGAGGCTTCGGCTCGAGCACGACCCGAACGAGATGACCACGCGGATCATCGACCTGCTCGTGCCTATCGGGAAGGGGCAGCGGTGCCTCATCGTGGCGCCGCCGCGCGCGGGCAAGACGGTGCTCTTGCAGAACATCGCGCACGCGATCACCACGAACCATCCCGACGTCTACCTCATGGTCCTGCTCATCGACGAGCGGCCGGAGGAGGTGACGGACATGGAGCGCAGCGTGCGCGGCGAGGTCATTTCCTCGACCTTCGACGAGCCCGCCACGCGGCACGTGGCCGTGGCGGAGATGGTGCTGGAGAAGGCCAAGCGCCTGGTGGAGACGGGCCGCGACGTGGTCATCCTCCTCGACTCCATCACCCGCCTGGCGCGCGCCTACAACGCGGTGGTGCCTCCCTCGGGAAAGATCCTCTCCGGCGGCGTCGACTCCAACGCGCTGCACAAGCCCAAGCGCTTCTTCGGCGCCGCGCGCAACATCGAGGAGGGCGGCTCGCTCACCATCATCGGCACGGCCCTGGTCGATACCGGCTCGCGCATGGACGAGGTCATCTTCGAGGAGTTCAAGGGGACGGGGAATTCCGAGATCGTCCTCGACCGCAAGCTGATGGAGAAGCGCATCTTCCCGACCCTCGACATCAACAAGTCGGGTACGCGCAAGGAGGAGCTCCTCATGGACGCCATGACGGTCAACCGCGTCTGGGTCCTGCGGCAGCTCCTCCACCCGCTGTCGACCATCGACGCCATGGAGTTTTTGCTCTCGAAGATGCGCGGAACCAAGTCCAACCGGGAGTTTTTGGAATCGATGGCGAGCTGAAAGAAAGCCGCGCCGTCCCCTGTTCGTTGACCTGGCCACGGAGGCTGTGGCACAAGGCCACCGACGGCGCCGGTCCACGATGCCGGGGCATCGTGTAAGCGCGCCAAGGAGATCGAAATGAAGGAAGGCATCCACCCCAACTACCCGGAAGCGACCGTCACCTGCTCCTGCGGGGCGGTCTACAAGACCCGCTCGACCCGGGGCGACTTCCAGCTCGACATCTGCTCGAACTGCCACCCCTTCTACACGGGCCAGCAGAAGCTCGTGGATACCCAGGGGCGGGTGGAGCGGTTCCGCAACCGCTACGCCAAGCAGCAGCAGAAGTGAGCCCGAGCGAGCGAGGCCCGTCCGCCCGACCGCGCCGTCGGGTGGGGGCCTCGCTTGCGTTCGGGCCCAGGAGCGCGATGCGAAAGAGCCTTCGACACCTGCCGCTCTTCTTCGCGGAGGCCGCCCGACCCTACATCGGTGGCCAGGCCGTGCTCGAGGGCGTGATGATGCGCTCGCCCAAGAGCTTCGTGGTCGCGGTGCGGCGGCCCGACGGCTCGATCGCGCTCCGCGAGCAGCCCTGGAACAACTTCTTCACCCGGCACGCGATCTTCCGACTGCCCCTTCTGCGCGGGGCGGTGGTGCTCTTCGAGAGCCTCTGGAACGGCTACGTGGCGCTCGACTTCTCCGCCAAGCACGCGGCGGCGGACGAGGCGAACCAGGAGACGCAGTCGAACCTTGCCATCGGGCTGACGATGGTGCTCTCGCTCGCCTTCGGACTGGGGCTCTTCGTGGGCGTGCCGCACCTCCTGACGTGGGGCCTGGGGCAGCTCCTGGGGCGCCCCCTGGACACCACGCAGTTCGCCTTCCACGCGATCGACGGCGCGATCCGCTTGGCCATCTTCGTGGCCTACATCGCGCTCATCGCCCGCCTGCCCGACATCCGCCGCGTCTTCCAGTACCACGGCGCCGAGCACAAGACGATCTGGGCCTACGAGAAGGGCGGGCCGGTGGACGTCGCCACGGCGGCGCGGCAGACCACGCTGCACCCGCGCTGCGGCACGAGCTTCCTCTTGCTCGTGGTGGGGACTTCGATCCTGCTCTTTTCGGTGGTCTTCCCGATGGTGCCGCGCCTGGCGGAGGGGGAGCTTTCCAACACCCTGCTCCAGATGGCGATCAAGCTTCCGCTCACTTTCCCGATCGCCGGCATCTCCTACGAGCTGCAGCGTCTTTCGGCGCGCCATCCGGAGAGCGCCCTGCTGCGGGCGCTGACGGCGCCGGGCCTGTGGATGCAGCGCCTCACCACCCGCGATCCCTCCGAGGACCAGCTCGAGATCGCGGTGCTCGCGATGCGGCGCTGCATCGCCTACGAGGAAGGAAAAAACCTCGAGAGCCGGGAAGCGGTCTTCCCGACTCTCGAGGCGGCACTCGCCATCTGAAACTCGTCTACCGCGTCACTTTTCGATCATCGCCCGCTCGCGCAGGCCGCGGACGTCGCGGATGCAGAGGATGCGCCCGACGTTCCCGAGCAGGCCATCGCGCTTCATCTCGTTGATCAGCGTGGAGACGAAGGAACGGGAGGCGCCGACCAGGTCGGCGAGATCCTGCTGGGTGACGCCCCGCAGATCGTACTCGCCGCCGTGGGGGCAGCGGTCGCCCAGGCTCTCCGCGAGCACGAGCAGCGTGTCGGCGAGGCGCGAGGGCACCTCCTTGAAGGTGAGGCCGAGCACGCGGTTGCGCATGGCCCGGTTGCGCTCGTTGAGCGCCCGGATCACCTCCAGCGCCATGTGGGGGCGGCTCTCCAGCAGGTTCTGGAAGGCGTGGTTGTCGATGCTCCAGACCTCGGCCTCGCCCGCGGCGATGGCGAACTCGTCGAGCACCGCGCCCTCGGGGCGCAGCATGTCGCCGAAGAGATCGCCCGCGCGGAGGATGCCGAGGACCGAGCGGGTTCCGGTCGGTCCGACGCGCACCAGCCGGACCCTTCCCTTCCGCACCACGTAGACCTTGTCGGCCGGGTCGCCGGGCCGATAGATGACCGACTGCGACGGGTGGGCCTCGATCTTGAAATAGCCGCGGTACTCGCCGACCTCGCCCATCGGGTCGGGGATGCCCAGTCGACCGGTCGTGAGAGGGGGGAGATAAGGAGACACGGGACGGGAGAACTTCTGCACGGCGCTTCCTCCATCGGTTGGGAACGCTCACACGTCACTACATGGACCGTGCCAGTCCTTCCCGCCCCGGGGCCGGTCGAATAACCAGAAGACTTCCGGGATGTTTCACGGACAACGATGTTCCACGGGCCCTCGTCGCATACGAAGCGATCGAACGATCCGTTAACCCGTTGAACGATTCGTTCAATCGGTGGCGCTCAGGGGCCGACCGAGCGAAGGGGGGAGGGAGGGGTGCGGACCCGCACTCCGCTGCCGGTGCGCTCGGGCACGAGGCCGAACTTCCGGATCTTCCGCTCGAGCGTGGGACGGCTGATGCCGAGGATCTGGCAGGCCTGGCCCTTGTGCCAGCGCGTGGCCTCCAGCGCATTGCGGATCGCCTGCTTCTCGGCTTCGGCCAGGGAGAGCAGGGGGCGGGGCGCCTCCCGCACCACGGGAACGTAGGCGGAGGGCGGGGGGAGGAAGTGCTCGGGCAGGAGGGTGGGCCCGGGCGCCAGGACGGCGGCGCGGATGAGCGAGTTTTCCAGCTCGCGCACGTTGCCCGGCCAGGGCAGCGACTGGAGGATCTGGATGAGCTCCTCCGAGACGTGGGTGATCGGCTTGTCGAGGCGGGTGGAGATGCGCGCCAAAAGCCTCTGCACCAGCTTGGGGATGTCGGAGGGCCGCTCCCGCAGCGGGGGCAGGTCGATGGTGACGACCTTGAGGCGCTGGTAGAGGTCGGCGCGGAAGCGGTTTTCCCGGACCTCCTGCTCGAGGTCGCGGTTGGTGGCGGCGATGATCCGGGCGCGCAGGGGCAGCTTCTGCACGCCGCCCACGCGCTCGAACTCCCGCTCCTGCAGCACGCGCAGCAGCTTGGCCTGCAGTGGCAGCGACATCTCCGCGATCTCGTCGAGGAAGATCGTGCCGTTTTCGGCCAGCTCGAAGCGGCCGTACTTGGCCTGCGTGGCGCCGGTGAAGGCCCCCTTCTCGTGACCGAAGAGTTCGCTTTCGAGGAGGGTGTCGACGATGGCCGAGCAGTTGATGCCGACGAAGGGGCGGGGCTCGTCGGACGAGTAGTCGTGGATGACGCGGGCGATGAGCTCCTTGCCGGTGCCGCTCTCGCCCTGGATGAGCACGGTGGCGCGCGAGGCCGCGATCTTGCCCACCTGCTTGATGATCGCCTTCATCTGCGGGCTCTCGGCGACGATGTCGCCGTACAGGCCCGGGGAGGCGGTGTCCACCGCGAGGACGGCGGCGCGGCGGGTCTGGCAGCGCAGGTCGAGGGCCCGGCGCAGGACCAACTCCACCTCGTCCGGCGAGAAGGGCTTGGGCAGATAGTCGAAAGCCCCGTTCTTCATCGCCCGGATGGTCGATCCCAGGTCGGAGTGGGCCGTCATGATGACGACCGGCGCCTGTCCGGAGAGCGCCTTCAGCTCGGGGATGAGGTCGATGCCGTTGGCATCGGGAAGGCGCATGTCGCAGAGAATGAGGCCGGGATCGAGGTCCGTGAGGATGCGACGCGCCTCCGCGGCGGAGCCGGCGGTCTCCACGTGGAAGGCCGGGCGATCCTCGCTCTCCGCGAGCAGTTGGGCTTGGAGGAGGTCGCGGAGACTCGGATTGTCCTCGATGATGAGGAGGCTTTCTTTCATCCCTCGAACCCGAGCGACTCCAGTTCGTCCAGGAGCCGCCGGATGGTTTCGAGTTCCTGGTGGGCGATGCGAAGGCACGCCTGTCCGGCGCTGCTCTGGATTTCCCGACTCTGTCGGAGGGAGTGCAAGGCGAAGCCGACGCTGGTGGCCGCGTTGCGCAGGTCGTGGACGATGGCCCTTTGCCCGGAATCGGTGGGGCGATCGTCCCTGGCATCGAGCTTTTGGCCCCGTGCCCGCATGTCTCCCCCTGAGCGCTGTCGGGTTCTCGAATTCATTATCCAGAGGCGGGTGCATCCTGGCAAGCGAGCGCACGCCTCCCCCCTCGGTGGGCAAAAAAGGAAAAGGCCCCCCGGGGCGGAGGGCCTTTTCGAGCGAAACGGGGCGATTACCTTCTCTTCTTGGCCTCGGAGGCGAAGTCCTGCAGGTCCCGGCTCTTGCGCAGTCCATCGTCCACGGTCTTGACGCCGGAGCTGGAGCTCGCCTTTCCGGCGAGCGCCTCGGTGGAGGTGGCGAAGAGGTTGCGGACGTTGTCCCCGAAGGCGGTGACGACGCCGATGGCGGCAATGGCGACGAGGGCGACGATGATCACGTACTCGGTCATCCCCTGGCCGTCCTCCCGACCGAGGGGGCTCTTCTTCCAGCGGAAAACGAGCTTTCTCATGGCCGATCTCCTTTCGCGCGACCATCGTCCCAGCCGCCGGACGGCCGGGCCATCGGTCGGTCGACCGACCTTGACTTCCGATGACCCGACGTTAGAACCAACCGCTGCAATCACGGTCCTTTCCTGAGGATCGAGGAGCGGACGGCATGCGGGACAAGGATCGAATCGCGCTCTCGGATCGCCACAACGCCCGCGGGATCGAACTCGCCGACCACGGCATGCTCGACGAGGCCGCGAAGGAATTTCGCAAGGCGATCGAACTCGATCCGGAGTCGGCGCACGCGTACGACAACCTCGGCACCGTCCTGGCGGAGAAGCAGCTCTATCGGGAGGCGCTGTCCTGCTATCTGACGGCCATCCGCCTCGAACCCGACGCGCCGACCGCCCACTACAACCTCGCCTCCTTCCTCGCCACGCACGGGCTGGAGATGGCGGCGGAGGAGTACCGCGAGGCCATCGATCTCGATCCCGAGTACCCGGACGCCCACCTCAACCTGGGCATCACCTACGCGGATCTGGGCAAGGTGAAGGAGGCCGAGCAGGCCTTCGAGCGGGCGATCGAGCTGGCGCCGGACGATCCGCTCCCCCGCCAGGAGCTCGCCATCCTCCTGATGGAGGAGGGGAGGACCCGGCAGGCGGTCCCCCACCTGCGAGAGGTGACGAAGCTCGACCCGGAGAACTTCGACGCCTTCCTCGACCTGGGCATCTGCTACACCCAGCTCGGCTTCTACGACGAGGCCGAAAAGGCCTTCAACCGCTGCCGGGAGCTCGCGCCCGAGGAGCCCTCGCTCGCCTACCACCACGCGGCGCTCCACGCGCTCCGCGGTCGGGAGGAGGAGGCGCTGCGCCTGCTCCGCCAGGCCGTGGAGAAGGAGCCGGAGCGCGTCCGCGCCTGGCTGCGCAACGACCGCATGTTCGACGCACTGCGCGGCAAGGAAGCCTTCGAGAGCCTGTTCTAGTCGGTTGCGCCCACGCCCGTTCGGGGCCAGATTGACCGCTGCGGCCCGGGCGGCCTGGGGGGCCGCCCGCGCGCGGCGGTTTCCTGCGGGCGAGGTGTGCGTGGCGGCGGGGGTCCTGGTCGACGGAGTTTCCAAGAGCTACCCGAGCCAGGGGACCCGCATCCCGGTGTTGCGGGACGTCAACATCGTGGTGGAGGCGGGCGAGTTCGTCTGCATCGCCGGCCCCTCCGGCTGCGGGAAGACCACCTTGCTCAACATCGTGGCGGGGCTCGAGGAGCCGGACGAGGGCTGCGTCTACGTGGACGGCAAGCGGGTCACCGGGCCCTCGGCCGAGCGCACGGTGGTCTTCCAGCACGGCGCGCTCTTTCCGTGGATGACGGTGCTGGGCAACGTGGAGTACGGCCTGCGGATGCGCGGCGACCCGCGGGAGGAGCGACTGCGGGTGGCGCAGGAGGCGCTCGATCGGCTCGGGCTCACCGAGCACTCCCACAAGTACCCGCACCAGATCTCCGGCGGCCAGCGGCAGCGGGTGGCCATCGCGCGCTCGCTGGTGCTCGAACCCAAGGTGCTGCTCTGCGACGAGCCCTTCACCGCCCTCGACGCCCTGACGCGGCGCCGGCTGGTGGAGGACCTCTCCAAGCTCTGGGAGGCGACGCGGATGACCGTGCTCTGGGTGGAGCACAACCTCTATCTTCCCGCGCTGCTCGCCGACCGGGTCTACGTGCTCGCCTCCCATCCCGGGCGGGTGCTCGACGAGGTGCTCGTGGAGCTCCCGCGGCCGCGGTTGCCGAACGATCCGGCGGTGCTCCGGGTGGGGGAGTGGCTGACGCGCTGGACGGAGGCGCTCGCCGCGCTGGAGCAGGGTCACCACGCCACGCTGCCGGAGCCACCCGAAGGCGCGGTCATCCGCCCCGTCTCCTACCACTGAGCGCTGCGATGGGCGGATGCGGCTCCGCCCGGCGGCGAGGGTCCGGCCACCCACAGCCAATCCGAAGGCTTTTCCACAGCTTGTTCAGAAGGACCCCGTTGGCGGCGCATCCGCGGGCGGGTAGGGTAGGCGAGGCTGGGGGCGTTTTCGGCCACCTCGCCTTGCGGGGGCCGGCGGCCGCGTGCTAGAACCCGACTCCTCGCGTGGCATGACCATACGTTGCCATGCGCGTCGGAGGGCGGATGCGCATCAAGCGCCTCGACATCGTCGGTTTCAAGAGCTTCATGAGCCGGACGACCTTCGTGTTCGGCGATGGAGTGACCGGGATCGTCGGCCCGAATGGATGCGGCAAGTCCAACGTGGTCGATGCCATCCGCTGGGTGATGGGCGAGCAGAGCGCCCGCCATCTGCGTGGCCGATCCATGGAAGACGTGATCTTCAATGGATCGGAAAAGCACGCGCCGATGGGCATGGCGGAGGTCTCGCTGACCTTCGTCAACGACGACGGCCTCGTTCCGCCCAAGTACGCCGCCTACCACGAGATCACCGTCACCCGCCGGCTCTTCCGCAGCGGCGAGAGCGAGTACCTGATCAACAAGACGCCCTGCCGGCTGCTGGATATCATCGAGCTCTTCCTCGGCACGGGCGTGGGCACGAAGGCCTACTCGATCATCGAGCAGGGGCGCATCGGCCTCATCGTCTCCGCGAAGCCGGAGGATCGCCGCGCGCTGATCGAGGAGGCGGCGGGCATCACCAAATACAAGGCGCGGCGCAAGGCGGCCGGGCGCAAGATGGAGCAGACGGAGCAGAACCTGCTCCGGCTCAACGACATCCTCTCCGAGCAGAAGCGCCGGCTCGAGAGCCTGGAGCGGCAGGCGAAGAAGGCCGAGCGCTACAAAGCGCTGCGCGCGGAGATCCGCGAGGCCGAGCTGCACCAGGCGTCGATGCGCTGGCTCGAACTCACCGCGGTGCGCAAGGCGGCCGCCGCGGAGGGCGAGGCCGCCGCCGCGCAACAGAAGCGGCTCGCCGAGGAGGTCGAGGCCCTCGACGCCACCATCGTGGAGCAGCGGGAGCGGCTCGCGCGGCAGGCCGAGGAGCTCGAAAAACTCGGCGAGGAGGTGGCGGCGCTCTCGCAGGGCGCGGCGCTCAACCAGACGAATCTCGAATTCTACGAGCGCGAGCGCAGGCAGCTCGAGGCGCAGAAGCGCCAAGCCCAGGACGAGATCGCGGGCCTGGAGAGGCGCATCGAATCGCTCGCCGAGGAGGAGCGGAAGGTCCTCGAGCAGATCGAGGCGCTCTCCGGCCGCGATGGTGTCGATCGCGACGCGCTCGTCGAGGCGGAAGCGCGCGTGGAAAAGCTGCGCGCGCGGGAGAAGGAGGCGGCGGAGCGGCTCGACGCCGAGCGCAAGGCGGCGATGGAGGTGCTCTCCCGCGCCGCCTCGATCAAGGGCGAGCTCATCAACGTCGACCGCCGGCGCAGCGATTTGGTCGATCGCATCGCCCGCCTCGAGGCGGAACGGGAAGGGGCCGAGGCGGCGATCGAGAAGCTCGAGCGGGAGCGGCGCCAGCTCGCGGAGAAGGCGGCGGGCGCGCGCCAGCTCAAGCTGGAGCTGGAGGTGCGGCGCGGGGAGGAGACCGCGCTGCTCGAGAGCCTGCGCCAGGAGCTCTTCGCCTCCGAGGAGGCGCTCATCGCCCTGCGCGAGGAGCACGCCGACAAGCGCTCGCGCCTGGCTTCGCTCGAGGAGATCCAGCGCTCGTACGAGGGATACGACCGTGGCGTGCGGGCAGTGA
>Ga0079224_100011317_pt1 | contig 12282 bp, 13 predicted proteins | sample Stecom2015_FD_80414 | JGI IMG/M metagenome (GOLD analysis project Ga0079224, IMG submission 80414) | Agricultural soil microbial communities from Utah to study Nitrogen management - Steer compost 2015 | ecosystem: Environmental > Terrestrial > Soil > Agricultural land | place: USA: Utah... | reverse complement strand
GCCGTCAGCGTCGTCTTACCGTGATCCACATGACCAATCGTCCCTACGTTTACGTGCGGCTTGCTTCGCTCAAATTTGGACTTGGACATAAGGAGCTCCTGATAAGTCTCTTTTACGCTAACGAGATCCGTCGACGACAAGCGCCAGGCCCTGCCTGGCGCCCTGTAACTCTATATATATGTGCAGCGAAGGAACCTGGAGCCCACAACCGGATTTGAACCGGTGACCTCTTCCTTACCAAGGAAGTGCTCTACCGACTGAGCTATGTGGGCGGGAACCGTCGCGAGAACTCGGGTCCGGCCGCCGAATTTGTGCCCGACTCCCAATCCCGTGTCACCTCGCGCACTCAAAGTTGGGTCCATGTGGAGCGGGTGAGCGGAATCGAACCGCCATCATCAGCTTGGAAGGCTGAGGTTCTACCGTTGAACTACACCCGCCTTCTTCCCGCCTGTGTTTCCCCCCGCCACATGGTTGGTGGAGGGGGTAGGATTCGAACCTACGAAGGCATAGCCAGCAGATTTACAGTCTGCCCCCGTTGACCGCTTGGGTACCCCTCCGCGGACATAAGCCGGCTATTCTGTGATCTGATCTGTGGAGTGTCAACACAGAACCCGCCGCGGCGCCGCCGCGCGCCGTCGGTGCGGCCATCGCGCCGCGACCGCCGGACCTCCGGAGATCACGGCCGGAGAGCCGCGCCGCGAAGGAAATGTTACAGCGTCACGCGGCCGCCGTGGAGCAGCCGGACGAGATCGGCCTCGGTCTCGGTCAGCCCGAGGTAGGGCAGCAGCCGCTCGCTCTCCTCGCCCCGCTCGGCGAGGCCGATCGCCCGCTCGTAGGAGATCCCTTGCGCCGCGAGCTCGAGCTCCGCGAGCCGCTCGCGGATGTGGCCGAGCTGCTCGCCGAGCCGCGCCTCGGCCGTCTCGAGCCGGGCCGCGACCTCCGCGACGCCGGTCGGCTGCGCCCCGAGCGCCGCGAGGCTCTGCTCGAGCGCCCGCAGCCGGCGGTGCATCGGCCAGCCGTAGAACACGTCGTAGACCGCAACGGCCGCGACGGCCGCCGCAATGGCTATGACCGTCGCGAGCTTCGCAAATTCAATGGCTTCCATCGTCGTCTCCGTCATCGAGCCAAGCCGCGAGCCGCGCGCGGATGCGCAGCACCGCCTGGCCGTGGATCTGGCACACCCGCGATTCGCTGACACCGAGCACCTCGCCGATCTCGCGCAGGTTCAGCTCCTCGGCGTAGTAGAGGGACAGCACGAGCTGCTCCCGCTCCGGCAGCGTCCCGATCGCCTCCGCGAGCGCGGCCCGGAACTGGTCCTCCTCGAGCTCGGCATCGGCGCCCTTATCCGGCGCCTCCGGCAGAAGCGCGGCCTGGCTCGGGTCGTCGGCGAGCTGCTCGTACGAGAGCACGCGGCTCGAGGCGGCGCTCTCGAGCAGCCGGTGATACTCCTCGAGCGGCACGCCGAGCGAGGCCGCGATCTCCGCGGCCCGGGCGTCGCGCCCGGTGCGGCTCTCGACCGAGCGGATGGCCTGCGCGATCTGCTTCGCGTGGCGGAAGGTGGACCGCGGCGTCCAGTTCGCTTTGCGCGCCTCGTCGAGCATCGCGCCGCGAATCCGGATGCCCGCATAGGTCTCGAAGTTCGCCCCCTTGTCGGCGGAATAGTTCTGCGCGGCGTTCAACAGGCCGATCATGCCGGCCTGGATCAGATCCTCGAGCTCGATGTGCGCCGGCAGACGGCTGACGACGTGGTAGGCGATCCGCTTGACGAGCTCCGCGTGCTTCAGCACGAGCTCGTCCGGCGGCGGCAGATCGCTCCGCACGGTTTCGTAGCTCGCGCTCATTGCAGCGGCGCTTCTCGCCGCGCCGCGCCCTCGGCGCGCAGTTGTCGCTCGAGGAAGAACTCGATGCCGCCGCGGGCGGTCTGCGGCTCCGGCCACGCATCGATCGCCCCGGCCAGGGCCCGGAACGCGCGGGCGGACGGGCTCGCCGGATACGCCTCGAGCACCGCCGCCTGCTTCTGCACGGCCCGCCGCAGGTAGTCGTCCGCGGGCACCGAGCCGCCGTAGGCGGGCGAGAGATTCAGGAAGCGCTGACACGCCCGATCGAGCTTGTCGAACAGCGCGCGGCCGTGCGCGGCGCCCTCGACCATGTTCGCGACGACCTCGAACCGGCAGCCGGGCGCGAGGCGGCTCACGACCTTGATCAGACCGTACGCGTCGGTCAGCGAGGCCGGCTCGTCACAGACCACGACGAGCACGCGATGGGCGGCACCGCAATAGGTGACCACCCCGTCGGAAAGCCCCGGGGCCGTGTCGATCAGCAGCACGTCGAGCGGCTCGAACAGCTCGCTGAACGCATGGATCAGACCGGCGTGCTGCGGCGTGCCGAGCGTCGCGAGCGCGAGGTTCCCGGAGCTTCCCGGGACGACCCGGAGGCCGCTCGGCGCGGTCACGACGACCTCCTCGAGCGCGCATTCCCCGGCGAGCACGTGCTCGAGGTTACGCTCCGCGCGGATGCCGAGCAGCACGTCGGCGTTCGCGAGCCCGAGGTCCGCATCGAGCAGCATCGTGTCGCGGCCGAGCTTGGCGAGCGCGACGCCGAGATTGGCGGCGACGTTCGTCTTGCCGACGCCGCCCTTGCCGCCGGTGATCGCGACGACCTTGACCGGCCGGGCGCGCATCAGCCCGCGCAGCCCGCTCGCCTGATCCCCATTGCGCTTGGTCCCGTTGCGCTTATCCATGCGCCGCGAGCTCCAGATAGCCGACGCGATCGGCGAGCTCCGACTCGTCGGCCTGCGCGCCGCGGTCGACCGCGAGCCGGATTGCCCGCTGCAGCAGCCAGAACCGCTTCGGCGCGGCGGTGTGCAGATCCTCGGGCACCCGCTGGCCGTCGGTCACGTAGGCGATCGGCAGCCGGCGCTGCACCGCGAGCGAGAGCACCGGCCCGAGCCGCGCCGCCTCGTCGAGCTTCGTCAGGATCAGCGCACGCGGCTCGGCCGCGCCGAATGCCGCGGCGGCCTCCTCGAGGCACGCCGCGTCGGCAGCCGCCGAGAGTGCGAGGACCGGGGTCACCGCATGCCGCTCGACCGCGAGCGCCGCGAGCTCGGCCGCGAGCCGCGCATCGCGCTGCCCGACGCCGGCGGTGTCGATCAGGACGAGCTTCTTGCCGGCGAGCCCGTCGAGCACCCGGGCGAGCTCCTCCGCCCCGTTCGCGACCTGCATCGGCACGCCCATGATCCGCGCGAACGTGAGCAACTGCTGCCGGGCGCCGATCCGGTAGACGTCGGTGCTGACGAGCCCGAGCTCGGCCGCGCTGTGGCGCAGGATGAACCGGGCGGCGAGCTTCGCGATCGTCGTCGTCTTGCCGACGCCGGTCGGGCCGATCAGGGCGAAGACCCCGCCGCCGTCGGTCAGATCGGTATCGACGAGCGGCAGACGCTCGCCGAAGAGCTTCACGAGGGCGCGCATCCCCTCCCGGGAGTCGTAGCTTTCGGGGACCTCGCGCAGCAGCTCGCGCGTCAGCTCCGGATCGATCCCGAAGCGCGACATCTCGCGGAGCATGTGCGTGCGCTCCGGCAGACGCCGGTCGAAATCGCTCCAGGCGAGGCTCGCGAGCTGCGACTCGAGGAGCCGGCGGAGGCCGCGGAGCTCCTCCTTCAGCGCCTCCGTCGTGTCGGCCGCGGGCTCGGCGGCGCGCGGCGCGAACGCGCCGGCGTCATACGCGGTCGCGGCGGCGCTCCATGCCGTCGCGGGCCGCGCGGATCCTTCCTCCGCGAGCGCACGCAGCGCCGCGGGCGAGAGCGCCGCGACGTCGTCCGCGAGCGGTGCCGAGTAGTCGACCGCGGCGATGATCTCGACGCCGCCGTCGATCCTGCGGTTCGACAGGATCACCGCGTCCTCGCCGAGCGCCTCGCGCACGGCCTTCAGGCCTTCGCGCATGTCGGACGCCACGAATCGCTTGATGTTCATGGTTTTCTCCTCGAATCGTCGCCGCCGACGCACGCGGTGATGCGCAGCGACTTGCTGGGCGGCACCTCGCCGTAGGCGAGCACCCGGAGGCTCGGCACCGCGTGGCGCACGAAGCGTGCGAGCCACGGCCGGAGCACGCCGGGCACGAACAGCACGGCGGGATCGCCGTTCATCTCCTGGCGCGCGGCGGCATCGGCGAGCGCGCTCTGCAGCCGCTCGGCCAGGCCCGGCTCGAAGCTCGGCCCGCCTTCGCCGCCGCCCTTCGCGGCCTCCTTCAACAGCTGCTCGAGCGCCGTGTCGAGCGTGATGACCGGCAGCTCGCTCCGCAGCCCGTAGATGGCCTGCACGATCGAGCCGCCGAGCGCCTCGCGCACGTGCGCGAGCAGCGCGGCCGGATCCTGGGTGCGCGGCGCGAGCTCGGCGAGCGCCTCCGCGATCGTGCGGACGTCGCGGACCGGCACGCCGTCGTGCAGGAGCTCCTGCATGACCTTCACGATCACGGCGAGCGGCAGCGGCGCGGGCGTCAGGCTCTCGACGAGCTTCGGCGCGGTGCGCGACAGGCGGTTCAGAAGCTGCTGCGCCTCCTCGTGCCCGAGGAGCTGGTGCGCGTGACGCTTCAGGAGCTCGCTCAGGTGCGTCGCGACGACCGTGCTCGCGTCGACGACGGTGTAGCCGAGCGAGTGCGCATGGTCCTTCGCGGCCGCGTCGATCCAATACGCCTCGAGGCCGAACGCCGGATCCTTGACCGGGAGCCCGGTGAGCCGCGTGGAGATGCCGCCCGGATTGATCGCGAGCTCGCGGTCGATCTGCACCTCGCCTTCGCCGACCGGCACGCCGAGCACCGAGATCCGATAGGCGTTCGGCTTGAGCTCGAGGTTGTCGCGGATGTGCACCGGCTGCACGAGGAACCCGAGCTCCTCGGAGAGCTTGCGGCGCACGGCCTTGATGCGCCCGAGGAGCGGCCCGGACTGATTGCGGTCGACGAGCGGGATCAAGCGGTAGCCGACCTCGAGCCCGATCAGATCGACGCCCGCGAGATCCTCCCAGCCGAGCTCGCGCTCGGTGCCGGGCGCGCTCTGCGGCTCCGGCGCCTGCGGCGGCGGCGAAGCTTCGGCTTTCGGCCGCTTCAGCCAAAAGCCGGCGCCGGCGGTCACGGCGGCGAGCGTGAGGAACATGACGTTCGGCATCCCGGGCAGGAGCCCGAGGATCCCGAGCGTGCCGCCCGCGACCGTCAACGAGCGCGGATCCTGGAAGAGCTGCCTCAGCACCTGATCGCTGAGCGCCTCCGCGCGCGACATCCGCGTGACGATGATCGCGACCGCGGTCGACAGGAGCAGCGCCGGGATCTGCGCGACGAGGCCGTCGCCGATCGTGAGCAGCGTGTAGACCCGGCCCGCCTCCGAAAGCGAGAGGCCGTGATCGAGGGTGCCGATCGCGAGCCCGCCGACGATGTTGATGAGCAGGATCAGGATGCCGGCAACGGCGTCGCCGCGCACGAACTTGCTCGCGCCGTCCATCGCGCCGTAGAAGTCCGCCTCCTGCGCGACCTCCGCGCGGCGGGCGAGCGCCTGCTCCTGGTTGATGAGGCCCGCGTTCAGATCCGCGTCGATCGCCATCTGCTTGCCCGGCATCGCATCGAGCGTGAAGCGTGCGCTCACCTCGGACACCCGGCCGGCGCCCTTCGTCACGACGACGAAGTTGATGACGACGAGGATCACGAACACGACGAGGCCGACGGCGTAGTTACCGCCGATCACGAACTCGCCGAACGCCTCGATCACGCGGCCCGCCGCGGCCGTCCCGGTGTGGCCTTCGAGCAGCACGACGCGCGTCGAGGCGACGTTCAGCGCGAGCCGGAGCAGCGTCACGCCGAGCAGCACGGTCGGGAACACCGCGAGCTCGAGCGGCCGCGGCACGTAGATCACCGCGAGCAGGATGACGATCGACAGCGCGATGTTGAACGTGAAGAACAGATCGAGCGCGATCGGCGGCAGCGGCACGACGATCATCGCGAGCAGCGCGAGCACGAGCGTCGGCACGCCGAGCCCGAGCCTGCTGAAATCGGGAAGCTGCCCCGCGAGCGCGGCTTGCCGGATCATCGGGCGCCGCCCTCACCGGGCCGGCTCGCGCCGACGCCGGTCTGCACGAAACGCCGCCGCCACGCCGGCGCCTCGAGCTCCGGATCGATGTCGATCCGCGGCGCGGGCGCACGCGAGCCGCGCTTCAGCTGATAGACGTACGACAGCACTTGCGCGACCGCGACGTAGAGCCGCGGCGAGATCGGCGCGCCGAGCTTCGCGTCGTGATAGAGCGCGCGGGCGACCGCCGGGTGCTCGAACACCGGCACGCCGTGCGCCTCGGCGACCCGCCGGATCGCGAGCGCGATCAGATCCGTGCCGCGCGCGATGACGACCGGCGCCTTCATCTTCGCCGCGTCGTAGCGCAGCGCGACGGCATAGTGCGTCGGGTTCACGACGACGACGTCCGCCTTCGGCACGTCCGCCATCATTCGGCGCGTCGCGACCTGCTGCTGCAGGGAGCGAATCCGCGAGCGCACCTCCGGCCGGCCTTCGGTCTCCTTCTGCTCCTCCTTGAGCTCCTGCTTCGTCATCCGGAGCTTGCGCTGGTGCTGCCAGGCCTGGAACGGCACGTCGGCCGCGGCGATCAGGACGAGCGCGGCCGCGCAGCCCAGGAACGCGAGCGACAGCAAGTCCGCGGCGCGGCGCATGCCGGCGCCGCTCTCGAGGCCGCCGAGGCCGAGGAGCTCGGCCGAGAGCTGCCAGAGAATCGCGATCGCGACGGTTGCGATCAGCAGGAACTTCAGGAGCGCCTTCGCGAGCTCCGCGAGCCCGGTCCAGCCGAGCACGCGCTTCAGCCCCGCGACCGGATCGAGCCGCTCGAGCTTCGGCGCGAGCGCCTCCGTGCTGAAGGCCCAGCCGCCGAAAACGGCCGGGCCCGCGAACGTCGCGACGAGCACGGCCGCCCAGAGCGGCGCGAGCAGCACGATCCCGCTGCCGATGCCGCCGAGGAGCGCCTCGAGCAGCAGCTCGCCGTCGCGGCCCATCGCCGCGGTGCGGGACAGCTCGAGGCCCGCTCGGGCGAGCTCGCCGAGCCGCTCCGCGAAGAACGGCCGTGCGGCGAGCAGCACGGCCGCGCCCGCGAGCATCACGAACGTCATGTTCAGCTCGCGCGAGCGCGGCACCTGCCCGCGCCGGCGCGCGTCCTCGAGCCGTTTCGGTGTCGGCTTCTCGGTGCGCTCTTGTTGCTCGGTGTCGCGCTCTGCCATGACGCACCTACGGGGCGAGGATGCCGCCCGCGGCGGCGAACGCGGCTTCGAGCAGCTCGGCCGTCAGCGCGGCGAGATTCTCGAGGTTCAACAGGATGATCGCGAAGCCGAGCAGCATGCCGAGCGGCAAGCCGACGGCGAACAGGTTCAGCTGCGGCGCCGCGCGGCTCGTCACGCCGAGCGCGGCATTGACGACGAGGAGCGCGGTGATCGCGGGCAGCGCGATCCGCACGGCGCCCGCGAACATCTCCGTGCCGAACGCGACCAGCGCGAACGCGCCCGCGGCCGTGAACGGCACGCCGATCGGCGCGGTCGCGAAGCTTCCGGCGATCAGCTCGAGCAGCGCGAGGTGGCCGCCGAGCGAAAGAAAGATCAGCGTGCCGAGTATCACGAAGAACTGGCCGAGCACCGGCACCGTCACGCCCCGCTGCGGATCGACCATCGTCGCGAAGCCGAGGCCGACGCTCATCGCGATCGTCTCCGCCGCGATGATCAGCGCGTCGAACACCATCTGCAGGCACATGCCGATCGCGGCTCCGAGCAGCACCTCCTGCACGAGCAGCAGCACCGTCACGAGCGACGGCGCGAGGGGCGGCGCGGCCGGGACGAGCGGCGCGATCACGACGGTCACCGCGGCCGCGAGCGCGATCCTGACCCGCGCCGGCACGAGCCGCGCGCCCACGACCGGGGCGACCATCAGCACCCCGGCCACGCGGAAGAACGGCCACACCGAGAGCGCGAGCTCCCGCGTGAGAAAGTCCTGCAGCGCGGCGAGCGTGACCGTCATGACCGCTCAGCCGATCAGCGCCGGTATGCTGCGGAACAGCGTCTCGGTGAAGCCGACGATCACGCCGAGCATCCAGCGCCCCCCGAGGAACAAAGCGGCGGCGAGCACGAGCAGCTTGGGGATGAACGACAACGTCATCTCATTGATCTGCGTCGCGGCCTGGAACATGCCGATCAGGAGGCCCGCCGCGAGCGCGGAGAGCAGCATCGGCGCCGCGAGCAGCGCGGTGACGTTCAGGGCCTGTTGGCCGATCGTGATGACCGTGTCCGCCGTCACTGCCCGCGCCTCACGCGAAGAAGCTGCCGGCGAGCGTGCCGACCAGGAGCGACCAGCCGTCGACCATCACGAACAGCATGATCTTGAACGGCAGCGAGATCAGCATCGGCGACAGCATCATCATGCCCATCGACATCAGCACGCTCGCGACGACGAGGTCGATCACGAGGAATGGGATGAAGATCAGGAACCCGATCTGAAACGCGGTCTTGAGCTCGCTCGTGATGAAGGTCGGGATCAGCACCGATAGCGGCACGTCCTCCGGCGAGTCGAAGCCGTCGCGCCCGGAGAGCTCGGCGAAGAGCGCGAGATCCGCTTCGCGCACCTGATCGAGCATGAAGTCCTTCAGCGGCACGAGCGCGCCTTGCGCGGCGACGAGCGCGTCGGTGCGGCCCTCGAGGTACGGGCCTATCGCCTGGTCGTACGCGCTCGTCATCACGGGAGTCATCACGAAGAACGTGAGAAAGAGCGCGAGCCCAATCATGACCTGATTCGGCGGTGTCTGCGGCGTGCCGAGCGCCTGCCGCAGGATCGCGAGCACGATGATGATTCGCGTGAACGAGGTCATCGAGAGCAGCAGCGCCGGCAGCACCGTCAGCGCCGTCATCAGCGCGAGGACCTGGATGCTGAGCGAGTAGGTCTGCTGCCCGTCCTCCTCGAGCACGGTCACGGCCGGCAGGCTCTGCGCGGCCGCGTCGCCGGCGGCGAGGAGCAGCGCGACGAGCGCGAGCGGCCACGCGAGGACTGCGGCGCGGAAGCTCATCGCGGCTCCTCGAGCCTGAACTCGGGCGCGGGCTCGCGGCGGCCGAGGCCGTGCGCATCGGCCGACGCGACGTTGAACACGCCGGCCGGGCTCACCGCTATCAGCAGCTCGCTGCCCCGCGCCTCGACCAGCAGCAGCCGCTCCCGCGGCCCGAGCGGCAGCTGCGCGACGACCTTCAGCTGGCCGTTGCCGCGCCCGGCAAGCCCGGCGAAGCCGAACGGCAGGCGGCGGGCGGCGTATGCCGCCGCGAGGATCACGCCGACGACCGCGGCGAGGCTCGCGAGCACGGCCGACACGTCGGCGACGGCGCCGACCGACGGCTCGGCCGCCGCGCTCGCGCTCGACGCCGCCGCGATCGCGGCGGCGGCCGCCCACTTCGCCGCCGCGGTCATTCCTTCAGCGACTCCACGCGCTCGAGGGCGCTCACGACCTCGAGGAGCCGGATGCCGAACTTCTCGTTCACGACGACGACCTCGCCGCGTGCGACGAGCGTGCCGTTCACGAGCACGTCGAGCGGCTCGCCTGCAAGCTTGTCGAGCTCGACGATCGAGCCCTCGGTCAGCGCGAGGAGGTTGCGCACCGACATCCGCGTCCGGCCGACCTCGAGCGTGAGCGTGAGCTTCACGTCCATGATCAGATCGAGATTCAGCGGACCGTTGCCGGTGCCTTGCTTGGCCGCGAGCTCGTTGAATTCCGCGCGCGGCGCGGCGGTCGTCGACATGGCGGGTTCTCCTAGACGTTCATCGGGACGAGCCCTTCGCGGGCTCGGCCGGGCGCGACGCCGCGCCCGTGATACTGACCGCGTTCGTGCCGCGGTGGACGCCGAACGCGCCCTCGAGCAGCGGCTCGGCGCCGACGCGCAAGGTCGCGGTGCTCGGCGGCTCGATCGGCAGGATGTCGCCGGGCTTCAGCCGCAGCAGCTCGCGGACGGTGATGTCGGTCTCGACGAGCACGCTCGCGAGCTCGAGCTCGGTCTCGGCGAGGCCTGCGACGAGCGCCTCGCGCCACCGGCCGGGCTCCCGGGCCTCTTCGCGCGGACCTTCGGCGAGCCGGTCCCGGAGCGGCTCGAGGCAGCTTTGCGGCAGCACGAGCGACACGACGCCGCCGCGGCCGTCGAGCGAGACGTCGACGCGCACGACGGCGACCGCCTCGGCGGGCCGCGCGACGTTGACGAACTCCGGGTGCTCCTCGGCGCCGGCGAGCTCGAGCGCGATCTTCGCGAACGGCTCGAACGCCGCGGCGAACAGCGCGGCGGCGAGCTCGGCGATCGAGCGGCCGAGCCGCTGCTCCGCGCGCGACAGCGACGCACCGGCGCGGTTGGCCGCGCCGCCCGGTCCGCCGAAATACCCGTCGACGAGCAGGTACAGCAGCTCGCCGTCGATCGCGATCACGGCGCTGCGCGACCACTGCGGCACCGTGCAGACCCACAGCCCGCTCGGCGGCGCGACGCTCGCTTGCCAGTCCGCGTACGGCATCAGCTGCACCGGCTGCGGCGCGGCGGCGAGCGGCTTGCGGAGCCGCGCGCCGAGCTCTCTGCAGAGCTCCTTCACCCAGCGCTCGTTCAGCCGGTCGAAAGCCGGCATTCGGCCGACGGACGGCTTGACCGGGGCGCCGAGCGCGAACGGCCTCACCGCCTGCGCGCCGGGCTCGTCACCGAGGAGCGCGTGCACTTCCTCCGAGGAAACCTCGGGGTTGAGCGCGCTTCCTGCACCGGCCTCGGTCGTCGACATCGTCTTCGCTCGCGGGCAGGCTACTGAACCACGAAGCTCGTGAAGTACAGCGCTTCGATCGACGGTTCGCCGGAGGCGACGCGCATGATCTCGCGTGCTTCCGCGAGCATGTCGTCGCGCAGCCGCTCCTTGCCGTCGCCGCTGACGAGATCGTCGACGTCGCGCTTCGAGATCAGGAACAGGAACGCGTCGCGGAGCGCGGGCGCGTGCTGCCGGATCCGGTCGACCGCCTTCTGGTCGCGAGACATCGCCTGCAGCGAGAGCTGCACGAACCGCGTGCGGCCTTCGCCGTCCGCGAAGCTCACGACGAGCGGCGGATCGAGCGGCGCATAGATCGGGGGCGGCAGCGTGCGCGGATCGACGGCCAGCGCTTCGCCGCCCGCCGCCGGCACGACGGCGACCGGGGCGTTCGGGCCGAAGATCAGTCTCGTCACGACCGGGGCGGTCACCTCGGCCCCGAGCGCCGCAACGAACGCCGACACACAGACGACGATCGCGAGCTTAGCGACGCTCGGCCCGCTCACCGCCGCCGTTCCGCCCTCGTCATTCCTTTGCTCGGCCATGCAACCACCACTCTCCGCGCACGAAAACGAACGGGCGGTTCCAAGAAGCGTGCCACTGCCGAAAACGTCTCTAAATCAATTGGTTACACGAATCCGACGATGGCGGCGCGTCGGGAAATTGGCGCTTTCCGCCGGCTGCGGCGGGGGCGAGCGGCGTTTTTTTGGCGCTGCGCCGGTTAGGCGTAGAGATCGATGCGGCCGCGCGCTCGCGGCCGCACGGCGGCCTCGGGCTCGCCGGCCGCGATCGCATCGATCGGCGCCCATTCGGGCGGCGTGTCCGCGGCGCGCCGATCGTCGCCGCCGCGGCCGCCGCTGACGGTCGCGTTCGCGAGCTCGAGCCCGCCTTCGGCGAAGAGCTCGCGCAGACGCGGCAACGAGTGCTCGAGCTCCTCGCGCGCGGCGGGGCTGCTCGCGACGAGCTGCACGTGCGCCTGGTCGTCGGCGAGCGCGATCTTCACGTCGACGGTGCCGAGCTCCGGCGGATTCAGCGTCAGACGCGCCTCGCCGAGCCGATGGTCGAGCATGAAGCGGACGCCGCGGGCGAGCGCCTCGGGCGTCTCGGCACGGCCGGCCGCGGCCCCATCGCCGGCGGCGGTCGCGTCCGGAGCCGTGGCCGCGGCCGGGCGGCCCTCGCCGGACACGATCGGCGGCGGCGCGGCGGACACTTCGAGCGCCGGCGTCGCAGAGACGCTGCCGGACGGCGTTCCGCCCGCGGCCGGCGCGCCCGCATCGAGGCCCGATCGTGCACCGCGCTCGCCCGCCGCTCCGTCGCCGGAAGCGGGCTCCGGAGACGCACCCGACACGTCGGCGGCATCGGACGGCGCGGCCTCGGGCGGAGCCGCGGTCACGGTCGCGGCATCACGAGCTGCGGGCGGGCCGACGACCGGCCGCGCGGCCGGCGCCGCCGGG
>Ga0079224_100011316_pt1 | contig 12282 bp, 13 predicted proteins | sample Stecom2015_FD_80414 | JGI IMG/M metagenome (GOLD analysis project Ga0079224, IMG submission 80414) | Agricultural soil microbial communities from Utah to study Nitrogen management - Steer compost 2015 | ecosystem: Environmental > Terrestrial > Soil > Agricultural land | place: USA: Utah... | reverse complement strand
CGGCAATCGCAGGCTCAGCTAAATCAGGAGTTAGCGCTGCACCGCAAGACGCGTGGCGCCACCACATTCGACGCCGGTGTTAACGCCGAGCGCGACTACGACAGTTCTGCCAATGTCGGCCCCGAAGTCAGTCTATCGCTGCCAATCTTCGATAACGGCAGAACTCAAATTGCCGCAGCGCAATCCCGCCTTGACCAAAATGACGCAGCGATCGCCGGTCTCGAAATCGCCATTCGCAACGAAGTCACTCAAGCGCGGGCCGATATGGCCTTGCAGAGCCAGCGTGCGCAACGTTATCGCAGTACGTTGATCCCGCAACGCGAACGCATCGTTGCCCTGAGCCTGCAACGCACCAACTACATGCTGACCGGCCCGTTCGAAACCCTGCTCGCCAAACAGCAGGAATACGCGGCCTATCTCGATTATGTCGATACGCTCGGCAACTATTGGCGCGCCCGTGCGGCGTTGGCGAAAGCAGTCGGCAGAGCGCTGCCGAATGCAACGACCGAACTTGCCCCATTGCCAAAACTGGACGACAACGCCATGCCGTCTATGCCCGGCATGTCACACGACAAGGACGATATGTCCGATATGAATCATGCGATGCCGGCACCTGCGGCGGACAAGCCGACTGCCCCGCATCAGCAGCATCATGAAGGTGCGCCGCAATGACACCACGCTCAATCACAACCACCGATTTCCCTTTTCATCGCTCCGCCCGTAGACGAGACCTGCGTATAGCGCTGGCGGTTTTTTCCAGAGGATTGTTAGCGTGATCAAACGACGAGATTTGCTCCAACTCACCGGCAAATTTGCTGCGCTGGTCGGCTTTGGCGCCGGCGCGCAGCGTGTTTTCGCACAAGAGTCCGCCCCTCATCAACATCACACGGCGGTGACTGCACTGACGCCAACCGCAACGGGGCCTGCGTCGTCAACAATGACGGCGCAGGGCTATCGGCCCGTGAAAACGCTCAATGGCCGCACGTTGCCGTACCGGTTGCGCGACGGTGTGAAAGAGTTCCATCTGATTGCGCAGGAAATCGAACACGAGTTTGCGCCGGGCACAAAGGTTAAAGCCTGGGGTTACAACGGTTCGACACCGGGCCCGACGCTGGAAGCTGTCGAAGGGGATCGCGTGCGGATCTATGTCACTAATCGGCTCAAAGAACACACCAGCGTGCATTGGCACGGCCTGATTTTGCCAAGCGGCATGGACGGCGTCGGTGGCCTCAGCCAGCCACACATCAAACCCGGCGAAACCTTCGTCTACGAATTCACACTGCAGCAACACGGTACCCACATGTACCACCCGCACGCCGATGAAATGGTGCAGATGGCGTTGGGCATGATGGGCCTGTTCATCATTCATCCGAAAGATCCGAGCAACGCGCCAGTTGATCGAGATTATGCGATCTTGCTGCACAACTGGGCCGTGCACCCCGGCACCTGGCGGCCCGATCCGTCGGTCATGGTCGACTTCGATCTGTGGACGATGAATAGCAAAGTGTTTCCCGCCATCGAGCCGCTGCTTGCGCAGACCGGGGAGCGTGTGCGCATCCGTTTCGCCAATCTCTCAATGTGGAATCACCCAATGCACGTGCACGGCGTGCAGTTCCAGGTCACGGGTTCCGACGGTGGCCGTTGGCCGCCAGCACTGTGGCGACCCGAGGTTACCGAAATTGTCGGTGTGGGCCAGACGCGAGACATCGAATTCAACGCGGTCCCGGGTGATTGGGCACTGCATTGCCATATGTCGCATCACACCATGAATGCGATGGGGCATGGGATACCGAGTGCTATCGGCGTCGATCAAAGCGCCGTCGAAGGGAAGATGCGCGCCTTGCTGCCGGGCTACATGGCCATGGGGAAAAACGGCATGGCCGAACATGGCGAGCACGTCGCCATGGGGCATATGCAGGGTCCGGAAAACACGCTGCCGATGATGGCGGGCAAGGGCCCGTACGGAAATATCGAAATGGGCGGCATGTTCACGGTCGTGAAAGTGCGCGATCGATTGAGCGGCAACCGTGATCCCGGCTGGTATGAGGCGCCCCCGAAAACCACGGCGTGGCGCGTGCGATCGGCCCCGCGCGACCTGCCTGTGTAACGGATTTATCGGTTGCGCGACGCGCCCGGTCGCCGTGTCACCGCTAACAAAAACCGGGTCCTCACACTTTATATCTGGAGACGATTATGAAAACTCGATTCGTTGTTTTGTTATCTGCGGCCATCACCTTCCCGGCATTCGCCCACGATCCCAGTCAGCACAAACCGGGCGATGCCAAAAACCCCGACTGTGCGCAGATGCAGCACATGGATATGAGCAAGATGGACCCGAATGATCCTGTCATGAAAGCCATGCACGACAAATGTATGGGCGCGATGAAGCATGATCATGACGATCGCGATCAAGCACCAGCCAATGCGAAAGAAAAATCCAAATCGGACAAATCCGATGCGCATCCACACGAGAATCACAACACCAAGTGATGCCGTCGCGCGCTGCTTTATCCGAGAACAGCGCGCACGGATTTTGACGCTTCTGGAGTATGGCTATGAAACACATTCGCGGCTGGATGTTGGGTTTACTCGCGGCGGCCCTTCTGATCGCTGGTACTTTCGGCTTTATTTACAGCGGCATTTACAACATCGGTGCCGACGAACCGCATACGCGCTGGGTATATACCGCCGTTGAAACGCTGCGTGATCGCTCGATCGCCGTACGCGCCAAATCGATTGCCGTGCCGCCGCTCAATAATTCCGACTTGTTGCTCTCCGGTGGACCCGATTACGCGGAGATGTGTGCCGGCTGTCACCTGCAACCGGGTGTTACGTCATCAGAGTTGCGCGATGCGTTGTATCCGCAGCCACCCGATCTGACGCAGCCTTCATCGAAAAATCCGGCCGAACTGTTTTGGGTAATCAAGCACGGCATCAAGATGAGCGCGATGCCCGCGTGGGGCCCGACGCATACCGACGAACGCATGTGGGCCATGGTGGCATTCATTCAGCGCTTGCCGGAGCTCACGTCGGCGCAATACCAAATCCTTACGGCGCGCGGCGCCCAATCCGGAGAGCACGATCATGAATAAACGATGGGTGGTGCTGGGGATTGCTGCCCCAACTCTCGCCGTACTGCTGGGAGCGGGCTGGTGGAAGTCGGAATCGATTTCCCCAGAGACCTCCACGGTGGTCTCTAATCCGGCTATTGAGGTTTACAAAAATCCACAATGCGGTTGCTGCGGTGAATGGGTTTCCCATCTGCGCGCGCAGGGCTTTGCGGTCACCGTCCATGACGTATCGGACACCATCGCGATTCGCGAAAAGCATCGTGTACCGGTTGCACTCGGCAGCTGTCATACCGCCACAATCGAGGGATATGTCGTCGAAGGCCATGTATCTGCCGCGGATATTCGACGCCTATTGAAAGAGAAACCTGCCGTTGTCGGTCTCGCGGTGCCTGGAATGCCGGCCGGGTCGCCCGGCATGGAGAGCTCCTCGCCGCAAGCCTATCAAACCCTCGCGTTGTTGATTACGGGTGCTACAGATGTATTCGCAGATCACCCGGCAGTCCCAATGCCATAACCCGGTTGAAATGCGTGATTTTAGGAGGCGCTGACATGTAACTTTGAAAAGCCCACTGTCGAAATTGCGAGGTCGAAACAGGCCTGCACCAAATGGCGCGGGTTGGGTTTGGTGTGAATAAAAATAGGAAAAATTCACTGGTATAACGATTGCTTTAACCTAAATAACAAAGGTCTTCTGCGGATCGCGCCGCGAGCCGGAAAAAAACTATGAGTCCATACCAAACAAAGCGTCTTCCGCTCTGGCTATTGTGCCTACCGGCCACGGGGTGGGCGCAACACGATATGAACTCCATGCAACACGGCGCCGAAGCCTCGATGCCGATGTCGGGCCTCTACAGCCAATCGTCGATGACACGTGAAGTTTCTGGGACAAGCTGGCAGCCGAACGAGCGGACCTTCGCCATCAAAAAATTAACGCTTGGCGGGATTTGCGATTTTTACAACGATTACCACCTCGTACTCGGCATTGGCGCATTAGCCAGTCGTTACGAAAAGCCTTCAATACTCGATGACAATTATGGTTCCGAACCGAAATCATTAATGGTCTTTTTACGCGCCAAACTCAAGTAATACTGTTGTCGTGGCCCGCTCGTGCGTCGGTGGCGGATCGCGCTTCCACAATTACCGGCGCTTTGCAATTGGAGGCATTCGATATGACTACTTCTCAATCCAAAAATCCCACGATGGAAGACTGTATTGCTGCATGTAAACGTTGTCATGACACCTGTTTGGAAATGGCGATGACGCATTGCCTTGAAAAAGGCGGTAAACATGTCGAGCCCGATCATTATCGGTTGATGATCAACTGTGCCGAAATCTGTCAGACTTCGGCCAATTTCATGCTCAGCCAATCTTCCGTGCACGCGGTGGTATGCGCAGTTTGCGCCGACGTTTGCACAGCCTGCGCCGATAGCTGCGAACAAGTAGGAGATATGGACGAATGCGTGCGCACCTGCCGGGAATGCGCGCAACGCTGCGAAGCGATGGGAGCGAGTTGAGATCGATGAAAAGTGTTGCAATCGCAGACACAACCGATACACCAATAGCTCATAAAGCGGCATTTTAAGCATGACCTGAGCGCCGCGACGTATGCCGCGGCGCGCAATTGGTATGGAATCGCTATCAGCCGCATGTGTCGTACAAGGGGCAAGCGCAAATGCGCTGATCGAGCGCGCTGCAGCAGTGCCGCGTCCTTAACAGCAAATCATCGACGGCCGCCATTACCAAGTTCAAGTCGCTGACCCGGTAGCGCTGCGGCGTAAATTGCGGTCACGAATTTCGGCCGGCGGTTGAGGAATACGGCGGGGGTCAGAGCGTTGCGCGCGCGCGCTGGTTCAACTCCACGGTGACATGCACCAACTCTTCATGAACGCTTAGCTGTCGCCTGAAGTAGTCCGGCTCAACGGACTCATCCACAACGAGAGACAGGATGCAGGCGTATTTTCCCTTGCCAACACGCCAGACATGCAAATCGGTGATCTCAGCTTTAACGGGGCTTGCCTCGATTACTTCATGGATTTCAGCCACCACGGGCGCATCCATCTCGGCATCGAGCAGTACGCGTCCGGTGTCGCGCAATAACCCATACGCCCATACTGCGACGAGTCCGGCACCGACAATGCCCATTGCCGGGTCAAGCCAGTTTGCCCTCCAAATCTTGCCGCCAAAAAGAGCCACAATGGCGAGTATGGATGTGGCTGCATCCGCTACAACGTGCAGATATGCGGAACGAAGATTTAGGTCGTGATGGTGGTGATCGCGACCACCGTGGTCATGGTGATCTTCGTGGCCGTGATGATGAGCGTGTCCGCCCTTGAGCAGCCAGGCGCAGGCAAGATTGACCAATAAGCCAACTACGGCAATGGCTATAGCTTGATCGTAGTGGATGGGGCTTGGGAAGATCAGGCGCTCAATGGACTGATAGAGCATCAACCCGGCTACGCCGACTAGAAAAATCGCGCTGGTATAGCCTCCCAGCACCTCGATTTTCCACGTGCCGAATGTAAACCGTTTGTCGCGGGCGTAGCGTCGAGCAGCGCCATAGGCTAATAGTGAGAGCCCAAGCGCCAATGTATGTGAACTCATGTGCCAGCCATCGGCCAGCAGCGCCATTGAGTTAAACGTCCACCCGCCGACGATCTCGGCCACCATCATCAAGGCCGTTAGTACGACGGCCCAGCGGGTGTTTCTCTCGGCTAGTGGATTGCCGTCATCAAAGACGTGTGAGTGACGCCAGTTCTCAGCAGACGCGGAAGATTGCATGCTCGTATCCTTATAACCCTTTGTATACTATACCCCAGTATACTTTAGCTTAATTGAAAAGAGCATTGTCATGCCACATACGATCAAAGGCAAAAAGCAATTGTTGACCCGCGTGCGCCGCATCAAGGGGCAGGCTGAGGCCTTGGAAAAGGCGTTGGAGCACGAGAGGGATTGTTCGGCAGTTCTTCAGCAGATCGCCGCGATCCGCGGAGCAGTGAACGGGTTGATGGCAGAGGTGTTGGAAGGACATCTCCGCGAACATCTTGGCCCAGATAACATTTCTCCGCAGCAGCGAAGCGAGGACTTGGATCAGGTGGTAGCTGTGCTGCGGTCTTACCTCAAATAAGGCCAGGCTTTACTATTTTTATGTTTCGTTGTCTGACGTGCACCTTGCAAGACTTAAGCGTCGCTACTACGGTCCCCAGCTTTCGCGACGCTGATTCGTGCGCATAACCGCTTTTAGATGGATGCACGGCGCAGCCGCAACGCATTGGTAATCACGGATGCGGAGCTCAGGCTCATCGCCAAAGCAGCAATCATCGGCGAGAGCAACCATCCGAACACGGGGTAAAGGACGCCAGCGGCGAGCGGCACCCCGAGCGCGTTATACACCAGCGCGAAGGCGAGGTTTTGCCGCATATTGCCGACCGTCGCCACCGATAACGCACGCGCGCGCGCGATGCCGCGTAAATCGCCCTTAACCAAAGTCACTTGAGCGCTATTCATCGCCACATCGGTACCGGTGCCCATGGCAATACCAACATCGGCTTTAGCGAGCGCCGGGGCGTCGTTGATACCGTCGCCGGCCATGGCTACGCGTCGGCCCTCACGCTGCAACCGTTCAACCAGGGCAAGTTTATCGGCGGGCTTCACTTCGCCATGCACCTCATCGATACCGAGCTGTGCGCCGACCGAGCGCGCGGTGGTGAGGCCGTCGCCCGTCGCCATGATAATGCGCACCCCGGTGGCTCTGAGCGCGGCCAATGCTTCCGTGGTGCTGGCTTTGATCGGGTCGGAGACAGCAATCAAACCGGCAAGCCGTTGATTGACCGCGAGGTACATGACGCTCGCGCCGCGCTGGCGCAGCGTTTCGGCATCGGCCGCCAGCGTATCCACCGCGACCTTTTCCTGTGCCATGAGCGCGGTATTACCCAGCGCCAATTGCTGACCATCGACGCTGCCGCGCACGCCGATACCCGAACTCGATTCGAAATCGATGGCAGTTGCGAGTGTCAGCTTCTGTGATTTAGCTGCTGTGACAATTGCCATCGCAAGCGGATGTTCGCTGCCTTGATCCAGACTCGCGGCGAGGGTCAGCACCGTCCTATCGTCGAAATCGGCTGCGGCGATAACGCGCTCGAATACGGGTTTGCCTTCGGTGAGCGTGCCGGTTTTGTCGACAATCAGGGTATCGATCGTGCGCAAATGCTCGATCGCCGCGGCGTCGCGAAACAGCACGCCGTGTGTCGCCGCTTTGCCGGTGGCCACCATAATCGACATCGGCGTTGCCAGGCCAAGAGCACAGGGGCAGGCAATAATGAGGACGGCCACCGCGTTAATCAGCCCATAGACCCAGCTCGGTTCGGGCCCGAAAAACCCCCACACCAAGAGGCTGGCCAACGCGATTGCGACGACAACCACCACGAAATAGCCCGACACGAGATCGGCCATGCGCTGCAAGGGTGCCTTCGAACGCTGCGCCTGCGCCACCATTTGCACGATCTGCGCAAGCATGGTTTGGGAGCCGACTTTTTCCGAGCGCATGACAAGACTGCCACTGGTATTGAGCGTAGCTCCAATCAAGGCGTCGCCGGAGCGTTTCCCGACTGGCATCGGCTCGCCAGTAAGCATCGATTCATCGACCGAGCTGCTGCCTTCGATGACCACACCGTCGACCGGCACCTTCTCGCCAGGCCGCACGCGCAGGCGGTCACCGATATGGACATGGTTGAGCGGCACATCGGTTTCCGAACCATTGTCATTAATGCGCCGCGCCGTTTTCGGCGCCAAACCCAATAGCGATTTAATTGCGGCCGAGGTCTGCGAGCGCGCTTTCAATTCAAGTAATTGACCGAGCAGGGTAAGCGAGATGATCACCGCAGCCGCTTCGAAATACACGCCCACGCGACCGTGCATTTGAAAGGTGGCCGGAAATACCTGCGGTGCGACCGTGGCGATGACGCTGTACACAAACGCGGCGCCGGTGCCAAGCCCGATCAGGGTCCACATATTCGGGCTGCGATGGGCTATCGATTGCGCGCCGCGTGCGAAAAACGGCCAGCCGGCCCACAGCACGACGGGCAACGACAACACGAGCTCAACCCAGCTCTGTGTCGAAGGCGCAAAAAGCGCAAGTCGATGGCCTGCCATCGCGAGCACGAGAACCACGATGGTGAAGGGCAAGGTCCACCAAAACCGCCGCCGAAAATCCGCGAGCTCGGGATTCTCATCATCCTCGAGTGAAGGCATTTCCGGTTCCAGAGCCATGCCGCATTTTGGGCAGGTGCCGGGATGGTCTTGCCGCACTTCGGGATGCATGGGGCAGATGTACATCGCACCGGGTACGGCCGTGACAGGCTCTGCGGGAGCCGACGCCAGATAGCGCGTGGGATCGGCGGCGAATCTATGTTGGCAGCCCACGCTGCAAAAGTAATAAGTCTTGCCGTCATGCTCATGACGATGCGGCGATTCAGTTGTTACTGCCATACCGCAGACCGGATCGGTCAACCCTGACGCAGTTGCGGTCTTTTTATGGGCACAGCAAGAGTCCGCACCGATGGGAGCGGCATGATGAGTAGAATGATTGTCAGCGTTAGCCATAACCAACTCCTTGCATGAAATGGGAAGCCCGCTCACCATACACTCTGTACCCAACCCCAGAGTCAAGCTCCTAATGCACGCATCGACTTTGACGATCGGGAAGCTCGCTCGTGCTGCCGGCGTAGGCACCGAGACCGTTCGCTATTACCAGCAGCGCAAGCTGCTTCCCATACCGGTCGCGCGCGGCGCGTTTCGTTACTATCCCTCCAGCGTTGTCGATCGCATTCGCTTCATCAAACGGGCTCAGGAACTCGGGTTCACGCTGGATGAGATTTCCGAGCTGCTGCGGCTGCAGGATGGGACGGAGCGCGCACAGGTGCGAGAATTGGCCAATGCCAAGGCCGATCAAATCGCAAAGAAGCTTGCCGACTTGCAGCGCATGCACGATGTACTGCGTCATTTAGTCGATGTGTGTATGCATACCGAGGGCGATCATCCCTGCCCAATCATCGAAACGCTGGCGCGCGACAGCTAAGACGCGGCGGAAAGCCATGCACGGGGTTAGTCATACGTTGCAATTTCGATGGCTACTGCGCTGCGCGCACTACCAGTCCCGGCTTGGGAGGCGGGGGAGCGATGGCGGCGGGCGCCATCGCCTTGCGATTAAGAGAATCGTGGAGCCACGAACGCAAAAAAGCCGCCCAGAAGAAATAGCCCTACCGACAGCCAGTAAACCAACAATGATCGTCGACGCAGCCGGTTGCATGCGTGTGCCAGCGTCGGATCGGCCGGACACGGCAAACGTCGCGACCGCCACTGCAATATGCCTGACAGCAGCAGCATGATCCCCGCCGTGCAGAACACCGCTGTCTTGTGTTCAGAGAACCAGACAAGCTGCGGAACCGTAGTAATCAATGACGATAACGCCGCTCCAGCGCCCACGGCAACTAGCATTGCGGGTAACGCACAACAGATCAGCGTGCTGCTACTCGTCAGCAGCGCTGTCATCGAAGCCGTGCGGGACGATTGCAGATCATTTAAAGATGTCATGATCCGCCGCCCCCCTCCAAGCGCGCACGAATTGCAGCCGTTGTGTCTGACACGGTTTCGATCTGCTTCACGTCATAGCCCGCATCCTTAATCAGTTGCGTCAGCACATTGGCCGATAATGTCTGACCGTCCTTCACCTGCACGGCCACCATTTTCTGCTTCAGATTGACGTAGACGTCTTCAGTCTGTGGTAGTGAACGCGCCTTTTTCTCGATGCCTTGGGCGCAGAATGCGCAAACCATCCCATTCACTTGCGCGGTGACGGTCTGGGCTGCCTGAGCGGCAACTGATACACAGAGTGCAATGCACATAATCAGTCTTTTCATGATGGTTCCTCGAAAGTTGTTAAAAAATAAGCATGAAGTTCAGGCGTGGCTGACCAAAGTTGTTGGCCCCGACTTCGACGAAGTAGTTGCGATTGATCAGCCGTATCATGGTTGTGATTTCGGTGCGATCGGACAGGTCATTCATCGTGCGTGCTTCAACGATTAGCCACGGCTGAGTTTGGTCATAGTGCGGCTCGAAAAAAGAAAATCCCGCACGGATGGCTGTGTAGTCGTGGTTGAGATCGGAGGCGCGATAGAGCCGATGCATCGCTGAGAGATAGATACGCGTCGTCTCATAATCCGCCTGCACGCTTGGGGAAATCGCCGCCTGTCTCGATCGCTGATCGGTAACCCTATCGCGACGCCACAGCTCGCCGATGCCGCCAACAAACCACAGGTTGGCCTGTGACTCCGGTTGATTCCAGCGATGCAAAAGACGCGTATAAGTTAATTCGGTCAGGTCGCGCGATCGACTGTCATCATCCGCACGCATGTAGGTCTGCGACAGCCCCACAGCATCCCGCGGTGTGATCGCATAGTTAATGAAAACTTCACGCCAATTAGGTCCGATGTCGCCCATCGTCATCCACGAGCCTTGAAATCCCATCGGTCCCGCCACGGCCTTGGGCAATGTGAATAACATGAAATAGCCGAGAAGCAATCTCGACATACGCCGAGATCGTCGTTGAGCAGACATGGTTTCTCTCCAAACAATGAATAGCAGTCAACGCTGGGTGCGTTGCGAGGTATTGCCGTCGTTGTCAGAGAGCTGTTGGCGGTCGCTGTGGACCATCGAGAATGATCGAGCGATAGTTCGCTACCGAAAATGCATAGAGTGGCACGTTCCGCAATACCGATACCGAGTGGGTATTGTTCGGCACGGCAAACCCCATAAGCGAAGCCAGGCAAATGGAGCCGAGCCAACAACTTTTGCTTTCATGAGAGTGCGGGACTGGCGCCTTACTGTGTGGTGACATCGCCATCTGCGCGCAATCGTCCATGGCCGGCATCACTGTAGACGACTGGCGTGCCGTTTCCGTACACAAGGCCAAGCTGCTTGCGGCCGCCGCCTGTAAAGGCAACAGCGCGATCAGCAGGTAGGTAATGCATTGGCGAATGCTAAAGAAGCTCATTTCGGTGGCGCGAATGACGTAGGTTGTTGCATCAGGATAGCCGGCCAAACCACAAAAGTCACCGCCTCGCAACGTGATCGACAGGTGGAAGGAACCCGAGCCGAATACGTATCAACCATGCAGCCTGCCACCCCGATGGACGCCCCATGGCTATCACATCTCTTCACTTCGACTTAAATGGTGGTGTGATGAATGTCGAAACGCTGAGGCGATCGCCAAGACCGTTTGTTCCTCGGAGCCATTGCTCAGCACCATGTGAACCCTCAAACTGTTTTTGCCGCTGGTCAGCGCCCATACGTGAAGAACATGAATACTTGCAACGCCCGGTAAGGCCAGCAGCCCATTGACCAAAGGCATCTATTTCGATGCCTTTGGGCGTGCCCTCCAACAGGATATTTGGACTCTCTTAACCCTTGATCTATGAGTGTGATGAATGCCTGGCTTACACGGGTAATAAACTATCTGCCATTTATGCTACGAGTACTGAGCCGCGGAAGTTATATCGATACACCAAGCGAAACGTAGGCTGTCCAAACTCCGCAGGTGAGCCCATGAAGAAGCGCATTGGGGATTTGGCAGGCGCTGGGTTGTTCCGGACAACCTCAATGGGTCGCTGCCCGATGAAATTCTCGGCGCGCATTCAAAAAACCTGCCGATTGAGGCTGCCGTATTTTTATTGTGCAGATAACTCATTGAGTTTACTGAGTTAGCATAACGACGCTAATTAGCAAACTGCTGCTAATTTCGGCTAAATTGTTTCTCCTATCGCATCGACGGTCAGTGCGGCTAATGCATTTCTTTAGAAAGGCAACCGTTCAGCCCTCGGGAGGACAGAGGATTTTCCAGCTGCTAAATCCGCCGTAACGCGATTCACGGGGCAATAACACAGAAATACCAAATTTCGCCACAATAATCCGTTAAAATAACATTATTACGGATTTTATCTTATACTCTCTTCACCCTAATTTCCAGGCAAGCACCATGGCAAAATCCGGCCAGGCGCGTGTACTCACGCCCGCACAGTTTTCGCATCTGCTCGATATCATCCAGCAACACCGACATGCCGAGAAAAACACCGCGTTAATCCAGATCAGTTACAAGCTCGGACTGCGGGTACCCGTCGTGCCGCCGGCGGGACAATGACGGACGCGCAGGACGTGATGT
>Ga0079224_100011313_pt1 | contig 12285 bp, 8 predicted proteins | sample Stecom2015_FD_80414 | JGI IMG/M metagenome (GOLD analysis project Ga0079224, IMG submission 80414) | Agricultural soil microbial communities from Utah to study Nitrogen management - Steer compost 2015 | ecosystem: Environmental > Terrestrial > Soil > Agricultural land | place: USA: Utah... | reverse complement strand
GGAGCTTGCGGTAGGCCGAGAGCGCGCTGTAGCGCGAGCTCTCGTTGGGGGCGAAGCTCGGGGGGTCGGCGATGATGAGGTCGAACTTGTGCCCGGACTTGGTGAGCGCGTCGAGGTAGGTCGGGACGTCGGCGACGACCCGTTGCTGGCGTTCGGGGTCGAGGCCGTTGAGGACCCACGTGCGGCGGGCGTGCTCGATCGCTTGGGGGGCGACGTCGACGGTGACGACCGACGCGGCGCCGCCGAGCCCCGCGGACGCGGAGAAGCCCCCGACGTAGGCGTAGAGGTCGAGCACGCGGAGGCCCGCGGCGAGGTGGCGCACCATCGCACGGGCGGGGCGGTGGTCGAGGAACAGGCCCGTCTTCTGGCCGCGATGGAGGTCGGCGGACAGCACGAGGCCGTTCTCCTGCACCTGCACTTCGTCGGGCGGCTCGTCCCCCCACGCGCGCTGGATCACCCGCTGGCCGCGTCGCCCGGTGCGGAGCATGAGGCCGCGGACGCGGTAGTCCTCGAGCACGGGCACGAGCGCGTCGATGATCGTGTCGCGCCAGGCCACCGCGGCGGAGCCGTCGAGCTGGAGCGTCGCGAAGCCCCCGTAGATGTCGCAGACGATGCCCGGCAGGCGGTCGCCTTCGCCGTGGAGGAGGCGGAAACAATCGGTGTGGGGCGGGACGACGCGGCGGCGCAGCTCGTCGGCGGCGCGGATGCGGCGACGCAGCAGCTCGGCGTCGATCGGCTCGTCGCGCAGGGTCAGCACCCGGATCGCGATCGGGCCTTCGTCGGCCCAACCGCGCGCGACGAAGCGGTCGCGCTCGTCCACGGCGGTGACGATCGTCCCGGGCCGCACCGAGAGGCGCGCGACCGCGTCGCGATAGACCCAGGGATGACCGCGACGCAGGATCCGTCGCAGAGGCTTGAGCAGGCGAACGCTGGTCTGATTCTCCATGATGTTCTTCAGAGGTCGAGCGCTTCGGCTTCCGCGGCGCGCTCCATGATGAACTGATAGCGGGACGAGGCGTCCTTGCCCATCAGCTCGGAGATCGCCCGATCGGTGGCGAGCTCGTCGTGGATCGCCACGCGGATGAGCATCCGCTTCTTGGGATCGAGCGTGGTCTCTTTGAGCGTCTGCGCCATCATCTCGCCGAGGCCCTTGAAGCGCTGGATGTCGGGCTTGCCGCGCTTGTTCGACGCCAGCACGCGCTGGAGCTGCGCGTCGTCGGCGACCCAGAGCGTCTCCTTGCCGATGTCCACGCGGTAGAGCGGCGGCTGGGCCAGGAACACGTGGCCGCGCCGGATGAGCTCGGGCATGTAGCGGTAGAAGAAGGTCAGCAACAGGGTGGCGATGTGATGGCCGTCGGAGTCGGCGTCCATCAGCAGGATGATCTTGTGGTAGCGCAGCCGCGAGAGGTCGAGCTCTTTGCCGATGCCGCAGCCGAGCGCCTTGACGACGTTGCCGAGCTCTTCGTTGGCGAGCACCTTGGCGAGCGTGGCCTGCTCGGCGTTCAGCACCTTGCCGCGCAGCGGGAGGATCGCCTGGGTGTCGCGATCGCGGCCCTGCTTGGCCGTGCCGCCGGCGGAGTCGCCCTCGACGAGGAACAGCTCGCACTTGCGCGGATCGGTGTTGGCACAGTCGCTGAGCTTGCCGGGGAGATTGACGCGCGCGGAGCCTGCCGCCTTGCGCGAGACCTTCTGCGACGCCGCGCGCGAGGCCGCCCGGGCGCGCGCCGACGCGACGACGCGCGCGACCACGGCTTCGGCCGTGCTGCGGTTCTCGTGCAGCCACTGCTCGAGCGCCGGACGCAACGCGCCTTCGACCTGACCGACGACCTCCGGGTTGTTGAGGCGGTTCTTCGTCTGGCTCTGGAACTGCGGCTCGAGCACGTAGGTGGACAGCACCGCGATCATGCCCTCGCGGATGTCTTCGAGCGTGATGCTGAGCCCCTTGGGCTCGAGCTTGTGCGCCTGCATGTACGCACGCAGGGCCTTGCCGAGCGCGTTACGGAAGCCTTGCTCGTGGGTGCCGCCGTCGGGCGTGGGGACGCCGTTGACGAACGAGAACGTGGCGTCCTCCGTGGCCTCCGTCCATGCGAGCGAGACCTCGAGCTTGGGGTCTTCCGCGCGTTCGAAGTTGAACAGCTCGGCGTGCACGGCATCCTTGCCGCGCACTTTGATGAGCTTGCCGAGGTACTCGACGATGCCCTCGGCGTGGAAGAACGTCTCGGGGCCGCTGCCCTTGGGATCGATGAAGTGGATCTTGAGCCCCTTGTGCAGGTAGCTCTTGGCCTCGAGGCGCTCACGCAGGACCGTGGGGTCCATCGTGATCTTGGAGTCGAACATCTCCGGATCGGGCCGGAGATGGATGGTGGAGCCCGAACCGCGGGCGGGGCCGAGCTTCTTGAGCTTGCCCTGCGGGACGCCGCGTTCGAACGCGATCGACCATTTGCTCCCCTCGCGCCAGACCGTCACGTCGAGCCGTTCGCTCAAGGCGTTGGCGACCGCCGCTCCGACGCCGTGCAGACCACCCGAGTGCTTGTAGCTCGCGCTGTCGAACTTGCCGCCCATGCCGAGCTTGGTGAACACCGCGACGACGCCGGGCACCTTGAGCTTCGGGTGGATGTCGGTGGGGATGCCGCGACCGTTGTCGGTGATCGTGATGCCGCGGTGGTCGGCGTCGAGCTCCACCGTGATTTCGCTGGCGTGCCCGTTGATGACCTCGTCGACGGCGTTGTCGAGGATCTCCCAGACGAGGTGGTGATAGCCCTCTTTGCTGACACCACCGATGTACATCCCCGGCCGGGCGCGAACGTGCTCGACGCCTTCGAGATACTGCAGCGCCGAGGCGTCGTAGCCCTGCGTCTTCGTGGTGCTTCGCTTCTCTTTGGCCATGCTTTATTCCTCGGCGCTTCCCTGGGACAGGTCGGGCACGCTGGGCGCCGGGTATTCGATCTTCTTGATCGTACCGCGTTTGACGACGGGGCGCCCCTTGCCGCCACGATTCGTGGCTTCACGCTCCGCGGCGCTCAGTTTCTGCGCGCCGCCCGAACTCCGGTGCAACACGACCGGATCGCTCGCTTTCCACGCACCGAGCACTTGGTCGCCCGCTTCGACCTTGATGAAGATGACGCCCTTTCCGGCGCCCGACAGGAGGTTCACCTCTTGCGCGGTGCAGCACAGCAGGCGCCCTTGCTGCGTCACGGCGCACACTTCGTCCTCGACGTACACCTTGAACACCGCGACGACTTCGTCGCCTTCGGCGAGCCGCGCGAACATTCGACCGCGCGACGTGCTCGGCTCGCGGTGCGGCCAGAGCGTGAACCGGAGGCTGTAGCCGCCGCGGGTCACGGCGAGGAAATGCGGATAGGGCTCCTCGTACTCTTCGCCGAGCTCGGGTTTGGGCTGGCCGAACTCGGGCATCACGCGGGGATCGGTGCCGGTCGCCGCGACGACGCGCTCGCCATCCTTGAACTTGAACAGCTTCTGCACCGGCGTGCCGTGGCCGCTCGACGCCGCGATGTCGTTGATGCGGCACACGTAGGCGGTCCCCATGTTCGTGAAGAACACGACGCACTCGCGCGTGCTGCCGGCGACGAGCGCGAGCGCCTCGTCGCCTTCGCGCATGCGCGTGGTCTCGAGGTTGATCGTCCGCTGGCGCTTGACCCAACCGTCGCGCGTGACGAGCACGACGGCGTCCTCCTCGACGATGAAGCTCTCGGCCGAGAATTCCTCGGTCAGGTCGTCGGCGGAGATCCGCGTGCGGCGGGCGTTGGCGTGCTTCTGGGCGACCTCTTCGAGCTCGGATTTGACCAGGTTGGCGAACTTGACCTTGCTCTTGAGGATCCCTTCGATGTTCTTGGCCGCCTTGCGCTTCTCCTCGAGCTCCGCGCGGATCTTCTCGATCTCGAGCTTCGCCAGGCGATAGAGCTTGGTCTCGAGCACGGCGTCGGCTTGCAGCGCGTCCAAGTCGAACGCCTTCATCAACTTGACCGCGGCGTCGGCCTTGCCGTCGGAGCGCCGGATGATCCGGATCGCCTCGTCGAGCGCGTCGAAGATCTTCTCGAAGCCTTCGAGGATGTGGATGCGCTCGCGGAGCTTGCGGAGATCGTGCTCGAGGCGACGACGCACGGTGGCGAAGCGGAACTCGATGAAGTGCTTCAGCACCTGCTTGAGGTCGAGCCGCTCGGGCGCCCCGACCTCCGGGTTCGCGGTGGGCACGAGCACCGTCATGTCGAACTTGATCGACGTCTGCAGGCGCGTGTTCTTGAACAAGTCCGCCGTCACGACCTAGGGGTCGATGTCCACCCGGCGATCGAGCTCGAGCTCCACGCGGATGTCGGTGGTGCTGAGATCCTGGATGCCGACGAGCGCGGGCAGCTTCTTCTTGAGGATGAGCTCGCCCACCTCCTCCACGGCGGCGCTCTTCTCGACGCCGTACGGGACCTCGGTGATGACGATCCGCGGACCGCGTTTGTCGTCCTCGTATTTCCAACGGCTGCGGAGTTTGAGCGAGCCCTTGCCGGATTCGTACGCCGCGGCGAGGTCGGCCTTGGTCGCCACGAGCTCGCCGCCGGTCGGGAAATCGGGGCCCTTGATGAACTTGAGCAGCTTGCGGACGGTGAGCTCCGGGTCGTCGATGAGCGCGATGCAGGCCGCGATCACCTCGCCGAGGTTGTGCGGCGGGATCGAGGTCGCCATCCCGACCGCGATGCCGGTACCACCGTTGACGAGCAGCTGGGGGAACCGCGCGGGGAGCACGATCGGCTCCTTGCGGGTGCCGTCGAAGGTGTCGCGGTAGTCGACCGTCTCCTTGCCGAGCTCGGACAGCAGCTCCGACGCGGCCTCGGTCAGGCGCGCTTCGGTGTAGCGGTAGGCGGCAGGCGGGTCGCCGTCGATCGAACCGAAGTTGCCGTGCCCGTCGACGAGCGGCACCCGCATGTTGAAGTCCTGCGCCAGGCGGACCATCGCGTCGTAGGCCGCGGAGTCGCCGTGCGGGTGGTACTTGCCGATGACGTCGCCGACGACCTGCGCGCTCTTGCGGTACTTGACGTCGTGCCGCAGGTGGAGCTCGTGCTCCATCGTGTAGAGGATCCGGCGCGCGACCGGTTTGAGGCCGTCGCGCACATCCGGAATCGCGCGCGCGGTGATGACCGAGAGGGCGTAGTTGAGGTACTTGCGGCGCGTTTCTTCGGCGAGATCGCCTTCGGGCGTGGGCGGCGGGCTCGCGTTTCCGCCTCCGCCACCGGACGAGGCCTCCTTGCGCACCTCGGGCCCGCGTCGGGGCTCCGACGACGGGCCGTCACCCCAGCGGAAGGCGGGCGGGAGGAGGTCGAGCTGCACGTTTTCCGAGGGCATGGGCAGAGCGGGACCTTACCCAGCGCCGGATCCTCGTCAAAATTCCAGTACGAACGCCCTCTGCGGGTCTCGCGCAACACCCGGCGTCGCGCCGGACTAGCGGCGACGCGACCTCCATAGTGCGTTCGCCCCGTCGCCCGTCCGTCGAACCTCGCGCGCGGCCGACAGCTCGTCGAGCACGTCTTCGACGTCCGCGAGCGAGCCCCCGCTGAACCGCGTGACTTCGTCGGCACGCATCGGCACCCGCACGTGTTCGAGCACCGTCAGGATCCGTTGGCCGAACGCACGCCGTCCGCCGGCGCTCGCGAGATCGACGGGACGCAGCGCCGCGAAATGATCGAAGGGCGGCACGAAGACCCGCCGCCGCGTCGCCGGCGGTTTCGCTGGATGCGTGCAGAAGGCGATCAGGTCCGCCACGGAGCGACCGGTACGACGGGCGAACTCTTCGACCGTCAACCCTGCCGCCAACTCTTCGAGGGCGTGACTCATGCAGGTGTGTAACCACCATGCCAGCAGTTCCCGAGCGAGGAAAGGCGGGCCGCGCCGACGCGTCGCGACGACGGCTCGCCCACAGCGACGCCACCGAGCGTACCTCGGGGGGTCGCGAGTTCCCGCCACGTCCGGCGGATGCCGAGGCCCCGCGGAGCCCGGGAGGCGGCTCCTGGCGCCGTTCGGGCGGGGTAGCCCGGCCCGCGACGGGCGGCTACGCTACCGCGGTGTTCGCTGCTGCGCGCCGCCGCTCCGTTCGTGCTTGGCTGCCCACGCTGCCCCACGCGTTGACCGGTGCGCTGCTCGGGGCGCTCGTGATCTCGGGGTGCGCCCCACGTTCGCCGAACCCGACGCCCCCCAGCACCGAGCCCCCCGTCGCCACGCCGTCCGTCGTGGCGTCGAGCGCCGCGCCTGCTCGCGCCACGAAGCCGCGCACGTCGTCGGGCCTGGACGGCGCCCGCGTGCGTGCCCAAGCGTTGAGCATTTTGGCGGAACTCGCGCAAACGCGCGAGCTCCCGCTGACCCGCGAGGTGCACGTCGACGTGATCGATCGTCCCGGGATCCGCGGGTTCGCGAAGTCTTCGTTGTACGAGGACACGACGCCCGAAGAGCTCCTCCTGCTCGGCAAGATCGAGGCCAGCCTCGGCATCCTCCCGCCGGACGCCGATCCCGAGACCGTGCTGCTCGACATGCTCGAAGAGGGCGTGCTCGGCTTTTACGACCCCAAGCGGCGCACCCTGTTCGTCGGCGATTTCGTCCCGCGCCCGATGCTGTCGATGGTCGTGGGTCACGAGATCGCGCACGGCCTCCAAGACATGCACTTCGACCTCGAGCGGCACCAGGAACCGCTGCGCAACCGTGCCGATGCCGAGTCGGCGCGGCGCTTCCTCATCGAGGGCGAAGCCCAGGCCACCTACCTGGCCTGGGTGAGCGGGGACGTCGGCCTCGCCGCGATCGACGACAGCGTGTGGCAGGCGATGGGCGATCAGGTGCTCGAGCTCTCGGGCGTGAGCCCGTACCCGATCCTCGCGCGCTCGCTGCAGATGCCCTACGCCGACGGCACCGCCACGATCGCGCGCCTCGTGCTCGCGCGCGGCTGGGCGGCGGTGACCGAGCTCTACACGCGACTGCCCGAGACCACCGAGCAGATGCTGCACCTCGACAAACTGCTCGCCCGGGAGCCGGCGATCGAGCTGACGCTCGCCGCCGAAGGCTTGGAGACGCTGCTCGCCAAGCCGTCGATCTGGCGCGACCAAGTCGGCGAGGCGACCTGGCTGGCGATGTTGGCCGAGGTCGAGAGCGCCTCGGTGGCGCGGCGCTGCGCGGCGGGCTGGGGCGGCGACACGCTGCTCGCGTTCCACCAAGGCGAGCTGCGTGACGGCCTCCCCACGGTGGTCGTGGCGAGCCACTGGGACAGCGACGAGGACGCCCGCGACTTCGAACGGTGCACGCGACGATACGTGGAGAAGGTCATCGATCCCGCGACCTCGCTGCTCGAGCGACGCGGTCGCAGCGTGCTGCTCGCCACGCAGATCCCCGAGACGACCGATCGGGTCGCGCTCGCCAAGGCGGCGTGGCAAGGGCTCCGGGTCGGAAGCGCGGGAGGCACGGGTTGAGCCCACTCGACGCGCTGCTGCGGGCCGTCCGTCGGCGCGCGCGCTGGGCCGATGCCGCCTATGGACTGGTGCGGTTCGGGTTGCCGTCGGCCTTGCTGATCGCGAGCGCGGGCGTGGTCGCGTTGCGGCTCGGGGTCGCGCCCCCGGAGATCCTCTGGTGCACGCTGCTCCCGTTGCCGGCGCTGCTCGGGTGGGCGTGGCTGCGCCCGCGCCCGTTGCGAACGCTCGCGCGCCGGGTCGACGCCCACTATGGCCTGCACGATCGCTTGGGGGCCGCCTTGGAGTTCCGGACGCGTCGTCCCGCGAGCCCCGATCCGCGGACCGACGCGCTCGTCGATCTCATCACGGCCGAGGCCGATGCCCGGGCGCGCACGCTCGACCCGCGCCCCGTCGTGCGCGTGCACTTGCCCGGTCCGCACCGGATCGACGCGGTGGCGCTGCTCGTGCTCGCGGCGGCGGTCGTCGTGCCGCAGCGTCGCGCGGCGCGGCTCGAGGCCCAGCTCGAGCGCCCCGAGTTCGTGACACGGCGCGACAAGGTCCAGGTGGACCTCGCGCTCGCCGAGCCGCTGCGACGCAACCTCGCGGAGCTGCGCGGCCAAGAAGACGTCGCCGCGCGCACGGCCGAGGCGATCCTCGAGCTGCTCGAACGGCTCGAGCGCGGCGAGCTCGACCGCGCCGCGGCCTATGCCGCGCTCGAAGATCTCGAGCGCGCGCTCGCCGAGGCCGAAGCCGAGCCCGAACGACGCGAAGAAGATCCGGCGACGCTGCAGGAGGCGATCGAGCGCCTCGCCGCGACGCTCGAGCAGCACGAGATCACGGCCGAAGCCGGCTCCGCCCTCGCGCAGGGCCGCGAAAGCGACAGCGAGGCGGCGTGGGACGACGCGGCCGCGGCCGCCGAAGCCGACGCGGCCGCCGAGCGCCAGCTCGAGCGCGCGCTCGGGGATGCCGAGCGATCCCTGGGGCAGAGCGCCGGGCAGAGCTCGGACACCTCGCGCCAGCTCGGCGAAGCCGAACGTCGCCTTCGCCAAGCCGAGCGCACCCCGAGCCAGGAGTCGCCCGAGGAGCGCGAGCGTCGGCTCAAGCAGCTGCAGCGTCGCGTCGAAGAGCTCAAGCGCCAGGCCGAGCGCGAAGAAGCGGCGCGGCGACGGCTCGAGGAGCTGCGCCGCAACGCCGAGCAAGCGGCCAAGGAACGGCAGAACCGTCGCGGGGCCGTCGAGAAGCTCAGCCGGGGCGCGAGCGAGGCGTCGCGACGGGCCCGTGGGGCGCAGCGCCTGCGTCAGGCGCGAGACGGACTCGAAGAAGCCAAGACGGTCGTCCGCCGCGCCGGAGCGCCCAAGGACGGCGACACCCGTCGGCGCCAGCAATACGCCCGCTTCCGCGAGGCGGCGTCGGGGGCCGACAAACCGAAGTCCGAACGCGGCAAGCCGACGCTGCTCATCGAGAGCGAACTCGGTGATGGGCCCCCGATGGGCGAGCCGCAACCGGGGGACGACGCGGGCCAAGGCGACGGCGGCGAAGCGAGCGACGACGCGCTCGCGAGCGACGAACCCGGGGGTCAGGACGAAGGGAACGACGCCTCACCGGGGGCCGACGGCAGCCTCCCCGGACGCGGCGACGAAGCCGGCGACGGCCAGACCGATCCGCTCGGCGACCCGCGCAGCAAGGGCGTGCGCCTCCGCGACGTCCACGTCCAGGCGAAGGCCGGGCGCGGGGTGAGTCGCGCGGAGGTGATCCGCGAGTCGAGCCAACGCGGCTTCGCGACCGAAGCCTATCGCGACGTGTACACCTCCTATCGTGCGTTCGCCCAGAGCGCCATGGACAACGAGACCCTCCCCGCGGCCCAGCGACGCGCGGTCAAGCGGTACTACCAGCTCATCGCCCCACGCCTATGAACGCAGCCACTCCCGTCGACACGCAACGCGAACTGCAGGCCATGCAGAGCGACCTCGAACGCATGGTCCGCGAGGTCCAACACGTCATCGTGGGCCAGGACGAAGTGATTCGCGGCGTCCTCACGTGCATGCTCGCGGGCGGCCATGGCCTGCTCGAAGGCGTGCCGGGCCTCGGCAAGACGCTGCTCATCCGCTCGCTCGCGCAGGCGGTGGACCTCGAGTTCGCCCGCATCCAGTTCACGCCCGACCTCATGCCCGCCGACATCGTCGGGACCTCGGTGCTCGTGCAGGGCGATCCCTCGGCCGGCGGCGCCTCGTCGCTCGAATACCAACCCGGTCCGATCTTCGCGAACATCATCCTCGCCGACGAGATCAACCGCGCCACGCCCAAGACCCAGTCCGCGCTGCTCGAGGCGATGGCCGAGGGCACGGTGACCGCCGCCGGCGCGACGCGTCCCCTCCCCCGCCCGTTCCTCGTGCTCGCCACCCAGAACCCGCTCGAGATGGAGGGCACGTACCCGCTGCCCGAAGCCCAGCTCGACCGGTTCCTGTTCAAGATCCAGGTCGAGTTCCCGGCCGAGGACGAACTCATGGCGATCCTCGATCGCACGACCGGTCAGGCGCACGGCGACGTCCAACCGACCCTCGACGCGGCGCGCATCGAACAGATGCAGCGGCTCGTGCGGGCGATCCCCGTGACCGAGAGCCTCACGCGCTACGTCGTCCGCATCCTGCGCGCGACGCACCCCGAGGACGCCCGCGCGCCGGAGCTCGTGCGCCGCTACGTGCGGTTCGGCGGCAGCCCGCGCGGCGCCCAGGCGATGCTCTTGGCCGCGCGCGTCCGGGCGTGCCTCGACGGGCGCATGACCCCCTCGCTCGACGACGTGCGCGCGGCCACCTTCCCCGCGCTGCGGCATCGCGTGCTCCTCAACTTCGAAGGCGAAGCCGAGGGCATCTCGGTCGATCGCTGCTTGGCCCAAGTCCTCGAAGCGGTCTCCGCCGACTGACCTCGGAATCGGACGATTGCGTGGCCCGAGCTCGTAACCCCGCCGCCCAAGAGGCCCTGTTCGACGAGCGCTTCCTCGCGCGCCTCGAGCTGCTTGCCGTCATCGCCCGTCGGCTGTTCCGCGGCCGCGAACGCGCCGAACGCAAGACGCGGAAGATCGGCAGCGGGCTCGAGTTCGCCGACCATCGCCCCTACACGCCCGGCGACGACATCCGCTACCTCGATTGGACGGTCTGGGTGCGGCTCCGCCACGCGCTCATCCGCTTGTTCGAGGAGGACGAAGACCTCCCGATCCGCCTCGTCGTCGACGTGAGCGATTCCATGGCCACGCGCGACGGGCTCAAGCTGCGCTACGCGATGCAGGTCGCGGCCGCGCTCGCCTACGTGGGCCTCGCCAACCTCGACCGCGTCGGCGTGACGTGCTTGAGCGAGCGCACCCACGTCGAGCTCCCCGCCGTGCGCGGCAAGGGCCGGATCTTCCGCGTGTTCGAGTTCCTCAAGAACGTCGAGGTCGGCGGGGCGACGGCGCTGCGCCAAGGGTGCAACCGCGTGGCCGCGCAGACGCGGCAGCCCGGCATCACGGTGGTCCTCAGCGACTTCTACGACCTCGACGGCGCGTTCGACGGGCTCAACCTGCTGCGGTTCCGCAAGCACGAGCCGATCGCGATCCAGATCATCGATCCGAACGAGGCCGATCCCACGCGTTCGGGTCTGCGTGGCGACGTACGCCTGGCCGATTGCGAAGGCGGAGACGCCCGCGACGTGACGCTCTCGCACGCCACGCTCGTCGCCTACCGCGACGCGCACGAGCGCTTCTGCCAGAAGCTCGAGAGCGACTGTCGCTCGCGCGGCATCGCGTACGTGCGCGCCACCACCGACGTGCCGTTCGACGACCTCGTGCTCCGGCTGTTCCGCATGGGAGGGATCCTGCAGTGACGTTCGCCGGCTGGAGCCTCGCCACGTTGGCCCCGCTGTTCGCCGCGGGGGCCGCCGTCGTCACGGGGCTCTACCTCCTGCGGATGCGGCGGCGCGAGGTCGTGGTCCCGTTCGCCGCGCTGTGGGCCCAGGTCGCGCAGCAGAGCGAGCGTCGCCGTCTGTGGAATCGGCTGCGGCGCGTGCTGTCGTGGCTCCTGCAGATCGCGATCCTCGCGCTGCTGTGCCTGGCGCTCGGCGATCCGCGTCCGACGAGTTGGTTGCGCACGTCCGAGACCGTCGCCGTCGTCGTCGATCGCTCGGCTTCGATGGCGGGCCTGCTCGGGCCCGAGACCCAGGAGACGCGGCTGCACGCAGCGATCGCCGCGGCCACGGAGGAGCTCGCGACGCTCGGTCCGAACGACGCGGCCCTGCTCGTCGCCGCCGGGTCGGACGTCGAGATCCTCGCCCCGCTCGGCCCCACGGGTCCGGCGTTCTCGTCCGCGCTCGAACGGCTCGCGCCGCAGCCCGGCGAGGCCGACCTCGGGCGTGCCCTCGCGCTGGCCCAGCACGCGCTCGAAGGCCGCTCTTCGCCGCGCATCCTCGTGCTGACGGACGGCGCGGTCGACTCGGAGAGCCGCGCCGCGCTCGAACGCTGCGTCGCCGCCCCGATGCCCTGCGCCGTGCAGCTCGTGACGGGGCCGCACGACAACGTCGGCATCACCACGTTCGCCGCGCGCCGGTATCCACACGCCGCCGACAAGATCGAGGTGCTCGCCGAGGTGCGGAACTTCGGCGACGCCCCCGTCGAGATCGACCTCGACATCGAAGCGGAGGGCGTCCGCCTCGGCCGGCAGCGCATGACGCTGGGCCCCGGTGAGGCGCGGCGCGAGATCCTGCCCGAACTCGACGCCGCACGAGCCGAGCTCGTCGCCCGCGTCCTTCCGCCCGATGGGGGGGCGCTGCTCGGTCCGCGCTTCGACGACGTGGCGCATGCCGTCGTCCCACCGCTGCGCCCGCT